>Ga0137418_10002988_pt1 | contig 15524 bp, 8 predicted proteins | sample CZODoug3_1_2_16f_FD_122242 | JGI IMG/M metagenome (GOLD analysis project Ga0137418, IMG submission 122242) | Vadose zone soil fungal communities from Angelo Coast Range Reserve, California, USA - CZODoug3_1_2_16fungal (Hybrid Assembly) | ecosystem: Environmental > Terrestrial > Soil > Vadose... | reverse complement strand
CCCGACATCGTGAAGTCATCGTACGGTCCGACCCACTGCGGAAACTGCGCAGCCAGCGTGCCGTTGTTGGGCGCGTAAGCGAGCATGTGACCGCCCATCCCCAGGATTTCCGGCTTCACGAAGCCCTCGTACGTCGGACCGGCGGAGGAGAAGCTGGCGAGCTGGTACTGCAGCGGCTGCATCGGGTGATACGCGTCAGTTACCGCACCCACGGTGATAACGTAGGGGACGTTTCCGGGGGCGTTGATGGTCATCGGTTGCGGCCCCCGATTGCCGGCCGCGGCCACGACCACGATGCCGGAAGCCCAGGCGCTCATCACCGCCTGGTCGAGCGGATCGTCCCAGTACGGCGACTGCGGCGGCGCACCCAGGGACAGGTTGAGCACGCGAATGTTGTATCGGAGCCGTTGCTTGACGACCCACTGGATACCGCTGATGACGTCGAAGTACCGGCCGGCGCCGGTGCTGTCCAGCACGCGTACCGAGACCAGATTGCCGCCGGGTGCGACGCCCTGAAACTTACCCGTCGTGGCCACACCACTGCTGGCGATGATCGACGAGATGTGCGTGCCGTGACCGAATAAGTCGTTGATACTCTGGCTGTAGTTCTGCTGCGCGGCTGTCTTGCTATAAGTGGCCTGCTGGCGCGCCTGAATGACGTCGTACTGGGCGAGCACGTGCGGAGTCTGGTACGGCGTCGTCTGCAGAGGGCCCAGGCTGCTCCACACCCCGGAGTCGAGCACCGCCACCGTGACACCCCGTCCGGTCACCCCACCGACATGCAGGTTACTGGCGGCAACCTCAGACGGGTAGTTGGTTTCCGGCAGGACACCGGGAGCTGAGCTCGCTTGCACCGCCGAGTCCTCGAAGATGCGCAGACGCGGGACATCCGAGGCTCGCAGCGCCTCGAGCTCCCGGTCATCCAGTGCAGCCCCTACAGCGCGGATAATGGAAAGGTCACCGGTCACCACGCCGCCGACGCGCACGACGGCGCTGCGCGCAACCTCGACGCTGTCGGCCTGCACGATGTAATCTTGACGCACGCCCACCTGTACAACCGCAGGAGCTGGGGTCGCCCGCGCAGGGGCCGGCGCAGCCGCGACCGGTATCGGGATTGCCGGCCGAGACACGACGGTCACGGGCGACGGCGGCGGTGCGTCGCTTCGCAACATCAGCGCCAACAGGGCCAGCAGGACACTCGCGGCGCCGGCTGCAAGCAGCCAGAGCCTGGTTTTCGTTGTCATGAATGTGTTTCCCAATTCCCGATATTGCGGACGTCTTTAATTCGTGCGTACTTTTTACAGGGATGCTGCGTCGCTAAACAGTGACAACCGCAATGCCGCAGCCGCAAGAACTGTGACGCGCTTCGCAATGCCCGTGCTGGTCGCGGATATGTCCATTGAGACTTTTACTATGTTGGTTGTCGTGCTGACATAACCGACAACACCCTCGAAGCGAACCGCAGTGCAATCCGCTGACATCGAGTTTTCAGAGCCGGCGTGCGGCACCGGTCTCATCGTCACGGTTCGCCTGTCGATTCGGGCGTAGCCTCCGTGGCCCCGGCACCCTGGGTGTCATGCTCGGCACTGCTGGCCTGCGTGTTGGCGTGGGCAGGCGCGGCCCGGGCCCAGACCGACGAGATACAGGTCTACGACGCCGAGATCACGGCCCCTGGGCAGCTCAGCCTGACCTGGCACAACAACTTCACGGCTTCCGGCCGGCGGCAGGCTGCTTTCCCGGCGGGCGTCATTCCCGAGCACGCGCTCAACGGGGTGCCCGAATGGGCCTACGGGGTCACGGACTGGCTCGAGGCGGGAACCTACCTGCCGGTCTATACACGCACCCGCGATGGCCGGCTGCTGTTCGATGGCGTCAAGCTTCGCGCCCTGCTGGTCGTGCCCGATGCGCACGAGCGAACCGTCTTCTACGGCCTCAACTTCGAGTTCAGCTACAACACGCCGCATTGGGACACGAGCCGCTTTACGGGCGAGATCCGTCCCATCATCGGCGTGCACCTCGGCCGTCTCGACCTGATCGTCAATCCCATCCTCGATACCGACTTCGACGGCCTCGGTAAAACGCATTTCGCTCCCGCGACCCGCATCGCCTACAGAATCGGCGGCAAGCTCGCCTTGGCACTCGAGCACTACGCCGACTTAGGTCCGCAGCCGTCGCAGTCGCTGTTCGGAGTGTTCGACTACGGCAGCGGCAGCGGCGGGATCGAGTTCGGCGTCGGCCGCGGACTCACTCATTCCGCCGACTCCTGCATGCTCAAACTGATGCTGATGCGCGATCTGTAAGCAGGCCGCTCGCCCCGTCAGCGGCGGCGGCCGCGAAAGTCACTGCGAATCAATCACGTACGAATCGGCGGGTCGCGGCACCCGTGACGTGCGTCGAGGACTGGGCCGGCGTGCGTCCCTAGGATGCACGGATGACAGACCTGTCCACGACCGCGGATGCGCTGCTCGAAGGGCTGCCGGATCTGGTGGTCGTCGTGCGACGCGACGGCGTCGTCCTGCAGTGCGGCGGCGGGCACGGCGTGCCCGACCTGCGGCCGTCCCGGGATCTGGCCGGTCAGCGGCTCGAGGCCGTGTGGTCGCGACCGGTAGCGAGCCTGCTCAGGCAGCTCGCGCGCCGGGCGATCACCTCGCGCACCATGACGGAAGCGCGCTTTGAGGACGGCGGATGCGCCTATGAGGCGCGGGCCAGCGCCCACGGTCCGGAGCGCGCGATCTGTGTGGTGCGCGCCGCCGCCCCGGCCTCGCCGGAGGATGCGCTCGATGCCACCGATGAGCGGCCCCGGCCGCAGCTCGACCGCCGCGGCTTCCTGCGCCGTTTCAAGCAGTCGATGTCCGTGGCTGCGCTGCGCGAGATGCCGCTCGCCGTAGCCGTCATCCACGTCGACGGCATCGCCGATATCGCACAGATCATCGCCACCCGGGTCTCGGAACAGATCATGAGCGCGGCGATCCTGCGGTTGCCGACTCAACCCACCGACCCGGGCGCCGAGAAATCCTGGTGGTACCTGGGACAGTTGAGCGAGAGTCTGCTGGCGGTGGTGCTCGAGAGCTCGGATCGCGATGCCATCGATGCCTGCATTGCCAGTATATGCGCCAGCCTGCGCGAGCCGGTTGCGACCCTTGGGGCCGAGTTCCATCTGACCCCGTATGCGGGTGTGGCGGTGCTGGGTCAGGATGCCTCCTCGCCGAAGCTGCTCCTGGATCACGCGCGCGCCGCCGCCACCGAGGCGCGCCGCTCCGGGTCCTCCCAGGTGTGCTTCTTCACCGACACCTTGCGGCTGCGGTCCCTGGCGCGGCTCGACATCGCCCGTGAATTGCGCGACGCCATTGCGAACCGCGACATCCGTCTGCGCTACGTCGGCCGTCACGACCTGGCGAGCGGTCGTCTGGTCACCTGGGTGGGATACCTGCGCTGGCTGCACCCGCTGCGCGGGGAGATCCGTGCGGCGGAATTCCTCAAAGTCGCTGAAACCACCGGTCTCGCCACGACCCTGTCGCGCGCCGTCCTCGGCGGCCTCGGGGAGGATTTCGCCCGCCTCTCGGCCGCAGCGGACGCGGACGTGCGCCTGTCGTTCGGTGCTCTGCGCCATCACGTGCTGCACGAGGATTTCGCCGCCGACATCGGCCGCCTGCTGGCCGAGGGCGCCGTGCCCGCCGAGCGGCTGGAGCTGCGGGTCTCGGAGCGGGCGCTCATTGCGCGCGACGCGCTCGACCTGCGCTGCCTCGCACAGCTCGGCGTGCAGCTGGTGGTCGACGAAGTGGGCCGCGGCATGGGCTCGCTCGACCTGCTGGCCCGCGCACCGATCTGGGGATTGCAGCTCGATCGCGCCTGGGTGACCGCGCTGCGCAGCGACGCGCTCGCCCACAAGGTGTGCCGCGCCGGCATCGGGATGGCCGCGGCGCTCGGTGTCACGCCGATCGCCACCGGCGTCGACGATCCCGAGCAGCGCGATGCGCTGCTCGCACTCGGCTGCCGGCTCGGCAGCGGCGACCTGTTCCGGGACGCCGCAGCTGACACAACAACAGCGCCGCGCGTGGCGGCCCGGGCCTGAGCCAGCCTCGCTTGCGGCGCCCCGGCAGCGGGCGATTTAACCGGTCGTTATGCGAAGCGCGTCACGCAGCGTGGGTGCTGGCGTGAGTTGAGCTCGACTGCGACCGGCGTCACAGACCCCGACAATGCGCATCGCCTGGATCCGCCAAATACTAAGGAAACTTCGGGATGCGAATTCATCATGCCACCGGCTCTATAGTGATTGCGGTGCTGTCGGTGACGGCACTGGCCGCCGCCGCACCGGTTACCCCCGTGCGCCCCCCGGGCGCGACCGCGGCGCCGGCACTGTGGATCGTGCAGGCCGCGAGCGTCGCCGCCGCCCGTCGCGACGTCGATGGCGTCGGTGCGCGGGTCGAGCAGGAGCTCGAGATCATCCACGCCGTGTCCGCTTACCTCAGTCCCTGGCAGATCGAGCACCTGCGTGCGCGCGCCGGCGTGCAACTGTTCGAGGACCGCGCGGTGGCGACGCGCGCCTCTGTGCTCGGCTCCCTGGTCTCCACCACCAATACCCTGGTGAGCTCGGTCAACAACACGGTGGCGAGCGGTCCGGTCGGCACCGTGGTGACCAGCGTGACCGCACCGGTGGTCTCGACCGTGACCCCGCTCGTGAGTCCGGTCACCGCTCCCCTCGTCAACGGCCTGAGCTCCGGCACCAGCACTCAGGATGGTTCCGGCGTTCTCGCCTTGACGCTCACGTACCAGACGAACTATCCGATGCTGGTCGGCGCCGACACCCTGCAGAAGGCCGGCATCACCGGCAAGGGCGTGACCATTGCCGTCCTCGACACCGGCCTGTGGGAGGACATCCTGCAGAACTACGGCGCGCGCGTGCTCGCGACGCGCGACGTGACCGGCACGGGCGCCGTGAGCGGCGACCCCTACGGTCACGGCACGCACATCACCTCCATCGCCGCCGGCGGCGCGCAGAACCTCGGCGCCGGCTATCTGGGCATCGCGCCCCAGGCAAACCTGGTCATCGTGCGTGCCTTCAACAGTACCGGCGCGGGCCGCTACGTCGACGTGATCGCGGGCCTGAACTGGATCGTCGCCAACAAGCAGAAGTACAACATCCGGGTGCTGAACCTGTCGTTCGGTGCGCCGCCGCAGTCGTACTACTGGAACGATCCGCTCAATCAGGCGGTGATGGCCGCGTGGCGCGCCGGTATGGTGGTCGTGGCGGCCGCGGGCAACGAGGGACCGGGCGCCATGACCATCGATGTGCCCGGCAACGTGCCCTACGTGATCACGGTCGGCGCGCTGACCGACAACTACACCCCCTACGATCCGAGCGACGATCGCCTCGCCTCGTTCTCCTCCACCGGCCCGACCTACGAGGGCTTCGTGAAGCCCGAGATGGTGGCGCCCGGCGGCCACATGGTCGCCTCGATGTCGAGCAGCAGCTATCTGGCGAACATCGACCCCAACTCCATGCTGCCCACCGAGCAGCTGTTCACCATGTCGGGCACCTCGCAGGCGGCGGCGGTGACCTCGGGAGTGGTGGCGCTGATGCTGCAGTCGGATCCGACGCTCACACCCGACAACGTCAAGTGCCGTCTGCTGGCCTCGGGGCGCCCCGCCGTCAATTCTTCCGGAAAGCTCGCGTACGGCGTCTTTCAGCAGGGCGCGGGCCTCATCAACGCCGTGGCCGCCGTCAACAGCTCCGCGACCGGTTGTGCCAATCAGGGTCTGAACATCGGCGCCGACCTGGCGGGCACCGAGCACTTCGGCGGACCGGCCAACGAGGACAAATACGGCAATTACTACATCATGAATCTGTCCGGCTCGAAGTGGGGTACGCCCGCCTCCGGCGACGGCCTCACCTGGTCGCAAGCCTACCCGTGGAACCAGGGTTTCAACTGGAGCGAGGGCTACCTCTGGAGCGGCGGCTACACCTGGAGCAAGGGCTATACCTGGAGCACCGGCTACACCTGGAGCAAGGGCTACACCTGGAGCAAGGGCTACACCTGGAGCACGTCGGTTCCGTGGTGGACGAGCTCGACGTCCGGCACCAGCGCTACCTCGCCGGCCTCCATCGAGGACTGGGTGCCGAACCAGTGAGCGGACTGTGACGCAGCTCTCGTAAATCAGGATGGCCGCGCCGTGCCCTGAAGTGGGTCACCACATCCAGCGCCGGCCTCGTGCATCGTAGGCGCATGAGCACCAACACCCATGGCGGCACCCGTTCTGCGACGCTGATCGTCGCAGCGCTGTGCCTGCTGGGGTGGTGGGCCGGCGCGCGCGCCGCAGACGCACCGCTCATTCTCGAGCACCTGACGACCTCAGACGGCCTGCCGCAGGGGACGGTGTTTGCCACCCTGCAGGACTCGCAGGGATTCGTGTGGCTCGCCACCGAAGACGGCCTGGTGCGCTACGACGGCCATGAGCTGTTCCGCTACGCCTACTCGCGCAGCGCCCGCGGCGGGCTGCCGCGCAACTACATCCAGGCCATCGTCGAGGATGGGCACCACGACCTGTGGATCGCCATCAAGGACGGGGGCCTGGCCCGCTGGCGGCGCGCCACCGACAGCTTCATCGTCTACCGCCACGATCCCAACGATCCCGCCTCGCTCGCCAGCGACGCCGTGCACACCGTGCTGGTGGACGCCGGCAACCGTGTCTGGATCGGAACCTCCAACGCGGGTCTGGACATTCTCGAGCCGGCATCCGGACACATCGAGCATCGGCGGCACGATCCCAACGATGCGAGCTCGCTGATCGACGACCGGATCCTCACTGTGGCGCTCGACCGCTCGGGGGCGCTGTGGGTGGGCACGGAAGCGGGGCTCGATCGCTGGCGGCCCGAGCAGCGCGCGTTCATCCATTATCGTCACGAGGCCGGCAATGCGCGCTCCCTGAGCGGCAACCAGATCTCCCGGGTGCTCGAGGACCAGAGCGGCGCCCTGTGGGTCGGCAGCTTCGATGGGGGTCTTGATCGGTTGGACCGCGAAGGCCAGGTGACGGAGGTCTTTCGTCACGATGCGGCGCAGGCCGCCTCGCTCGCCAGCGACGATGTGCGCGCCATCCTCGAGGATCAGGCCGGTCATCTGTGGGTCGGCACCGCCGGCGGGCTGGATATGCTGAACCGCGCCACCGGACAGTTCAGCCACTACCGGTACGAGCCGAGCGATGCCGGGTCGCTCCGCGACTCCTTTGTCATGTCGCTGTACCAGGACGAAGCGGGCCTGGTGTGGATCGGAACGCGGGCCGGCGGTGTGAGTCGCTGGAATCCCCGCAGCTGGGAGCTCGGCGGCCACCGGCCCGACTGGCTGGGAGACAAGCTGGTAACCGCATTTGCGGATGCGCCCAACAACAAGCTGTGGATCGCCTCGCTCGGAGGCGGCCTCACTTGGTACGACGATGACAGCGGCTGGAGCACCAACATCGACGCCATCACCGGCCGGCACAACGCCCTCGGCGATGCGCGCGTGATGTCGCTGCGTCAGGACCGCCAGGGCACGCTGTGGATCGGGACCCGGGATAGCGGACTGCGCAAACTCTCACCCGACGGGCGCCTGCAATTCATAGGAGCGAAGCCGGGGGATGCGCGCTCGCTCAGCGCCGCCGGCATCATGACCATCTTCGAGGCGCGCAACGGTGCGATCTGGATCGGCACTCACGGCGGAGGAGCAAACGTGCTCGACCCCGCGAGCGGACTCATCCGCCAGTTGCCTTACGCCTCTGCGGCACCGGGTGCGCTCAGCTCTCCGCACGTAACCGCGATCGCGGAGGATTCGCACGGCAACTTCTGGATGGGGACCGACGGCGGTGGGCTCGATCTGGCACGCGCCGACGGCACGGTCGTCAAGGTGTTCCGCCACGACGCGCGCGACCCGGGGACGCTGCCCGCAAACACGGTATACGCCCTGGCGATCGATGCCCGGGACCGGGTGTGGGTGGCCACCGACGGCGGCGGCCTCGCCCAGGCGCAAGGCTCCGCGGCGGCACCGGATGCGATCCGTTTCAAGGTGCTGTCGCGCGAGGAGGGCTTGTCGAGCGACACCGTGTACGGCGTGGTGGCGGATGCCGCTGGCCGCATCTGGTTGAGCTCGGACGCCGGCCTGGTGCGCTACGACCCCGAGACCGGCGCTCTCAAGTCCTACCACCGCGAGCACGGCCTGCAGGGTGAGGAGTTCAACTTCGGCGCCTACCATCGGCTGCGTGACGGGCGCTTGTGCTTCGGCGGGCCCGGCGGATTCAACATCTTCGATCCCTCGCGCCTCACGGAGAACCGCCAGCCCCCGCACGTTGCACTGACGCGGGTCGAAGTCCTGGGCGTGCCGGCGCCGGGTCCCAGGCCCTACTGGCTGCTGGAGCGTATCGATCTCGGCTATCAGGCGAACATCGTGTCACTCGACTTTGGCGCGCTCGACTTCACCTCACCAAAGCGCAATCGCCTCGCCTACCGCATGGCGGGTCTGACCGATCGCTGGCTCGACCTGGGCGCGCAGCGGCGCATCACGCTCACCAATCTCGAGGCCGGCGATCACGTGCTGGAGGTGCGGGCGGCGAACTCCGATTCGGTCTGGAGCGGCACGCCGCTGCGGCTGACCATCCATCGCGAGCCGGCCCCGTGGAAATCGTGGTGGGCCTACATCGCTTACGCGCTCGCGGCCCTCGCGGCCCTCGTATATCGCATGCGCCTGCAGCGGCTCAAGTTCCAGCGCGTCGTCAGCGCGCGGCAGCGTCTCGAGTCGGAGGTCGAGCTGCGCACCCGGGAACTCACCGAAAGCAACCGCCAGCTCGCCGACGCCGTGCAGGCCAAGAGCAATTTCCTCGATCGCATGAGTCACGAGCTGCGCACGCCGATGAACGGCGTAGTCGGCATGACCGAGCTCCTCGCCCGCACGTCGCTGTCCTCGACGCAGGCGCGGCTCACCGACACCATCCGCTCCTCCGCCCGGGTGCTGCTGCAGATCGTCAACGACCTGCTCGATCTGTCGAAGATCAATGCCGGCAAGATCGCGCTCGAGGAGCTGCCGTTCGATCTCGGCCAGGTGCTCGAGGAGTGCACCAGCCTGTTCGCGGGCGCCGCCCAGGCGAAGGGCATCGAGCTGATCGTGTGGCCGCCGGCGCGCGAGCACTGCTCGCTCCTGGGTGATGCGCTGCGCGTGCGCCAGATCCTCATGAATCTGATCGGCAATGCCGTCAAGTTCACCGCCCAGGGCGAGGTGATCGTCAAGGCGGACGTGCACCCGCAAGCCCAGGGCGGTGCGAGCCTCGACATCTCGGTGACCGACACGGGAATCGGCATGGACGCGGCCACGATCGGCAAGATCTTCGAGCCGTTCACCCAGGCGGACGAGTCGACCACCCGGCGCTTCGGCGGCAGCGGGCTCGGGCTCGCCATCTGCCGCGAGCTCGCCCAGCTCATGGGCGGTAGCATCAGCGTCGACAGCCAACCGCAGGCCGGCTCGACGTTTCATCTGCGCCTGCAGCTCCCGGCCGGGCCGGCACTGGCCGCGCCGGCACCGGCGTGGCCGCAGCGCCGCGTGCGCATTCTCACCCGCCGACCCGCGCTGGCCGAATCCCTGGCGCGGCAGGCCCGCGCCCTCGGTCTCACGGTACTCCCCGACAACGCCCCCACGCCCGACGACCAGGACCTGGTCCTCGCCGACGCGAGCAGTCAGCGTGAATATCTGAAGGCCCGCCTCGGCGCCGGCAAGGCGCGGCAGCGGAATCTGATCGTGCTCGCCACCGCCGCCGAGCTCGATTCACCGGATCTGGCGGGGCTTGAGAGCCAGGCGGTGGTCCTCAAACCCCTGCAGCGCGGCGCACTCTACGACGCCCTCGCCGCCGCCGGCGCTCGCACGCCACACGCGGCGCCCGCTGCGGCGCCCACCGAGGCCCTGAGCGCCCACGTGCTGCTGGTGGAGGACGAGCCGGTGAATGCGGCGGTCGCCCAGGGCTACCTCATGGCTCTGGGGTGCACATCGGTGTGGGTCAAGGACGGCGCCGAGGCCGTGGCCCGCAATGCCGCCGAGCGCTTCGACCTGATCTTCATGGACCTGAGCATGCCCGGGATGGATGGCTTCGCGACTACCGCTCTGATCCGGCAGCGTGGCGCGGCAACCGCCCGGGTGCCGATCGTGGCACTGACGGCGCACGATGCGGCCAACTATCGGGACGCGTGCCTCACGGCGGGCATGGACGACATGCTGACCAAGCCGTACACGCTGCAGGAGTGCGCGCAGGTGGTGCGGCGTTTCAGCGCGCGCGGCGCCGTCGCGCCGAGCACGAGCGCGCCCGGCGAGCCACTCGCGAGCGTGGACTCCGCGGCCGTGGCCACCCTGCGGCGCCTGCGCAGCGATGGACCGGGCGACCTGTACTCGAAGCTCGTCGAGCTGTTTCAGGCCGGCTCCGTGCAGGCGCTGGCGCAGCTCGCCGCCACGCTGGATGCGGCGGATCTGGTCGCCGCCGCCGCCATCTGCCACAAGTTTGGCTCCAGCGCCGCCAACGTCGGCGCCACCGCCTTCGCGCGCGACGTTCGCGAGCTCGAGCGGCTGTGCGCCGCCGGCGAGGCGCACCGCGCCCGCGAGCTGTACGAACGGCTGGCGGCGGCGCACCCGGCCCTCATCGAAGAGCTGTCGGCGCAGCGCCTGCGAGCGAGCGCATGAGCGAGGCACGCGCCACGGCGCCGATCGCGATCATCGCCGACGATGAGGATCTGGGGCGGCTGCTGCTCGCCGAAGCCGCGAGTGCCGGCGGCCTTACGCCGCTCGCCTTCGACAACGGCACGGCCGCGCTGGACGCCGCCTTGTCGCAGGACGTCGCCATCGTGCTGCTCGACGTCGACATGCCCGGCATGGATGGTAACTCGGTGTGCCGGCGCCTCAGGGCGGAGTCGCGCTTCGCCACCGTGCCGATCGTGATGGTGACCGGCCACGAGGATTCGCCCGCCATCACCCGCGCCTTCGAAGCGGGGGCGACGGATTTCATCTCCAAGCCCGTCAACTGGGCGCTGCTGCCGCGGCGGCTCGAGTACATCCTGCGCAATGCCGCCGCCGCCGAGCGCATCGAGCGGCTCGCCTACTTCGACCCGCTCACCGGGCTGCCGAATCGGCAGTGCTGCATCGAGACCGCCGAGCGGCTGGTGCGCGACGCGGCGCAACTGCAGGAGTCGGTCGCGATCGTCTATCTGGACCTGAACAGCTTCAAGCGGGTGAACGACACCTTCGGGCACTCGGTGGGCGATGCGGTGCTGCGCGACGTCGCCGGCAAGCTCAGCGGCCTGCTCGAGGGCTTCAAGGCCGAGGATCAGCATCTGGCGCTGGCCCGCTTCGGCGGGGACGAGTTCGTCATCCTGCTGCGGCATGCGGCGGCGCGCGCGCGCGCCATTCGCATCGCGGAGGCGTGCGCCACGGCCTTCAAGCAGCCCATTCTCTACGACGGCCTGGAGTTCTACCCGGCACCGAGCATTGGACTGGCCGTCTACCCGGATGACGGCGCCGATGTCACCACGGTGCTCAAGCACGCCGACACCGCGATGTACCAGGCCAAGACCGGCGCCGCCGAGCCGGTCGCGGTCTACACCCCCGCCATGAGCAGCCGGCTCGCCAACTGGCTCGAGCTCGAGGCGCGCCTGCGCCGCGCGGTGGTCGAGGACCGTCTCAACCTGCTGTATCAGCCGAAGTTCCGCCTGCACGACAATCAGCTCGTCGGCGTGGAGGCACTCCTGCGCTGGTGCGATGCCGAGCACGGTGAGATCCCGCCGCTGCGCTTCATCGAGATTGCCGAGGACAGCGGCCTCATCCTCGACCTGGGCAGCTGGGTGGTGCGCGCGGTGTGCCGGCAGCTGCGCAAGTGGCTGGATCGGGGCTTCAGCGTCCCGGTGGCCATCAACGTGTCAGGCAAGGACCTGTTGCACGGCGATCCGGCGCGCGTCATCCAGACCGAAGCGGCGGCGGCCGGCGTTCCCGCCTCGCTGATCGAAGTCGAGATCACCGAGTCGCTGCTGATCAAGGACTCCGCCGCCGGGCGCAACGCGCTCAAGAAGCTGCGCGAGCTCGGCTGCCGGATTGCGCTCGATGATTTCGGCACCGGCTATTCCTCACTCGCGTACATCACCCGCTTCCCCCCCGATCGCATCAAGATAGACAAGACCTTCGTGCGCGACGTGGACTGCTCGGCGAGCGATGCCGCCATTGCCAACGCCATCCTCTCCCTCGGCGAGAGTCTGGGCATCACCGTGACGGCCGAGGGCATCGAGCGTGCCGGGCAACTCGAGTGGTTGCGCGGGCGCGGCTGCCACGAAGCGCAGGGGTTTCTCCTGGCCCGACCGCTGTCGGCGGCGGAACTGGAGCGCCAGTTCCTGCAGCCGGCGGAAGGATCCGCGGCGCTGCCGCGGCGGCAGCGGGGCTGACCGGGGATCGCTTTGAGCCGGGAACGGCCGTCGAAGCCTCAGGGCCGCTTGCACGAGCTTCGGGCGCGGCCTAGGATCCTCAGCGAGGTGAAGCCATGCTGAAGAAAATCCTCCTGGGCGCCTGCCTCGTCCTGCCGCTCGCGGCATGCACGACCCCGTCTGCGACCCGTGAGCCACCGAAGAGCGTTGCACTGGCGCCCGTGGGCACGCCGGGCTGCGTCGCGGATACGGCCACCCGCATTCCGGTGAAGGAGGGAGACTGCGCCGGATTCGGCCGCACCTATACCCAGCAGGACATCCAGCGAACCGGACAGGCCGACACGGCTCAGGCGCTGCGGTTGCTCGATCCTTCACTCACGGTGCACGGGCACTGAGGCTCACGTCGCGGCGTTGAGGAGTCGGCGCGGTCGCACTGCGCCGCGCCCGTCGGCGTCGCCGAGGCCGAGAAAGGTACCCGCCTCATCGTACAGGCGCACCGCCACCGGTGCACCGGCCACCTCCGCCAAGACGCTCTGACCGCTGAGCAGGCGCTGCGCCTCGGCCCGCGGCAGGCGAACCGCAGTCAGGTGCCCGAGCGGCCAGTCCGCGGACAGCAACCGCGGCCAGTCCCCGCGCGCACGCGTCTCGGCCAGGGACTCGAGCGTCTGCATCGGCTCGTTGTCAAAAGGCTCCACGTACAGCCGCCGCAGCGCCGTGACGTGCCCGCAGGTGCCCAGCGCCGCCGCCAGATCCTCGGCCAATACTCGAATGTAGGTTCCCTTGGAACACAATGCCTCGAGCTCGAGGCTCGCGGGCCCCAGCGCGAGCAGCGCAAGCTCGAACAGCTCGATGTCACGCGCCGCGCGCGCCACGGTCACGCCCGCACGGGCGAGCTTGTACAGCGGTTGTCCGGCGCGCTTCAGGGCCGAGTACATCGGCGGAGTCTGTGTCTGCGGGCCGCGGAACCGTGCCAGGACCGCCTCGAGCCCCGCGCGCTCGAGCGTTGGCACCGCCGCGGTGCTCGTGATCGCCCCTTCCACATCCCCGGTCGTGGTCCCGCTGCCGAGGGCCACCGTGAAACGGTAGCGCTTGCGGCCGGCGAGGATCTGCCCTGCGATCTTGGTGGCCTCCCCCAGGCAGATCGGCAGCATGCCCGTGGCGAGCGGGTCCAGGCTCCCGACGTGCCCGGCCTTCTGCCGCAGCAACAGCGCGCGCACCCGTTGCAGGACCGCGTTCGAGGACAGGCCGAGCGGCTTGTCGAGCAGCAGGATGCCGCTGGGCATGAGCGTGCGCGTTCAGCGCCGGGAAGTGTCGGTGCCGGGCGGCGGCTCGGGGTCCGGCTGGGACGCGGGCGCCGCGGCGGCCCCGGCGCGGTCGCCGGCGACGGCGCGGTCGATGAGGCTGCTGAGGCGGGCCGCACCCTCGACGCTCTCATCGAACACGAACTCCAGCCGCGGCGCGTGCCGCAGCGACAGTCGCCGGCCGAGCTCCCCGCGCAGGAACCCGGCGGCGTGGGTGAGTCCGGTGCGCACCTCGTGCGGCGGGTGGCGCGATGCAAAGGGGGTGAAGAACACGCGCGCCGTGCCCATGTCGGCGGCGACGCTGACCGCGGTGATGGTCACGTTGCCCACGCGCGGATCCTTCACCTCGCGCGCGATCAACGCCGCGAGTACCCGCTGGATCTCCGACTCGATGCGTTGGGTGCGGGCCTGCGGCATTACTGCAGCGTTCTCGCCACCTCGACGCGCGCAAAGCATTCGATCTGGTCGCCGACGCGCACGTCCTGGTAGTTCTTCACGCCGATGCCGCACTCGGTGCCGGCACGCACCTCGCCCACGTCGTCCTTGAAGCGGCGCAGCGACTCGAGCGCGCCCTCGAAGATCACCACGTTGTCGCGCAGCACGCGAATCGGATTGTTGCGCTTGACGAGGCCCTCCGTCACCAGGCAGCCCGCCACCACTCCGAACTTGCTCGAGCGGAACACCTCGCGCACCTGCGCCACGCCCACGATCTGCTCCTTGACCTCCGGCTGCAGCATGCCGGTCATCATCTGCTTCACGTCGTCGATGGCTTCGTAAATGATGCTGTAGTAGCGCACCTCGACGCCGGTCTCCTTGACGGCGTCGCGCGCCCCGGCATCGGCGCGCACGTTGAAGCCGATGACCAGCGCCTTGGAGGCCGCGGCGAGCTGCACGTCGGACTCGGTGATGCCCCCTAAGCCGCTCGCGATCACCTTCACCTGCACCTCCTCGGTGGACAGCTTGGTGAGCGCCTCGCGCAGCGCCTCCGCGCTCCCCTGCACGTCGGCCTTGATGAGCACCGACACCAGGCCGGCCTTGTCCTCGCCCATCTGCGCGAACGCATCCTCGGGACGGGCGCTCGTGCGTGCCAGCTTCACGTCACGGAACTTGCCCTGGCGGTAGAGCGCCACTTCGCGCGCCTTGCGCTCGCTCTCCACCGCCAGCAGCTCATCGCCCGCGTTGGGGGCGCTCGACAGCCCGAGCACCACCACCGGCATGGACGGCGGGGCTTCCGCTACCGGCTTGCCGTTCTCATCGAACATCGCGCGCACGCGCCCGAACTCGGAACCGGCGATGATCGGGTCACCCATGCGCAGCGTGCCTTTCTTCACCAGCACGGTCGCCACCGCGCCGCGCCCTTTTTCCACGCTCGATTCGATCACCACTCCGGAGGCGAGCCCGTTGCGCGGCGCGCGCAGCTCCAGCACTTCCGCCTGCAGCAGGATCGCTTCGAGCAGCTTGTCGACACCCGCACCCGTGCGCGCCGATACGCTGACGAACATGTTCTGCCCGCCCCACTCCTCGGCAATGACCTCCTGCTTGGACAGCTCGGTGCGCACGCGGTCGGGGTCGGCGTCGCTTTTGTCGACCTTGTTCACCGCCACCACGATCGGCACGTTGGCCGCGCGCGCGTGCTGGATGGCCTCGATGGTCTGCGGCATCACGCCGTCATCCGCGGCGACCACCAGCACCACGATGTCGGTGGCCTTGGCGCCGCGCGCCCGCATGGCGGTGAAGGCGGCGTGACCGGGGGTATCGAGGAAGGTGATGACGCCCTTCGGGGTCTCGACGTGATAGGCGCCGATGTGCTGGGT
>Ga0137418_10002987_pt1 | contig 15526 bp, 10 predicted proteins | sample CZODoug3_1_2_16f_FD_122242 | JGI IMG/M metagenome (GOLD analysis project Ga0137418, IMG submission 122242) | Vadose zone soil fungal communities from Angelo Coast Range Reserve, California, USA - CZODoug3_1_2_16fungal (Hybrid Assembly) | ecosystem: Environmental > Terrestrial > Soil > Vadose... | reverse complement strand
GTGGCGGAGGGCTTCGACGCCGGCGTGCGCCTGGAGGAATTTCTAGAGCGCGACATGGTGCACGTGCGCCTGACGGAGCCGTTCCGATTCGTGGTGGTCGGCGCTCCCTCCTATTTGCAGCGGAGGGGCGCGCCCGACGAGCCCAGGGACCTGCTCGCGCACGATTGCATCCGCATCCGATCGCCCACCACGGGCGCGATGTGCGTCTGGGAGCTCGAACGCGGGAAGAAGACCTGGCGCGTCCCGGTGCGTGGACCGATGATCACCAGCGACGATCTCCTGATGATCGCGATGGCCGAAGCAGGCGTCGGCCTCGCGTACCTGCCGGAGCCTGCGGTGTCGGCGCGCTTGAAGCGCGGGCGCTTGCGTCTGGTCCTCGAGCCATTCGCCCCCAGGGTGCCGGGTCTCTTTCTCTATTTCCCGAGCCGCACCCAGGTCTCGCCCGCGTTCCGCGCTTTCGTCGATACTGTCCGGGAGATCAGACTGAGGCGTTCGCCCGTGGGACGATGATACGACTCCCTCGGTCGCGCGCTACCGCTTCTCCAAAGCCGCCTTCTCGACCAGGACGAAGCCTTTCTGCCTGGCCTCGGCGGCGATTGCGCGCAGGCGGCTCTCCGCTTCCCGAGCCCTGCCGGCCGCGGAGAGTGCCCTGGCGAGGAGGAGCTCGGCATCGAAGCGATGCGGCACTTCCGGCAAGCGCGCAGCAAGGGCCTTGTTGAGGCGAGCGATGGCCAGCTCCGGGTGTTTCTCGGAAAGCTCCACATCGGCCGCGGCGATGTGCCCGCTCAGCTCGTCGGGCGCGCGAGCCACGGCTGCCGTGGCGACCGTGCGCGCCTCACCGATCTTGCCCATCGCGACCAGTACGCGCGCGAGCGCGGCGCCCGCTTCCGACGAATCGACATGCGCGCGCTCGTGTTGCTCGACGGCGGCGCGCGCCATCGCCTCGGCCTCGTCCAGCCGCCCGAGATCGAGGTACAGCCGCGCCAGGCGCAGCTTGCCGTCGCCGCTGCGGGCGGTCTCACCCATCGAATCGAGCCGGGCTATCCCGTCCTTGAACGCCTCCTCTGCCTCGCCCGTGCGGCCGAGCGCGTGCAGGGACTCGCCCTGCTTGCGGCGCGTCTGCGCGACGGTGGTGGCGTCGTGGATCTCCAGGGCGATCCCGGTGGCCTGCTTCATCGTCTCCAGTGCCCGCGCCGGGTCGCCGCGGTCGAGGTACAGCCCGCCCAGGCTCTCGTTGACGATCCCCTCCGATTGGCGCGCGCCGAGCTTCTGGGTCAATTCGAGCGCAAGCCGAAACTCCTTCTCCGCCTGCTCCAGGTCGCGAGCGCGCTCGAGCTGCTGGCCGATGTTGGCGTGCATGGCCTCGACGCCGAAGAGGTTGCCGGCGCGCTCGTACATCGGCAGGGCCCGGCGATAGATGGCCAGGGCAGACTGCGAGTGGTGCATGTCGCTCTCGATGTTGGCGATGCCGTGCATCGCGCGCGCGAGATCGTTCTCGTCCCCGAGCTTCTTGAACACGTCCTCCGCCTCCAGGAACCGGCCTCGCGCGCCGGGCAGGTCGCCGGTTCGCCACGAGGCATTCGCGCGGCGGAGCAATGCCTGCCCGACCGAGTAGGGGTTGCCGATCTGCCGGAACAATTGATGCGCCTCGACGGCGCGCTGGAGCGCGCGCGGGCGGTCGCCGAGCAAGGCCGCCGCCGAGCTCTCTTGCATCAGGGCGTCGCCCTCCAGCTCGCGGGCGCCGAGCGCCCGCGCCTTCTCGACCGCGACCTTCGCTGCCGCGTCCTGGCGTTGATACTGGCTGATCGCGCCGCACGCCTGGGCCTCGGCGATGTCCACCCGCGGGTCGCGTGCGGCGCTCTCCGCCGAGCTGCGCACCCGCTCGACCGTCTGCAGCGCCTCCTTGCCGCGGCCGGCTTGCACCTCTACGTGGGCCAGCCGCAAACCATAGTCGATGGTCGAGGGGAAGAAGTCGTAGAGCGACCGGTACAGCTCCACCGCCGGCGCCCACTCGCGACGCGCCACCCGCCAGTTGGCCTCGACCAGGATCTGCTGCTCGCGCGGGAGCCCCGAGGCGCGATCGTTGGCGAGCCGCGCCTCGCGCTCCTCGTCGGCCTGACGCCCCAGGCGTCGGAATGCCTCCGACAGCGCCGCGTGCGCCAGCGGGAAGTCGGGATCGACCCGGGTCGCTTCCTCGAGCAGCGGACGCGCTCCCAGCGCGTCGAGCAGGCGCAGCCGGGCCAGGCCCTCGGCGTAGGGCCGCGCCGCCGCCGGATTCGCAGGCAGCATGGTTCGCGCTTGCGCTTGATCGGCGGGATCCAGCGCGCGCACCCCGAGCCGCGACCGCAGATTGGCGCCCGCCTGCGATACCAGCTCGAACATGTTGCCTTGCTCGCCGGTCTGGCTGTCCGACGCGACGGTCTCGCCGGTGCGAGTGTCCTGGAGCTTCACGTCGACGCGGAGCTTGCCTCCCTCAGGCCCCCCGAGAGCGAGATACGAGCCGCCGAGCACGAAGTCGGCGTGGATGGTGGCGCGGACCTTCGCGAGCGTCTCGGCATCGAGCTGGCCACCTTCGGGCAACGAAAGCTCGCGCCGTAGCCGGGTGATGGTCTCGGGCGGCACGCGCCGCAGATCGCCGCCCGACACTTCGCTGGAGAGCAGCTCGGCGAGCGCGGTGCCGAGCCAAGCCAGGTCGGCCTTCTCCGATAGATTCCGCAAGCTGAGCACCGCCACGGCGCGGCCCGACGAAGCGGCCGGGGCGGCCGTCACCGCCGCGGAGGTCGCCGGCGCGGGCCGATGCGCTGCCCACCACCAAGCCGCCCCGGCACCGGCGACCAACACCGCCGCCCCGCCCGCCGCGACCAACGGCAACCGCGAGCTCACGCGCGGCGCCGGATCGCGCAGCGCGGCCGCCACGTCGCCGGCTGCCGGGTATCGCTTTTCCGGCTCGCGCTCGAGACAACGCAGGATCGCCCTCTCCCAGTGGGGATCCAGATCCGGCGCCACCCGGCGCGGCGACTGCGGCTGGGTGGTCAGCCGGCGCACGGCCACCTCCATCGCGGTGCCGCCGCGAAAGGGCAGCTCGCCGGTCATCATCTCGTACATCACGACGCCGAGCGCGTAGACGTCGGCCGCCGGCCCGACGTTTCCGCTCGACACCTGCTCGGGCGCCATGTACGCGGGCGTTCCTTTCAGACCCGTGCTGGTGGTGAGCCCCGACGGCTCGGCCGATTGCGCCATCCCGAAGTCGGTGACGACTACGCGCGGGCCGCCGTTCGCGGAGGCGGGGACCAGCATGACGTTGTCGCTCTTGAAGTCACGGTGCACGACGCCGTACGCATGCGCCGCGGAAAGCCCTTCCGCCATCTGGGCGACGATCGGCAGCGCCTCGGGAGCTTTCAGAGGTCCTGCGCGTTGGATGCGGCAGCGCAAGGACTCCCCGGCGAGCAGCTCCATGGTGAGGAAGGTCACCCGCCCGCGCGGCGAGGGATGGAACCCGAGGTCGAAGATGCGGCACACGTTGGCGTGCGTGATCCGGCGCGAGAGGTTGATCTCGCGGCGGAACCGCGCGAGCAGCAGATCGTCGTCCGCCAGCTCTGGACGCAGCGTCTTGAGGGCGACCCTGGCGCGCAGCTCGAAGTCCTCCACTTCGTAGACCTCGCCGCTGCCGCCGCGCGCGATGAAGCGGATCACGCGATACCGTCCGGCAACCACCTCGCCAGGCTGGAAGGTGTGCGGGCTCTGGCCGGCGCCTTCGGGGAACACCTCTTCACTCCTTGGTCCGACGCAAGGCCTCGACGTCGATTCCGTAGCGCGCAATCCATCTCTGGATCTGCGTGCGCCCCTTGCCCATCTGGCGCGCCACGTCCGACACGTTTCCGTTCGCCCGGCGTAGGTGCTCGATGACCCTGTCGCGCAGCTCGCGCTCGGCGTCGGTCAGGTCGACCTTGACCTCGCGGGCCCGAGGGGCCGGCGCCGGGTCGCCGGAAGGCGAGCCCGCCCGCAGCTCCCGGACGGTTTGCGGCAAATGGTGCGGGCAGATCCGCACCGCATCGCCGTTCTCCGCGCCCGCCAGGTCAATCGCGGCCAGCAGCGCGCGCCGCAGCTCCCGCACGTTGAGAGGCCAGGCATGGCGAAGCAGGAGTCGGAGGGCGTCGAGGTCGAAGCTGACCCGGTCGAAGGGCACGGCGCCCGCGCGCAAGATCGCGCGGATCAAGAGCCCGAGGTCCTCTCTCCGCTCGCGCAACGGAGGGACGCGCAGGCTCAGCAAGCCGAGGCGGGCGAGCAGGTCCTGGCGGAATTTCCCTTCTGCCACGAGTTCCTCGAGGCTGCGGTTCGTGGCCGCCAATACGCGGACGTCCACCGCGATCTCCCGCTCGCTGCCGATGGGCCGGACCTGGTGGTCTTCCAGGACCCGCAAGAGCTTGACCTGGAGGCCGAGCGGAATCTCGGCCACCTCGTCGAGCAACAGGGTGCCTCCGTGGGCGGCGCGAACGAGGCCCTCTCTTTCCGCCTGGGCCCCCGAGAATGCGCCGCGGACGTGCCCGAACAGCTCGTCCTCGAAGAGCGCGTCGGGCAGGGCCGCGCAGTTCACGCACACCAGCGGACCGGTCCGCCGTGACCTTTCGTGGAGGAAGCGGGCCAGGACCTCCTTGCCTGCTCCCGACTCGCCCTCGATGAGGATCTCGTGCGAGGTGCGCGAAAGTCGCGCCGCCTTCGCCAGCACGAGCTCCCACTCGGGACTGAGCGTGAGTGGGTCTTCCCTGTCAGCGACAGGCTCCATGCCCGATTCAGAGACGCCTCGCGCCGAGGCGCGGAAGAGGAAGAACGTATGGCCGATCTCGATCAGGTCGCCGTCTGCAAGCGGGACCTCCTCGCCGGCCGGCGTGCGCTCGCCGTTGACCAAGGTTCCATTCCGGGAGCCCTCGTCTCGCACGCGCCAACCATCGTCGCGTCGTTCGAGATGCGCATGGCGCGAGGACGCGAAAGGGTCTCGGACGTCGACGCGCAGCGCGGTCGGGCGCGGCGGCTTGCCCGACAAGCCAGAGCGGCCGATCTCGACCTCGGCGAATGGCGCGAGCGAATAGCGCACGGACGGCTGGGAGAGATCGTCGGCGGAGAGAAGCCGGAACAGGAGCGGACCGAGCTGCTGCGGAGCACCGCGCCCAGCGCCATGCTGGCCGTGCTCGAGCGTCGTGGTGGAGTCCGCGTCGGCTTTCGGGACCACCCGTCAATGGTAGCCCACCCCGGGGTCGTTGGGGGTGCCCCGCCGGCCCGTGTCGACCTGTGGCGCCACGCTGTGTCAGTTCCCGCTCTTGGCGAATTTCGGGCCTGAAACGCCGCTTCTACGCTGGCATGCCGGATGCTCCTGGTTCGCGGCGGAGGTGGACCATGAGCGCAATCGCCACGAACTGGAAGACGCTGCTGGCACTGTTCGTCCTGGGTCTGGCATTGTTGTTCGCGTCATCGCTGGTGGCGGTGAGCCGTTCCTCGGCGCCCGCCGCCGCGTCGCAGACAGTGGCTCCCGTTTCCGCTGCGCCGCAGGAACAGCCGATCTCCAACGAGATTCGCGACTTCCCGCAACTGGACTAGCCGCGGCCGCCGCAGGCGGCTTAGCGGCTACGCTTGCGCACGGTTACTCGCGAGACAGGGTTATGAGATGCTCTCTAGCGCGACATCGCGTCGAAGCGAGCTCGTGCAGGCAGCGTGTAGAGCGTGGGCGTTCCGGTCGGGTCCACCCAGGGCCAGGGGTTGCTGCCGAAGAAGGCCGGCTTGCTCGTGAGGTAGAGCGAGAGCGGGAGCTGCTGCGGCCCGTTCCCCCAGTGAACCTGGTTGGTCGCGTAATCGTAGTTCCCCTCGCGTACCACGGTGCCGGTCACGTTCACGTCCGGCGGAGCATTCCAGTTCTCCGGGTTGTATCCCAGGCGCCAGAGGCCGACCGGATCGTTCCGCCAGGGAAACGGGGCGTCGTAGGTGTAGCTGTTCGACGGAGCGGGGATCTGGTTCGGCGCGCCCAGCACGTTGCCCACGAACGAGTACCACTTGTGCCCTTTCATCAGCCCGACGGCCCGGGGATTCTGCGCATCGACGAGCAGCAAAGGCGCGATCGACCGCCGCTTGGCCGTCAGGTGGTTGCGGAACACCGTGATGTAGACCGAGTTCCCCCAGGTGTTGTCGCCGTCGAAGTTGAACGACTCGTTCCCTTCGAACAGCTCGTAGTGCGGCGTGGTCATGTGCGAGGCGTTCAGCCCCACCTCGACCCAGACTGGGCTGTAATCGATCCATCCGTCTTCCATGTAGTTGTACGCGATGACGTTGCCCCCGCCCGAGGCCCGCATCACCATCACCTTGTTCATGTTCCAGGAGATGTTGTTCTCGAGCAGGTTGTCCGCCGAGTACCAGGAGAACGAGAAACCGTATCCGCCGCCGCCGGGGGTTGGCTTCTGGGTGCTGTGGACATAGGAGTCGCGGACGATGCAGCGGAACGACGCAGCGATGGAGACGCTCGCGCCGACCTGGTAGTCGGACTCGACGTTCTTGATCCAGCTGTAGGCGGCGTTGGAGAGCCAGACATTTCCCTGGCCGCCGCTGCCGCCGCGCACGTAGAGATCCTCGAGGCCCGCGTACTTCGTCACCGGGGCCACCGGACCGTTGTCGTCGCGGGAGAACCGCGACAGCTGCGCCGCGTACGCCGTCTGGAAGCCGATGTGGAACGGCGTCGTGAAGGTGACCGTGTTCCCGCTGGCCGATTCGATTTCCATGACCTGGCCGACGGGCCGGTCGGGGCGCGTGAACCAGGTGCGCGAGGGATCGCCGGGCGGAGAGTTGGTGCTCCATTCGGTGATCTCGGGATTGGTCACCTGATCGACGAGAACGATCTCGCCCGGGGCGAGCCCGGGGTTGTTGGCCAGGCGGGCAGTGCGGGTTCCCTTGACCGCGTCGCCGGCGAGGTTCGTCGACTGGGTGAATTTGAACCACTGGGTTCCGATGGTGACGAGGTTCGCGTTGGTCCCGACCGGAATGAGGATCTTCGTGAGCGAAGGGCCCTGGCCGCGCAGCACGATCCCTTTGGTGATCTGCAGCGTGCGGGAAATGGCGAACGTCCCCGCCGACAGCACCACCACCTGCCCCTCGGGGCAAGCGTCGAGCGCAGCCTGGATGCCTGCCGTCGCGTCCTGGGCGCCGCCGCCGTACGTAGAGGCGCCGATGCTGGCGCACACCGCGTTCCTCACAGGCAGCCCCCCGGGGATGCCGGGGTTCCAGACCGTGAGCCGATCCGTCGGAATGATCGGGCCCGTGGCGGCCGGCGGGGACGTGGTCCGGCTGCAAGCGCGGCCGAAATGCCCGAGGAGGAGTGCGAGCAGAGCGAGGGAGCGGAAACGCATCTGCTTCGTCATGCTCGAGCCTAGAACGCCAGCGTCGTCGCGCTCGCGACGTTCGAGTAGGGGCCGAGGTTGCCGGCCGCGTCCGTGGCGCGCACCCGGTAGCCGTAGCTGGTGTTCGTCGCAAGCCCGGTGTCGTTGAATGCGGCGGACGTTGCTGTCGCGATCTGGGCAAAATTCGCGCAGGACACGCCTTGGGCCGCGCCACTGAACCATGAGGCGATCGTCGCGTCTGTCATTGACGGACTGGAGGTATATGCCAGGATCCCTGTCGTGCCCGTGGAATATTTCGTGGTGTCGGGGCCGGTGTTGTAGATGAGGTCGCGAACCCCGTTCTTGATTCCGTAGATCACCTGGCCGCGTGCGATGAGTTGGAGCGTATCTCCGTCGGCGACGGGAGAACTGGGGAGGATCGGGGACGCGGTGTAGCTGGTTCCATTCGCGTCGACGCGATAGAGGTTGTTGGGCCCGTTGCCCGGGCTCGCCGCCCACCAGAGATAATGGCTATCGATCGACGAGCCAGAGCTCTGGACACGAACGATGGGCCCCACGTTGTTGTTGCCGCTGTTGGCGACGTGCCCGACGATGATTTCAGAGTAGTGGTCGTTCGGGATGACCGCGGTGGTGCGGGCACCCGCATGGTCCGGCCCCGTGCGGTCGGGGAAGGCTCCGTTGTTCTTCCGGAACCGACCGCCGCCGGGGGACAGGGACGTGAGGGCTGCCCACGCTCCATTTTCGAACAACGGATCCTCCGCGCCGGCGAAGCTGGAGGATGCGATGGGAGCATCTGCGATCGCCGCGACCGGCAAGGACGCGAGTACGAGCAGACCAATCAGAAGACGACCCTTCCTCCGCAGCTGGCCCAGCGCGCTCTGCAGTTCAACGAGGTTCAAAGGGGACAGGGCTCCTAGGGCAGGAAGTGAGCGGTGACCGACCTTGCAGAGTTCATCGTAACGGTACAGGTCAGGCCCGAGGCCGAATCGCAATCGCTCCAGCCGCTGAAGATCGAGAGGAAGTCCAGACTGACCGTGAGGGTCACCACCGTGCCGGAACCGTAGGAGGCCGTGCAGGCGGACCCGCAGTTGATCTGGTTGGGATTGGCAGGACTGGAGGTGGAGGTCACGGTGCCATTACCGGTCAAGACTCTCGTCTTGTTGACATTGAGGGCGAAGGTCTGCGGCGTAAAGGTAGCCGTGACAGACCTCGCTGCACCCATGGTCACGGTACAGGTCGCGCCGGAAACGGTGTCGCATCCGCTCCAGCCGGTGAGGGTGGACCCGGTGGCGGGCGCTGCCGTCAGGGTCACCACCGTGCCGCTATCGTAGGATGCCGAGCAGGTAGCGCCGCAGTTGATCTGCGTGGGGCTGGCCGGATTGGAGGTGGAGGTCACGGTACCGCTGCCGGTGCCCGCCTTCGTCGCGGTCAGGGTCGCCCGGATCGTGAAGTTGCTCGTACTCGTCGCCGTGCCCCCCGGCGTGGTGACGCTCAGTGGCCCCGTTGTGGCTCCCGCCGGCACCGTCGCCTGGATCGCGGTGGCTGAGCTAACCGTGAAGCTCGCGCTCACCCCGTTGAACGCCACTGCCGTGGCACCGGTGAAGTTGGTGCCGTTGATGGTCACGCTGGTCCCCACCGCCCCGCTGGTGGGCGCAAAGCTCGCGATCGTCGGCGGGCTCACCACCGTGAACGAGCTGCTGCTGGTCGCCGTGCCTCCAGGCGTGGTCACGCTCAGCGGCCCCGTCGTGGCTCCCGCCGGCACCGTCGCCTGGATCGCCGTGGCTGAGCTCACCGTGAAGCTCGCGCCCACCCCGTTGAACGCCACTGCCGTGGCACCGGTGAAGTTGGTGCCGTTGATCGTCACGCTGCCACCCACCGACCCGCTGGTGGGCGCAAAGCTCGTGATCGTCGGGCTGGTGGACGCGCCCGCAGTGTCCCCGCCCTCCCAGGCCGAGAAGGTAAACGCCGTCGTATAGGCATGGATCCCGACGTCCCCGGCGGGATAGGACCCATCGGTCGTACACGTCAATTGGGCGACGCCATTCCTGGATGCGGTGAGGGTATTCCCGTCAGCGGTCAGCCTCCACTTGTCTCCGGGGACGATGGTGGGCGTAAAGCCACAGCCGGCAACGGGGGTGATGTTTCCGTCCGAGATCAGCTTGTAGATTCCCGACCCCGCCGGGTTGTCGGCATAGATGAAGAGCAGCCATCCCGTCTGCCCCGGGTAGGTGCGGTCGATGCGGACGATCGGACCACCGCCGCCGCTGGCAGCGGTCCCCAAGGTCACCTCGGAGTATTGCCTCGCCGGCGGCGCGATGCTCCAAACGCCCGCGGCGTTGTGCCCCGTGTCCAGGCCGATGGCGAGACCGCCCAACTTTTTGAACCCGGAGTAGGGGGCCCCGTTGGCCCCCGGCGCGCCTGCCAGCGGGTACCAACGGTCTCCTTCGTCCAGCGGATTCTCGGTGCCGGCAAAGGTCGAAGAGGCCCAGGTCCCGGACGAGACGGGGGCGGGGCCAGTCGACCACGAGGTGATCGTCGCGTCCGTCAGCGGTCTACCCACGGGGACGAACGCGAGCATCCCCGCTGTTCCCGTGGGATACCTGATGGCGTTCGCGCCGGTATTGTAGATGAACTCGCGGACGCCGTTCCTGATCCCGTAGATCACCGATCCGCGCGCGATCAGTCGGACCCGGTCACCGTCGTTGAATTGCGGATGCGGGAGGAGTTTGACCGCGATGTAGTTGGTTCCGTTCGCGTCAATGCGATAGAGATAGTTGTTGTCTCCGTTTCCTTGGGTGCCCCACCACATGTAGTCGCTATCGATCGACGCACCAGAGGTCTGGACGCGAACGAGGGGCCCCACGTAGGGACCTATCTGCCCTGGGTTGGTAAGGCCCACATGCCCGACGACGATCTCGGAGTAGTGGTCGGTCGGAACGGCCGCCGTGGTGCGGGCGCCCGCATGATTATTGCCCGGCCCGATGGCTCCGTTGGGGAGGGCCATGTTGTTCTTCTGGAACCGGGTGCCATTGGGGGCCATGGATGTCATGGCCGTCCACGCACCATTCTCGGAGAGCGGATCCTCAAAACCGACGAAGTTGGAGGATGCGATGGGCGCTTGTGCGAGCGCCGCACTCGGGACAAGCGTGGCCAGGAGGAGACCGCCCAGGAAGCAACCGGTCATACGGCGCAGTCCGTCACGCTCGACGAGGTTCATGTGGCCTCCTGTGCCGCTGAGCGGGTGCGTAGCAACCCGCCTGCCAGATCTGGAGGAGGACGCGCGGCGCATCGGCAACAATGCCGACGGACGATTTCACTGGTGTTTGACCCCGATCCGGGGCACGCCCGAGTCGTGCCTGAGGCCTTCCCGGTAAAAAGTTCGGAATCAGCAGGAAATCACACCGGACTTATTACCGCTCCCAACCGGCCGATTTGCAGGGTGGGCCGCAAGTTGCCGAACGCGAGGCGCTTTTGCCTTGCCGGACCCACCGGGGCATGGACGGGGAGGCCAGTCCTGATCAGAATGACCACATCCCAGGCTGCGCGAGGCCATCACTGGAAGACGGGTTCTCCTCATGACCGAGTTGGCAGACGTCGCCGTCATCGGCGCGGGAGTGGTCGGTCTTGGGGTGGCGCGGGCGCTCGCGCGTGCGGGCCGCGAGGTGTTCGTGCTCGAGTCCGAACGGTTCGTAGGCTTCCACGCCAGCTCGCGCAACTCCGAGGTGATCCACGCCGGCATCTACTATCCGCCTGGCTCGCTGAAGGCGCGACTGTGCGTGGAGGGCAAGCGAGCGCTCTACGGCTACTGTGCAGAGCAGGGCGTCGCCCATGCCCGGATCGGCAAGCTCATCGTCGCCACGTCCGAGGAGGAGGTCCCGGCGCTCGGACGGCTCAAGGCAAACGCCGACGCGAGTGGTGTCACCGATCTGGTCGTGCTCTCCCAGGCCGAGGTTCGGGAGCTCGAGCCGGAGGTGTCCTGCGTCCGCGGGCTGTTCTCGCCGTCGACCGGAATCATTGACAGCCACGCGCTGATGGCCGCGCTGCGTCGCGATGCCGAGGCAGCAGGCGCGCAGATCGCGCTCGCGACGCCCGTGCTCTCGGGCCGAGTCTGCCCGGAAGGCGTCGAGCTGGTGGCGGGCCTCGGCGAACCGTTCACTGCGCGTTTTCGACTGGTAGTGAACTGTGCAGGTCCATGGGCCCAGAAGGTGGCGCGGCGCATCGAGGGTGTTCCGCCGGCTTGCGTTCCCCCGCAGCACTTCGCCAAGGGGCACTATTTCGTGATGGCGGGACGCGTCCCGTTCCGGCATCTCGTCTATCCCGTGCCCGTGCCGGGCGGTCTCGGCACGCACTTGACGCTCGACCTCGCCGGCCGGGCCCGCTTCGGACCCGACGTGCAGTGGACCGACCGGGTGGAGTACTCATTCGATGAGTCGCGCGCGCCGGCCTTCTACCAGGCCATCCGTCGGTACTATCCCGGCCTGCCTGACGGGGCTCTCGCGCCCGGTTTCACCGGCGTGCGCGCCAAGATCGCGCCGGCCGGGGCCCCGGCGCCGGATTTCCAGATCCAGGGTCCGGCGGATCACGGGGTGCCTGGGCTGGTGAACCTGTACGGGATCGAGTCGCCCGGGCTGACCTCCGTGCTGGCGGTGGCCGAGCACGTCCGGCGCGTCGCGGGCTGCTAGCCCCGGCGACGGCTGACACCTCAGGGGCTACGCTCGAGCCTCAGGCTGCGTCGCCGCGCGATTCGAGCGCGAGGCTGGCGAGCGAGCGCAGCCGCTCCTCGCGCGCGAGCATCGCCTCAGTGGGCTGGACGCCCAGCGTGTCGAAGACGGTGTGGAGCCGGTGGACCCAGTCGTGGCGCAGCGCCGCGTGGTGCACGTTTTCGCGGCGTATGCGCTCGATCCTGTGCGGATCGGCGTCGATCGCCTCGAGGATCTCGCCCACGTCGGGCGAGTCGAAGGGCAGGCGAATCACCGCGTCCGGCCAGTCGAACTGCCTGCGGAACTCGTCAGAAGAGGGCGGCTCGCCCACCAGGACCGCTCCTGCTGCTGCGCCCTCGTAGAAGCGCGACGAGATCTCCTCCTTGCCCTCGACGATCTCGGGCTCGTTCACCCGCGCGTGGTTCGCCACATAGTAGCGGCTCCGCTGCAGCAGGCTGGCGAGCAGCATCCGGTGCTCGCTGGCGTTGCCCACGCTGAAGGTCATCTGCTTTCCGCCCTCGCCGCTCGCGCGCACCGTGTCGTAGTAGTAGAAGATGCGCCGTTCGCGCGCGAGTTGGAGCAGTGCAGCGTGCGTGACTCGCGACCGCCTCCCGATGTTGCAAACGTCGATGCCTCGCGGCGGCGGGTTGGGGTAAGGCGCGAAGCGGAGCACGTCGGCGCCCAGAGGCAGGTAGGTGCAGGGGCGCCCGACGATCCGCGCCACTTCCGCGGTCGGGTGGCGCAGCCCGAGGAAGAGGTGATCGAAGTCCGCCAGTAGCTCGAGCAGGTACTCCGGGATGGTGTGGGCCCACATCTCGCTGACGAAGCACGCGGCCACCCGGCAGCGTTTGCGCCAGTCGGGGACGGCGAGTAGCGCGAACAGCTCGAAGGCGTTGTTGAAGACCGGAAGGAACAGGTCGTAGTCGCGCGTGAGCCGGCGCACCTCGAGCCGGGGCGCCATCGCGCTGGCCAGACGCCGCGAGCGCGTCGCCAGGCGCCCGAGCTTGTACACTCGCCGGGAGAACTCCAGAAGGCGGTAGTTTTCGGGCTCGACCCGGTCGGCGCCGGTCACCTCCGCGACCACATCCTCGAACTCGTAGGGCAGGCAGAAAGCGACGAGGTCGTGCACGCGGCGCATCGAGAGCTGCAGCACGCTGCCGCCGCTGCCCCGGATCAGGTGGGCAAGTGGAGCCGCGCTCGCGATCGAGGAAAGCTCCGAAGGACGCACCCGCTCTTTCATCCCCCAAGCCCCGTGCATCTCGCAGGCCGAATTGGTCAACCAGCACAATAGTTAACTTTTTACAGCATCGCCACCATGCCCATGACCTCCGGCCTTCGTAGTGTGAGACGACGGTCTCATCTTCTGGGCGCGCCGGGAGCTCCGACCGAGGGGGGTTATGTCACAACAAACGTTGCGCCATGGCGATCTGGTCGAGGTGAAGCGCCCCTCCGAGATCCTCGCCACCCTGGACGAACGGGGTACTTTGGCAGACCTCCCCTTCATGCCGGAGATGGCGCCCTACTGCGGCCGGCGCTTGACCGTGGAACGGCGCGCCGAGAAAGTCTGCGACACGATCCATTACACGGGCAGCCGGCGGCTCCACGATTCGGTTCTGCTCGAGGACCTGCGCTGCGATGGCTCCGGGCACGACGGCTGCCAGGCCGAGTGCCGCCTGTTCTGGAAGGAGGCCTGGCTGCGCAAGGTCTCGCCGCAGGAGCCTCCGCGCCCGCCCTTTCCGCCCAGCGAGCTGTCTGCCCTGATCGAGCGAACCTCCCGGCACGCGCGATCGACCGTGCGGATGAACAGCAAGGACGAGCAGCGCTACCGGTGCCAGGCAACCGACCTGACGAGGTGCACCGAGCACCTCAAGGTCTGGGACCTGCGCGCGTACCTGCGCGAGTACACTTCCGGCAACGTCCGCCTCGGGCGCCTCCTGCGCGTGACCACGCGGGCTGCCCTCAAGGAGCCGATGCGCAAACTGGGCCTGGTGCCGGATGTGCACGTGCCGGGCACCGCGAAGAAGGGCGAAGTCTTCGCGGCCCTCGACCTGCGGCCCGGCGAGTTCGTCCGCGTCAAGACGAAGGAGGAGATCGCCGCGACCCTGAACGCGGAGGGTCGCAACAAGGGCCTCTGGTTCGACCGCGAGATGTTGGCCTACTGCGGGGGGACGTTCCGCGTGCGCCTGCGTTTGAAGCGCTTCATCAACGATCGCGACGGGAGCATGGTCGTTCTGAAGAGCGAGGCGGTCACGCTCGAGGGCGTGGTGTGTTCCGGCGATCTCAGCCTGCGCCGCTGGTTCTGCCCGCGCGCCATCTACCCATTTTGGCGCGAGTGCTGGCTCGAACGCGTCGAGCCGGCCATCCAGCCGGCAGCAGAGCCGGCGAGCGGCCGCGGCTAGAACACCGCCTTGCGGCAGTAGAAAGCCTCGGCCAGGCCCTCCGAAGCAAGACACTCCATGCCCCGGATGCGGGGGAGCGCCCGGAACAAGTCGGCGGCGAACCAGGGCTTGCCGGCCTGAGTGGGGAAATGCTCGAGCAGCAGCGCGATCTTCCTCTCCAGGGTGGCCGCCGGTAGCGGCGCGAAGAAGTTCGGCGCGCCCAGGTCGCCGTCATACTTCGGGATCTCGTACTCGAGGATCAAGTGGCTGCGCCAGGTGTTCCAGGTCAGCTCGCAGACGAACCGGTGGTCCTGGTGCAGATCGTGCCGGAAGTGGGTGAAGATCAGGTCGGGCGAGTACTCGCGCTTGAGGGCCTCGAATTCGTCCTTCACCACGGCGCCGGAGTGAGGGAGATATCCGTCGCGGTGATCGCGCACGATCACCTGGGACCTCGCCACCCCCTGGAGAAACGCGGCCGCCGAGGCGCGGGCCTCCCTGGCGCGATCGGGCGTGGAGCTGAAGACCACCCAGCACACCTCGAGGTCGGAGCGCTCGCTGGCCATCCGTAGCAGCGTCCCGCCGCAGCCGATCTCGATGTCGTCGCAGTGCGCCCCGAGAACGAGCACCCGCCTCGGCCCGCCCCCGGAAATCAGGGAGATCCCCTGCATGCTCAGCGCGCCCCGTCCGGCGGCTGTTGGTTCTTCCACACTTCCCACGGCACCTGGCCGCGCGTGTAGAGGTCCTCGAGCAGCTGCTTGTCCTTGAACGTGTCCATGCACGCCCAGAACCCGTCGTAGGAGTAGGAGAGCAGCTTGCCGGCGGCAGCGAGGCGCTGGAAGGGTTCCTGCACCAGTTCCTCACCCACCCTCATCCACTCGAAGATCTCCGGCCGGAGCACGAAGTAGCCGCCGTTGATGCGCATGCCGCAGTCCTTGACGTGCCGGATGCTCTTCACCCTGCCGTCGTCCTCGAGGCTGACGAGGTGGTAGCTGGCGTACGGCGCGACGCCGGCAAAACAAGCCACCGCCTCCGGCCGCTTCTCCATGAAGTCGACCATCGCAGGCAGCGGCAG
>Ga0137418_10002986_pt1 | contig 15529 bp, 15 predicted proteins | sample CZODoug3_1_2_16f_FD_122242 | JGI IMG/M metagenome (GOLD analysis project Ga0137418, IMG submission 122242) | Vadose zone soil fungal communities from Angelo Coast Range Reserve, California, USA - CZODoug3_1_2_16fungal (Hybrid Assembly) | ecosystem: Environmental > Terrestrial > Soil > Vadose... | reverse complement strand
GTGGCGGGCATGGCCGTCGGGACGATCTTCACGCTGTTCTTCGTGCCGGCGATCTACCTGCTCGTCGCCAAGGACCACCGCGCGGACGCGACCGAGCGGCTCCCGGTGGCGGCCGCACCCGAGCCGTCGGCCTAGCGCCCGGTCACTGACGGTGGCTCAGGTGCCCGTTTCAGAGGGTCGTCCGGCAGACTACGCAACGCCGTTTTCTGTTCGGCATCCAACAAAACGGTCGACGGGTGGGTTCTCGGGAACACAGAGGGCGCCGGGGTCGTTGAGGTCGGCAAGTCGCCGGGTTACGAGCGCCAATGCGAGGATTGAGAGGCGTGGAGGGCACTAGGCTGAAGACGTTCCGCTGTCGCGTGCGCGCTTCGGGGTGCACAACGACGATCGATTGCCTTGCGCCCAGCGCTCAGGCTGCCGCACACGTGATCGCGGCGCAAACCTTGCAGGACGGTGGTGCAGCCTGGATCCAGGTCGTGGTCAGCGAATGGAGCGCCGCGCTGGCCGAATACATCGAACCGTACAACACCATCATCATCGCGGCCGGCGACCCTCCGCCTCCCGGCGCCAGCCAGGTGGTCTTCTGCGGCGTGACGGCCGGAGACATCGCCGAAAGCTAGTCGCCGCCGAGGCCGCTGATCGGGGTCCTCCGTCGTCGGCCCGGCGCGCTGGTGGATCCCGGGATCGACAGTGTAGCGGGTTGGACACGCCCGGGTTTCCGGAACGAGTTACCCGCGGGACCAGCACACCTGCGCGCTCGGCCCCCTCCACGAACAGCCAAACACTGCTCGCTTCGGCAGAGCCGTTCGCATCCACGACCATGAGATGTGGTTAACCGGTTGAACCAGTAACTCGACGAGCGCGGTGAACCCGAAAACGGCTTCGACGATCCAGCCAGCGCAGCGGCGAGACGAGCCGCCGCGTGCGGGGTCCGCGCTGCAACTCGTTCCCCGAGATGCGGCTGAGATGGTCGAGTCGTCGATCGACGTCTGCCCCAAATCAATTTCATCCGCTGGGACCGCATCCGAGCGTGTCGCACCGCAGTTCATCCGGCCAACCGACCAGAACGACCATTCTCCGTGCCCTTACTTCAAGCGCCGGATGACCGCGCCAGAGCGCCAGTAATACACGGCGACGTCGTCGACGCGAAGAGCGAGCCAGCTGCCGTCGTTGCTGGTGTCGACCGCGTGGAAGCCCGTGCCGTCCGTATTGGAGCGGAAGATGCCGTACGGCGAGGTTCCGCCGGTCCAGTTCCAGTAGGCCACGGACGCGTTGACCTCCACCTCCATTCCGTAGAAGTACACGCCGTTGCCATTGTCACTCGAGAGCACGCGCCCCTTGAAGTCGGCCTTGCTCATGACCTGCACATGGCCGTTGATGGATGAGGTGCCGTTGTAGCCCACGCGGAAGTACACGTTCTGCGCGTCGAGCCGTACCGCCTGCGGAAAGCAGCTGGAACCGCAATAGAGCACTCTTTCTACCGCGCCACCTTCGCGCGGGACGCGGCGAATGCCTCCCCCATCGCTTCCGTAGTCCGTGAAGTAGACGTGACTGGCGTCCACCGCCAGGGCGCCCATCGGGTTTTGCCCCTTGGCGAGCACCGTATCGGCGCGATCCTGCATCCGGTGGACCGAGCCTGTGTTCATCCCCGAGTTGGCGCCCACCGTCCAGTACAAAGCCCCCACCTCGTCCAGGGCGAGCTTGCCAATGGAAGTCCCGGTGAAGAGGAGGGCCACCTGCCCTCCTCCGACCGGCGTGGAGTACAGGTTGGACGAGTCGGTCCAATACAAGTAGGCGTCGTCGGCGACGATCGCGTAGGCGTACCCAGTAGCCACGCGGACCGCGTCGCCGCCCTTCTTCGGGATCGCCCAGATGCCGCTGCTGCCATTGGTGAAGCGCGGCCAGAACAGGTGCGTCGAGTTCAGGGCGATGACGGTGGCATTGGTGCCGTCGTTCGGTGCCAGCGCCAGGACCTCGGACTGGAACTCGGCCGTGACCTTGGTATCCGACTGCAGCGTCAGCGTGCAGGTGCTCGACGGGCCGGAGCAGGCGCCACCCCATCCGGTGAAGCGCGTTCCGCCGCCCGCCGATGCGGTCAGCGTCACGGTGCTGCCGCCTTGGACCGTCACGTCGCACTTCGTGGCCAATTCGCCGCAATCCAGGCCGGCGCCGGTGACGGTGCCTGGCCCGGTCACGGCCGCGGTCAGGTGCACCAGCGTCGGCGGCGGAGGGGCCTGGGCGACGAAGTTCGCGTACACCGTCGCGTCCTTGGACAACGACAAGGTGCACCCGCCGGCGCCACTGCAGTCCGTGCCCCAGCCGGCGAAGCCGTAGCCGCTGGCCGGCGCCGGAGTGAGCGTGACCGTCGTTCCGGAAGCGAGGTCGGCGCTGCAACTCGAAGACTCGCAGTCGATTCCGGCCGGGGAAGACGTCACCCGGCCCTTTCCCTGGACCACGACCGTCAGTCGATGCTGGCCCTGCGGCGGAGGAGTCGCGGCCGCGAATGTCGCGCTCACCTCCCGATCCGCGTCTAGCGTCAGGTCGCAGCCCCCGCTGCCGCTGCAGGCACCTGCCCAGCCCAAGAAGACCGCGCCGGAATCCGGCACGGCGATCAGATGGACCTGCGAGCCGGAGACGTACTGTGCGCTGCAGTTGCCGCGACAGTCCGCGCCCGCGCCACGAACGAGCCCGCTGCCCGAAGTGGTCAGGCGGAGGGTCGCCTGGGACGGGTTGCGATCGCCCGAACCGCCGCTGCTGGAGCCACAAGCCGTCACGGCGACGGCCATCAAGAAGATGCCAATCGGTCCGCGCATCGCTTCCCCCAGGTACCTCGAGGAAGCGTTGACATGCGAACAGCAGGCGACAAGCCTGAAATAAAGTTCCCTGGCGGGCGACCAGCCGCCATCTTGCGACGATCGGCCGGCCGGAGCGGCGCTCAGTTCAAGAGGTCGGAATCTTCGACGTACCCGCTCTTGCCGTTGGCGAGCTTGACGAGACGGAACCCGAACCCCCTGGAGTCCGTGCTGGCGCACACCGGGGTGTCCTCGTCGAACCTGGCCGTCGGGGCAGTGACGGCAGAATCCGGGCGGTCATACACGGCCGTCCCTCGACGGGCGACGGCGGGAACCATGGGGGAGGAGCACGACTGTGCGGCGGCGTTCGTGGAACCCCCGGAGCTGCCCGCGTTCGGCGAAGATCCGGTGGCGCAAGCAAGCGTGGCGGCGAGAGACAGAGCGCAAAGCGCTTTCATTGTGTGACCTCCGGCAGAGACGAGTCGAACCCGTCTACGGCAGGGCGCCTGCTCTATTTCGGCTCGCCACCGCGGTCCGATCCGCGGCTCGCAGGACGTTCGTCCCGGCGATCAGCACGAAGAGTCCCGCGGCAAAACCCGCCAGCACGTCGGTGAACCAGTGCACGCCAAGGTAGACCCGGGACATTCCAATCAGCAGCACCAGGACAGCGGCGCCCAAGTGGTAACGGCGCGCGTGCGCCGGATCCGCCCTGCCCATCAGGACCGCGACGGCGCCGTAGACAGCCGCCGACGCCATCGCATGTCCGCTAGGGAAGCTGTAGCTGTGCAAGGTCGCGACCTCCGTGAACAGCGAAGGCCGCGCCCGTTGGAAAGCTTCCTTGAGGAGGAGATTGAGCAATTCGGTCGCGCCCGCCACGGCGATCAGCATGACGGCCCCGCGCTTGTCGCTCCGCCGGATCCGCCACAAGGCGACGAGGACCACCACGGCGGCGATGACGGGGAACGAGCCGAGGGCGGTGAACAGGCGCATGATCGCATCCATCGCCGGAGAGTCCAGGCGATGGACAGCGAGGCTCACGGCGCGGTCAAGGGCGGAGGTTTCCTCCTCGTGAACCTCGCGGGCGATCTTCGCGAAGATGCCCAGCGACAAGAGGCTGAGCGCAGGAGGCAACAGGCGCTGGCCCCTGCCGACCCACCCGGCGAGCGGACGCCAGAAGCGTTCGAGAAGACCCAGAAGGCCCGCCGCGAGCAGCACTGCGAGCAGGAAGGCGAGGCGCATCAGGAGTGCGCTCCGCCGAATTCCACGCAGACGCGGAGGCCCGGGCGATTGTCCTCCACCCGGAGCTGCGCTCCATGGAGGTCGGCGATCGCCTTCACCAGGCTGAGGCCCAATCCAACGCCTTCGCGAGCGCGATCGAGCCGGTGGAAGCGGTCGAAGATCCGCTCGTGCTCTTCGGCCGGCACACCGGGCCCGTCGTCGGCCACCCAGAGACTGGCGCCCGTGGGCGTGGCGATCAAGCCCACCTCGATGTGCGTGCCAGGCGGCGTATGCCGGCTGGCGTTCTCGACCAGGTTCGCCAGCAACTGGGTGAGGAGGTCCCGGTCGCCGCGGATCCGGGCCCCTGCCGCGATCGACCCCACCAGGGTCTTGCCCTGGTCCTCGACCGGCGCGGCGAAGGCCTCGATGATCGCATCCGCGACGTTTCCGAGGTCGATCAGGCGAAATCCCGCGCGGCGGGTGCCGGCCTCGATCTGGGCGATCCGCAGCAACGCCGTGAAGGTGTCCAGGATCCCGTCGGTCTCCGCGATCGCCCGCTGGAGCGCAGACTCGACGCCGCTGGCAGGCTGCGATTCCGCCAGCGCGGTCTCCAGCTGCTGCCGCAGGCGCGCCAGCGGAGTGCGGAGCTCGTGCGCGGCGGCGTTCGAGACCTGGCGCATCCCGATCATGAGCTCCCCGATCCGATCGAGCATCCGGTTCAGGGTGCGGGCCAGCCGATCCAGGTCGTCCTGGGTACCGCGCTCCGGGATCCGCTTCTCGAAATCGCCGTCTACGATTGCCTCGGCGGTGCGGGCGATCCCGTCGACGCGCCGGAGGAAACCGCTGCTCAAGACGAGCCCACCTGCAATGCCGAGCGCGAGGGTCAACCCGAGCGCCCACCAGAGCGCGAAGAAGATCGCCTCCGTCGCCTCCTCGATGCGGCCGGTGTCTTCGCCGACGGCCAGCAGCGTGCCGTCCGGGAGCCGCCTGGCCAGCACGCGCACCCGCTCGCTGTCGTCGGTCTCACCGGGGCTCCGCCCGGTGGTGCTCACCTCGCTCCACCCGGTTTCGGCGGCGGGCAGATCGCCGGCCACCTGCCTGCCCCCGAGGTCTTGCACGCGATAGTCGAGAGCATGCGCGCCCCGGCTCCGCTCGTGAACGGCCGCCACCAGCCGATCGACTCCACCGGAACGGAACTCCGCCTCGAGCAGGGCGGCTTCGGCCTCGATCCGGCTGGTCATCTGTTGCTCGAGCGCCGAGCGCGTCGTCCAGAGCACGAAGGCGCCGAGCACCGCCACCGATCCGGCGAACAGGCAGGTGTAGGTGGCAGCGAGCCTGAAGCTCGCCGTGCGCAGGACCCTAGGCAGGTGCACGCAGCATGTACCCCGACCCTCGGACCGTCTGGATCAGCTCTGCGCCCTGACCACGGTCGACCTTGGCCCGCAAACGACTGATGTGTGTCTCCACGATGTTGGTCTTGGGGTCGAAGTGGAACTCCCAGACGTTCTCCAGGAGCATGGTCCGGGTCACGACCCGGCCCGCGTTCCGCATCAGGTATTCGAGCAGGCGGAATTCACGCGGTTGCAATTCGATGCGGCGGCCGGCGCGGGTCACGGTCCGCTTCACCACGTCCATCTGCAAGTCCGCCACCCGAAGCACGGTCTCGACGGTGGCCATGGGCGGCCGCCGGGCGAGCGCGTCGATCCGGGCGAGCAGCTCGGAGAACGCGAACGGTTTGACCAGATAGTCGTCGCCGCCGGCCTCCAGGCCGGCAACCCGTTCCTCGATCCCTCCCAGCGCGGTGAGGAAGAGCACGGGCGTCTTCACGCCCGTGCTGCGGATGGTCTTGACGATTCCGAGGCCGTCGAGGCCGGCGAGCATTCGATCGACGATCATCACGTCGTAGGTCTGACCGACGGCAAGGACGAGGCCGTCACGGACGTCCGGAGCATGGTCCACCCTGTGGCCCACTTGCTTCAAACCATTGGCCACGTAGGCGGCCGTGGCGGCGTCATCCTCGATGATCAAGATCTTCATGGCCCTCAGTCGTCATCCTGCTCGCCATCCTCCTCCTGGTCGTGGTCCGCATTCGAGCTGACCACCTGCCCGGTCCTTGCATCGATTGTGACTTTACGGAACGCCCGATCCTTCATGATCTCGACTTGGAAAGATACGTTTCCGTGCTCCTGCTCGAGCGTGGCCTCGACCGCCTTCCCGCCGGTCTGGCGTTCGGCGAGCGCGATCGCATCTGCGAGCGTCATCTTGACCTGCTCGTACGCCACGGCCTCGTCGGCCTCGCTGCCCCGGCGCGACCCGGCCGCGAAGGCGCTTGTGGCCGCGGCCATGGCGAGCACGCTGACGACGACGATCCTCCTGGACTTCATGTTTGAGCGCTCCTTTTGACGCGACCTCGCGCGTCGACCTCCAGCATAAGGAGACCCTCGTTGGCGTGGCTTGGCCGGCGGTATACGGTTTGGCAATGTCCGCGCGGGGAGCGGGACGCCCCCTCAGTGGCAGGCGGGGAGTTCCGGGGGTGTGCTGGTTGCGAAGCGGTTCCCGCTCCAGCAGTTCCCTGTTCCGCTTCCGTCCCAGATCAGATCGGCCCTGAGCGCCTCGAAGAACGGATTCTCCAGCGGAACGGTCCCGTTCTCGATCAGGCGGTTTGCCAGGATACGGTCGTTCACCGGGTCCGGATCGATGCCGAGCCCGGTACAACCGATGCCTTGCAGCGCGAGCCCGAGGCACAGGCTGGAGACCGCGATTCCTGCGAACCCGTTGTTGCGCACGTCGTTCATCAACACGGTGGTCCTCTTGCCTCCGGCGATGAGCATCCCGATGCCGGGCGGCAGGATGCCGAGCAGCTCGTCGGGCTCCGCGGTATTCGGCCGGTTGTTGTCCCGGACCGAATTGAAGGCGACCAACGTATCCTCCTGTGTCCCCCTCTGCAGGAAGGGCAGGATGTCGACGAAGATCCCCATCGTGTTCCCGTACGCATGGTTTCCGATCACTGCGCACCGGCCGCTGTTCTCGACCTCGATCCCGAGCAGGTTGTCGTGCACTACGTTTCCCGTGATGAGCACGTTCTCGCTCTGCCCGACGTAGATGGCGGCGTCGGTCTGGGTATTGGTCACCAGATTGCCGGCCATCACGCCGTTCTTCGACCGGATGGGAAAGAGACCGTAGACCACGTTCTGGTCGGCGTGGTTGTCGTTGATGGAGAACCCGTCGACGCAGGCCAGGTGCACCCCGTGCTCGGCGAATCCGCGCACCGTGAAGCCGCGGATGGAAAAGCCCTTCAGGCTAGCGGGATCGGGACCGCCGCAGGCTGGGTGCTCCGGATCGTCCTGGTTTCCCGGTCCGGCGGAGTTTGCCGGGCTCACCCAGATTCCGTAGCTCTGCCCGCTTTTGCTCTGGAGGACGACGGGCCGCCCTTCCCTTGGCTTTCCCACCAGCGCGATGCCCCCGCGCGTGATGGTCAGGGCGTTCAGATCGCCCTCCTCGCCTTCCCGATAGGTGCCGGGCAGGACCTCGACGCGATCGCCGGCCGACGCGCGCGCCAGCGCGGCGCGAATCGAGCCGCCTTCGTGAACGACGATGGTGCGTGCGGAGGCCGGCAGGGCGCCAGCCAGTAGAATCGCCAGCCACAGGATTAGGCGCATCGTTCCCTCCGCAATGGTCCCAGAGCGCCTAGCTCGCCTCCGGCGCGTAGCGCAAGACGCCTCGCGTCAGAGTCCGCGGCCGAGATCGCGTCGGGTATCGGCCCGTACGGCCGAAACGCGATGGTACCCTTCGGGAATCACGGCTACGCTACCTGCCGGGGTGCTTCATGGCCGCTGAATTGACCGTCAAGACCGTGCAGCTCTGGATCCTGATCGGAGCAGACCGCAAGGGCATGCTCGCAGACGCTCTAGAGCCGCTGGTGGAAGCGGGGGCGAATCTTCAGATCGTGATGGGGTATCGCTACCCGGGTGAGCTCGATCGTGCGGCCGTCGAGGTCTTCCCCGTCGACGGCCCCACCCAGGAGGCGGCCGCGCGAAAGGCGGGGTTCGAGCTGTCGGACACTCCCTGCCTCCGGGTGGACGGAGAGGACCGCAAGGGCCTCGGAGCGCAGATGGCCCGGGCCCTCTCCGATGCAGGGATCAGCATGGCCTTCTGCGTGGCCCAGACGGTGGGTCGCAAGTTCACCGCGGTGATCGGATTTCTCACGGAGGAGGACGCGGCCAAGGCGACGAAGATCATCCTGGGACTGCGCAAGCCAGCGAAGAAGTAGTGGACAACGTCGCCCGTCACCCAGGGCGCCGATGTGCTGCAGCAGGCGAGACCGCTACCGTGCATAGGGGTCCGCCGAATCTCGCGGGTTCCGCGGCCTGGCGGCCGCGGGCGTTACGCCGCAGAGACCCTTCGGTCCACCACCCGGTACACCCCGTCAGTCACCCACGTCAGCGCGAACGTGCACGCGATGAGCAGGAGGGTCAGCGCCCAGTACTGCGGCCAGGAGGCCGACTTTCCCCAGCGTGCCTCGAACGAAAAACCGAGCACCCGGTAGAAGAGCAGTGCCTGGTGGAAGAAGTAGCCGGCGAGCGACGACATCCCGAACACCTCGAGAAACCGCAGCGGAGCTGAGCTGCGCCAGGCACCCGGCACCCGTTGCTCGACGATGAGGAGCACGAGGGCGACCAGGCACACCTGCGTCCAGCGGCGAGCGGCGTTCGCCGGGTTCGTCACCCAGAACTCGTGCGGAGGATACGCGGCCGCGAACCAGGGCGTCGCGACCCAAACGAGGATGCCGGTGCCCGCCAGCGCCGCGAGCCAGAGCGCTGCCCCGCGCGGACCCTTCTCCGCCGTGGCCGATCCGACCGCGGCGCCGAGATAGACGTACCCGCCCCAGGGCAAGAGCGGGAACACGGCATCGGCGCGCTGGTTGAGGACCCCTTCCCAGGGCGGCCCCAGCGATTCGGCGAACGGAGCCGCCCCGAACGCGGCCGCCGCGAGAAGGAGCGCCGTCCAGCGCAGCGCCCGGGGGCGGGACGCTAGAGCGAACAGGAGGGGAAACGCGATCAGCAGCGAGAGACCGATGCACTGGAGGATGTCCATCCGCAGGATCCAGCGCGGCTCGCGAAAGATCGGGAACCACATCCAGTTGATCAGGGTGCCGACGAGCAGCACCTCGCCGATCCGGCGCAGCGTCTTCAGCATGCGTCTTCGGCGCGCATCGGCGGTGCCGGCGGCGGTCGCGGCGCGGACCTGGGTCAGGGCCATGGAAAACCCGGCGGCGAGAATGAAGGCGGGCGCCACCAGTCCGTCCAGCCATTGCAGCGCGTCGAACCCGGCGCCAAGGCGCAGGTCCGCGCGCAGCAGCCCCAGCGCATGCGTCTGGATCATCAGCAGCACGGCGAGCCCGCGCAGCCAGTCGATGGCACGAACGCGGCTCGCCGGCGGCTGCACAGGAACCTGCGCCATCGTGGCAGTGGATCATGAAGCCGCGCGTTGTCCAGATAACTTGTCCGCGGCCAGGCGTCCGCATCTGGACTCCGGGAATGTAGGCGAGCGCCCTACCGCCCGCCAGCGGATGTGATTACCGTCACGTTCGCACGGGGCCGAAGGAAACGGCGGGAGGGAAAAAATGAAGAAGTCAACGATCGCGGCGGCGGCCGCGGCGATCGCGCTGTCCGGCGCAGCATCTGCGCACGAATTCGCCTGCGAGAAGACGGTGGATGGCGCGGTCGTCCGCGTCGTCGAGCACTATCCGGCGACGCTCCAATTCAAAGTGGTCCTGACGAACACGCATCCGGACGACAAGTCCACCGCGCTGGCGGTGCGGGACGAGGTGATGACGGCACTCGGCGCGAGCTTCACGCCGGTGCCATTCACGCTGGAGGTCGGGCAATCGGCCGAGTTCAGCGCATCGATCACGGTCCAGGATCAGGCCGGCTGCCTCAGGCTTTCAGAGGCAGCGGCGTGCGGCACGGGCGCGGCTGGCGCTTTCCAGGTCGTCTTCGACGGCGGGGTAGCGCAATGCGCTGCCCGGCTGGTCTGCCTCCGCGACGACGCGGCCAGAGGCGGCGGGAAGGAGGAGCGGCGATGAAGCGGGCGACGATCAGGGCGGCGCTCGTGCTGGTGTTCTTCGTGGCCGGTTGCGGGCGGCATGCAGCAACCATCGACGGCGGTGGCACGCCGGTCCAGGACAGCGGAACCGGTGGGTTCAGCCTGCGCCTCACCGGCGTGGACAAGGGCAATTTCGTTTCGGCGCGGATGCGGATCCAGTCGCTCCAGGTCACCAGCGGCGGCACGGTGCTGGCGAACGCGCCGCACACGCCCGAGGTGGACCTCGCCGAGATGGGTCAGGCGTACCTGCTCGCCAGCTTCCAGCCGCCGGCCGGTGTGGACGACGTGGAGTTCGCCGTGTCTTTCGAGAAAGGAATGGTCGCCACGGAGACGGCGAGCTTCAGCGTCGACTCCCGCTGCCAGACCCTGCACCTGGCGGGCAAGGTGAGCAAGATCGCCGAGCGGAAGCACGCGGTCATCCAACTCGACGTGGCCCGGTCATTCGTACCCTCAAGCGCAGGGCTGATGCTGGTGCCGCACTTCCAGCTGGTCTACTAGCCCCGGCCGCCTGGGCCGAAGGCGATGCCCTGCGCAAGCGGCAGATCCCGACCCCAGTTGAGGGTCGAGGTCTGCCGCCGCATGTAGGCCTTCCAGGCGTCCGATCCGGACTCGCGCCCGCCGCCGGTCTCCTTCTCGCCGCCGAACGCGCCGCCGATCTCCGCGCCGCTGGTTCCCGCGTTCACATTGGCGATGCCGCAATCCGAGCCCGCGGGGGAAAGGAACAGCTCCGCGGATCGGAGGCTGTCGGTGAAGATGGCGCTCGACAAGCCTTGCGGGACGGCGTTGTGGGCGCGCAGCGCTTCGTCGAGGTCGGCGACCTCGAAGACGTAGAGGATGGGCGCGAACGTCTCCTCCCAGGCGATGGGGAATGCGTCGTGCCGGGGCGCGAGGACCACCGCCGGCTCCACGAAGTTGCCCGGGCGCTCGAGGACCCGGCCCCCGCAGACCACCTTCCCTCCCTGCTCGCGGGCGGCGGCCAGCGCAACGCGATACCGGTCCACCGCGGCGCGCGTGATGAGCGGGCCCATCAGGACGCCATCCTCCAGTGGGTCGCCGATGCGAACCGTGCGATACGCGGACACCAGCCGATCGATCACCGATCGAGCCACCCCGCGCTGCACGAACAGCCGTCGCGTCGAAGTGCATCGCTGGCCCGCGGTGCCGACCGCGCCGAAGGTGATGGCGCGGACCACCAGGTCGAGGTCCGCGTCGTCGAGGACGATGACGCCGTTGTTCCCTCCCAGCTCCAGGATCGTCCGTCCGAGCCGCGCAGCGACGCGTGCCGCCACGGTCCTGCCGGCCGCGATGGAGCCAGTGAACGAGACCAGCGGCACCCGGGGGTCGTCGCACAACCAGCCGCCGGCCTCGGATCCGCCGGGCACCAGGGTGAAGACGCCCTCCGCGCCGTGCTCCGCGGCCACCGTTTCGCAAAGCCCCTGCACCGCGGCGCTGCTCAGCGGCGTCAGCGGCGAGGGCTTCCACAGGCAGACGTCTCCGCAGACGGCGCCGAGCGCGGCGTTCCAGGCCCAGACCGCGACCGGGAAATTGAAGGCGGTCACGATGCCGACGGCGCCGAGCGGATGCCACTGCTCGGTCAAGCGGTGGCGCGGGCGTTCCGAAGCGATGGTGAGCCCGTGAAGCTGCCGCGACAGCCCGACTGCGAAGTCGCAGATGTCGATCATCTCCTGGACTTCACCGGCGCCTTCCGCGCGAATCTTGCCGGTCTCCAGCGAGACCAGCTCGCCTAGAGGCTCCTTGTGCGCGCGGAGCAGCTCGCCCAACCGGCGGATGACTTCGCCCCGCTTCGGCGCCGGGCGCATGCGCCACTCCTCGAACCTGCGCAGAGCGGCGGCCACTCGCGCGTCATATTGCGCGCGCGTGACGGCGTGGATGCGCCCCTGGATCCGTCCGGTCGATGGATCGACCGATTCCAGCGGCTCTCCACCGCCTTCGTCGGCCGCGGCCACACCGAGCCGGTCCAGGACTGCCTTCGCTCGTTCGGACGGCATCGTGCCGCCATCGTACCGCAAAGCAATCGAGGACCGCTCAGGCTTCGCTTCACCACGCCGAGGGGTTCTTGAAGAGCGCGAGATCGATGAAGCTGCCCATCGCCTGATAACCGGCGGTGTTCGGGTGGGTGTAGTCGGAGCAGTTGAACCCGTCCCAGAGCGACTCGGACAACCCGGCGTCGGCGCCGATCACGATGGGGCCCTGCAGCAGCGCGCCCCACTCGATCATCCCGTCGAAGTTGGCCTGGGTGTGCATCCAGTGGTTCACCTCCAGCTTGACGGCCTCCATCGAGGCCATCCAGCCGGTCAGGGGGGCCGGCCGGCCGCGCGGGACCACGGTCGCGCCGATGATCGGAATGCCCTTGGCGTGCACGCGGTCGATGACCTCCTGCATGCCGGCGATCAGCTGCGCCGCGGTCGCGTTGCCGGTGATGTCGTTCGTGCCCTCGTAGAAGATCACCGAGCTGATCCCCGCGCGATCGAGCACGTCGTTCTGGAGGCGGAGCACCGCCGCGGGACCATTCCCGCCGGGGAGCACCACCCGGTTGCCGGCGATGCCCTGGTTCGCCACAGCCGGGGCGCGCTTGCCGTACAGCGCGTGCAGCCGGGCAGCCAGCACGTCGGTCCAGCGGTTGTACTGGTCGGCCGGGATCGTCCCGTCCGGCAGCCGGGTGCTGCATCGGCCGTCGGTGATCGAGTCGCCCAGGGTTACGATGGTGCCCGAGGCCTGTCTCGACCGCACGTCCACGGCTGCAACCCAGTAGAACGGGTAATTGCCGGAGTTCTGCGGAACGGGCGCGAAGCCGGCGGCCGACGTGCCGGCGCCGACGGCCCCAGGGGCGATGTAGTTGGTCGCCAGCCCGAGCTGGTGGCCGCTCACCTCGGTCGCGCTGACGACGTCGAGGCTGACGGCGAGACGGCGAAACGCCTCCACGCGAAACTGCACCGGGTCGCTGTAGGCGACCTGGCCCGCAGCGAGCGTGAGCGCAGCCTTGCCGTCGAAGGTGAGCCTGCGATTGGAACCAGGAACGAGCGCCGCGCCGCTGTCCAGCACGCCGATGAACGCGCCCGAGAACGTGACCGCCGTCTGCGCTTGGGTGTTCTCGATCTTGACCCGTACGGCGTCGCCAGCGATCGTCGGACGCACGATCATCCGGACCGTCTTTCCGGCAGTCTCGGGCGCGAAGTTCGCGCCGGTGAACGCGGGCCCCATCCGATGTCCGATGGAGATGGTCCAGGCGGAGAACCATCTGGCGCGTCCACCCTGGTGATCGTCGTCGTCGTCCGTCCGGGCGGCGATCGCGAACGAGAGAACGGCGACTGCGCAGAGGACGCGATGGCGGGCGAGGATCGTGCTCATGTGGAAGGTCTCCGTGGCGCGGTGACGAGCGGGTTCGTTCGGCTGCGTGGCGGCTAGCACCTGGTTTTTTCGGCGATCAAGCCGCAGCGCGTCGCGCTACTGTCCTGGGCATGAACCCTACCAGGGGTATGACAGCCCTTCTCCTCGCCCTCTCCTGCGCGCACGCAAGTGCGCCGGATCGTCCCGCGACCTCGCCGGATTTCTCCGCGTTCGTCGACGACTACTTCGCATCCAGGTTCGCCCATGCCCCGACTCGCGCCACGAGGGTCGGGTTCCACGAGTACGACGACAAGCTGGAAGACCTCTCGCGCGACCGGATCGAGTCGCAGGTCGCGGATCTCAAGACCTTCCAGGCGCGCCTGTCGGCGATCGATCGCAGCCGGCTGTCCTTCGACGATGCGATCGACGCGCAGCTGATCGACAACGGCATCAGGGCGGCGCTGCTCGAGCTGACCGTGGTGCGCGGCTGGCAGCGCAATCCGATGCTGTACGCGGGCCTGCCGGGCAACGCCATCGATTCCCTGATGAAGCGCAATTTCGCGCCGGGCCCCGAACGGCTGCGCTCCGTCATTGCGCGCCTTTCGCAGGTCCCCAGGCTCTATGCCGCCGCGCGGGAGAACCTGACCAATCCTGCGAAGGAGCTCACCGACGTCGCGATGCGCATGGCGCGCGGCTCCCTCGGCTTCCTGGAAGGGGGCGTGGTGCAGTGGGCGAAGACGGCTGCCGGCGGCAACGCAGCCTTGCTGGCGCAGTTCGAGCAGGCGCAACGCCCCGCGGCAGCCGCCGCCCGCGAATTTCTCGAGTGGCTCCAGAACGACCTGTCGCAGCGCTCGCGGGGCGACTACGCCATCGGTGCCGAGACGTTCCTGGCCAAGCTCCAGTACGAGGAGATGGTGACGCTTCCCTTGCCGGAGCTGCTCGCGCGCGGAGAGGCGCAGCTCGCGAAGGACCACGCCGCCTTCCTGAGCACGGCGCGCGAGATCGATCCGTCCCGCTCCGCTGCCGAGGTGATGAAGTCGATCTCCGACGAGCACCCGACCCCCGACGATCTCATTCCCTCCGTCGCCCGTTCCGTCGAGGCCGCCCGGCAGTTCATCGTGGAGAAGCAGATCGTGACCGTTCCTTCGCAGGTGCGGGTGCAGGTAGCGCCCACGCCGCCCTACGCGCGCTCCGGAAGCTTCGCTTCGATGGACACGCCCGGGCCGTACGAGCAGAAGGCTACCGAGGCGTTCTACTACGTGACGCCGGTGGAGCCCGATTGGGACGACAAGCACAAGGAGGAGCACCTCCGCCTCTTCAATCCCTGGGTGATCGGCATGATCAACGTGCACGAGGCTTATCCCGGCCATTACCTCCAGTTCCTCTACGCTCCCCGATTTCCCACCAAGACCCGCAAGCTGTCGCAATCGAGCTCGAACTCCGAAGGCTGGGCGCACTACGCCGAGCAGATGACGGTGGACCACGGATTCGGCGGCGGAAATCCGAAGATGCGGCTCGCCCAATTGCAGGAAGCGCTGCTGCGCGACTGCCGCTACGTGGTCGGCATCAAGCTGCACACCGCGGGATGGACGGTGGAGCAAGGCGCGAAGCTGTTCGTCGAGCAGGGCTTCCAGGAACCGGCCAACGCATACGAGGAGGCGCGCCGCGGCGCCTACAACCCGACCTACCTCTACTACACGCTGGGGAAGCTCGAGATCCAGGAGCTGGCTCTCGAATACATGGTGCGAAAGAACGCGACCCTCGAGCAGTTCCACGACGCGTTCGTGACCCAGGGGCCGTTGCCCATTCCGCTGATCCGCAAGGTCCTCCTTCGGTAGCCTGGAGTACGGGCCTTCCCGCGGCGGCAGCGGCGACGCACCTTTGTCCTCGGGGGTCGCCGTGCCAGCTTTCCTCAGCCGGCCGCTGCGCTGGTTGATTGCGGTTGCGTTGGGAGCGGGATGCGGCAGCCCGGCTCCGGTCCAGAACCCTTTGCGCGTCCCGGAGGCTGGCCGCCTCTATCACGGCGTCCTTCCCCAGGGGACGACGGAGCCCGACAGCGACGTGTC
>Ga0137418_10002569_pt2 | contig 15531 bp, 16 predicted proteins | sample CZODoug3_1_2_16f_FD_122242 | JGI IMG/M metagenome (GOLD analysis project Ga0137418, IMG submission 122242) | Vadose zone soil fungal communities from Angelo Coast Range Reserve, California, USA - CZODoug3_1_2_16fungal (Hybrid Assembly) | ecosystem: Environmental > Terrestrial > Soil > Vadose... | reverse complement strand
TCGATCCGGAGGTGATGAAAGTTCTCCACGATGATACTAAGGCCCTTCGCGATGATGTTACTACAAATGAAGCGAGGCGGTATAAAGAGCTTCAAGAGGAACAGGAAGCTGCAACTCCCTCCGTCTCCAACGCTATCCCCAATCTCTCCCGCAGAGGCTTCCTCAAAGGCGTAGGCGCTACGGTTGCTACGGCTGCTACGGCGAAGATGCCGAAGTTAGAGGAAGCTAATCCATTTGCTGGCGCTGATTTATCTATGTTCCAGAAGAATGTAGAATTCAGTGCGGCCGAGCAATTTGGCTTTTCGCGGCGAATGTATGGAGAACAAGGGCCAAAAGAAGCTGCCAAAACCCTTGAAGCCATAGCCAAGCGCCTTAAGGGTGAAGGCTCAGGCAAAATGTACGAAGAGGCAGCCAAACTCATTCGCTCAGGCTGGGTTCCACCACAGGAGTTGCTTGATCAAGTCAGTAAAGTCGGTCGTGGTGAAGGTTCTGCTCCTTCTGAGATGACCCGCAAGATGGTTGAAGAAGATCATGTTCGGCCTTCAGAAGCTGAGGAAATTGGAAGCTTGCCTTGGCCCGAAGAATACATGAAAGGGGCCTATCCGAAAGGCCTTGTAGAACCTTCCGTTCGCGAAACCATGCGTCGCCATCAAGAAGCCATTGATGAAACCCGCGACGCTGCTAAGCTCCGGCCTTCCTTCGCCAAATCCAAAGAGGTCCACCTCGAAGTCACCGATACCTTTGATCAGCCTGAATTCGAAGATCAATCCGGGAACAAACATAAGGCCGGAAAACTCATCGACATCGATCTCAAAGACGAAGATAAAAATCCCCTTGGCTCCATCTCCGTCACCACTGGCGAAGACTTTCTCCATGTCGACTACGCCCACAATGCCGAATTTCAGCCATGGCAGCATGGGTTTAACCAGATGGAGGTTCTGCTTCGCACTGCTAAAGAACTTTATCTAATGTTCCCGGAATCCAAAGGCCTCGGTGGGCATCTTGTGAGTCGCGATAAGTATGTCAAATACACCTGGGACCAACTTTTTGGCGCAAAAGAGCTTGACCCTTCCAATATTAGCATCGCCGATCTAAAAGATAAATATTTCAATCCTCCTTTCGAACTCGGCCCCTCACGGCCTACCGGCGTGCTTCAATCTACTACTGGAAAACGATTCACAACCGATAGCCTTGGCTCTACCACTATTCGCAATGCATTTCAACAACTCGATCTCGGACGAACCGTTGGTGGGCCTATAGGCGGCGCCTTGGATGCCATTGCTAGGAAAATCTCCGAAAAAGTAGGCAGTGTTCAGGTTCATGTTATCAAAGATGCTGAATGGGAGGCTATGCGAGAAGGAGTAGAATCCGCTGCAGCCTATGATCCCATCAGTAACACAATCATGATGTCTGAAAGAGATTTCGCTGGTCGTACCGGTACTCGTGTTTTCTTTCACGAAGCCGTTCATGCGGCTACGGTAAGAGAAATCATTCGTAATCCGAAACTTAATGCTCGTGTGCAACTTTTAATGAACGAGATAAAGGCCCAAATTGGTGAGAAGCACTATGGAATGACAAATACAAGAGAGTTCATTGCTGAAGCTCTTAGTAACCCAGTTTTCCAGAGAGAGCTTGCATTGTTGAAAATCTCTCCAGAGCTAGCTCTACATCTCGGCGTACGTGAGCATGGTGTTATTAAAACCATGTGGGATACTGTTATTCATGTAATTGCTAAAGGTCTTGGCCTGGATACAAATCCTGCAACCGTGTCGGCTTTGGAAGCCGCTTTGCGCGTATCCCAAGAAGCGTTTGATAAACAATTGACACTTCGAGACCGTGTTGCGATGATGTCATGGAAATCGGAATTGATGGCGTCGGAAGAGGCCCCAAAGCCTGCAGGTGCAGAAAGAGAATTGCCTGCGAATGCAGAGTCTACAGCCTTCAAAAGCAAAGCTCCGGGCATCTCTCAGGCGCCTAAGCAACCCGAGCTTCCCGGCATGACCCGAATGGAAGATCGCAAGGCATTCGCTACGCCTACGGCCCTTGGCATTAATAAAGAATGGTACCAACGCTATCAAGATCTCATTGCGAAGCAACAGGGCGAAGATGCAAAACGCCGAATGGAAGTCGCGCTCCGTCGTGCGGAACAGGTCCAGACCAAAGAATGGAAGGACAACTCCGATCGGATTTCGAAAGAAGTCGAGGACGGTATTCGCCAACGGCCCGACATCGCGGTCGATGAAGCCTTACGAAAAGGTAGTCTTGGAGAAGGAACGGCGCAGAAGGGAGGAAGGAGACTTCGATTGAATTCGGAGGAGCTTACGGAGGAGCAAAAAGGGATTTTGGATAAATCCGAATATGCTACCGATGGCATTCATCCAGACGACCTCGCTGGATATTACGGTTACCCTTCAGGAGACGCAATGCTTGAACGACTCGGAGCGCTGCGAGAGCATGTCAAACAGACCTACGCCTCCACCGAAGCCTTTATCAAAGCCGCGACTCGCGAGGAAACTGCGCGCAGGATGGAACAAGAATTCGGAGATTTAGGTAAGAATATCCTCGATGAAGCCCGTGACCACATCACTTCCGATACTCAGCTTGACCTCATGCACGAGGAACTTGTAGGCGCTGCGATGCAGGCTGGGATTGAATTCTCTATTACTAAAGACCAGATGAAGGCTATTGCGAAGGCTTCCTTTGATAAACATACTATGGGAGATATGACAACAGCGGAGTATTTGAAGCTTGCTGGTAAGCATGGCCTAGAAATGGAAAAAGCTGCTCTTGATGAAGACTGGAAGTCTGTTTTCAAAGCCAAGCAAATGCAAACGCTTGCAACAATGATGGCGGCGGAAGCAAAGAAGGTTGAAAAGGCCCAAAAGGTCTGGGATCGGAACGCCAAGCGATTCTCCAAGAGGAAAGTCAATGGCATTGACCAACGCTACACGAACGCAATTCATGACATCATGTTCCGAACAGGCTCTACGCCTAAGCCAAGGCGCTCTCTCGCCGACCTCGCCGACGCTTTCCGTCGAGACGGTTGGTCTGACATCTCCCCTCTCAAGGACTTTGTGGCCGACCGAATGGAGGCTTTCCGCGAGTTGGCTGTACCTGAGTGGCTTCAAGATCCGAGATTCGAGAAGGAGTTTGATTCGCTGACAACGAAAGAATTCACTGAAGCCCATAACGCGATGAAATCATTGATCAAAAACGGTCGCGATGAACAACGAGTGTTCTCCCAGGGCGAAGCAGCAGACCTTCACGATGTCTTCGATGGCATGCGCGAGCAAATCCATGATCTTCCAGTTCAAGAAGACCGAATCGATCGTCCGCAGAATCGAATTGCAAAATGGATCGGCACAGCCTTTTGGGCCCATGTTAATATCGAATCTATGATGAATCGGCTCGACAAAGGGAAAATCGGAGGGCTGTTTAAGAAATATATCATGTTTCCAATAGCCGAAGCTTCGAATGCTAAAGATGCGATGGTTAAGAAATACCAGAATGAAGTTTCTAATCTTGGTAAAATCAAGGATATGGACAAACTCGTTGAGAATAACTTATTTATCGACCCTCGTGGTGACGATAAGCCTTTTATCATGCGGAAGCGGAACGTTTTAGGGATTTTGCAGAATGTAGGCAATAGGAGCAATCTGGAGAAGCTTGCCAAAGGCTATGATGTTGAACCTGCCCAGATCATGGATTGGCTTAAACGCACGACTATGAAAGAAGACTGGGACCGTGCGCAGCGCATTGGAGAAATCTTCGACGATCTCTTCGAACAAGGCGCAAGGATGCAGCATGAGCTTACTGGCGTAGCCCCTGTCAAAGTTCCCTTGCAATCCTTCGTTGACCCATTCGGCACGATTCGCAAGGGCTGGTATAACCCCGTTAAATACGATCGCAAACGCCCAGGTGATAGCAAACGCCTGATGGGGCGATCTGCCCTTGAAGACGAAGGCTACTTCCGCGCAACAACGCCTACTGGATTCCTCGAAGAACGTACCGGCTATGCGGCGCCGATGGAGCTTAATCTCGATATCATCCCTATTCGCATGCGCCAGATGATTCATGACATCACCATGCGTCCGGCGGTTATTCAAGCCTCCAAGTTCTTCTACAATCCTGAATTCAATCGTATGATCCGTAAATACTACGGTGACAAGCCTGTTGAAGAATTCGTCCCATTCCTTCGCGACGTCGCGAACAGCCCTAACTACACCAGCTTTGCAGAATCTGTTGGTAACCAAGCTCTGGAATTCTTCCGCCAGAATATGATTTCAACCTTCATCGGATTAAACATTGGCACCGTGATGAAACATGGTGGCACTGCCTTGTTCAACTCCTTGCAACAAATGGGCTATCGTGACTTCGCCTATGAACTCTCCCATCTTACTCAAATCGACTCCAAAACCAGCGAACGAAATTATAAAATGGCGATGGATAAGTCCGAAGAACTCCAACGGCGCATGCGGAATTTCAAAGAAATCATTGCCGGACATGGATCGGAGATTAACATCCGTGGAAGTGGCGTTGGAGCAGCCTTTGATACATTTCGCGAACTCGCAATGCAGATCGGAGCTACTCCGGTTTCTGTAAGCGATCTTCTATCTTCAATTCCTACTTGGCTCGTTGCTTACAAGCGCGCGATTATGAAAGGCGAAACCGAAGGTGCATCGATAACTCAGGCCGATCTCGCCGTGCGTCAGACCCATGGATCCTCTGTGTCTTCTAACAAGCCCTCTATCATGCGTGGGGGAGGAGCTTTGCGAGCCCTCTATGCTTCTCTCTATGGTTTCTTCAGCCATATGTTCCAGAAGCAATATGAAATGGCTTGGAAGGCAAAGGATACAATGGGGCTTGCTGAGGAAGGCGAATATGCGCAAGCGACTAAGCGAATCCCAGAGCTTGCATCGCTATTTGTGTCCTATGTAATCGTCCCTGCCCTGATCGAAGAGCTTGTCACACCTTATTCTAACTCTGACCGCGACAGCTGGGGGAAGAAGATCGCAAAGACCCTCGCCTTCGGCATTGCCTCTTCCACCATTGGCGTTCGCGACTTCGTCCATGGCTTCGTTGGTGGAAGAGATGCTCAGCCTGGCCTTGGTGGATCAATGTTTAAAACCATTTCCGATGTAGGTCGAGATGTAGGCCGAGGCGTGAAACAAAGCCCCGAGCAAATGGGCAAGATGATCCAGCATGTATTTTCAATGTTTGGGTTGCTTACAGGTCTCACCAATCAAACCGAAGGTAAGATCGCAGAGTACCTCTATCGAACTAATAAAGGTCTTGAAAAGCCTAAAGGGCCTTGGGAAGTAGGCGTAGGCGTTCGCTATGGAACGACCAAAGGACACAGCAAGACCGCTGCGGAATACTTAAAACATTTGCAAGGTCACTGATCCGGACCGTATACCAGCGTCCCATACTTCGGATGATTCCCTAACGGCTTTATCATATGGGACGCATGCATTACTTCAAGAATTCTTGTAACCGTGTGAACAGGAACAAAGTCTTGGGCAAATCGAATAATCTCCCCTTCTTCGGCGTGGCCTTTTTCTTTGATGAAGTGTAGAATTTCCAACATCGCCTTCGCATCGGCATTGCCTGCGCCGGCTTTAAATAACTGAGGCATGAAATATTCGGCTTCTATGAGCCAGCCGAGGGCTTTAACATAGTCTTCCTCAGTGATAATAAGTTTCTGTCCCCGATCAACGCAAGCTACGATGCACAGCTTGAGCAAGTGAACAAACCTTCGGGAGTTATAGTGAAGAAGCTTCGGGTGGTTTGGCACCGGGGGCATTCCAGCCTGACGCCAAGCATCGACTTTTTGCTTAAATCCTTCAGCATTCCCAAGTTGACCCCATAGAGATGATATCGCATGGAGGTCGTGGATGAGGTCTTTGTCATCTTTTTGCTTTTTACCGAACGCTGTTTCATTTATATGTCTTTCGTCTGAGAAGATGAACATAGCTCTGCTAGTAAACCCTTGTTCCCAACTGCCTTCAGGCATTGTTGAAATAAGCTGCGACGGAGTAGAACCTGCCAAGATATTCAATTGCGGAGCCTTGATCTTAATATCAATCTCCTTCGTCCGTTTCATTTCAGCGTAGCTTGCTATAACATCATAAAACGTCGTCAGCCCAGCTATCAATTCCCTGTTCCACTCCGACATCGTCACTTGCCAATCATCACTGAAAAGCATCATGGAGTTGTATTCTTCGGAGATTCCGAGGGCAACGTTGGTGACACTTCGTCTCGACTTTTTAAGGGCGTCAACCAGTGAAGCTTTACTAACTGACTGAGGGCCAATCGGGTATCCTTCAATGCTTTCGCAAAGTCGTCTCGCTGCTGCAATTGTGCGGCTTTTTCCAACTCCCGGATGCCCCACAATAAACGTATACATGTTAGGATAAATCCTGTCGGTAGTATGGGCCCAGACTTTTTGCTCAAGCGTGGCTCCTATAGTGCTTATCGCCGCCCACCGGCGGAAGATCTCCGGAGATTCTAAATCTGCTGTGTATTCTATGAAAGCGTCAATCCACGAACTCAGCCTCCTCGATGCGTCTCCGTTGGTCCCCGCCTTTGTAGCTTTTGAGCCCGTTGGGATTGGCCTCAGAATACTCCCCCCAGTTCCAACCGGTCTTACAGCCATATGGTATCACCAATGTACGGTTATTATTAAGTTCCACGCGATGCGAGAGAAGCTTCCGCACTATGGGTATCACTTCGTCTTCCAATTCCTCTGGGTACTGAACAATAATAGCATCATGAATTTGCATAAGAAGTATGCACACTCTTTCCCTCCAGACCTGCAGCATCCCTTGGTTGACGATATCTGCAAGGCTACCCTGTGGGTCGTAGGCAATAGCTGCACGAAGTGTATCTGGATCATTGCGTCTCCCGAAAAAGTGTCGCCGACGGCCTGTCAAGGAGTGTAGAACTCCTTCCCTGCGAAGCGTATTATCCGTCCACTCATGCCATTGCAAATGCGCGGGAAACGCCTGAAAGTATACCGGTTGAAACTCCATTATCATTCCAATCGGAACTTTAGCCTGAGTGGAAATGGTTTCAGGTTGACCACCGTAATTCGTCCCATGTCCAATCTTCTTGCACATGAACCTTCTAGAATAATGTCGATAGTACGGTTCCTCAGCAAGTTCCTTATCAACAGCGATATCACCCGTCCACGAAAGGTTTTTCCAACAAAGCTTAGCGACGCTGGTATGTAGGTCTCCGGATTCGCAGGCATCTAGATACCTCCCGTCGTTGAACAAGTTCCATTCGATTCCTCCGACACACCTACTCTCCCCTTGCTCCGCATCAAAGTATCCTAGTTTGTATCCTCGATCAGCAATGAAGACTGATCGTAAGCTTTCCTCGATATTCTGGAGATTTGTTCCAGTCCCAAACTCGGAGAAGCTTGAAGAAAGTCTTCCAGTAGTGGTTCCTCCGATGTTGTAGGAAGTTCTAATTCTACCGTCAGGATCAATTTCACTCTTAAGTACCGATATTTTTTTACCGAGGTCTCGCATGCTTTTAATATGGCCAACCAACGGTCTTGCAATGAGATACGATTCCATCCTTTCAAGGGCGTTTCGGTCAACGGTAGGTTTTCCCTTTTTTCGTATAGCCGGTATACCAATTTTATCATAAAACAACTCCATTAGATCTTGGTTGCTACGCCAGTTGAATTGCCAGAGGCCGAAGGATTCCCCAACAATTCGTTGAAGATTCTGTTCGAGGTGATCAATTTTGTTTACATACTCCTCTACGACATCATCGCGTCTAGTTAGATCAATTCTAATACCTCTCAATCTCATCTCTATCGTAGGCCCTTGCAAAGCTCTTGAAAAGACATACGTAGCCGCTGTTTGATTATCGAGTTCTTGTAAAAGTATTTCCAAAACCTCTAAAGTGACCGCTGAATCGAGTCCGTTATAAATTTGGTCCTTTTCCCACACCGAAAGGTCTTCTGGCTTAGTTATTGATGTATCGACGATTTTCATTAATCTTCCTTAATCGTATTTGTTCTGCGCATTCGCTTCCAGCTTCCTTCATCCGTATAAATTGAGCCTAGATAACCCAAACTCTTCTCCGACTCAGGGTATAATGCGTGGTGTAAAAGCATACTATCGTGTTCTGCATTTATAGTCTTTATGCCATATGCACGTAGTAGAAAGCTTATATCGTAGACCCCGTTTTGGAACGTTTTTTGAGTGCTTGGGTCCGCGAGAATCTCTGATATAATCCTCCAAGCTTCTCTCTCACTCGTGGGATTCGTGAAATAGTTTCTTCCATTTTTTGAAGGTCTGACGAATGGAATAACAAGGGCAACGCTTGGGTTGGGAGCGAATCCAATACAAGTAATTGCTCTTCCAGACGTTTCAATGTCGACTGAAAGGAGCTTGCAGTTATCGATGTACCGAGTTCTAAACTCTCGGATGTCTTCGAGCGTAGGCGCGATCCAGATTTCACGTTTCGGTCTCCTTATTTCAGGGAACTTCGATTCTCTCGCAGCTTTGATGAAATCCGCAACTGTAGTCGGCCTATACTCCCAATTCCTCATCACTGCCGCCGGATGGTAAACCGGCAACACCTTATATCCTCTCACTGTATGAGTAGACAAGTGGGTAGTTCCTCTAATGGTGCTGATCTTAACGTTTCCGAGTAGAGCCCAGCACGCAGTGTTTCCGCAAGCAATAATAAGGTTTGGGTCCTGCCTAAGCAATTCATCGGCAAGTCGATCAATCTCCGGCTCGAACTCGATTCTAAAATACTTAGACTTTCCGAAGGAAGGAAGACCACTAATTGCCGTTGCCCGTGGCCCACATAGATCTTCGATCTTGTTTCCGGCAGGCCGTAGGTTAAATACATTAGTTCTATAAATCTCCGGGTGCATTCGCCAGACCATGTCAATAAGTCTAGGGTCTCGATCAACCCAGAATTTGTATATATAACTCTGATCTTCCGCAGTGAGTTCAAGGATTCCGCCCTCATGAAGCATTCGCAGTAGCTCTATGCCACTGCTTCCAACGAAAGCTTCCTTTATTCTGGCTTCATTTTCGCCATAACTTTCTCCCACAATCACGACGTCAGTCATGTAAATCGACCCAAGTCGTCTCGAATTTGTTCGCTCATATGTTCTTTACTGTGACAACCTGTGCATAATACTTCTAAGTTAGCCTCAGTGTTATTACTTCGATCTCTGTCTTTGTGATGTCTGGGTAATTCTTTTGTAGGATCGTGTAATCCACATCTTTCACATATATGTAAATTTCGTCCAATTTGAGTTAATACTATTCGAGTAAGTCTTTCAATAGATGACCTGCTTAAGCCATCGACATAAGAGCTATTCTTTTCTCCGGCTTGATCTCGATATTGCCTTGGCCAAGTGATACCAAAATAAAGGCAGCATCTGGAAATTTCTGATTGTTTAACTCCCAGATGCTGAGCTAAGGCAGCTTGAGACATTCCACTATTTAGATATGGCATAATGGCATTCTTTAATTGCTGTCTATTCACTGTTACCTCACTGCTATGATAATCGCAAAGCCAAGCGCTATGCAAGCAATTTCAAACGGGGTCATTTTTTCCTCCATCTAACCACCCTCCGGGCGAGTGGTCTGAATACTTCCCGAAGGGTGGCCAGGGTGTGAGACTGAGAACCGAAGACTCCTAGTGAGCCGGTGACCGACCGGTGGCGGAAAGAAGGGAGAATCCCTTCTATGTCTACGACTCCAACGGAGCCGTTTGATCAATTTCCCAAAACACACCCTTGCCGTCCTTCGACGGAGTGTGTTTCACATGGCCGAGGAACTGGCAGTTCGGAGTTTCATCGAGCATTGCTCGCGAAGGCTTGTTGCCGTCCTCGTCGTCGATCTTGAGATCATCTTTCATGAACTCGGTGAGACGGTAGGCGGACTTTTCAGTCAAGTAGAAGGTGATCTTGCCCTCCTTGCCAACAAGCCCGCCGCATTCCTTGAGTGCGTCGGTATCAACGTCGTCCAACGGAGACGTAGGCACCACGGTGAACTCAGCGAAGTCGGTTTGCTTCAGCGAAGACTTATCAAGCCTTGGCAAGCCGCGCACAGTCCACACATATGTTCCAGTCGGCAACGGCGGGGGACGTTTAATCTCTCCCGAAGGCCGGTCGAGAATCGAAGAGAAGGTTCCGGTAACAGCCATAGGCTCTTTTCTCCATGTTGAAAGGCCAGAGTGGAATCGGCTCATGCAGTAGCGGCCTTTACAGCCCACATAGCCGCATCTTCGTAGTGAGTTTGGGCGAGAGAGCAGAGGCGGATAAGCTCTCCCTTGTCTGAGACTTTAGAGCCTTTTAGAAGCTCACACATATCGATAAGCTCTGCTGACTTCATCTTGATCTCATCGACGAGTGAATTTTGTGATGGGTTGAAAGCGGCTCGGACTCGGCGCTGGCCGAGGGTCTGGGGTGGGTTCGACAACGGGTTCGGGTTGTCCATTTCCTGCTCCGATATCATCTGTCTGTTCCTCTTCTGTTAATGGCCCACGTAGTAACTCAAAGTACGTCGCGAGCCCTGTTTCCACCGGAAGGCTATCAGGCACTCCCGTTGGAATTCCGTTGGCAAGGTCGATCATCGCATCGGATTTAAGTTGGATCGTCCGTTTGCCTGAAAGGTTCTTGAAACGAATGTAATTCGGGAAGTACTGTGGAATCTTCGGTGAAAGAGCCTTCCCTACGCCTTGCGGAAAGAGCTTGGTCGTTCCGTCTTTCAACTCTATATATTGTCCATGACAGATCACTATTACATTTGTGCCAAAGGCGTCCGAAGTTAGCCATCCCAAGGTGCTCTCTATGGCATCCTGAGCATCTCCGTAGGTGGCACGAGGATCGGACTCTCCTGATTTACCAACAGGTGTAAGAGGTTCCCTGAAGTCATACGCAGCGTCGCAGAAACGACTAAGGGAGTCCAGAACAAGGATACAGTTTTGACCCCATTTGGCAGGACTTCCATAATCAATTTCATCTCCATCGGGAGTTTTATAGCGCCAGCGGTCGAGCATCTTGAGACCTTCTGCAAAAGCTCTGGGAGTTCCGTCAATGACTGGGCCAAGCGGAGTATGCTTGCGCTTATCTCGAAGGGGTCGGAACTCGACATTTTCAATCCTTTCAGGACATTGTTCCATGATAAGTTTGTAAAGGATATCGAGGAGGTTGTCGTAGTCGAGGATGCGAAGCTTGTAACCGGCCTTCACAAGGCTCACGAGACTTCCGGTCTTCCCGGACTTGGCATCGCCGAGGAGAAGGAGTTTGGTGAATCGTTGGGATTTGTGTTGGGAGAGGGAAGGCATTCTGGCTCCATGTGCTGAAAGGTTATTTTAACGGTATCACCTACGTCCCACGCAGGGCGGTCAATGCCAAAGTTGAGACTTTCCCAGCTTCCTTCGAATTGAACAAACCATCCATCAGGCTGATTCCGCCACTCGATTCGTTTCACGATGGCCCAGATTGAATACTGAATCTTGATCTTCACCTTACCGCCAGCGGATTCCATGGTTCTACCCTTTCAAAATCTCCAGCGAGGAATTTCTCGCGAATCTGAGGTGACTTCGAGCATATCTTGCGGAACTTACAACCCCCGTACATACCGCAGGCAGTGTCGTTCATAGGCCAATATTCCGCTTTCGCGTATTCTTCCGCAAGTTGAAACCAGTAATGGAGGTCATTGACCCATTCGTCAATTTGATCCGGATTACGGTAGGTGAAGCCCCTTTCGAACCTGGAAAATCCGATTGCCACCTGCGCTGCGTCGATGATAACTCCCCTGATAGCCGTGTCAAATAGAACCTGACCCGCCAATGTATATAACGACATCTGGTTTTCCGGATCGAAGTTGTCAAAGTAATATCCCTCCGGAGTTGTTTTCGTCGTCTTCCGGTCCATGACAAAGAGTTCGTCGTTGAAGGTGACGACGCGGTCAAGGTGGCCGCAAAGGAGGTAGGATTGTTCTGCTGGAACATCTTGCGCATGAATTGCCTGTTTCGGTCCCCAATCTAAACTAAACCTAAAACTTAACTCACAAGCGATCTTTCCTGTATCCAAAACCACAACCTTCGTAACATCCCGTTGAAATTTCTCCAAATACCAAATAACCGTTCTCGTCAACGTCTTCCGGTTCTTATATGGATTATCCGAATCCCAATCGGCGGTGCGAAGGAGGAGTTCCTTCGTTACCTCATGAAGGGCCGTATTGTGATCCTTGTCTTCTGATCGAAGAACTTCGTACCTATGCAACGCCTCGTGATATTCAATTCCAAACCGTAGGTGAACATTATCCTCTTTCGGTTGCCAGCCTTGGATCATTTGATAGTAATATAGTCGTGGGCAGCGTTTCAAATATCCTAGACTAGTGCTGTCCCACGCGTATTGTACTTTTGTACCTACAAGAAACGGACTGTCTGGCAGTTGCCCACTCTCTGATGGTCCATCGATTGATTCCGGTAAGCTTTGCGATTTGTCCATAACTGAATCTATTCCTCCTTGCCAAACGGATAGTCTTTATCATTTGCCATCTTCGATACTTTGAGACTTTCAATCTCCCGTGTGAGATACCAACGAGCCTTTTCAAGGTCCTCGATATGGTCTCCCTTTGCGCCCGCGCGGCTAATGTATTTAACGCAGTTGCCGAGATTATAGTTGAGGTGCCACGCCTCGATGACTCGAATAGTTTCATAAACATCTCCGGCGCGGTAGTGAGAAGGGCTATTTACTGGATCGTGATCCACGTTTCTTTCTCCAGTTATACGAGGGGTCGTAGTTCCATGGGAGCATCGAAAACTTATGAAGCTCAGAAATACCCATATGCTGAACAAGATAAGGATTTCCTCGAGCGTCGGTATCATATTGATGCATCACTCTTTGAGAAAGATTCTCGACTTCGATTATATGAACAAATCTGCGATTACCATAGACCCATTCTGCAGGGTTAAATACATAGCCTTCCGGCGGTTGTTCAGGCTTTGGCAAACGGCGTTTACCGTACATGTTTCAACAAAGCTCCACAATCTGGACATTCATCAGGGTCTTCTCCGTGCCATTCTTCATCGTCGATCCAATGTCCATTTTTATCTACATCGGAATCACAGTTCTTACAGCGAAGTCCGTATTTGGTCTCAAGTACGTGTTTTGGAAGGCTCATCAAAACCTCCGTTTCATCGGTTCAGGCTTTGCCACAAGGCCGAGTTCTGCGAGATCAATCCTAGGCCCCGGGGTTTTCGTTGATTTCTTTCCATCATCATATTCGCCTCGCGCCTTGCGCTGATAGGCGATGATGTCGTCGATGTCTTGTTCAGAGAGTTCGAGGGGGTCGAGGTTCATTAGGTCGTCTAGTTCTCTAGTCATAGTCAATCTCCGCATTGATCTTGTCTAGGCGTTGGTAGTTTGCTATTTCTCGTCTCATGATTCGCCTAAGCTCTACACTCCAACCATATCCAAATCGGTCCGCAAAAAACTCCACATCCTCTTCAAACAGATTCACCGTCACCTTCTTTAGCCTGTCTGATGGCATCGAATTTCTCCTGATCTACGATCCAGACGGAGTCTTTGGCTTTTATCAAAGATAGGCGTTCGAGACTTTCATCACCGGAGGTCTTTCGAGCGGTATATAATACTTGCATCAAATAATTAATATCGTTAGTAGGGATTTTATATCCAATCTCTACCTCAGCGGCGCGGTACCAATAGGCAAGGGCGAGTTCGTTAGAAATCACTCTATCGCCTCCACATGCGTAGGCGCCAGCGCCTTTTCCAAGTAAACCCAATTCTCCTCTTCCGTGTCCTCCTGAACCGTGAACACGAGTTCATCATACTTACTTGCCCCATGCATTTTCATGCCTTCGGCGAAGGCTTTTGCATTGAGCTTGCGGTCAAGAGCACGGGCTTGGTTTAGACGGAGTCGATATTTCATCGCCGCTGCTCGAGAGCCAATAGGGGTTCGGACGCCCTTGGTTTCTGCTAAGGCCTTGTCCATCAAGGCGTATTCGGCCTCGTAGGAAAGGCGTGAATTTGACATAGTCATCTATTTGATCCTCACACTGTCGATTTCATAAAGCTCGCGCCGAGCACGGGTTGTGATTACGTATTTGAGATTGAGATCTTGATCATCGCCCTTGCAAAGCCAAGAATCGAGATGGTAGACTACGTCGAATTCGAGGCCCTTGGCCTTATGGCCTGTGGTTAGGGTGATAGTTCCGCGTTGTTTGAAAAGATGCTCTGCGTGGTCAATAGCCAATCCTAATGTCTTCCCGAATCCTGCAAAAACCTTCATACACTCCGCTATGTCGTCAGCGGTTTTGCTTTCCTTATCAAGCTTTGCATTTCGCCAATTTTCGATAGCGGACAGGACTCCCGCTTGGGACAGGTCTTCCGAGCCGAGGCGGCGCATGATTGCAACAATTTTGGGCCCGATATCGCTACCCGAAACTGTAACAGAACGTCCCGATTGCAGAAGGCGCATCGCCAACTTAAACAATGGTGCGTTATTACGGCAGATGATTGATGCGCCTTCTGCAATATCTGTTCCGCGAAGCTCTTTAAGGATTTCATACTTTCCTTCCTCTTTAACCCAGCGGAGCGCAGGTGCTCGCCACCGCGCGGCTTCAACTACGGGTTTTGGGCACCGAAAACATAAAGTGAGGGTGAATGTATCCGCTTTGAATTTCTCTGTTCCTTTTGCCATGCCTCCAGTTTCGGCACCACGGAAAGCGTATATGCTCTGCCAAGGATCCCCAACCGCAATAAGGCGACCCTTCGTGAGTTTATCCAACATTGCATGGTTGAGTGGTGAAAAATCTTGCCATTCGTCCGCCATAACCAGTGGATAACGTGGAAATGTTCCGCCGAACAATGTGGGCATGTATAATTGATCATTAAAGTCAATATATCCCTCGAACGCTGTCTGGATGGATAAAGACAGGATCGCATCGATAAGATCGGCGGTGAGTTCGTCAGGTTTTTCTTCAAGACGCGCATGGAGTTGCTCACGAGTTGAAAGTGGCTGAATATTCCGATATTTCCCTTCCGGAATATATCCTAAATTCTTCGCCATGCCGACGCCTTCAACGATTTGGAAAAAAGAATTCCAGACCTCGCCTGCGGCGTCCTTGGGCATTTCTTTAATCATTTCGCGGAGGAGATGTTGAGTTTTCTTCCCCGGCTGGTCGCCCATAGTGATCGAACGATTGGTTGCCCAGACCCTGTGACCGAGTGAGTTAAGTGTGCGGACCGTCGTAGTAGACGAGAACCTTTCTTCGGCTTCTTTCGCCACTTTGGTGTTGAAGGCCAGATAAAGAACCGGTTGTTGACGGGATACCGCTTGCACCATTTCCAAGGTCGTAGTCTTACCGGTGCCAGCCAGCGCATTGATGACAATATTCGTCGACGTAGTGCGAACTTTTGTAAGGATCGCATCCTGCTCCTCCGTCGGGGGTAACCGATCGATTTTGCCCTTGCGAGCGAGCTCGGCGAGGTTAATCTTGCCCATCATTTCTTCC
>Ga0137418_10002984_pt1 | contig 15532 bp, 18 predicted proteins | sample CZODoug3_1_2_16f_FD_122242 | JGI IMG/M metagenome (GOLD analysis project Ga0137418, IMG submission 122242) | Vadose zone soil fungal communities from Angelo Coast Range Reserve, California, USA - CZODoug3_1_2_16fungal (Hybrid Assembly) | ecosystem: Environmental > Terrestrial > Soil > Vadose... | reverse complement strand
TCGATCGACCCGAAGGTGATCTGGGCGCTCGAAGCAGGCGGTTTCATCCCGGTCGTCGCGCCGATCGGCGTCGGGGTGGACGGGCAGTCTTACAACATCAACGCCGATCTCGTCGCCGGGAAACTCGCGGAAGTCCTGAAGGCCGAGAAGCTCGTCGTGCTCACCAACACTCCGGGGGTGCTCGACAAGAACGGCAAGCTCCTGACCGGCCTTACGCCGAAAAAGATCGACTCTCTGGTCGCGGACGGAACGCTTTCCGGCGGAATGCTTCCCAAGATCAGCTCGGCGCTCGATGCCGCGAGGAACGGCGTCAAGAGCGTGCACGTCATCGACGGCCGCGTCGAGCATGCCCTGCTGCTGGAAATTCTCACCGACGAAGGCGTGGGGACGCTGATCCGCTCGAAGTGACGGTGCCCCCGACGTCCGGGAAAGTCGCCCCGTAGGCCGGTAGCAAGCACTTACCCGGAGTCATACAATGAGCATCCCGCCGACCGTCTGAGAGGATGCCATGCCCGCTGCCAAACCCGGCGCTCGCCGCCTGCAGATCCTGCAGGTGCTGGCACGGATGCTCGAAAGCCCGAAGGGGGAGAAAGTGACGACCGCGGCTCTGGCCAAGGAGCTGGATGTGTCCGAAGCCGCGCTGTACCGGCACTTCGCGAGCAAAGCCCAGATGTTCGAGGGCCTGATCGAATTCATCGAGCAGACGCTGTTCGGCCTCGTGAACAAGATCACCGCGGAGGAGGAGAACGGCCTGAAGCAAGTCCAGGCGATCCTCGCCTCGCTCCTCAGCTTCGCCGAGAAGAATCCGGGCATGACGCGCGTGCTGGTTGGCGACGCGCTCGTGAACGAGGACGAGCGGCTTCAGGTCCGCATCAACCAGCTGCACGACCGCCTCGAGGCGACGCTCAAGCAGTGCCTGCGCGTGGCCGCGACGCAAGGACACGACGCACCTGCAGGATCCCAGCTTCCCGCCGATCCCGGTCCTCAGGCCAATCTGATGCTTTGCTACGTGATCGGTCGCTGGCAGCTGTACGCCAAGAGCGGTTTCAAACGAACGCCTTCGGAGCTATGGGAGAAACAATGGCCGCTGCTGCTATGAGCTTAGGCCATCACCCTCGAGCACACCGTGCACGCCGGATCCTTGACGAGTTTGACCGTTCGCCACTGCATCGCGAGGGCATCCAGAATCAGCAGGCGCCCCTTCAGGGTTTCGCCGGCTCCCGCGAGCAGCTTCAGCGCCTCCGCCGCCTGCACGGCGCCGATAATCCCGGTGAGCGGAGCAAACACGCCCATTACCGCGCAGCGCACTTCCTCGAGTTCCGCATTCTCCGGGAACAGGCAGTGATAGCAGGGACTGCGATCGTCCCTCAAGTCAAAAACGCTTACCTGGCCGTCGAAGCGCACCGCCGCACCTGAGACGAGCGGCTTGTGGTGCAGCACGCATGCGCGATTCACCGCGTGACGGGTCGCGAAATTGTCCGAGCAGTCGAGGACGACGCTGCTCGAAGCGACCAGCGGACCGAGCCCCGCGCCCTGCAGGCGCTGCTGGAGGGGAACGACCTTCACTTCCGGGTTGATTTTTGCGATCGCATCGCGCCCGGACGCCGCCTTGGGTCTTCCTATCGATTCGGTGGTGTGAAGGATCTGGCGCTGCAGATTGGTGAGGTCCACCGTGTCGCCGTCGGCGAGAGTGATCGTTCCAACGCCTGCCGCCGCGAGATACAGGGCCGCGGGCGAGCCGAGCCCTCCCGCGCCAATGACCAGCGCCGAGGACCCGAGCAGCTTCTCCTGCCCCTCGATGCCGATCTCGGGTAAGAGGATATGCCGCGAATACCGTAGGAGCTGTTCGTCATTCATAAGAAGGCATCGTCGACCGCGGGATGAACCGCGCTCCGCGTCGGTTCCATCCCGCGGAGATCAAGCGGCGCCGAAGGCGTCCGCTTTGATCAATTCTTGGTAGGCGCGGGCGGCGTGCTTTGCGCGGTGGTGAGCGGCATGCCCTTCAGGAGCTTGAGCGCCTGCTGGAACTGGAAGTCCTTTTCAGAGGCGAACTCGAGCGGCGCCTGCGGTTTTTCTTCCGCATCGACCGATGGTTTTGCACTGGTGCGCTGCGATTTCTCCGATTGGGCCTCCCTCTCCTGGTCGTTGAGGAGATGCTTTTCGAGATCGGCTTCACGCAAGCGTCCCGTGGTGGGCGTCGTGGGATCCTCGATCAGGACGTCGGGCACGATGCCTTTGGCCTGGATCGAGCGCCCGCTCGGGGTGTAGTAGCGGGCGGTGGTCAGTTTGATCGCGGTATTGTTGCCGAGCGGCAGGATAGTCTGCACCGAGCCCTTGCCGAACGTGGGGGTGCCTAGCACCGTCGCGCGCTTGTGGTCCTGCAGGGCGCCCGCGACGATTTCGGACGCGGAGGCCGATCCGCCGTTGACGAGCACCACCATCGGCACGGTCTTCACCGCCGCAGGCAGGTTCTTCAGGTAATCCTCGCGGTTGCCCCGAAGATAATCCTCCGGCGCGGCGATGAACTTGCGCTTGGCGTCTTCGGTACGGCCGTCGGTCGACACCACCACCACCCCCCGCGGCAGGAACGCCGAGGAGATCCCCACCGCGCCGTTCAGGAGTCCGCCCGGGTCGTTGCGCAAATCCAGAATCAGGCCCTTCAGCGGCCCGTTCTTGTAGAGCCCCTCGACGTGTTTCACGAGATTTTCGCCGGTGTGCTCCTGGAACTGGGACACTCGAACCCACCCGTAGCCGGGTTCGATCAGCTTGGACTTCACGCTCTGCACGCGAATGATGTCGCGCGTAAGCGTGACCTCGAAGGGCTTGGCATCGCCCTTGCGCAGGATGGTGAGCCGGATGGTCGTCTTCGGCTTTCCGCGCATGCGCTTGACCGCGTCGTTCAGGGTCATGCCCTTGACCGAGGTGTCGTCGATCTTGATGATGAAATCGCCGGGTTTCAAGCCGGCGCGAAATGCCGGCGTGTCCTCGATGGGCGACACGACCTTGACGAACCCTTCTTCCATGCCGACCTCGATGCCGAGGCCGCCGAATTGGCCCTGGGTGCCCACCTGGAGCTCGCGGAACGCATCCTGGTCCAGATAAGCCGAGTGTGGATCGAGCCCCGTAAGCATGCCGCTGATCGCTTCCGTGATGAGCTTCTTGTCCTCCACCGGCTCGACGTAGCTCGACTTGATCGCGCCGAACACTTCGGCGAAGGCGCGCAGCTCATCCACCGGAAGCGGGAAACGGGCCGCCTCGCGCTGGGCCACCGCGGAGAAGTTCAGGCTGAGCAGGACTCCTGCCAGCACGCCAACCAGCACCAGGCTGGCCTGTCTGATCTGGGTCATCATGATATTCGGTCCTGGGCTCTGCGCCGGCCGCTTGGCGTCGTCATCGCTCACTTCAAAGACACCCAACGCATGGGATCAAAGGCCTTTCCTTCATGTCGAACCTCGAAGTATAGACCCGATTCCATGTTGCCGCCGCTTGCTCCGACGGTCGCAACCGCGTCCCCCGTGCGCACGGGCTCGCCGACCTGCTTGAGCACCGATTCGTTGTTGCCGTAGATGGTGAGATAGCCCTTGCCGTGGTCGATTATCAGCAGATTTCCGAAGCCGCGCAGCCAGTCGGCGAACACGACCCGCCCCGATGCGACCGCCCGCACCTCCTGCCCCGAAGGCGAGCGAATGAACAGGCCCTTCCACGAAGGTCCGCCGCTCGGACGCTGGGCACCGAAGCGGTTTGTGAGTACACCCCTGATCGGCAGCCGCAGTCCGCGCTTGAGCCCCGACAAGGACCCTTCCGCGCCCCCGGGCTCTGGAACTCTTTCGTTGCGAAGGAGCGGCGTGGCCGCGATCACCCTGCCGAGCTCCTCGACGAGCCGCGACAACCGGGACTCGTCACGCTCGAGATGCTGCACCTCGCGGCGCTGCGCGCGGAGCTGGCTGGAGACGCGCGCAAGCACTTTGCGGTGCTCCGCCTGCTGTTTGATCAGCGCGGCGCGCTCCGTGCGCCGCGCTGATTCGATGGCGGCGATCTCGGCGTTCCTTTCCCGGGTGCCGATCTCGAGTTCTCTCAGCCGCGCGAGGCTGGAGCGCAGCTCTCCGATGAACTCCGCCTGCGCTCGGGAAACATAGCCGTAGTAATGCAGCTCGCGCGCGATACGGCCGGGCTCCTCGCCCGAGAATAGAAGTTTCAGTGCGCTTTGCTCTCCATTGAGATAACGCAGGGTGAGCAGCCTCCCGAGGCTTTCCCTGCGCGAGGCTATTTCCGTCTCGAGCGCCTGGCCGCGCCGCAGCAGTGTATCAAGGTCGCGCTGCGCCGTTGCGCGTCTGCCCGCCAAAGCGCGAAGGGCTCGGCTGGCTTCGGATATCGCGCGCTCGGAGTCCTGCAGCTGGTCGCGCGCTTCCGCACGGCTTTCTTCGGCCTCCGCGATTTTCGCGCGCAGCTCTTCGATACGCGCTCGGAGGGCATCGAGCTTTTCCGTTTCGCCCTGGGCGAACGCCAGGACGGGCGTAACGAGGAGCGCCACTCCGATCCGGCGGACCGCGTGCGCGATGCGGGAGCGGCGAGGCGGTATCATCCCGTCCTTTCGCCTCGGGGCGATCGCCTTGCTCTTCGCCGGCGGATCAATTTCTCGCCTTGGCCTGGTCGGCAACCGCCCGGGCCCGCGCTTCCGCCTCGGCCGGATCTCCAAGATAGTAGTGCCGCATCGGCCGCAATCCCGAGTCCAGCTCGTAGACCAGCGGAATCCCCGTGGGGATGTTCACGTCCACGATTTCGGTGTCGCTCACGCCGTCGAGGTACTTGACCAGGGCGCGAAGGCTGTTGCCGTGGGCGGCGATGATGACTTGACGGCCCCGAAGCACCTCGGGCGCAATCGTGGCGCTCCAGTACGGCAGGAATCGCGCCACGGTGTCCTTGAGGCACTCGGTGAGCGGCAGCTCGGATTCCGCAAGGCCCGCGTAGCGCGGGTCTCCCTTCGGGTGGCGGGGATCGCCGGGCTCGAGCGGAGGGGGCGGCACGTCATAGCTGCGCCGCCAGAGAAGCACCTGCTCATCGCCGAACTTCGCGGCCATTTCGGCCTTGTTCAGCCCCTGCAGCGCGCCGTAGTGGCGCTCGTTCAGGCGCCAGGAGTGGCGCACCGGGATCCACATCAGGTCCATCTTCTCGAGTGCGAGCCAGAGCGTCTTGATGGCGCGTTTCAGCACCGAAGTGTACGCGCAATCGAAGACGAAGCCGGCCTCCTTGAGGACTTCTCCGGCGCGCTTCGCTTCCTCCGCACCGCGTTGGGTGAGGTCCACGTCGGTCCAGCCGGTGAACCGGTTTTCCATGTTCCAGACCGATTCACCGTGGCGCAACAGAACGACCTTAAACATATGAGCCTTCTCTACGCGGGCTTATTCGCGCCGCAAGAAAGCATTTTATAATGAGCGCCTATGGAAATTCGAGGACAGGGCGCGCAGCGCCAATCGCGGGACTCCGTGAGCGACCAGCGTACGCTGCATCTTATCGCTACCATGCGCGAAGTGCTGTGCGGCAGTCTGCCGAGATCGTGACATGCCGGAAGTCAACATTCTGAAATTCGTCACCGACAACATATTTCTCGTCGCGGTGGCGTTCGTGAGCGGCGCGATGCTCATCTGGCCCGCGGTGCGCCGCGGAGCGTCCGGGGCTTCGATTTCCACCCTTCAGGCGACCTTGCTGATCAACCAGCAGAACGCTCTCGTGCTGGACGTGCGTGAGGCGGCCGAGTACGAAAAGGGGCATATGCCGAACGCGCGCAACATCCCCTTCGGGGAGCTCGAAAGGCGCGCCCTCGAAATCGAGAAGCACAAGGCGAAACCGGTGATCGTCGCATACGACGACGGCGGAAACCGCTCGGGGAGGGCCGCGACGGCGCTGCGCAAGCAGGGCTTCGAGCAGGTATTCACACTGAGCGGCGGGATCGGCGCGTGGCGGCAAGCCGGGCTGCCCCTGGAGAAGTAGGTGGCGAAGATTCGAATGTACTCGACTGCGGTCTGCCCGTTCTGCCTGCGCGCGGAGATGCTGCTGAATTCGAAGGGCGTCACCGAGATCGAGAAAATACGGGTCGATCTCGATTCGCGCCAGCGCGAGGAAATGATGAACAAGACCGGCCGGCGCACGGTGCCGCAGATTTACATCGGTGATACGCACGTGGGCGGATTCGAGGAACTTGCGGCGCTCGAACACGCCGGAAAGCTCGACTCGTTGCTCGCGGCCTAGCTCCGCGCGCCTTTCCAACTTTTATCGGAGCCCCGATGAGCGAAGCGCAGCAGCCGACGTTCGGCATCGAGAAAATCTACGTGAAGGATCTGTCCCTCGAAGTCCCGGGCGGGCCGCAGACTTTCATGCAGGCCGAGCAACCGCAACTCGAAGTTCAGATCACACAGCAGTCGCAGCGCGTGAACGAATTCCTGTTCGAGGTGACTCTGGTCATCACGGTGAGCGCAAAACGGGGCGACAAGACCCTGTTCCTGGTGGAGGCCTCGCAGGCGGGGGTGTTCCAGATCCGCAACGTCCCCGATGCGGACCTCGCCCCCGTCCTGGGGATAGTTTGTCCGAACGTCCTGTTCCCCTACGCACGCGAGACCGTTTCCGATATCGTCAACCGCGCGGGTTTTCCCCAGGTGCTGCTCGCACCCGTGAATTTCGAGGCGCTCTATCAGCAGCGCGCCGCCGAAGCCTCCGCGCAGCCTAGCGGACCGCGCATCGAGATTGCCCACTGATGCGCGGTCTCGCGGCCTCGGTTCTGCTCGCGTTCGCGTGGTCGGCCACAGCCGGCGAGTTTCGCTCGATCGCGGAAAACGGAACGCCGATGTATGACGCGCCCTCGGTTCGCGCCAAGAAACTTTTCGTCGCAAGCCGACTCTACCCGGTCGAAGTCGTGATCAACATCGACGCCTGGATTAAGGTTCGCGACCAGGCGGGCGACCTTTCCTGGGTGGAAAAGAAGGCCCTCTCGGACAAGCGCACGGTGATCGTGACCGCGGCCGTCGCGGACGTCAGGCAGACGGCGAACGACCAGGCGGCACTTGTGTTCCAGGCGCAGCAGGGTGTGGCGCTCGATGTCGCGGAGCCGCCGGCAGGCGGCTGGATCAGGGTGCGCCACGCCGAGGGCCAGAGCGGTTACATCAAAATCAATCAGGTCTGGGGCATCTAGCTGAACATCGCAATTCTCGGCGCAGGAGCGTGGGGTACGGCGCTGGCGATCTCGCTCTCCGGAAAGCACCGCGTCGGGCTCTGGGCGCGCGACGCGTCGCTGGCAGCCGCCACCGGATCGAGCCGGCGCAATCCTCGTTATCTCCCCGAAGTTTCCATTCCGGGTTCGGTCATGGTGACCGGGAACCTCTCCTCCGCATTGTCCGAATGCGACGCGGCCCTGATCGCCACGCCGACATCCGAGCTGCGCGAGGTGCTCGGGCGCGTCCGCTCGTCACGGCTGGAGCAGCCCGTGATCTGGGCATGCAAAGGGTTCGAGCAGGCAAGCGGCAAGCTGCCGCATCAGGTCGCGGCCGAGGTGCTCGGAGTACGCGCGGCGTGCGGGGCTTTGTCCGGTCCGAGCTTCGCGCTGGAAGTGGCTCAGGGACTTCCCACTGCGCTCACGCTCGCCGCGGGGGACGCTGCGTTCGCGAAGCGCTTCGCGCGCGAACTGCACCAGCGGACGCTCAGGGTCTATTTCAGTACCGATCTCGCGGGCGTCGAGATCAGCGGAGCGGTGAAAAACGTCATGGCGATCGCCGCCGGCATCAGCGACGGCTTGGGCCTCGGTATGAACGCTCGGGCGGCGCTGATCACCCGGGGCCTTGCCGAGCTCACGCGGCTCGGCGTGGCGCTGGGCGGGCGGCCCGAAACTTTCATGGGGCTCGCAGGGGCGGGGGACCTCATCCTGACCTGCACCGGCGATCTGTCCCGGAACCGGCGCGTCGGGCTGCTCCTCGCAAAAGGTGAGTCGCTCGAGGCGATTCTCGAGCGGCTCGGCCACGTCGCCGAAGGCGTGCATTCCGCGCGCGCGGTCGAGGCGCTCGCGTCCGAGAAACGTATCGACATGCCGATCACCCGCGCGGTTTGCGCGGTGCTGTTCCGCGGCACTCCGCCGCGCGACGCGGCGCAGGAACTGCTCGCGCGCGACCCGAGGGAGGAAGCCTAAGCCGCTGAGAAGCTCATCACTGGGAACCCGGCGGCTCGGAGCGAAATACAAAAATCGCAACCGTCACGGCGACCCCGACGCCGACACCAAAGCCTGCCCCGACAGCAACGCCAATGCCAATGTGAGCTACCGCTGCACCGACAACTGCACCGAGTACGATGCCAACGAATATGCTCAACGGCAAAGCAACTATGCCCCAGCGTGAAATCTTTGCTCCTTGACTCCGGTTTTTCTCACTGACAGTCATAATTCCCGACACGGGTGTAACGCGTCAATAAGAGTATTTCGTCTAACGTTCGGCTTCAGGCGCGCGCCGCGAGCGGCGCGTCGCCCTGCAAGCCGTGGTTGGGTGGCACGTGCTCTCGAATTAGGACCACGTGAAGGGGCTGCAATCAGCAAGGAGCGGACGTTCAACTACTAATCGACTCTAACGCGTGCACGCTTCACTACATCGGCCCACTTCGCGGCCTCTTTTTTTATGAATGTATCAAATTCCTCGGGCGTGCCGCCCGCTGGCTCGAGGCCAAGTCCAGCAAATTTTTCCTTAAGCGCTGGGGACATTAGCGCGCTGTTTATCTCTGCGTTGAGCCTAGCCACAATGTCTTTCGGGATTCCGCGTGGCCCGATCACTCCCGCCCAAGTGATTACTTCGAAGCCAGTCACGCCAGCCTCAGCGACGGTAGGCAACTCCGGAACGGCTGGGGAACGCCTCGGGCCGGTCACTGCCAGCCCGCGCACTCTGCCAGCCCTGACGTGGGGCACGATTGCGGGCATGTTATCGAACAGCAGATCGACCTGCCCAGCGACCAAGCCGGTGATCGCCTGCTGCGCGTCCTTGTACGGCACGTGCACCATCTGCGCACCGGTCATCAGCTTGAACAACTCCATGCCCACATGGGGGCTTGTGCCGTTACCCGGAGAGCCATACAGCAGGTTTCCGGGGTTGTTCTTTGCGTAGACGATCAACTCCTGCACGGATTTAACGGGGAGTGATAATCTCACGGCGAGGACGTTGGCCGAAACGAGCGTCCGTCCTATCGACTGGAAGTCCTTGTTCAGATCGTAAGAGACGTTCGGAATCACACTATAACTAATAGTCTGTCCTATGTTGCCGGGACCAACGGTGTAGCCATCCGGGGCAGCTCTCGCAATTAACGCCATGCCGACAGTCCCGCCCGCCCCAGGGCGGTTGTCGATCACAATCTGCTGCCCGAGCCGTGCGCTGAGCTCCGTTGCGACAATCCGGCTCGTCACGTCGGGTCCGCTTCCTGGACCCCAAGGCACGATGAACCGGATGAGCTTCGTCGGGTACTGTGCGAATGCCGAAGTCGGTGCGAAACCGAGCAGGACTGCGATCAGAGCAAGCGCCAGCAAGAATCTTCGCATATTCCCCTCCGTACTAACTAACCTCTTCAATGTCCGCTATGGGTCGAAAGCAGCCATCAGCATTGGCTTCGTATCAAATACCTCGAGCAAGCACCATCACGTCCTTGCCTCAGATACTGTTTCCAATCTGCCACCCAACGAGAAATCGACCCCCTAAGCGGGGCGTCGTAAAACCCCGGAAGCGGGGCCTAGTCCGGGCAGGCTACGCCCAAGCTTTTGATCCATCAAGCCGGCCTCCGTGGAACCGTCCGAACATCGGTACATATTAGGCCCCGTCCAGGAAGCTATGCCCACTCGGCGATTGCCTGATCAGCGGAGGACGGTGCGCGCGATCACGAAGTTCTCGACTCTCGTCGCGCCTGCGCGCTTGAGCGCCCGCGCGAGCTCGTTCAAGGTCGCGCCGGTCGTCATGACATCGTCCAGCACGGCGACGCTCGCTCCCGAGAGATCGAGCTTGCACAGGAACGCCCCGCGCACGTTCTTCGCGCGCTCCTCGTAAGGAAGTTCCGTCTGCGGCGGCGTGTGCTTCACGCGCAGCACGCCGCGCGGCGCTATCGGTCTGCCCAGGTGCCGCGCGATCTCGAGGGCCTGGTTGAATCCGCGCTCGGCGAGGCGCTTGGGGTGCAGCGGCATCGGCACGATCAGATCGACCTCGGGTATCGGCCGGGACGCGAGGTTTCGCGCGAAGAATCCGGCAAGCGCTAGCCGGGCGCGATACTTGAGCGCCTGCACGAGCCGGTCGCAAGGAAATTCGTAGCGCCACAGGGCGAGCGTCGCGTTGAAGTGCGGGGGATGGTTGAGGCAGCTCCCGCACACCGCCGCGGCGGGGCTGGGAAGCGCGCACTGTGGGCAGGATTCGGGAAGCGCGGGCAACTCGGCGATGCAAGCCGCGCAAAGCAGCTCCGGGCCGCTTTCCTCCCCGCATAGCAGGCAGTCTTGTCCTGCCCAGGCATGGACGTTTCTTACGCAGGTGTTGAATAGAGCGGACAGCATGATTTGACAACTTTTCGGCTTGCCCCGATGATCGTGCCGTGCGGATACCCAGTACGATTCCCCATAACGAAGAAGCCGGCGCGGCGGTGCACGGCGGCCGGACCGAAGTCGCGCCGCGCTGGACCCGCGCCGCGGTCGAAGCGCTCTTCGAGCAACCCTTCAACGATCTTGTCCACTGCGCGCAAACCGTTCATCGTCTGCATTTCGACGCGAACGCGGTGCAACTCTCCACGCTGCTCTCCATCAAGACCGGAGGGTGCCCCGAGGATTGTGCCTACTGCCCGCAATCGGCGCGCTACCGCACAGGGGTCGAAAACGAGCCGCTCGTTCCGCTCGAGACGGTGCTCGCAGCGGCACGTGCGGCGAAGCAGAACGGAGCCACGCGTTTTTGCATGGGCGCCGCCTGGCGGGGCCCCAAGCAGAAAGACCTCGAACAGGTGGCCGAGAGGGTGCGCGCGGTCAAGGCGCTGGGCCTTGAGACCTGCGCGACACTCGGCCTCTTGCGCGAAGGCCAGGCGGAGGAGCTCAAGGCCGCAGGTCTGGACTATTACAACCACAACCTCGACACGGCCCCCGAGTTCTACGGGGAGATCATCACCACGCGCACCTATCGCGACCGGCTCGACACGCTTGCGCGCGTGCGCCGCGCCGGAATCAAGGTCTGTTGCGGGGGGATCGTGGGCATGGGCGAGTCGCGCGCGCAGCGCGCGGGCCTCATCGCCGAGCTCGCGAGCCTGGCCCCGCAGCCCGAGTCGGTGCCGATCAACGATCTCGTTCGGGTGGAAGGCACTCCGCTCGAGGGCGCACCGAAGCTCGACTGGAGCGAGTTCGTGCGCACCATTGCCTGCGCCCGCATCACCATGCCGCGCAGCACCGTGCGGCTCTCCGCGGGACGCGCCGAAATGCCCGAGGCCGTGCAGGCCTTGTGTTTCCTTGCCGGGGCGAATTCGATTTTTTACGGCGACAAGCTCCTCACCACCGGCAATCCCGAAGCCGCGCGCGACCGCGCGCTGCTGGAAAAGCTCGGAATACGCCCCGCCTGAACCGAGGGCACTCGGCCGTCGAAACTTTTGGTGTTGTTCGGTGTCTGTCCGTTACTTCGTGAAAAAAATATCTCTCAAATTTAGCGTCATGATGACGACCGTCGTGCTGGCCGCGATGCTCGGCGGAGTGTGGCTCGCTGCTACATATCGGGAAAACGGTTCGCAGGCCATATTGCTGCCGGATCGAGTGATGACCTTGTTCCCCGACCCGAAGCCATTGACGGCATTTGCGTTCACCGATCACGAGAATCGGGTATTCGATCTTTCACGCCTAAAGGGCAAATGGTCGTTTCTGTTTTTCGGCTACACGCATTGCCCGGACATCTGTCCGACGACCCTGGCGACATTGGCCCGCGCGCATGAAAGCATCGCCAAGAGCACGGCCGGTGCCAAGGACGTCCAATTCGTCTTTATCTCGGTGGATCCGAATCGCGATACCGCCGGCAAGCTCGGGCAATACGTGACCTATTTTGATACGAGCTTTCTCGGCGTGACGGGAGACGATGCGCAGCTCGGCAAGCTCGCCGCTCAGCTCGGTGCCGCGTATCAGCTTGCGGTCACACCGGGCGTCGAAAACTATCCCGTCTATCACACCGCGGCGGTATTTCTGGTGGATCCGCGCGCCCGATATCACGCCGTGTTCGCGCCGCCCCTAGATGCGGAAGGGATCAGCAGGCGTTTCGAAGTGCTACGGGAGCTTGAAGGACCCAAAGCGACATGAGATGGCGACATGCGGCTTTTGCCGGCCTGATCTCGGCGTTGACCGCGATCGCCGCCGCGGCCGAAGAGGCTGGGATTTCCGTACGCGATGCCTGGGTGCGGGAAACCCCGCCCGGGATGGCCATGACGGCGGGGTACATGGTGCTGCAAAACAAGACGTCACGGCCACAAGTATTCGTGGCCGCGCGCAGTTCCGGCTTCGAGACTGTGATGATTCACCGCACTATCGCCAAGGAAGGCATGACGGGCATGGAACACGCCCCGCAAATCGAACTTCTGCCCAATGCGAGTTTGCTTTTTGCGCCTGGGGGGTATCACCTGATGCTGTTGAACCCGAAACGGGTGCTGCGCGCCGGGGACCGGGTTGACATCACTCTGGAATTCCGCGGCGGCCTTGCTTTACCCGTTGCGTACGAAGTCCGCAAATGAAAACCGCCAAACCTATTTCGACCGCGCCACCATGTAGTCGACGGCGGCCCTGACCTCGGCGTCGCTCAGCGCCGGGTTCCCGCCTTTGGGCGGCATCGCTCCCGCGCTCCCCTGTACCCCATTGAGGGCGCTGGCGTAGAGAGTGTCTAGGCCCTTGGCGATGTGCTTGGCCCACTGGCCCTTGTCACCCAGCTTCGGTGCGCCGGCGATGCCGGCATCGTGGCAGGCGACGCAGGTGGTCTGGTAGACCTGCTGCCCGTCGCGGCTGCGTGGCGGCGCGGCCGCCGCGTTTTTTACAGGCTCCCGCTGCGCTTCCGCCGAAGCGACGTTGACCTGGGCGACGGGTTTGATCCGCTCGGCCACGCTCGAACCGCTGCCCAAGAGCACGCCGCGATCCAGTCGGACCCGGTCGGGGGTGTCGCGGTGATGGCCTACAAGAAGGAAAATAAACAGCATCAGCACGGCGCTGATCCCAAGAATGATCGAATAGCTTTTTTTGTTCATGGGCAGTTCTTGTAGTAAGGAACGGAGTCCGACAATAGATGGGCTCGCCGCGGTTCGATTCTGGTTGCGCTAGAACAGCCCTTTCAGGAAAAAGACGCCTCGCGTGAGAAAGGTGTAATCCGCTTCAAGTGCTCCGATGCCCAAAAGGACCATCAGCAACACGGTCGGGACCAAAATGGCATACATCAAGGCCAGCCGCTCCCAGAGCATGTGCATGAAGACGGCGACGATCAGCCCCGCCTTCAGCAACATGAACAGGAGGATCAGAAACCACCTGAGGTAGCCCTGGAAGTGGAAGTAGTCAACGAGATAAGACGCCGTGCTGAGAACAAACAGCAATCCCCAGATCTTGAGATAGATACCGATCGGATGCTGCTGCCCCTCTACGTGTGCGGCCATTTTCCCTCACCAGAGATAGAAAACTGCGAAGATGAATACCCACACCAGATCGACGAAGTGCCAGTACAGGCCCATGATCTCGACGATCTCGTATTTTCCCTTCCTGCCGGTCATGAAGCCCGGCCTCTCGTGATCCAGATCTCCCCGAATAACCTTTGTCGCCGTGATCAGGAGGAAAATCACGCCGATCGACACGTGCGTGCCGTGGAACCCCGTGATCATGAAAAAAGCCGCGCCGAACTGGGCCGCGCCCAAGGGGTTGCCCCAGGGACGTATTCCCTCATGGAGGATGAGCTTGGTCCATTCGAAGGCCTGCATGCCGACAAATGTGGCGCCCAATGCGGCGGTGCACAGCAACAGGATGAAAGTCATCTTCCTGTTTTTTTCATAACCGAACTTCACCGCCATGGCCATGGTCCCGCTGCTGCTGATCAGGACGAAGGTCATGATGGCGATCAGAAGGAGGGGGATGCTCTTGCCGAACAGCGTCAGGCCGAAAACCTCGCTCGGGTTGGGCCAGGGCTCGGTGGTGGACATCCGCACCGTCATGTACGAGATCAGGAAACAGCTGAATATGAATGTATCGCTGAGGAGGAAGATCCACATCATGGCCTTGCCCCAGGGGACATTCTTGAACGCCCGCTGGTCCGAGGACCAGTCGGCGACGATGCCTTGGATGCCTTCAGGCAGCGGGAGGGACTGTCCTGTATTCGTCTGAACAGCTTGTGCCATGTTCTTTTTGACCCGTTTACCTGATTCCGCAGAGCTTCAACAAAATATCCAGGTTATTCCCTGAAAACAGCAGGCCAAATAGGACCAGCCAAATCCCGAGCAGGTAGTGCCAGTAGAGCGTGCACAGCTCCACGCTGTGCCTGATTCTCGCCACGTCGAAATCGCCCCACACCCTGGCGAACGTTCTGCCCCAGGCCACCAGACCGCCCAGCAGATGCAGCCCGTGCAATCCTGTGATCAGATAAAAGAAAGCGATTGCGGGGTTCGTTACGTCGAAATAAACCAGCGCACTCAGTTGCCGCCAGGCCAATATCTGCCCGACCAGAAAAACAACGGTGAAAGCGCCGCCGGCAAGCAGGGCGACTCGCATGCCGTCCATGTGCCCGCGACGCACTGAAAACTGCGCCCATTGCAAGGCGATGCTGCTCAATATCAGCGCAAACGTATTCGCCCACAACAGCCCTAGTTGAGGCGAGGGACGCCAGTCCTCGTACGCCATACGGCGTCCATATGCGACGACCAAGAGCATGAACAGGACCGTGACTACCGCGAGAAATACCCTCAGGGCGAGTTTCCGCGCAGCGGCTCTGTCGTGAAAATTTTCGACGGTAGCCTGGGCCGCCACCCAAGGCTTGACCGTCAGATCATGAAAAATACTCACGTTCGCTAAGATACCGGATCGCCTACGTCTTGCTGCTATTGCGGCCGGCTACCTCTCGCGGCGGGACGTTTTGCGGTATGAAGTCATCGACGGCGCCCGGAACGCTGTAGTCGTAGGCCCAGCGATAGACCACCGGCAAGTTCGCACCAAAGTTGCCGTGCTTCGGCGGGGTGTCGGGGGTTTGCCACTCAAGCGTGGTGGCATTCCAAGGGTTGCTACCCGACGGCTTGCCTTTGAAATAGCTCCAGATGAGGTTGTACAGAAACACCAATTGGACGGCGCCCACGATCAACGCCGCGATGGTGATCCACTCGTTCACGAAGTGGGCCGATGCGGGGATGAAGTCCGTACCTCCGATTGCGTAATACCGGCGCGGCACGCCCATCATGCCCAGGTAATGCATGGGATAGTAGATTCCATAGCTCCCGACGAAGCTGACCCAGAAGTGAAATTTGCCCAGGGTATCGTTCAGCATCCGCCCGGTGATCTTGGGGT
>Ga0137418_10002983_pt1 | contig 15532 bp, 17 predicted proteins | sample CZODoug3_1_2_16f_FD_122242 | JGI IMG/M metagenome (GOLD analysis project Ga0137418, IMG submission 122242) | Vadose zone soil fungal communities from Angelo Coast Range Reserve, California, USA - CZODoug3_1_2_16fungal (Hybrid Assembly) | ecosystem: Environmental > Terrestrial > Soil > Vadose... | reverse complement strand
GGTAGGCACGTGGGGACTCGAACCCCAGACCTCTACCGTGTCAAGGTAGCGCTCTAACCAACTGAGCTACGCGCCTATCAACAACATGCGGACCTCTGACATTTTAGCAGACCATTTACTGGACCATTGAGGCATTTTCCACCCTCTCAACCCAGCGTTCTTGGGCAGCCAGCTTCACGTCATCAAGGGCATGTGCGTATACGTCCATGGTGACTTTGCTGTTGGCGTGCCGGAGCAGAGACTGAACGGTTTTTGGGTCGGCCAGCTTCTCCCCAATCATAACGCTGGTCAGGCTGTGGCGAAAAACGTGAAGACCACAACGACCGTGATAATCGTTGGAGATGACGCCGTGCTTCACCAGGAATGGCCTGACGTAGTCCTTTACGAACTGTGAACCACTGCGAGGCTTCTTCCCGCTCAGCTTCAGTGATGGAAAAACGAAGTCCGTTGGCTTCGTGTAGGGGGATTGTCGCTTCCATTCCATCAAGTAGGAAGCTAGTTTCCCCGACAAGGGAACGTGGGTCCGGCTCGCGGCAGACTTGCCCTTGCCTTCCTTCCCCTTGATCCACGTTCGCAGTATCCAGATCTTCTGATTCAGGAAATCCAGGGCTTCCCAACGGAGCCCGAAGATTTCACTGGCCCGAAGAGCCGTGAATACGGCAACCAACACAATCGTTCGCTCTGCAAGTTGCAATCCGTTGAGGATTGCTTTCGCAACCGCAGGGGGAACGACGGTGTCCTGGGTTTTTCCTTCCCGCCCAACTCCCTTCAAGTTGACCTTGGCTACCGGGTTCTCGGCCAGCGGAATCAGCTCGTTTTCCATCCCGTACTCCAGCACGCGATGGAACGTCGCCTTCAACTTCTGAAGCGTTTCGTGAGCCAAGCTCTTTCCGAGCTCCTTGAACCAAACGTTCAGAGCCAGCACGCGCACTTCTGGAAGGGTGAGTTTTCCCCATCGGGGAGAAACAAACTTTTTGAAATTGTGCTGATGCGTGCCTTGCGTGCTTTCAGCCAATTTCGGCAGTTCGTGTTCCGAGTACAGCCTGATGAGTTCACCCACCGTCATTTTCTTGTGCGGGGTCGGCTCGTTAATTTGGGTCGAAAGGCCTCTGCGATCTACTTCCCGGCGAGCATCATTCTCGTGCGGGAGGTCGGAGACGAAACCCACGACAACCTTATTCTCCACTCGTCTGCCGTCGGCGTTCGTCCTATAGAAGCGCAAGTACCATGTTGGACCCATTTTTCTGTTCTTAACCACTAGACTTCCCCGTTGATATTTGCTCATTTGATCTTCTCCTTTTTTACAGCGCGGAAGGTCGCCGACTGTCAGGGTACAACGGTGGGAACTCTTGCGAAAGACCTTTCCTCAGGTCCTCGTCCAGCTCGCCCAACTTGAAGCGATAGGTTTTGCGACGGCGCGTGGGGTCTACTGGGTAGGAGCGGATAAGGCCCCGGCGGGCGAGGCCCAAGAGCTGTTTGCGAGTGACGGAGAGATGTCGAGCGGCAACGTCAGCATCAACATACGGTTCAAAGCTAGGGGAGTTCATCGCGCTTTCATACTTCGATTCACTGCGGCGAAACGGAACATCGACCGCCAATCTCACCTCACTCAAACGCTAACGAAGAACGGTGGGCTCTTCAAGACTTTGTTGGCTGCTTTTGATAGGCCTCAGATATGGACTTTTCAGCGGCGTAAACATGCGGGTACAAGAGCGGGGGCGGTACGCTGGGTTCGGAACCGGGGCAGCGATGGGAGATGTGTTCGCGGTCTTTGGAATACCCGCCCGCATGAACACACTCACCGAAGGAGGGGGGCCTCAGTCGCCGCCCCCATTTCTCCAGACCTCATCCTGGCTGAAGGATCCCAGCCTCATTCTGTGTGCATCAGACTTGCCCTGATGTACCATTTCCCCTTGCCTCCATCTCAGTTCCGCAACACAATGTAAGATGTGACTTCGCTCCCCCTTGCCCAACACCAACAGCATTTAGGCCTAGACCGCTTCGCTCAGGAGTTTCCGGATGAAGCCCGTCTCAGAGCAGTTCTGGGAGACCTATTCCAGAAAATGGGGGCGAAAGGCGTCCGAATAACACACGGCACGAATGAGCGCGGCAAAGATATTGTTTTCTACCAGAGCGGCGGACTATCCAAAGACGTGCTCTACGCGTGTGTCGTCAAGAAGGGAAGGATCACTGGAAGAGCGGATTCAAACAGCGGCGCTCAGACCGTCTTCAACCAAGCGTTGCAGGCGCTAAGCGAATCCTACACAGACACGGTCACAGGAAGAGAGGAGAAGGTACACTCGGTGTACGTTATTTCACCTTACGAGTGCACAAATGAGGCCATAGACAGTATCAAGCACCAATTGCGGGAACAGGCTCGACGAGTTGAGTTTTTATGCGGAATCAATCTTGTAGCTTTGTTCCAAGAGTACTGGCCCGACTTTCTACGCTTCGAATCGGCTGTCCTCACCCGCTATTTGAGTAGCTTGAGCGCTGGTCTGTCAGTTGACAGCGCGTTGATCGCCCTTCTCACTAAGCACAACGCCAATCTTGGTCTAAAGCCTTTCGAGTCCTTCTACGTGCCGAATGGCATCGAGATTATGACTTGGCGGATGTGCCCATCCGGGGCATCAAGGAGATTGTTCAAGCTGAGGAGGAACTCTTTGACAGGGTTTGGTACGACCGGAAACTCGTTCTCCAGCAGAGAATAAAGGACGGATTGGAAAAGGACTCCCCACCAGAGATCAGGAGGGGCATGCTCGCCGGGATGAAACGAGTAGAAGCGAAATACGGCGGCAGAGCCGCACTCCGTAGGTACTACAAGAATGACTTCGAGTGGGGGATGATAAATGGAAAACTTTCCGCGCTCCGCTGGGTTCTTGGTGACGAATGGGACATGCTCGATACTTAGCCTCGTTTTCGGGGCTTACCATGTCTGGCGGCAATAAGGGGAGCAAGGAACTGGCGGAGCAAGGTCCGAGAGGCTGTTCGAACCTCTGCCTCATTCCTTCTTGATCGGTTTTAGAATTCCTTGCCCAAATCCTTTGGCTAGATCATCGAAAGCGTGGATGAGTTCAATCCCCAGCGGCACGGCATCGGGCGCCTTCAGATCGCCGCCGCGATCCACGAACTGCTGAACTCTTTCGCGAATGACATCTAGTCGAATTGTTTTCTCTCGTATGGACACCCTTCGATCCTTCGATCCCTCCCCGTTGGCTTGTTTGAAGAGCACGTTCAGCAGGATCGTGCGCAGCGCCACCAGCTCGGCCATGAGCGCCTGGCCAGTCCCGCCCGGATCGGCGGATTTCTCCTCCTGGCCGTTCACGTTCGCCAGCAGGGTTTCCCGGCACCACTCGCTCAGGGTCAAGCCGCGTTCGCTGGGCTGCCTCTAGCTGCGCGAACTCCTCCTCGCTCACCTTCGTGCCCAGAGTTTTTGTGCGGAGCGGCGGCTTCACCACGCGTCACCGCCCAGGTAGGGAACGACCGACAACGAGAGGAGGAACTTCACAGTTCTTCTATGGTGAGCTATCCGCCTAAAGGAATCAACAAGTTCACGCCCGTTAACCTGCGGTTGCCGGACAGCAACCGGCACGGAGGGATTTTTCTCTTAGCCGCTCTCGTTTCAACAGGTTCACCGACAGCAACCGCCAGGTTGCTGTGCAGCACCCATTCTGGGGTGACGTGTCATAGGCCATCCCGGCGTCGAAGACGCCGCTCTTCCTGCGCTCCTCCGTTAACGCCAGCACCAGACCTGCGGACACCACAGAGGGCGTTTGGAGCATGGCTCGCAAGCTCTCCCCTACCTCGTGCGCGTCAAGACTCTTTTGAGGAAGCTCGGAGCCTTCTGCTCAACGCCGAAGAGTAATTCTGCTCCGTCGCGTCGAACCTCGGCGTTTGGACCCGCCAACCCCCAACTGAAGCCACTCCCGACTTCCCTCGAACGTAGGTCAGCAAGACGGAAGTTTTCCGGGAGCTGTCCCGCAAAATTGGACACCCCAGGGTCTTGGACGGTCCGAGCATCACGGACTGAGATAAGCCAAGGATCGTCCTTCCAGATTCGCATAGCACCGACTTTCCGAACGTGGTTGAGAGCATTCTTGGGATTGCTCTGGCCAGGGTCCAGAACTTGCGAAAGGAACGTCTCTAGTTCCGGCGATTGGACGACGATGACGGGCGGATCGTGAGAGACAAAGAAGACAGCCCCCCATGCACCGCTCTTGCTATTCACATCTACCACCCAGAAGTTTCCGGAGCCATCGGCGAGCAGCGTGACTGCGAATGGCAAAGCTTTCGTAAATTGAGAGTCAGTAGTCCCTGTGAAATGCACACTACCAACAGACGCGAGATGAAACCCTGCCGAATAACCCAGTAGCTCCCTTATTTCGTCCGGGAGTGGGCCGGGGAGTCGTTTCTGGAACTCCGCTATCTCTTCCCGCGATAGACCAGGCATGAGGGTCACGCGCTGAGAAAAGTTCTCCAGGACTTGTTTCGATGTATTCGGCGTTCCCATGGCGCCTGCCCCCTGAAGTTCAATTGCAACCGCAGTTGCGTCCGTCCATAGCTGCAGACGCGCCACCGGCTGCAGCGCCTGCCCCTGCACCTTTAAGCAAGAGCGGTATACGGTCCCATTGTTGCTCCCATGCGGGATTCATCGGGTTTAGTGCCTTCCATGCTGGGTCCATAAACCTGTATCTGAAAGGATCACTCAAGGCGTGTTCGGCCTCGCTAACATAATTCCCGTTGAAGATTGATCGTGGACCGCCCACTCGGTCTGGTATCCAGTGCGAAAATTCAAATCCCTTTTCGCCAGCATTCGCCTCTGCAGCCTCCGCTCCAGCAGCTCCACCAATCGCAGTGGTTAACGCAATTCCCGCCACCGTTCCAGCAGTGTGCCAGCCGCTGCATTTATTCACCACGCTGCTTGCGCCCGTCGCGTCATTGATGACGTCAGTCAGCCCGAAACTAAGAGCGGACCCAGCACCGGCCGAAAAATCCGCAAGATTGTTCAGCCAGTCCAGCCCGAAGGGATCGATCCGGCTAATAGGATTGTTCCCCACATAGGCATATAGGTTGACGTCTCCGCCTCCAAACTCAAGCGGATCTTCAGAGATGAACCTTCCGATTTGTGGGTTGTAGTATCTGGCCCGATAGTAGTATAGGCCATTGCTGTCACTTTCACGGCCCGTATATTGGGCGGTATTGCTGCTGGCAGCCCCCATGGCGGATGTGTTACCAAATGGGTCGTAGGTGTACTGAGTAACGAGGTTGCCCGACGCGTCTGCTAGCGCGAGGACGCTGCCCAGCCGATCTGTGATTGGCGTAACCGTTCCGGTCGAATCTGTCCGGTTGGCGAATTGATCTGTACCGGCGACCACTCGATTCGCTACCGGAGTCGTGCTGGACAATTCCTGTGTGACATCGCCCCCGTCATAGAGCAGATTGTTCCCCGCGAAATTCCTTGTGCGGCGACCGTACGGGTCATACTGGAACGTTACACCGCCTCTGCCCAACAGCTGGTTGCGGGCGTTCCAGGTGTACGTATTCGTACCGTCGTTCTGAATGTTTCCGTTCAGGTCATAGCTGACGTTGGTTCCGTTCCACTGCGTTAGCTCGTTGTTAACGTCGTACTGGGCAGAAGTGACCGCTTGCGGAAACCCGGAACGCGCCAAGCTGCCACCCAACTGGATACGTCTGGCCCCAGCGTCCAAGGTGTACGTGAGGGTTCCGAGCGTGTTCGTCCCAAGCTGGTAGGACATGCTCGTCAGCCGCGAGGCATTGTCATATCCATAGGTCAGAACGATCCCGTTCGACAGAGTGATCGTCTGGCGGCGGTTAGCGTTGTCGTAGGTAATCGCGGAAAGAGTCGACGCCCCCTGGGTGATCTGCTGCAGGTGATTGGCGTCGTCGTACGTGTAGTTGATGGTCGTCTGACCGCCAACCGTAGTGGTCTTCCGACGGCCAGCAAGGTCGTAGGTGTATGTCACGCTTCCCTGCGGGGTCGTTTCTGAGGTCAGCCGGTTCAGACCATCGAAGACCGGGGTGATTGTACCTGATCCAGAATCCACGACGCTGGTCAGACGGTTGCCGCCGTCGTAGCTATAGCTGACGGTACTTTCGTAGGTCGGCGGCGTTCCTGCGACGGTTCCATAACCAGCAAATTTTCGCCGATTCAGACTATCGTATTGAAATGTCGTCACCTTGTTGCGACGGTCGGTTCCACTGACTAGATTTCCGTTTAAATCGTAGGAGAGCGACTCCTGGCGCAACAACGGATAGGTGCGGGTCTGCAAACGATCCATGTTGCTGTACGTGTAGACCGTCTTGTTGGTCGTTCCCTGTTGCTTTGCATCTTGCACGCTGAGCAGGTTGCCGTTCGGGTCATAGGTGAAGGTTGTGATTCCCTGTGACGGGTCGGTGACCTGCGTGACCCTGTCGAGACTGTTGTACTGATACTTCGTTGTGTGCCCCAACGGGTCGATGCGCGACGTAACTCGGCCTGCATCGTCGTAGAACATTGTTGTGGTGTTCTGCAATGCGTCGGTGATTCCGACCAGGTCCGCAAAGTTGTACGTGAAGGTCGTCGTGTTCTGAAGCGCATCTGTGACTGAACTGAGCAGACCATTGCCATTGTGCGCGAAGCTGGCGACGTGCCCCAATGCATCGGTCACGTTGATGAGGTTGCCAACCGTGTCGTATGTCATCGAGGTCGTGTGCCCGAGAGGATCGGCGACACTCATGAGCTGGCCCCAGGTTCCGTCATACGAAAAGGTTGTAGTCACCGCGTTCCCCGTTCCGCTCAAGGGAGTTACGGTTGCCGGGTTCGCATTCACGTCGTAGTCGTATGCCGTTATGCGGCCCAACTGATCGGTCACTGACTTCAGCAAATTGTCGTCATAGTAGGCGTACGTTGTAACCTGCTGCTCCGGCTTTCCGAGGGCTCGTGTATCGCTGGAGGTATAGCCGTTGGAGTTAAAGACTACACGTCGCACATTGCCGTTTGGGTCAGTAACGTCTACCTGGGATACGAGTGGTGGAAAACCCTCCGAACATCCCGAGCAATTGCGGAAGCTCACGACCGAGTACGGAGCCGGTCCAGAAGATCCGACAGTGAACGTGACGTTTGTAGTGTTGGACGTCAGGGTCCAATTGAATTGGTAGAAGCTGTTGTCGGCCTGGGTCTGCTTGATGACTCTCCCGCCGCTGTCGTACTGATTCGTCAGATAGGTGATCTGGCGGGCGTCCTGGATTGTCGTCATCCGGTTGAACGAGTCATAGCCGTAGGTCCAGACGCCGCCGTTTGCATCCGTGACTGTCGACAGGCGACCGCTCCCGTCATAGGTATACACCACGGACCGCCCAAAATTGTCGGTCGCCGTTGTTACGCGAAGCGAAGTGTCGTACTGGAACGTGATGTACCGGCCGTTTGGCGATGTGATCCTGTTGATTGTGCAATTTGCGTCCGCGTTCCTTGTGATCTTTACCTGGTTTCCGAGCCGATCTGTGATGCCGACGACAGCCTGACAACCAGGGTTTATCAGGTGCTCGGAATCGTTAAAACTGTAGATCGTGCCATCTTTTGTCTGCAGTTGCCAGAGGCCAGGCAGCACATAGTGATTTGGGTTCGTCGGGGTGTTTGAGATTGTCGCACCGTACCAAGGCGTCCCGGCTGCTGAATGCAAGTACGTGGAGTAAGGGGGGGCAGCCCCGACTCCCGTGAAGTGAATGCGCGTCCCGTCCGGCAAGACTAGGTCCACATAAGCCGTGGATCCAAAGGCCTGTCCATCTCCGGCAATGAAGATCTCATAAGGGTGGGTGGCTCCGATACCGAATGGTCGAGACCAACTATCATTGGGTCGATAGGTACGAGTGAGGGAGAGCGGAATTACGTCTGGCAGAACCAGGTCCGTCTTTTCATAGACGAAGAGCCCACTTGAAAGCTTCACCGGATCGCCATCGTCGGATGGATCTCCGGCGGGGTTTTGGCTGTTCGGACCAGCGGTAGTCCCGCCAACCATAGCCCCTGAGAACTCGTAGATAACGACATCGGGGTCCGGGATAATCCGCGTGCCGTCTTGGTTCACTAGGCCTCGCCCGTAGACCGTCCAGCCGTTCTGATCTGCACTGAAGTTCCAAAAGGCAAATGGGATCCCAGGCTTCAGCTGCTCTGTGTTCGGATAAAACAATCTGGCGCCCTTGTAGCTTCCCTGGACGGCAATGTAGGCGCCACCCGGCTGAATCGTGAAATAAACCGGGACCTTGATGAAGGGCAGCGGGAACGGGGTTCGGTCCAAGGGGATTGGGGTGATTGTGATCTTTGTGACGACCTTGCCATCGCTGTCGGTGATCACCGTGCCGGGCGGAATGTGAAGCTCCAGGCCCGGAATCTCTGGAGTAGTGGCGACGGTTTCCTTTGGCGTCGGTGACGGGATTGTCACTTCGTGAACAGTATCCAGCGCCGGCATCCAGACTTTGAAACCGAGCCGGTTCGTGACGCCTGACTTGATCTCCGCGCCCCATTCAAAACGTCCGTACTTCTTGCCAGCTGTGTCGGCGGTCCTACCCTGAATAACCAGCACCTGGTGGCCCGTAGAAACGTCAGTGAGCAAGAAGCGCCCGCTCCCGTCGGATTGGGTCTGCCTGCTCCCGATTTGGAGAGTTACGTGCTCCAGGGGCTGCCCGTTCAGCCGCAAAACCTGTCCAGCCAGAGCCGTCCTTCCGGACGCTGCTTCCAGATCAGGCAAGGATTCGAACTTGGAGGGGGCGCGATGGGTCTGCCAGTCGGAGGTGGGTGACCATTCTTCGTCGCCGAAGTTAGGTGCAGCCTCACCGGTCGTCGAGAACACAAACTCGGCATAAGCCACGTTCTGCCCGAAACGGTCCAGGGCTCCCGCGACTTTGACGCTGTACATCGATCCGGGCATCAGAGGCGCACTCGGATTGACAAACGCCAGCATGCCGCCTTCCGCGGCGACGATCGTGGCATCGACCACTCCCTCCGGTCCCTGCAAAGTCACGCTTGCGCTACTCACGCTCGACATGCGAACAGCCTGAGAAAAACGCATCGAGATAAGAGCATTCAGCGCAACATTCTGAGCCTGATCTTCTGGCGACGATGCCTTCACTTCAGCCATCGCGTTGCTTGACGTCTGGACTGATAAGGCCTGATCGGTGACAGACGTCGTCTGCGTAGCTGGGTCGTAGATCTCGCTCTGGCTAAGCGACTTCCCGCTCTTGTCCCTTCCTCCCGAAAAAAGCACGCGGCCATCCGGTAAGAGGGCTGCCGTATGGTTCCGCCGTGCGCTATTGAGCTGCGCCTGTGGCGTGCTAGTCAACTTCTTACGGGAGTCCCAGAGGTCGAGAGTCTTGACGGGTAATCCGCTAGCGGAAACGCCTCCTGCAATCAGCAGGCGTCCGTCGGTCAGAAGCGTTGCGGTGTGAAAAGCGCGGGCGGACGGCGAGGAAGCCAAAGCAGTGAGCGTGCTTGACAGGGGATTCCACAGTTCGGCGGTCGAAACGACCTTCCCGTCAGTGCCGATTCCACCAAGAATTAGCACCGTTCCGTCAGGAAGGACCGTTGCAGTGTGCCAGGCGCGAGCGAAATGCAGGGTACCGACGTCGAGATCACGAATATCAAAGCGCCATGGGCTGGTGCCGCCGCCGTCCTCGATGTATGGACGCAGACCTTCCTGCACGAGATTGCGTAACTTCCACGGGCTGATTGCCAGATATTCGGCGGCTTGTTTCGTCTTCACGAGCTTGGAGCGATGTAGCCTTGTTTAGCCGGTCTATTCATGGGCCATGATGATACCGAATTCCCGGCAATCGGATCAGGCGTTCGAGACAGATTCCCATTGGAGGTCTGGTCGGCACGGGCACTGGCAACCGCAAGCCCCCGGCTATAATCCGGACATGACTGCGCGACCCAGAATCGTCTTCGACACAACGGGGATCAATGAGCTTGAGAAAGGCGGCCCTGCCTCCGAGCCTCTGATGAGGGTATTGGAGTGCGGCTATGAGGTCATCCTCACCGCCATGAGCGCCGGCGAGATCATCTCCACAAACAGCGCCACCAGAAGAGAGGCTCTCCTCTCGCGCTTTGGGAAGCTGCTGTACTCAGCCAAATGCCTTTGGCCCCGCACGAGATTATCCGACTGCAGATCTCCAATCACTTCGGAAATCCTGCAGGATTCGACTGGACTACAGTGGACGTGAGGGCACGAGTCTACGAGGACGCCATTCCCCGGCGAGATTTTGACGACCCGCTTTGCGTCCAGCAAAGGAAAGAACAGTTTAGGGTGCAACAGCAATTCAAGAAAATGTGGAACGGTTTGCGCCCAAAGCTCAATGCAATACTACAGAAAGACCTGTCAAAGCGACCGACTACCTATCGACAGGCTGTCGAGATTGCGAGTATCCACGGTCGCCTCCTATGGCATTTTTGGTGCCAGCAGCAATGGTCCCGTGATGGACATGTTCTGGGGCGACCGCTGCGGCAAAATCGTCGATCCGGATGGATACAGTTGGATGGTCGGGACGCACAAGGCTGAGCCTTCAGCGAAGGAAATGAAGAAGAAGATGCTGGAGCAAATGAGCCAGCAGGGCGCAGGCACTGCAACTTGAGATCGGCGGGCGGGCGATCCACGTCTCACACGACTTCTCGAGGACTTAGGCGGCACCTGAAGACATACGCTCAGTCCGCCCCTGCCGGCACTCACTCTGCCGGCGCTCACGTTAGAATTGTGTTCGCACAGCCGATCGCGCAAGTGCAGAGCGATTCTTTGACGGAAACCTGCACGCGCAGTTTCTGACATTAGTTGGCCAGGAGAAACAGTGTGCCTGACACAGCCGAGTATCTCAACCGCATACGTGATTATGCACAAGGTAAAGATACGCTAGACCTGCAAAGACAAACGCCAACCGTTCTGGCGGCACTTATAGCCAACGCATCAGATCAGCAGCTCACAACCCGGCCCAGCAAGAACAAGTGGTCGATCGCCGAGATCCTTGCACACCTCGCGGAAGATGAGATTGCGACCGCGTGGCGGTATCGCCAGATGGTGGAGCACAGCGGAATTGCGCTTTCCGGGTTTGACCAGGACCTGTGGGCTCGCATGGGCGACTATGCGTCGCGTGTGGCGCAGGAGTCACTCGACCTTTTCCGACTACTTCGCAGTGTGAACTTACAGTTCCTGCAGCAGCTCGCGCCGGAGCAGTGGGAGTGCTTTGGGATTCATGCCGAGCGTGGCCGGATCACGGTTAGGAATTTGGCCACTCATATGGCGGGCCACGATGCCAATCACGTCGAGCAAATCCGCAGACTCCTGGGTTGACGCGCGAACCCCTACAGGCGCGGCGCTATTCTTTCCGCTGCTTCTGCTGATGTGATGATAGGATGCACCTCGAAGTCCACGACGTCCTGCCAGTGTGCGATCCACTTGTCCAGGAGCAAAGGATTATCTGTTTCCATGACCTGGTAACAGCACTCAAGCTTCGTATCCACCCAGCTGGACACGTAGGAGAGGCCTTCTGGCGCCAGCCGCCCTTGATCTCGGAATCGCCGGTAGACGGGTACTGCGTCGCCATTCTTGAAGCGTTCGATTACCATATACAAACTCTTGCTCATTGTTCTGCACCCGTTTCGATGCTCTTGCCCGGTCAAATGTGCATAAGCTTATTCGATCCCGCGCAACATTCCGTTGAAGCTCTTGTACGGACTGCCGGGGGAGGCGATAAGCCCGTCGCAGCGCTCCAGCATTTTCTTCGCATCCGGGATGTCCAAGGATGGAGTCGGCAGCCAGCGTAGTTCAAGCGGAACCCTCAGCTTTGTGGCCGCGTCATAGAGCGCGGCATTGGTCGCAAAGTGTGAGTGATACGCTGGCTCGAAGTCTCCGATGATCCCAATTCGAATTGCCTTTCCCATCCGACCACCATCCCACATTCACGAGCAGCCTCGCACCAGGCGGTTAGCTCAAGCTCAGGGTAAATTAGAATTTCAGAAACTGAACTGCCCCGGGGGAGTGTCACCCGGCCGGACAACAGACTTGCACCACGGGCTGTTAGATTAGGCACCTATTAAGGGCTTCTACTCCTGCTTCAAATGTCGAGTTGACCTCTGGCGAAAAGAGAAGCATCGCCTGCAACCTTAACAGTGATCCGCCCTTGATCGTCTGTTTGCGCGATCACGAATAGAATGCTTGGACGTCCGACAAAACGGCCTTGCGAAATTTCGATTGTCTGGGCGGAACTCACCAGTCCATGCGCAACAAGGTAAGCTCCTGCGGGCCCCGCAGCACTACCAGTTGCAATGTCTTCGACTCGGCCATCATTATCCCAAGTCCTTCCTTCTTTGCGGTTCACGTCGAAAACATATACAAACTTCGCTCCAAATCGGGCGAGCTGCTTTTCAAATTCTGGCTTTATGATACGGGCAGCGTCCAGGTCCCTGTCCACCGGGACCAGGAGATAGGGAAGTCCGGTTGATGCTATTTGAAGTGGAAACTTATCCAAGAGGTGATCTCGACCCAGATTCAGTGACTCGAGAAATGGGATGCTTTCCTGAGGGGAAAGCATCGCGCCAAAATTACATACGCCCTGGTCCATCTCTGCGCGATAGTGAGATTCTTGCCGGATCGTCTGGACAGGAATGCTCTTCTTATTGAGTTGAAACGTCCAGGAGACTTCGCGAATACCTGCCATCGTCTCTTCATGCAGAGCAGCTGCAGCGCCTAGAACTGGGTGGCCAGCAAAGTCCAGCTCTTCTTCCATGGTGAACACCCAGGCGCGAACGCTTTGTGATCTTGCTTCCTGCAGCACGAATATGGATTCGAACTGACGCATCTCGCGTGTGAGTTCTTGCATGACGGCGGTGGGTAGAGCTTCCCGCAGCCGAAACACAGTTACGCCGTTTCCCGAAAGCGGTTTGCTGCTGAAGACATCCACATGGTGATAGTTCAAACCCAAAGAAACGCTTGCTCCTTGGGGTCTTAGCGGCATACTCATAGCTTCCTCACAAGATCAGAAATTTCGCTGATGCGTTTTTCATTTCGCTTCCAATGCGTCAATTGACCACCGACTTCGGCCATCAGGCCGCTTTAAGTGGGCTTTGCTTCACCTCGTGGCGTCAGAAGCGCAAGGACGGCCGCTACAACGAATACCGCCAAGACGTCGCCTAACAGGTGCCCTCTGTGCTCTGAGTTCGCCAAAGACTGTTCTGCCTTAATTCCGCCGTGCACAACACTGGACCACACCGTGAACCTTATGAGGCTCTACACTGCGGCGTTCTTGGCGGATAATGTATCAAATCGTCGGCGATTATCACGTCATGGGCCCTTGAACGGATTCGTGAATTTGGGTCCAGCGACTCCAACCGACAATGCCCAATTCTGGTTGTGGGGAATCAGGTAGCATCGCAAGCAACTCGAGCATATTTTCATCCGGGTCACGGAAATAGAGAGATGCAGCGGGCATCCATCCAAGCACCACCGGTTCGTCGGTCGGCTGCCCCCAAAAGTCGAGCGGAACAACATTGGCGGCCCGAAGACGCACAGGAGCGTCCAGCAGGTGCGGGAGATCCGCCCGAAAGGCAATGTGAAGGCTCAGCCTCTGGGGGCCCGTCCCGACCTCCCACAAACCGAGCATCGAGTTGCCTCGCCCACCAATCCAGTAGAAGGCAACCCGCCGCTCCCAAAACACCTGCGCCAGTTCTAGTCCCAGAATTTGGCCAAAGAAACTCATTGAGCGTTGCAGGTCAGTGACGTTTAGATGGCTCTCAAAAAGATCGTGAACAGGAATCATGTGACCTCCATCTTCGCCCATCCGGGTGGACTGCTCGCCATCTGTACTTCATCGCCTCGTTCTGTTCTTAGAGATCCACGCTATCTTGAAACGAGAGCTTGGAGTTCTTTTTCAAGTTCTTGCACCTTCGTGGCTGCACTTTTCTGGCCGGTTAGTGTTTGACGCACGGCTGTGAAGTAGGCCCTCGATATCTCATCGTAGCGTGAGCCGGCGACGGTGGATGGCCGTGTTACCGCTCCCTCTAAAAGCACATCCCTTAGAGTTCCGAAGAAGGGATTCGCTTTGAGGACCGCAGAGTCATAGTAAAGGCTTGGCCGAGTCGGAGCGTAGCCACGCGTGGTAGCATTCACACGCTGAATCTCAGGGCTGGTGAGGAATTTGACCATCTCGATGGCCGCGCTCTTATTCTTCGATGTCTTGCTGACCATAAGTTGAAAACCACCCAGAATATCGGCATGGCGTCCGTCGGGCCCGTCTCCCCGGGGGAGCACGGTGACACCAACACGATTCCTAATGCTTGAGTCATCCTTCATGCTTTCAAGATAAGCGTATGGCCAATTGCGCATGAACTCTGCGTTGCCGCTCTTCCATATCTGAAGAGAATCGTCCTCAAGTTGGCTGGTCACATCTGGCGGCGAAAGCGTGCCGATCCATCCCCGGGCGCGCTCCAGCGCCGCCACGAAGCGATCGCGTCTGATACTAGGCTTCCCGTCAGGTCCGATGAGCCGCCCTCCGCCTTGCGAAATCTGCCATTCAAGCGCGTTACAGGTCAATGCTTCCGACGCCGCTCCTTGCCAGAGAAAGCCCCAAAACAAGTTGTTGCCATTCGCCCGCTCCCCATCCTGGATAGTTCGGCTCTGATGCTCCAATTCGCTCCAGGTACGCGGCGGACGTGTGAAGTGATATTTCTGCAGTAGATCGGTACGGTAGTAGAGCAGGCTCACCTCGGTGAAGTATGGCACCGAGACCAACTTACCTTTCACCGTGTCGTTCAGGATAAGACTGGGCAGCATGTCAGGGAGGCCGCCCACAGCCGGCCTCAAGTCTTCGGCATAGTCGGAAAGGATCCCCGGCCAGACAATATCAATGGCATACACGTCAGCGTCTGCGGACCCGCTTGCGAAGTCGCGTAGGTAGCCCGCCAAAACGACGGTCGTATCGTTGCCGGGTCTCACGATCTGGACGGTGATGCCGGTGAGCTGGTGAAACTTTGCGATGAGAGCATCATCCCATGGCAGGTCCAGCGCGTTCTCCGGAAGGACAATCTTGATCGAGGTCTCTCGTAAGTCAGTCCTCAGGTTTCTCGGCCATTCTTTGATCTCGAATTCTGAAGGCGGCGCCGGACTGGTTTGGGAAGAAAGTGACGCCAGCATAAGAAGAGGGACCGTGAGGGCCCAGAACCATATCATCGTAATTTTGTTCACAAGTAACCCTCCGTGTGCCAAGCGAATCGCGATGGTTTTGGTCTCATGCATGATACCGGCATGCACCGGGCCTCACTCCTCAGAAGGTTTCGTTTCCGGTCCCAGTTGAAATACGAAAGCGCCCCGCATAACGTGCCCAGCTTACGGAGATGTCGAGGGGGAAGGTGTGACGTATCGGTTGCTTTTTGGTCTCATTTCGGTGACGTGGGTTTGAGCCGCGCGCCTTGCCGACTGTCGGGAAAAAACGTGAAAAGTCCGAGTTGGTGCCGTAGAATACCCTCGCGTTCCTTTCCTAGCCCTTTTCCTCGCGTAGC
>Ga0137418_10002982_pt1 | contig 15532 bp, 12 predicted proteins | sample CZODoug3_1_2_16f_FD_122242 | JGI IMG/M metagenome (GOLD analysis project Ga0137418, IMG submission 122242) | Vadose zone soil fungal communities from Angelo Coast Range Reserve, California, USA - CZODoug3_1_2_16fungal (Hybrid Assembly) | ecosystem: Environmental > Terrestrial > Soil > Vadose... | reverse complement strand
AACAAGGGCTTGTCGAGGCCGACTTCGAAGCCGCAAAGCTTCATGCTCTCAAGCCGCGATCGCGGTCTTGGTCTTGCTGGCCTGGTACTGCAGCGCGGCCTCGACGAACGCGGTAAAGAGCGGATGGCCGCCGCGGGGCGTCGAGGTGAATTCCGGATGGAACTGGCAGCCGATGAACCAGGGATGCGATGGCAGCTCGATCATCTCGCACAGCTGCTCGCGCTGGGTGAGGCCGGAAACGCGCAAGCCCTTGTCCTTCAGCCGCTGCACGTACTGGTTGTTGACTTCATAGCGGTGGCGGTGGCGTTCGTTGATCACGTCCGCGCCGTAGACCTTGCGCGCGAGGCTCCCGGGCTCGAGCGCAGCGCCCTGGGCGCCAAGACGCATCGTCCCGCCGAGATCGGATTTTTCGTCCCGGCGCTCAATGCGGCCGTCGCGGTCCTGCCATTCGGTCACGAGCGCAATCACCGGGTGCGGCGTGTCGCGGTCGAATTCCGTGCTGTTCGCGCCCGCAAGCCCGACGACGTTCCGCGCGAACTCGTTCACCGCGAGCTGCATGCCCAGGCAGATGCCGAGATACGGGACCTTGTTCTCGCGCGCGTACTGGATCGCTTTCATCATGCCTTCCACGCCGCGCTTGCCGAAACCGCCCGGAACGAGTATCGCGTCCACGCCTTTCAGGAGCGCGCCGATTCCGTCCTTCTCGATCGTCTCCGAATCCACGTAACGGATGTTGACTCGACTGCGCGCGTGGATCCCGGCGTGGACGAGCGCCTCGTTCAGCGACTTGTAGGAATCGGTAAGGTCGACATACTTGCCGACCATGGCGATGGTGATCTCGTGCTGGGGGTGCTCGAGCGCTTCGACCAGCTTTTTCCAGACCTTGAGCTCGGCCGGCTTGGCGATGATGCCGAGCTTGTGGCAGACGATTTCATCGAGCATCTGCTGGTGCAGCATCCAGGGGATCCTGTAGATCGAGTCCGCGTCCCAGACGGAGATGACGGCATTGGCCTGAACGTTCGTAAACAGCGCGATTTTTTTCTTTTCGTCCTCGGGAATGGGCCGATCGGAGCGGCACAGGAGTGCATCGGGCTGGATGCCGATCCCGCGCAGCTCCTTCACCGAGTGCTGCGTGGGCTTGGTCTTGATCTCGCCCGCGCTCTTGATGAAAGGCACCAGAGTCAAGTGGACGTAGCAGGTGTTGTGCGCGCCGAGCTCCAGGCCCATCTGCCGCACCGCTTCGAGGAAGGGCAGCGACTCGATGTCCCCGACCGTTCCGCCGATCTCGACGATCGCCACTTCCGCTTCGCCTGCGCCGCGTGCAATGAACGCCTTGATCTCGTCGGTGATATGCGGGATCACCTGCACGGTGCGGCCGAGGTAGTCGCCGCGGCGCTCTTTCCTAATCACCGAATCGTAGATCTGGCCGGTCGTGAAGTTGTTGTTGCGGTGCATCCGCGCCGACTGGAAACGCTCGTAGTGGCCCAGATCGAGGTCGGTCTCGGCGCCGTCCTCGGTGACGAACACCTCCCCGTGCTGGAAAGGGCTCATCGTGCCGGGATCGACGTTGATGTACGGGTCGAGCTTGAGGAGGGTGACTTTGATGCCGCGCGATTCGAGGATCGCGGCGAGGGAGGCGGCGGCTATCCCCTTCCCCAGAGAGGAAACCACGCCGCCCGACACGAACACATACTTGGCCATCTAAAACCAGGGGGATGGGATGGAGAATGGTACATGAAAACCCCTCCCCGCTCAATCCGCTCGCGGCTTCGCGGTCACCCGCGCGCTACAGCCAGGTGCAGAAGCAGCGGTGCGCGGCGCTCTACGGCTGGGCGAGCTCCGGTCGATTGCGGAAATGCGCGAGCGCCTCGGGATTCGCGAGGGCCTCGAGGTTCTTCACCGGTTGCCCGTGCACGACGCTGCGCACGGCGAGCTCGACGATCTTGTTCGACTTGGTGCGAGGAATGTCGGGCACCTGCAGGATTTTCGCCGGCACGTGCCGCGGAGTTGTATGGGTGCGGATCTGGTTCTTGATCCTTGCAACCAGCGCGTCTTCGAGGACAAGGCCCTCGCGGAGCTTCACGAACAGCACCACGCGCACGTCGCCGATCTCACCCGGCGGCCAGGTCTGGCCGATCACGAGCGACTCGACCACCTCCTCCAGCTGCTCGACCTGGCGGTAGATCTCGGCCGTGCCGATGCGCACGCCTCCCGGATTGAGCACCGCATCCGATCTGCCGTAGATGATCATGCCTTCGCGAGCGGTGATCTCGCACCAGTCGCCGTGGGTCCAGACCCCGGGAAATCTCTCGAAGTAGGTAGCCCGGTATCTCGTTCCGTCGGGGTCGTTCCAGAATCCGACCGGCAGTGACGGAAACGGCCGCGTACAGACGAGCTCGCCCTTTTGCTGTTTCAGCGAGCGCGCGTTTTCGTCGAACACCTCGACCTTGAGGCCGAGGGCCCGGCACTGGATTTCACCGCGCCACACCGGCAGGATCGGGTTGCCGAGCACGAAGCATCCGCAGATGTCGGTGCCGCCCGAGATCGACGAGAGGCACACGTCGCGCTTGATCGCCCTGTAGACGTAGTCGAAACCCTCGGGGGCGAGCGGGGAGCCTGTCGAAAGCACGGTGCGCACATGCTGGAGCCGGTGCGTCCTGATCGGCTCCAATTCCGCCTTGGAGATCGCGTCGATAAATTTCGCGGAAGTGCCGAGATGCGTCATTCCCTCGGCATCGGCGTAGTCGAAAAGAACGTTGCCGTCCTTGACGAACGGCGAGCCATCGTAGAGCAGCAGCGTCGCGCCCGAAGCGAGCGCCGAGGCAAGCCAGTTCCACATCATCCAGCCGAGCGTGGTGAAGTAGAACAGCCGATCTCCGGGCTTAACGTCGCAATGCAGCTGCTGCTCGCAGAGATGCTTGAGCAGCGCGCCGCCGGCTCCATGCACGATGCACTTGGGCACTCCGGTCGTGCCCGAGGAAAACAGGATGTACAGCGGATGGTCGAAGGGCAGCTGCTCGAAGGCGATGTCGCTTGCCGGCCGATCGGCGATGAAGTCCTCCAGACGCTGCGCGCCAGGAATGGCGGAAACGTCCGGCTGATCGCTCACGTAGGGAACGACCACGACGCGTCTCAGGCTCGGCAGCCTCGCTGCGATCTCCCGCACTTTCTGCAGCGAGTCGATTTGCTTTCCGTTGTAGTAATACCCGTCGGCCGCGAAGAGCACCGCCGGCGCGATCTGGCCGAAGCGGTCGAGCACGCCCTGAACCCCGAAATCGGGGGAACACGTCGAGAAGGTCGCGCCGATGCTCGTCGCGGCGAGCATCGCGGCGACCGCTTCGGGCAGGTTGGGCAGATAGGCGGCGACCCGGTCGCCGGGTTTCACGCCCGAGTCGCGCAGTCCCTGTGCGACTCGCGAGACTTGTTCGTACAGCTCGCGATGCGTGAGGCGTCGCTTGACCTTGTCTTCGCCCCAGAACACCATTGCCGTGGACGCGTCGCGCCGCCGCAGGAGGTTCTCGGCGAAGTTGAGCCGCGCCTCCGGATACCAGCGCGCGCCCGGCATCCGATCGCCGTTCACCAGAACCCGCGCGCCCTTCGTGCTCGCGCGCACGCTCGCGAACTTCCACAGCGAGTCCCAGAACTGCTCCGGGTGCTCGATCGTCCAGCGGTAGAAGGCCGGATAGTCGTTCAATCCGAGCTTCCAGTCGCGGATAGCCTGACGCGCGAAACGCGTGAGGTTCGCTTCTTCGATGCGCTCGGGACTCGGCGTCCAGAGCGGTGTTTCGGCCATGGCGGCCTCCTCTTGCCTCGCGGTTGGATATTATAATTTGCGCAGGATCGCGCTTGATCCCAGTCGGGAGAGGTATGGCACGCGAATCGATGCAGTTCGAGGTGGTCGTCGTGGGCGGCGGGCCGGCAGGACTCGCGAGCGCGATCCGGCTGAAGCAGCTCGCGGCGCAGAACTCCGTCGAACTGGGCGTGTGCGTGATCGAAAAGGGCTCGGAGATCGGGGCACACATCCTCTCCGGCGCCGTGATGGACCCGCGCGCACTCGGGGAGCTCTTCCCCGACTGGAAGGCTCGCGGCGCCCCGCTCGCGACCCCGGTGAGCGAGGACCGGTTCCTCTTTCTCACCCGGTCCGGCTCGTTCAAGGTGCCGGGTTTTCTCCTGCCCGAATGCTTCAGGAACCACGGCAACTACGTCGTCAGCCTCGGCAACGTGTGCCGCTGGCTGGGGCAGCAAGCCGAAGCGCTGGGCGTCGAAATATACCCCGGCTTTGCCGCCGCGGAGGTGCTCTACGACGACCGAGGCGGAGTCTGCGGAGTCGCGACCGGCGACATGGGCGTGGGACGCGACGGCAAGCCGACCGGCCAGTATCAGCCGGGGATTGAGCTGCGCGGCAAGTACGTCTTCTTCGCCGAAGGCTGCCGCGGCCATCTGGGCAGGCAGCTGATGGAGCGCTATCGCCTGAGCGCGAACTCGGACCCGCAAACGTACGGAATCGGTCTGAAGGAGCTCTGGGAGATCGAACCGGAAAAGCACCAGGCGGGACTCGTCATCCACTCTGCCGGCTGGCCCCTGGCCGCGGATACGTACGGCGGTTCCTTCCTCTATCACATGCAGGACAATCTCGTGTCGGTGGGCTTTGTCGTCGGACTCGCCTACGCCAACCCTTACCTCGATCCGTACGAGGAATTCCAGCGCTACAAGACCCATCCGGACATCCGTGCGTTCCTCGAAGGCGGCAAGCGCATCGCCTACGGCGCGCGCGCCATTGCCGCCGGCGGCCTGATGTCGTTGCCCAGGCTCACGTTTCCGGGGGGATGCCTGGTCGGCGACGAAGCCGGATTCCTCAATGCTTCGCGAATTAAAGGCAGCCACGCGGCGATCAAGTCCGGCATGCTCGCGGCGGAGGCCGCGTTCGCCGCCCTGCAGGCGGGACGATCCGCAGACGAGCTCGATGCTTACGGCGCCGCGTTCCAAGACTCGTGGCTCTTCGACGAGCTGTACCGCGCGCGCAACTTCAAGCAGTGGATGTCCAAGGGGCTTTACTCCGGGACCGTGATGGTCGGAGTCGAGCAGACCCTGTTGGGTGGAAAATTCCCCTGGACGCTGCACCACGCCCACGCCGACCACGAAGGTCTTCGGCCCGCTTCGGAGTTCCGGCCCATCGACTATCCGAAGCCCGATGGAAAGCTCACTTTCGATCGCCTCTCCTCGGTATTCATCTCCAATACGAACCACGAGGAGAACCAGCCCTGCCACCTCACGCTGAAAGACGCGAGCGTTCCGGTCGCAGTCAATCTCGCGAAGTATGCCGGCCCCGAAAGCCGCTACTGTCCGGCGGGCGTATACGAATTCGTGAAAAACGGCGACGGCAGCGACCGGCTCCAGATCAACGCGCAGAATTGTGTCCACTGCAAGACCTGCGACATCAAGGACCCGACCCAGAACATCGTCTGGATCGCGCCACAGGGCGGGGGCGGGCCGAACTACCCAAACATGTGACCTGCTCTTACCTCCTCAAAAGAAACGAGATAGTTGCAGATAACGAACGTTCGTACTATCGTGTGCAGATGCGAAAAGGCGAGCAGACACGCACTTTGATCCTCAACGAGGCCGTCGCCCTTGCAAGCCAGGTCGGGCTGGAGGGACTGAGCATCGGCTCGCTCGCCCGACGGCTGGCCATGTCCAAGAGCGGGCTCTTCGCTCACTTCGGCTCCAAGGAAGACTTGCAGCTCCTGACTCTCAAGCAGGCGCAGACGTTGTTCTTCGAGCAAGTTCTCTCACCTGCTTTGAAACAAGCCCGCGGCCTGCCGCGTCTCAGAGCCCTGTTCGCGAACTGGCTGGCGTGGGTCGAAAGGAACGACGATCGCCCGGGCGGCTGCCTCATGCTCGCCGCTTCGGTCGAGTACGACGACAGGCCCGGGGCGGTGCGCGACCTGCTCGTCGCCGGACAGCGCGAGCTGCGCGGCGCAATCGTCAAGGCGATCCGCATTGCGATCGATGAAGGACATCTCGGATCCCAGACCGATCCCTGGCAGCTCAGCTTCGAGCTCTTCGGGATCGTCCTGGCGACTCATCACGACTTGAGGCTGCTCGGGGATGCGCGCGCACTCGGCCGCGCGCGCGACACCCTGGAGCGGCTGCTCGAAGCGCATCGCCCGCCGGCACCGGGCGCCTGAAGGCCGCCGTGCGCTCCCGGGACGCCACGGCGCCGGAGTTCTCCGCGGCCTATCCCGCGCACTTGGTCGCGTCCTTGCCCCTGGGGGTCGGGCACTCGATCACGGTTCGCCCGATCCGCCCCGAGGACATCGACCTCGAGATCGATTTCGCGCACAAGCTCTCGAAAGAAACACGCTACAACCGCTTCCTCGGCGGCGGTGTCCGACTCACGCCGGAGATGCTGGAAAAATTCACCCGCATCGATTTCAGCCGCGATATGGCGCTGATCGCGACGACGACTATCGAGGGAGCCGAAACCGCGATCGGCGTGACGCGCTACGCGCGCCTCGCGGACGACGTCACCTGCGAATTCGCGATCACCGTCGCCGATGCCTGGCAGGGTTGCGGCATCGGCAGGAAGCTCCTCGCCATGCTCGTCGACGCAGCCCGCGGGCACGGCATGCGGCGCATCATCGGTGACGTGCTCGCCACGAACACGCCCATGTTGCGTCTCGCCCATTCGCAAGGATTTCGCATCGAGCGGCATCCCGAGGGCGCGGAGCTGCGCCGCGTGGTGCTCGAGCTTGTCGTTGACCCGCAGCGCATTCCAATTTCTGCGGGAAGCTGACACAATTGCGCAACAGAGGAGGCCCAATTGTCATGAAAACATCAAGAATCGAGCTGTGGACGTTGCTTTTCGTCTTCGCCTTTTTTCCCGCTGCGGCGGAGGCCCAGAACGTGTTCCGTCTGTACGGCGGGCTCGCACCGACCAGCTACAAGATTTCGTTCGACCAGAACGCCCCCGTCGGCTATAGCAATCAGACTGCGAAGTCCAGCTACACGGCGGCCAACGTCGGCCTGACCTGGATATCGCCCAAGGGAATCTATGTCGACTTCGCGGCTTCACAGAGCCTCAGCGCCACGCACGACTTGTGGAATTCCGTACCCAACACCCCGCCGCAGGATTTTTCGCACGATACCTACACCTTGACGGGGGGCTACAGCCATGCCTTTGCCCAGGGTGCGAGCGTGTCGGGTTTTGGCGGCTACACAGTAAGCAACACCCAGCTCAACGCACCCAGCGTGCTCGGTTTTACCAAGGACAAATTCGACAGCCAGGGGATCTTCGTCGGAGCGGGCGGGGGGATTCCTGCGCTGCGCGGCCAGTTCAGCGGGAGTGTCGCCATTGCCGTGATGAAGGGCAAGTGGACGGACGACGCCGGCTTCAACAATACCGCCGACGCCACCGGCGGATTCAGCCTCGGGGGAGCCTATACCTACCCGATCACTCCGGCGTTGGGTGTAACTGCGGATTTGCGATACCAGCAATACAAGTACAACTTCGGCGTCGTCGCCGGCACGGCCGCGTACACGGTCACCGAGAAAATCACCAGCCTCGGGGTCAGGCTCGGCTACAGGTTCTGACGCGCCGCTAGAACGTCGGCGGGACGATGATCGTCGACTTCTTCTTTTCGCCTTCTTTTTGCTTCTTGGCGCCCTCCTCCAAGCGGGCGCTCTCCAGTTCAAACATGCGCTGGCGCGCCGGTTCCGCGTACTGGCCGTTCGGGTAGCGGTTGAGGTATTTCTGAACGTCGGCGGGCTTGCGGCTCGATTTGACCGACTCCCAGAGTGACGTCTCCGCAGCCAGCTTTGCCTTGCTCTCGGCGTCGCGCTGCGCCTGCACCTTGGCTTCGCGCTGTGCTCTCGCATCGGCCTCGCGCTGCGCTCTCGCTTCCGCTTCACGGTTCGCCCGTGCCTCTGCGTCGCGTTTCCCTTGCGCGTCGCCCTCGCGCTTCGCTCGGAGCTCAGCCTCACGTTTCGCTTGCGCTTCCGCCTCCCGCTTCGCCTTCAGCCCGGCCGCGCGTTGCCCCTGGGCCTCGGCCTCACGTTTCGCTTGCGCTTCGGCATCGCGCTTCGCCCGCAGCTCGGCATCGCGCTGCACCTTCGTCTCCGCATCGCGTTTCGCTTGCGCCTCGGCCTTTGCCGCTTCGGCGGCATCGCGCCTGGCCTTTGCTTCCGCCTCGACTTTCTGATCGGTCGATTGCTGGCTCGGCTTCACTACGACGAAATATGTGACGGCAGCGGCCGCGACGAGCACTCCAAGTACCGCCGGTACGAGCAGCGAGCGATTCTTTCCCGCCCGCGCGGGTTCCGGCGACGGCGCGTCCGCGAGCTTGATGGTCTTCTCGACCGCCGCTCGCGCGCTCTCCTCGGCTTCGGCGCGGGGGACGCTCTTCTGGAGCCGCGTCCTGTCGGCTCCCGCCATGGTGCGGGTGCCGCTGTCGTCCGCGGGGGAGCCGCTGCGCAGCTTGGCGGCCTTGCGCGCCGCGAGCGACGCATACACGCCCTGCGGAAACTGCCGCACGTAGAGCTCGAAGTCGTTCGCGTCGTCGCTGTCCTTGATCGAACGCCAGAACTCGAGCTCCATTTCTCCGGATCTCAGCGCCTCGGGAGCGTGGGTGGGCTGCTGGACGCGGGGCTCGCGCGGCACGACGAGCGTCGGTTCCTCCTCCGGTATCGCCGGCTTCCCCTCTGCGGCGCGCTTGAGCGCCTGTGAGAATTCGCGCGCGGTGGCAAAGCGCTGGTCGGGATCCTTCGCGAGCGCCTTCGCGACCACCCGGTCGAACTCCGGCGACAGCGCCATATTGATCGACGACGGCATCGGGGGATCTTCCTGGATGATCTTCTTCGCAACGGTCCAGGCGCCCTCCCCCGTAAAAGGCTTCTGGCCGGTCAGGAACTGGTACAGGATTACACCCGCGGAGAAGATGTCGGTGCGCCGGTCGATGCGCTGCCCCTGGATTTGCTCGGGCGACATGTAGGCGGGCGTTCCGACCACCGTGCCCGCCTGCGTGCGCTCCGCGTGGGTGCGGTCGGAATCGGTGACGCGCGCCACGCCGAAATCGGTGAGCTTGGCCCGGCCCTGGCTGTCGAGCATGACGTTGGCGGGCTTGATGTCGCGGTGGACGACGCCGGCTTCGTGCGCGAACTCGAGCGCATCGAGCAGCTCGCACATGATGCGCACGCATTCCTTCCGGTCGAACTGCCGGCCCGTGCTCAGGGTGGACTTCAGCTCATCGCCGCGGATGAACTCCATGACGAGGTAGGCCATGTCGCCTTCCTCGCCGAAGTCGTAGACCTGGACGATGTTCGGGTGATTGAGCCGGGCCACTGCGTGCGCCTCGCGCACGAACCGCATCGAGAAATCCTTGGCGGTCTCCTCGTCGAGCTGGCTGATCAGAATGGTTTTGATCGCCACTTTGCGGTGGAGCTTGGGATCGAGCGCCTCGTAGACGATGCCCATCGCCCCCTTGCCGAGGACACGCTCGAGTTGATAGCGGCCGAGGGTTTGCGGTCCGGCAGCCATGCTTCAGAGCAAGCCGATTCGTCCGTACGTGCGCGCCGGACGAGCGCTCAAAACTGATCCTCCGACAGGGCCATGACCCCCGCCGCACCGTGCACGATCGTGTTCCGCAGGCCTGGCGCTTGCGTCAGGACATGATCGGCGTAGAAGCGCGCGGTCTTGATTTTCGCCTCGTAGAAGGACTTGTCGCCCTTTCCCTCGGAGAGCCGCTGGCGCGCGACGAGCGCGGCTCGCGCCATCTGCCAGCCGCCGCAGACGATGCCCATGAGCTTGAGGAAAGGAACGGCGCCGGCGTGCGCCGCCTTGATGTCGTTGCCGTAGGCGATGACCATCCAGGAGACGCATTCCTCGGCGGCGGTCAGCGCCGCGGAGAAGGCCTCGCGGGTCGCCGCCATGTCCTCCCCAGGCGCCTTGCCGAGCTCCGCTTCCACCGCGCGCATCACCCCGATCACTTCCTTCGCGGTTGCGCCGCCCTCGCGCGCGACCTTGCGGCCGATGAGATCGTTCGCCTGGATGCCGGTCGTGCCTTCGTAGATCGTCGTGATCCTCGCGTCGCGCAGGTGCTGGGCAGCGCCGGTCTCCTCGATGAAGCCCATGCCGCCGTGCACCTGGATGCCGGTCGACGCCACGTCGATGCCGGTCTCGGTGAACCAGCCCTTCACGATCGGAATCATGAGATCGACGAAAGCCTGGTTGCGCGCGCGCTCCTCCTTGTCCGGGTGCCTCAGCGACTTGTCTACCGCCGCCGCGACGACATAGCCCAGCGCGCGCATCGCCTCGGTCTGGGACTTCATGCTCATCAGCATGCGCCGCACGTCGGGGTGGTGGATGATCGTCACGGCCTTGCCGCCGCCTGCGACGTCGCGGCTCTGGACTCGTTCTTTTGCATAGCCGAGCGCCTGCTGGTAGGCACGTTCGGCGATCGCGAGGCCTTCCATGCCCACCGCGAATCGCGCGAGATTCATCATGATGAACATGTATTCGAGGCCGCGATTCTCCTCGCCGACCAGGTAGCCGACCGCGTTTTCGTAAACGAGCACGGCAGTCGGGCTCGCGTGGATACCGAGCTTGTGCTCGATCGAGGCGCACTGCACCTCGTTTCTCTGCCCCGGCGAGCCGTCGGCGTTCACCAGGAACTTCGGCACGAGGAACAGCGAGATGCCGCGCACGCCCTCGGGTGCGCCTTCGACACGCGCGAGCACCAGATGCACGATGTTTTCGGCCAGATCGTGCTCGCCGTAAGTGATGAAGATTTTCTGCCCCGAGACGCGGTAGTGATCACCCTCTCGGACCGCCTTGGTGCGAACGAGCGCCAGGTCGGAGCCCGCCTGCGGCTCGGTGAGATTCATGGTCCCGGTCCAGCTGCCTTCGATCATTTTCGGGAGGTATTGCTTTTTCTGCTCCTCGGTGCCGCGCAGGATCAATGCTTCGGCCGCGCCCGCGGTGAGCATCGTGACGAGCGAGAAAGAAAGGTTCGCCGACTTCCACATCTCGACCACGGGCGTCGAGACGATCTTCGGCAGCCCCTGTCCGCCGTACTCGGCGGGCGCCTGCAGCGCATTCCAGCCGGCCTCGACGAACTGGCGGTACGCCTCCTTGAAGCCCTTGGGCGTGGTGACCCTGCCCTTCTCCCACTTCGAGCCCTCCTTGTCGGCGGGCTTGTTGAGCGGCGAGAGCACGCCGTTTGCGAACTTCGCGCTCTGCTCGAGGATCTGGTCGACGAGCTCCGCGTTGATCTCCTCGAAGCCGGGCAGCTTCGCGACCTCGGCCAGGCCGGCCAATTCCTGCAGCACGAAGTGCATGTCGCGAAGCGGTGCCTTGTATTCGCTCATAGATACCTCAGCAAAAACCGTTTATCCCAGCTCCTTCACCAGGTCCGGAACGATCTTGAACAGGTCTCCGACGATCCCGTAGTCCGCGACCTGGAATATGGGCGCTTCCTCGTCCTTGTTGATCGCGACGATGACGCGGCTGTCCTTCATGCCCGCGAGGTGCTGGATCGCGCCGGAGATGCCCACAGCGATGTAGAGGTCCGGTGCGACGATCTTGCCGGTCTGCCCGACCTGCCAGTCGTTCGGCACGAACCCCGCGTCCACCGCGGCGCGCGAAGCCCCCATCGCCGCGCCCAGCCTGTCGGCGAGCGGCTCGAGAATCTTGAAATTATCACCGGATCCCATGCCGCGTCCGCCCGACACCACCACGCGCGCGGACGTCAGCTCGGGGCGTTCGGACTTGGTGAGGGCGCGGCCGACGAGCGACGACAGGCCCGCATCCGTGCCCGCCTGAAGAGCTTCCACCGAGCCCGAGCCGCCGTTTGCCGGAACCGCGTCGAAGCCGGTCGTTCGCACCGTGATGACTTTGATCCTGTCCTTCGATTGCACGGTTGCAAGCGCATTGCCGGCATAGATCGGGCGAACGAAAGTGTCGGCGCTCACGACCGCGACGATGTCGGAGATCTGCGCCAAGTCGAGCAGCGCTGCAACGCGCGGCGCGAGATTCTTCCCGAAGGAATTCGCGGGCAGGAGAACGTGCGTATACCCGCCGGCGAGGCTTCCCACGAGCGGCGCCATGTTTTCCGCGAGCTGGTCCTTGTAATGCGGGGCATCGACCGCCAGGACCCTCCTGACGCCCGCGATCGCGGCGGCCGCCTTTGCAGCGGCGCCGCAGTTCGAGCCGGCAACCAGGACGACGATATCGCCGCCGATCTTCGCAGCCGCGGCGACGGTATTCAACGTCGCCGACTTGACCGATTGGTTGTCGTGTTCGGCGATGACGAGCACGCTCATGCAATCACCTTGGCTTCGCTGCGGAGCTTCGCGACCAGGGTCCTCGCGTCGGGCACCTTGGCCCCCGCCTTGCGCTTGGGCGGCTCCTCCACCTTCAGGGTCTTGAGCCGCGGCGCGATGTCGACGCCGAGAGCGTCGGGTTTCAGCACTTCGAGGGGCTTTTTCTTCGCCTTCATGATATTGGGCAGCGTGACGTAGCGGGGCTCGTTGAGACGCAGGTCGGTCGTCACCACGGCCGGCATCTTGATCGCGATCGTTTCGAGCCCTCCGTCCACCTCGCGCGTCACCTCGGCCGCTTTTCCGTTTGGAGCGTCCGAGATCTTCACCTTGGAAGCGAAGGTCGCCTGCGACCAGCCGAGCAGCGCCGCGAGCATCTGGCCCGTCTGGTTGCAGTCGTCGTCGATCGCCTGCTTGCCGAGTATGACGAGCTGCGGACTCTCCTTTTGCACGATCGCGCGCAGGATCTTCGCCACCGCGAGCGGCTGCAGCTCTACATCGGTCTCGACGAGGATCGCGCGGTCGGCCCCGAGCGCGAGCGCCGTGCGCAGCGTCTCCTGGCAGGCCTGCACCCCGCAGGAGATCGCGACAATCTCGCTCGCGGTCCCGGCTTCCTTCAGGCGTATTGCTTCCTCCACCGCGATCTCGTCGAAGGGATTCATCGACATCTTGACGTTGGCCGTCTCGACGCCCGAGCCGTCAGCCTTGACGCGAACCTTGACGTTGAAATCGACGACGCGCTTCACAGCAACCAGGATTTTCACTCACCGCCTCTCGTGCAAAATACAGGCGGATTATAAGCCAAGCCGGGCACCGCCCCGGCTCCCGGCGCCCACCGATATAATCCGCCGGTCCGCGTTCGCTCCGGCCATGCCGCGCCCGCTCTCCCATATCCGCGTCCTCGATCTCTCGCGCGTTCTCGCCGGCCCCTGGGCTTCGCAGAATCTCGCCGACCTCGGCGCAGAAGTGCTCAAGATCGAGCGTCCCGGCTCGGGCGACGACACGCGCAGCTGGGGCCCGCCCTTCCTCAAGGACAAGGACGGCGGGGAGACGCGCGAGTCGGCGTACTTCCTCTCGGTGAACCGCGGCAAGAAATCGGTGACGCTCGACATCGCGAAGCCCGAGGGCCAGCGCATCGCGCGCGCGCTCGCGGCGAAGTGCGACGTGCTGCTCGAGAACTACAAGGTCGGCGGCCTGGCGAAATACGGTCTCGCCTACGCGGACCTGAGCAAAATCAATCCGCGCATCGTCTACTGCTCGATCACCGGGTTCGGCCAGTCCGGCCCCAGCGCGCACCGCCCGGGCTACGACTTCATCTTCCAGGGCATGGGGGGGTTGATGAGCATCACCGGCGAGCGCGACGGGGAGCCGGGGGGCGGCCCGCAGAAAGTCGGGATCGCAGTGACCGACGTCCTCGCCGGGATGTACGCGAGCCTCGCCGTCACAGCGGCCATCGCGCACCGCGAGCGCACCGGAGTCGGGCAATACATCGACCTCGCCTTGTTCGACGCCGTCGTCGCCTTCGGCGCGAACCAGATCCTGAACTATTTCACTTCCGGAAAAATCCCCGGACGCTACGGCAACGCGCACGCGAACGTCGTGCCCTACGAAGTGTTCGCCACCGCAGACGGCCACCTCATCCTCGCCGTCGGCAACGACAGCCAGTTCGCGAGCTTCTGCAAGGTTGCGGGCCGGCCGGAGCTTGCCGCGGATTCACGATACGCCACCATGCCAGCGCGCATCAGGAACCGGGGCGAGTTGATCCCGGTCATCCGCGAAATCATGAAGCTGCGTGCGGGCAAGGACTGGATCGAACGCCTCGAAGCGGCCAACGTGCCCTGCGGCCCGATCAACAACTATCAGGAAGTGTTCGAAGATCCCCAGGTGCGTCACCGCGGGCTGAAAGTCGAAATACCGCACCCGGCTGGCGTCCCCTGCCCCACGGTCGCCAGCCCGATGCGATTCTCGGAAACGCCCGTCGCATATACGGTCCCGCCTCCGCTCCTCGGGCAGCATACGCGCGAAGTGCTCGGCGATCTGCTCGGGATGCGCCGCGAAGAACTCGATCAGCTCGCGGCGATGAAGATAATCTAGCCGGCGTGCGAGCCTTCAGGCGTAGCGAGCCAGCGCGCGCGCCGCGGCAGTGACGGCTTTTGCCATCGCTCCGGCGAGCTGCGTGAGCGGAGTATCGGCGCGCGTGAACATACCGGAGATGAACGAGGGCATCGATTCGGCCACCGGGATTTCCCGGAGAAAATCGCGCAGGACCGACTCGCTCAGCGCTTGGCGCGCAAGGAATCCCAGCATGTCGGTATTCACGAGCAACCCTATCGCTGTGTTGTAGGACTCGCACTGGACCACCTGCTGAGGGGCGGGCAATCCAGCCTGCGAGAACACGTCGTCGAGCGGCCCCCCGGGGGCGTCCGGCGGGAGGAGCGAGATCCAGTTCGTCCCGGCAAGCTGGGCGAGCGAGCGCGCTTTTTCCAGCGGATGACCCTTGCGGGCCACGACCACGAAGTCGTTGCGGAACAGCGGACGAAACTCCAACCCGGAATCGGGCTTGACGACGGCCCGCCGGCAGATCGCGAAGTCGAGCGTTTCGTCCCGCACCAGCGGAAGCAGCATCTGGGGAAGACCTTCGGCGAGGCGGACTCGGGTTTTCGGGAAGAGTTGGCGGAAGCGGGTGATGGCCTCTGGCACGATGATACCTGCGGTCGGTCCGACGCCGAACGCCACCGAGCCCACTTGACCTAGCCGGTCGGCCTCCTCTTCTGCTTTACGCAGCTCGGCCTGCGCGGCCCGCGCCCGGGCAAGGAACGCGCGTCCGGCCTGAGTCGGCACGACGCCCGTCGGGGTCCGCTGAAGGAGCCGGGTGTGCAGTTCCGCTTCCAGGCGCCGCACGCTTCGGGTGATCGCCGGTTGTGACACGCCCAGTTCCCGCGCCGCAGCACGAATGCCGCCGGACTCCACGACTGCCAAAAAATCTCGGATCTGACTCAGTCGCATGGTGATAACCGATCGGTATCGCGCGGATGACCTTGTCATCTTACGCGCGACGGGAGGCGCCATGTTCATATCCGATTCGGCCGAGTTCCTACAGCGGCTTCCCGATCAGCCTTCCCAGCTCGCCCACCACGCCCCGGCGGAAGGTGAGCACGCAGATCACGAAGATCACGCCCTGCACCACGGTCACCCAGGAGCCGATCTGGGCGAGGTA
>Ga0137418_10002981_pt1 | contig 15534 bp, 11 predicted proteins | sample CZODoug3_1_2_16f_FD_122242 | JGI IMG/M metagenome (GOLD analysis project Ga0137418, IMG submission 122242) | Vadose zone soil fungal communities from Angelo Coast Range Reserve, California, USA - CZODoug3_1_2_16fungal (Hybrid Assembly) | ecosystem: Environmental > Terrestrial > Soil > Vadose... | reverse complement strand
GGACGCAGCGGGTGCGGCAAGTCGACACTGTTGAGCCTGGCGGGGGCGATGGACTTCCCTACCTCGGGCACGGTAGAGGTCGATGGCGTGACGACAACATCGTTGCGCGATGATGCGCTAGCTAATATTCGCCGCGAAAAGATTGGCTTCATTTTTCAAGCTTTCCAACTGATTCACACATTGACCGTGTTTGAAAATGTCGAATTGCCGCTGCTGCTGGCAGGCAAGCGGAACGCCCGCGAGACGGCACGCGAGAAACTCTCGTGGGTGGAAATGGATGAACTTGGGGCGCGTTACCCACATCAGCTTTCGGGCGGGCAAATGCAGCGTGTGGCGATTGCGCGAGCGCTGGTCCAAAGCCCGGCGATCCTGCTGGCCGATGAACCAACCGGGAATTTGGACACATCAACCGGAAACCTCATCCTGGAGTTGTTGCAGCGGCTGACGCGCCAGCAGAATACGGCGACGATCATGGCCACGCATAGCGTGGAGGCTGCGGCGCTGGCGGATGTGGTAGTGAAGCTGCGGGACGGCCAAATCGCTGAAGTGATCCGGCGTTAGAGATGTCACGACTACTCCTTTTCTATCGATTGATTGTTCGGCCGCTGTTTCGGGAGCCGGTACGCACTTTGCTGACGTTGCTGGCCATCGCGCTAGGCGTTGCGGTGGTGCTGGCCATCGATTTGGCGGGATCTGCTGCAGCAGGCTCCTTTCACTCATCTATGGAGACTTTGGCGGGCGCTAACGATCTGGAAATCGTGACCGCTGGCGGCGTCCCGGAAAATTTGGTAGGAACGCTGAGTGCGATGCCGTACCCGCTGCGCATTACGCCGCGGATCGAGGATTATGCGGTCATTGCTGAGACGAAGAAAACGGTTCCTTTGGTCGGATTGGATCTGGTGGCAGAAGCCAGCCACAGCAAAAGTCCCGTGGATTTCGATGGTAGCGGTGATACCTGGAAATATTTGACCGCGAAAAACAGCATTTGGGTTGGGGAGAGCTTAGGGCGAAAAAGCGGTGAGACTCTTGCGCTGCTCATCAACGATCAGGTTGCGGAGTACACCGTACGAGGCCTTTTTCCGGATTCGCAGGGCAATGCGTCGGCGATAGTGATGGATATCTCCGCCGCGCAAATCGCGCTTAAGCGTTTTGGCCGCGTCGATCGGATTTTAATCCAGGTTCCACAGTCGCCAATCTTGGATGAATGGAAGAAGCGGATTGCCCAAACGCTGCCCGAAGGCATACAAGTGCGGGCAGCGGGCGCGGGAACGGATGAAAATCGCCGCATGCTGGCTGCATTTCGTTGGAATCTGCGGTTGCTCAGTTATATCGCGTTGATTGTGGGCGCATTCTTGATTTACAACACGATCTCAGTTTCGGTGGTGCGGCGACGCGCTGAAATTGGAATTGTTCGAGCGCTGGGGGCAAGCCGCACTTTGGTTCTGGCTGCGTTTGTGGGAGAAGCGGCGTGCTTCGGTTTTCTTGGAGCATTGATAGGATTGCCGTTGGGACGGCTCATGGCGGGCGGAGCAGTGCGATTGATGGGCGAAACGGTAGAGGCGTTGTACGTCAGCAGCCGCCCGGGTGTGATTGCGTTGACGCCCATTTCGATTTTGCTCGCTCTGCTTGTTGGCGTTGGGGTCGCCGTGGCCTCGGCATTCTCGCCCGCCCGCGAGGCCGCTCTCGTTCCGCCCGTCGAAGCTATGGCCCACGGACGCCGGGAATATGTAACAACCGTGAATAAAACGCGCGACGTATGGATTGGTCTCGCGGTGGGATTGGCGGCGGCAGCTGCTACACGCGCGCCCGCGATTGGAGGCAAGCCGCTGTTCGGTTATTTTGCGTCACTCTTGCTCATTGGAGCGTCGGCTTTTGCCATGCCTGCATTGGTTGACGGAATCGCAAGAATATCTTCGCGATTGATGAAGAAAATGTTCGGAGTCGAGGCCGTCCTTGCGTCGCGTAGCCTTTCGTCTTCGTTGCGCCGCACTTCCGTTTTGGTCGGTGCGCTATCGACGGCGATTGCCATGATGACCGCGGTAGGCATTATGGTCGGCAGCTTCCGGGAAACCGTTTTGCTATGGATGGGCGACCAATTACCTGCAGATTTGTACTTGCGGCCGGCAGGAGTTCCCGCGGCGGATCGTCACCCGACGATTGACGTGGAACTCACGAATAAAATCTCGCACCTTCCGGGAGTCGCGGCAATCGACAGGCTACGCGAATACGAGATCAGTTATGAAGGGATGCCCGCGGGACTGGGCTCTATCGAACTGAACGTCCTTCGCGAGTATCACAATGCGGACTTTCTATCGGGCCGCAAGACAAATGAGGTTCTGGCAGAAGTGCGCGACTCGAATGCCGTTCTAATAAGCGAACCATTTGCGAACAAGCATCATTTGCGTGCTGGCCAATCCATAGAGCTGTCATTGGGCGGCGGTCGCGCTTCATTTCGTGTCGCGGATGTTTATTATGACTATTCCAGCGAGCGCGGCAGCGTGCTAATGGACCGCAATGTCATGCTGCGTTACTTGCCGGACCCTGCCGCCTCGAATCTGGCCATTTACGTTGCTTCCAATGCGCGTTTGGAAGACGTTCGTGCCGAAATCGAAACTGCCGCTGAAGGTCATCGTGTGCTCATGTTCACCAATCGTGACCTGCGCGGCGAGGCCCTTCGGATCTTCGACCGTACATTCGCGATCACGTATGCGCTGGAGGCAATCGCAGTCCTCATTGCGGTGATGGGCGTGGCCGGCGCCCTTTTGGCTCTTGTGATCGACCGGCGCCGCGAGATAGCGCTGCTTCGCTTTTTGGGCGCCGCGAGCGGACAAATTCGCAAACTCATCGTGATTGAAGCAGGGTTGATTGGCCTCATCGCCAACTTTGCCGGTATCGCGCTGGGCTTCACGCTTTCGCTCATCCTCATATACGTGATCAATAAGCAGTCATTCGGCTGGACGATTCGCTTTCACTGGCCTGTGGCCGTGTTGCTCGGAGCCTTGACAGTGGTATATGCCGCGACCGTCCTGGCGAGCTTGTATCCAGCATACGTTGCCGTGCGACTTAATCCCGTCGAGGTCGTTCATGAAGAGTAGGCGGGTATTCGCCGCCATGTTGATCTCGTTCGCTGGTGTTTTGGCGGCGTCGGGACAATATCAGACTGCTCTTCCCGGTTATCACTACAACTTTCCGCGGGATCATTTCAATCATCCGGACTTTCAGACCGAATGGTGGTACTACACCGGCAACATCAAGTCGCCGGACGGCCATCGATTCGGTTTTGAGTTGACCTTTTTCCGGCAAGGTGTTGATCGCGACGCCAAGTCGATGGGCGCGTGGGATGTGCGCGATTTATATCTTGCGCATCTGGCCTTGAGCGATATGGACGGCGGACAATTTCTTCATGCCGAGCGCACGAATCGCGCAGGCCCAGGCCTAGCGGGTGCGAGTGAACCGGAACATCGAATCTGGAATGGCAACTGGCAGGTTATGTGGCGAGGCGACGAGCAAGAGTTGCATGCCATCGATGAAAGATTTTCAATTCGATTCACACTCCGCTCCGCGAAACCTCCGGTAATTCACGGACAAAATGGGGTCAGCCAAAAGGCGGAAGGTCCGGGCCGGGCTTCGCACTACATATCGCTGACGCGCCTGAATACGCAAGGCAAAATTGAACTGGACGGACAAACTTTTCAAGTAACTGGCGCCGCCTGGATGGATCATGAGTTTTTCACCCATCAGCTCGAAACAGACCAAGTGGGTTGGGATTGGTTGAGCATTCAGCTTGCGGACAATTCAGAACTAATGCTGTTCAACATTCGCCGCAAAGGCGGAACAATTGACCCGTATTCTGCAGGAACGTTTGTGGATGCCCGCGGAAACTCAACGCATCTGGCGAGAAATGAATTCTTGATGCAGCCCGCGGACTCAACGTGGTTGAGCCCAGCGACTAACGCGGCCTATCCGTTGCGATGGAAAATCTCGATACCAAAGCTGAATATCGCGCTGGAGTGCTCGACATCGCTTCCCTCTCAAGAGTTGGCGTCCCCAACGGGATTCGTCCCCGCATATTGGGAGGGATCTGTGCTCTTAGCCGGAAGTAAAGGGGGATCGCCTATCGCGGGTGTCGGCTATTTGGAAATGACAGGGTACGATCACCCCGTCGAAGTGCAGCGGTAGGAGAAAATGTTGCACTCACAATGCTGAAAGCCGGAGCAGACTTCACCCCGGCTTCCGAATACATTCCTATTGTTGAGTAATGCGGCTAGCGGCCGGCGCTGCGGATTTTTTCGCGCGTTGTGGCCTCGTCTGTGTCATAAGCGCGCGAAAACTCATCGACTTGGCGCTCCGCTTCGTCCTTCGCGATCCCGTAACGCTCCTGAATCTTGCCGACTAGCTGATCGCGCTTGCCGCGAATGATCTGCAAGTCATCATCTGTGAGCTTGCCCCACTTCTCCTTGATCTTTCCCGACGCTTGCTTCCACTTTCCCTCGATTTGGTCCCAGTTCATTGAAACCTCCTGTTCGGTAGTCCAAGTACAGAGAACCACACAAGGGAGAAAAGAAGGAATAGGGCAGACTATCGAGGGCGCCTTAGGACGTAGACAATAATGTAGGATACCTTACGGAACTGCAGGCCTTCGATAGCTTCAGGCTTCGATAATGCTATTGCGAACGGCATAGCGCACAAGTTCGCTTACCGAGTGGCAGTCCAGGCGACGCATAATATTGGCGCGATGTGTTTCCGCAGTCTTCACACTCAAGCCGAGTTGCGCAGCAACTTCCTTACTGCTCTTGCCCTCCGCAAGCAATTGAACGATCTCACGCTGACGTGGGGTGAGGCGCGTTTTTGGAGACTCGGGTTGCGGTTTCTCCTTTTTCGGCGCTTGGTCCAAATATCCATCCAGTACCATCTGCGCGACTTTAGCGGTGAAAAATGTCTTGTTGCTGCGCACTGCATTCACCGCTGTCACCAAATCGCGGCTCGCATCGGTTTTAAGCACATATCCGCGAGCTCCGGCGTCTAGCACGTCTCGAATCAAGGGATCGGACTCGTGCATGGTCAGAATCAGAATCTTAGCCCGCGCATCATTCTTAAGCATTTGACGCGTAGCCTCGAGGCCGTTCAGCGAAGGCATTCCGATGTCAAGGACAGTGACATCGGGCCGTAATTCTCTTGCTTTTTCCACGGCCTCGCGCCCATCGCTTGCTTCGCCGGCGACTTGCCAACCAGGTTGAGCTTCCAGAAGGGAACGTAAACCCTTGCGCACGATTTCGTGGTCATCCGCCACTAGTAGCCGAAGAGCTTCCATCAATCCCTCCAAAAGGCGCTGAAGAAATGTGCATGATCTTGATCCTCGGCCAGATGCGTATCGCTAATACACACCCCGAATGCCCAACAATGACGGTGCACAAGTCCGGCCACTCACGAGTTTATGAATCAGGAATGCCAAATCACTGTAACGTAGAGGGTTAATCAGGGGGATAGTTTTAGTACCTGCTTAAAATAACTCCGCAGCTCTGCAGTTTTTACATGTGTTCGCCTCGAAGTATGCAGTCTTTACTGCATGGCCTAATTTGGGTGAAATCGAGGCCTTGTGAGCATCAATTCTACAAGATGCAAGGCGAAGCGATACGGTGTAGGCCGTATGGATTTGCCGCCCATTTTTCACGAAACTGACTCTCAGAATCGTGGCCCGTGTGCGTGACAGCAGACGGCCATCTCACAGCCCGATTCCGAAACTGGGCGCTTCCATAAAATCATCAGAAACCAAGAAGACAAAGCACAGGAGGTCGAGGAATGTTGCGCTGGGCACTCGGGTTCTTTATCGTCGCGTTGATCGCAGCTTTGCTTGGATTCACCGGCATATCGGTGGCGGCGGCAGGAATCGCCAAGATTTTGTTCTATCTATTTCTGATTCTCTTCCTGGTTACGTTGATGGGTCACTTGCTACGCAGATCGTGAGCAAACAAATTTATGAGAATCATCGGCATCGTTTTGATAGTTCTTGGAATTGTGGGATTGGCCTATCAAGGCATTACGTACACAACGCATAAGAAAGTTTTGGACATCGGCCCCATTCAAGCCACCAAAGAAGAGCACAACACGATACCGATTCCACCTATTCTCGGGGTTCTGTCATTAGTGGGTGGCGTGGTGATACTGGCGTCCGGGCGCCGCACGGCATAGCGAACCCTTTCATTTCCTGGTCACGCTCGATTTCAAAGGAGGAGTTAATGAATAAAAAGCGATTGTCGAAACTTTTGGCGGCAGCGCTGGCCCTGATTTTCGTCTCATGGTCCTCGATCGCATCGGCGAAAGATAAAGATGAAAAAGAAATGGATCGCTTGAAAAATGCGGCAACGGTCCTGAAAGAGATCTTGGATGTTCCCGATAACATTCCGCAGGATCTAATCGACAAAGCGCGTTGCGTAATTGTGTTCCCGTCGGTGGTTAAGGCCGCATTTGTTGTCGGCGGCAGCTACGGGCGCGGCACAATGGTCTGCCGAACCGGGCAAGATTTCTCAGGCCCCTGGGGCGCTCCAGCAATGATGGCCCTGGAGGCTGGTAGCGTAGGCTTCCAAATCGGTGGCCAGGCAACCGACTTCGTTATCCTAGTGATGAACCCGCGCGGCGTAGATAGTCTGCTTCACAGCAAGGTAAAACTCGGTGCTGACGCCTCCGTAGCAGCTGGTCCGAAGGGTCGCGATGCGCAAGCAGCAACCGATGTGACCTTCCGCGCGGAAATGCTCAGTTATTCCCGCTCTCGAGGCGCGTTTGCCGGCGTATCGCTGGAAGGCTCGACGCTCCGCCCAGATGATGACGCCAACCGCCGCTTGTACGGCAAGGACATGTCTGCGGCGCGGATCATTTCTGAATCGAAGGTCGAGGCGCCCCCTGCAGCCCACGACTTGATCGCGACCTTGCAGCGAGTTTCTCCGCATCCGAAGTCCTAACACATAGCTAGCACTCAGCTTACGAGACGGCGGGAGGATTGATCCTCTCGCCGTTTTATTTTTTGAGGATGCTAGGAATCCGCAAACCTAGTCTGTCACGGGCATGGTCGCTTCACTCGGAGCACTGGCTACTTCGCCATTAGCTCCACCCGATAGGGTTTGCCAGCCGCGACGGGAAAGACTCCAATAGATCAGATAGCCGGCGATCGCTGCGCAAGTGAATAATATGAATCCACTGAGCCAGGCTTGCAGCACAAACTCGCCAATGCCGAACATGGCGCAGTACACGAGGGTGCATCCCATCACCCAATCAAACGTGTTGGCGGCAAAGTCGCGAACGGGGGCGATCTCTGGCGCAAGCGTGGCGATTCGCTTCCAACCGTGAATCGTCGGTTGTACACGCCTATAGAATTTCACCAGGCGTTCATCGCTTTCCGGCTGCGTAAGAAGTGTCGTCGTGAGCCAGACTGCCGTGGTAACCAGGGTTGTAATCATAGTGCTCTTCGCAAACACGACTGAGCCGTTCCCCGAAAAGTGAACCCACTGCAGCGCCATCGAGACAACGAAAGCCGCAATCATCGAAGAAATTTCGCTCCAGGCGTTGATCCGCCACCAATACCAACGCAACAGCAGCACACCACCAGTTCCGGCACCCATTCCAAGCAAGAGTTGCCAGGCAGATTGAATTGAAGTGATATGCGCCGCGGTATAGCCGCTCAAGATGACCAGAAATACGATAAATAATTTGCTGGCCAGCACGTAATGCTTCTCGCTTCCCTTGCGCACGATAAAGCGACGATAGAAATCATTGATTAAGTAAGATGTGCCCCAATTGAGCTGGGTGCCCACCGTAGACATAAACGCTGCAAGAAAAGCCGCTACCATCAAGCCCCGTAGCGCCGGAGGCAGGAAATCTCGCAGCACCATCACGTAACCTTTTTCGGGCTCGGCCGCAAATTCCGCACTGGGATGGAGTCCGCCTATGGGCGAGTAGACCGCCACGGCCACGAGGCCTGTGATTATCCACGGCCAGGAACGCATCGCGTAGTGCGCAATGTTGAACCACAGGGTCGCACCGAGCGAATTCTTTTCGTCTTTCGCGCTGAACATCCGCTGCGCAACATAGCCGCCACCACCTGGCTCGGCGCCCGGATACCAACTCGCCCACCATTGCATCGCTAGATACAGCACAAACGTGATTACCGGCAGCGTCCAGATCGCGTCCGTGGTCCAGCCCAACTGGAACGAGGGAAAGAAAGAGGTGATCGAGCCGGTCGGCTGACCACTCTGCCTGACGGCGTCATTGACGTGAGAGAGCTGAATTTTCAAAAGCGTCATTCCGCCGATTTTCGCAACCGCCACCCAGGCGAGCACGATAATCATGGACATCTTCAGAATGAACTGAAACAAGTCGGTAACCAGAACGCCCCACAATCCGCCGATGAACGTGTATATGCCGGTGAAAGGAACCAGCACGAGCACGCAGATCAGTAGGGCTGTATGTGCCGGAGTTCCAAGCGTGTAATGCATCAGCGCATGTCCGCCGACGGTTAGCTCCAGCACGCGGCCCTGGGCAATGGCATCGCCAAGCAATACGGTGGTGATGCTGATCATGGCCTTGATAACCCAGCCGAGAATCAGGCAGTTCATCAGGGCGCCCAGATAAAGAGCGCGAAAGCCGCGCAGAAAAGCCGCGGGCTTACCGCCGTAACGCAACTCCACAAACTCCACGTCGGTCAGAATTTCCGAACGGCGCCAGTAACGGGCAAAGAAAAAAACCGTCATCATTCCCGAAAGACACTGCGACCACCACAGCCAATTCCCGGAAATGCCATTCTTGGCAACGAGCCCGGTGACCAGCAACGGCGTGTCTGCCGCAAACGTAGTGGCTACCATGGACGTGCCGGCCAGCCACCACGATACGTTTCTCCCCGAAACGAAGAACTCCTCGGTGCTCCCAGACGAGCGCCGGCGATAGTACAAGCTGATCAGTAAGTTCAGCGCCAGATAAACTGCAATGACAATCCAATCGGTTGCGGTGAGCGCCATGTCCGGGACTCTCCTCGATGCGGAGCTTTCGACTTCGGCCTTACAGATTAGTTCCGATTGCTATCTCGACCCTCGACAATCGCTACTTCCTTGTCTCCGCCGCTTTGTCTGGGTACGAGAAATGCTGCAGACGTATTTGATCCCGACTCTCTTCGATCAGATAAAATTTATCCGCCTCAAGATTCTGAAATACCTGGCTCTGGCCGCTCGGCCACTTTACTTCAACACGCTCAGCGCGGATAGCCTTGCCGATGCCAAAATGGGCGCGCAGATCGCTCTGTGAAAGATAGCTGCCGCCTCCGGCAATTTCCCGGATTTGTGCCACGCTTCCAGTCACCACGCGAACGCGCGCGCCCATCGCATCGTGATTGCTCTTGGTGCCAACCAGTTTGAAATTGAGAAAGTGATTGCCGCTGGCACCGCTGTTGCGCAGTAGAAGCGGCGGGTCTCCGTTGTTTGCCACCAGTACGTCCACACGGCCGGAGTTATCGAAGTCGGCGAACGCTACGCCACGACCGACGTAAGGCGTTTGAAACCCGGTGCCGGCCGACTTCGTCGTTTCTGTGAACTTGCCATTGCCTTCATTGTGAAACAAGGAATTGAGCTGCTTGAAGTGAACCTCCGGGGATGCCTGCGCTACCTCCGGATAAACGTGCCCGTTGGCGATGAACAAATCTAGCCAGCCATCGTTATCGTAGTCGAAGAAGCCTCCGCCGAAACTGAGAACCCCGCGCGTGGGACCGGTTATGCCGGCGCGGTCGCTGACCTCATCAAACGACCCCTTTCCATCGTTGTGCCAAAGGTGATCGGAGTTGTTCTGGAAGTCCGTGATGAATAAATCCAATGAACCGTCGTTGTCGTAGTCCCCAAGCGAGATACACATCGCCGCCATCACGTTACCGCGTGCCGCCAGGGCCATGCCGCTTTGCAGGCCGACTTCATCAAAAGTGCCGTTGTGTTCGTTGTGATAAAGATACGCATTGACACCATCGTTGGCTACGAATAGGTCAGGCCACCCGTCATTGTCATAGTCCGCGGCGCCGACCGCTAGATTCTTGCCATGCGGTTGATAAATTCCCGCTGCCTTGGTCACGTTTGTGAAAGTTCCGTCGCCATTGTTGTGATAAAGGATCGCTGGTGTGCCTTTGTATGCAGTCGGAGGGCAACTCGTCTTGACCCCGCTAACGGTGCAATAGCGAGGGGCATCCGAACCTAGAGCGACATAGCTGCCGACGTAAAGGTCCAGGCGGCCATCGCGGTCGTAATCGAAGAACGTAGCACCGGAATGAAATTGCGCGCCGAATTCGAGGGCGGCAACTCCCGCCTTATCCGTGACGTCCGTGAAAGTGCCGTTCCCATTATTGCGATACAGGACGTTGCGACCATACTGCGTCACATATAGGTCAGGGAAACCGTCGTTGTCGTAGTCGCCCCACACGCAGCCGAGACCGTAACCGGTACCGGGGACTCCCGCCGTTTGCGTGACGTCTTGGAACGTGCCATCGCCATTGTTCTGGTAAAGCGCGTTGCGCGCAACAATTCCACGTTGGTACAGGTCACGACCGTTCACGAAATAAATGTCCGGGTAGCCGTCACCATTGAAATCTGCGACGCAAACCCCTGGACCGAAAATCTCGCGATTAATTGGAATTCCATCGTTTCCTCGGAAATGCACGAACTTGATTCCGGCGGCTGCGGTTACGTTGGTGAACTGTATGGGAGTGGACATTGCCTGCCCATTAAGGTCTCCCCCCGAACCAGATCGCGTAAAAGTGACGGCCAGCAAAAATCCAGGGAGGGCGAGAATTGTCACGAGCAGTAAGAACCGCGTTTTCGCGGATTGCTGCCCCATTACTGCGGTGGCCTCGGTTGTTCTATTGAACCTGTAGGCTTCGGAGCATTCGCAGCTTTTTGACTCTCGATTTTCTCGGCCGTCTCGCGCTGCTGTGCAGCTTCCCGCTTCGCATCTTCCTTGCGGCCCGCCCGGCTGTAGGCCATCGCAAGCTGATAATGCCCCGCAGGATTTCCGGGCTGCAACTTCACGTACGTCTCAAGCGGCGCTATAGCGTCGACGGGTTTCCCTTGCGCAACAAATGACATCCCAAGGCTCAGAAAAGCGTCAGTGAACCCAGCGTCCAGCTTGGTGACTTTCGTAAAGCGTTTAATTGCCTCGTCCCACTGGCTTTCCTGCCTCGCAAGTTCGCCCAAAATGTATTCCGCTCCGGCATTATGCGGATCGATTTCCAGTTCCTTCTTGAAATGTTCTTTGGCCTTCTCACTCGCATCTGCGGGCGGATTTGGCCGGGACAGCAGCAGTCGGCCTAAACGGAAATGAATTCCAGGCAAGTTCGGGTCTCTATCCAGAATAACCTGATATTCCTTTTCCGCCTCGTCCCACTTGCCCTGTAGTTCGAGAGCCTCGGCATTCATCTCGTGGGCCTGGGCAGAATCTGGCGCTGTTGTTGCCAATTCGATGGAGGCTCGAGTCGAAAGGTCTGAATAAGCGTGTGTCGTGATGTAAAGAACTTCCGGATCGTGCGGAAATTCCCGGTTGAGCATCTGGATGGCTTCGACAGCCGCATCGGTTTGTTCGCGGCTCAGCGCGCAGCGCATCGTGGCCACGCCTGCTTTGAGCTTGATCTCTTTATCTGCGAGATGCGGCGTACTTTTTCTTAAGAGCTGCAAAGCTTCCTTGCATTTCCCATGCTCGGCGAGGACGAGACTCTGCTTCGCAGCTGCAAGCGGATCGACGGTGGGTGCCTTCGGCGGAACCTGAGCCACGACTGGCCGGATCGCAATGAGCACAAAGATCACGAATGAAATTAAGTCTTGAAGGCGCTTCATAAAAATCAAATGGGGCAGGTGGGGGTGGCCGCCTGCCCCATTATACGTGCTCTGCTGTTGGTTAATAGTAGAGCTTCAAAGCAAACTGGATGTTTCTTGCAGGTTGCGACATCTGAATAACTCCGGTAGTAGATTTAGCCACTGTTGTATTGGGTACCGCAAGGTTGACCCGGTTAAACGCATTCAGGAAATCAGAGCGGAATTGCAACCTGAATCGTTCGGTTATCGGGAAGTTTTTCTGCAAGCTCAGATCCCAGTTGTAGTATCCGGGCCCGCGCAAGCCACCAAGTTGCGGTGCACAGGTCCCAAAAGTGGTCGTAGGGTCGGAATAGTGGCTGGGGTCAAACCAGAGGAATCCACCGCCGGCTCCTGCAGGAGCCTGACTCCTACCGAGCACCTTATTGGTTCCGTCGCAATTGGGACGCAGTCCGCGGGAACCCGTGCCCGTTGGATCGCTGGCGCCGGTGTAGAGTGCCAAGGGGAACCCTGTGTGAATGGTGACGATCGGGCTGACCGTCCAACCGCCGACGACAGCTTCGGCAGCCTTGTTCATGTTACTGCCGAAGTGTTTGCCCTTGCCAAACGGCAATTCATAGACGGCGTAGGCGGTAAGGTTGTGAGTTTCATCGTAGTAACAGGGCGCCCATTCCGCCTTGCGATCATAAGTATTCTGCCAGTATGGGGACGCGGTCGAGGACGCCCTCTGTCCCGACCAAGTCCCGTAGTAACCGGTATTGTCGGACATGCATTTGGCATAGGTGTAGGCGACCTGATACTGCAACCCGTGACTTTGCGTCTTCTGGAATACGGCTTGCAGTGCGTTGTATTTCATCGTGCCATTGGACTGCGTGCCCGAGACGTTTGCGTCGCCGATAATGGTCCCCAGCGCCGGATTGGCCGCGAAAAATGGGCTAGGTGACGTGCAGGGGGCCTTAGCGCAAGAAGTGCTGGGCTGCGCCACGAGCTGTCCATAACTGAAGGGCACCATCAGATGATAGGCCCACTGCCCGACATACCCGACCTGGAGAGTTGTGGTCTGATTGAGTTGGTGCTGGACGGTCAGGTTCCACTGATCGTCGATTGCAGGTTGCACGTTCTTATCCCACAGACGGAAAATGCTTCCCGCGAAGCAAGAGAAATTTGGGCAGGCGAGACCAGCAGGCGGTGGTGCAATAATACCCTGGGACGCTGTCGTACCCGGCAGCGGCTGCAGAAGGTATTGCGTCTGGAATTCGCCACCCGTGCTGGCACCCCCGTCAAACGGCGGATTGATCGGCAGGCGCAGGTTTGTGCCTGTACCTTCCAAATAGTCCGAGATCGTAAAAGCGCCGCGAACAACGGTGTGACCGCTAAACCGTGACGGCGTCCAGGCAAATCCAAGCCGCGGCTGGAAAGCCTTGCCGCCGTAAACTCCGTTGTATAGCGAACGGCTATTGCCGTTCTGGGCTGCGAATTCAATTTGCCCGGTCTGAATGTTGTAGTTGTCTTGTTGATTCTTCGTCTCGACCCAAGGCGTATGCGCTTCGTAACGCAAGCCTAGAGTGAGGGTTAGGCGATCCGATACGCGCCACGTGTCCTGCCCGTAGCCGGAAATAACGCTCGATGTTTGTTCCCAGCCCCCGCTGCTGAGGCCGCGGCCAAATGCCGTGGGTAAGCCGAGGAAGAAGTCCGCCATTCCCTCGCCCGTGTTTTTTACCGGGTTAGTGGCAGAGGACGCTGTGAAATTGGGACCGAAGACCATGCCCCCCAATTGACCGCTATTCCCCGAATAAAACACTTTAATGGAATCAAACATATACTCCCCGCCAAATTTCAGCGTGTGGCGGCCGTGCGTCCAAGTGATCGAATCATCGGCTTGGTACACCTTGCTGTTAAAGCTCTGCGTGACCATACTGTTCCCGATATTGGTGAGTGTGCCGTTGCCTGCTTGGCTCGGCGTTCCCCCTCCAAAATCAAGCCCCAAAAGACCGATAAGCGCACCGGGATTCGAATTCGGAATTCCGATCGCCTCACCAAATTTGCCAACTTTGGTATCCCAGGTGGATCCCGTGTTCAGGACCACATGGTTCCAGCCAAAGCGCACATCATTAACCAGGCTGTTCGATATAGAGCGCGTCCAATCACCCACGACGCTCCAAATCGGTGCCGTAGCTTGGCCGTTAGCGAAAAGAAGTTGCGAATTGGTTGAAGGATCGATCTGGAAGGCGCGGGTGAAGCGGCCTGAAATCAGGTCCTTATTGGAGACTCGATAGTCAACCTTGATATCACCCTGATCGCTGTTAAAGGCCGTCGACTTTTCCTGAAGCGCGTTATTGGTCAAATTATTGTTAACGGTCGTCGGATAAAGTGGAGACGCGAACAGTGCCGATGCCACAGGGCTGATCATGCCGAGTGGGATCTGGTTATTCGCGAAAGGTGCTCGAGTCGAAGCTGCGCTGCAAGGCACGCCGCTAATTCCGGTGCCCGCTGCACACGGATTAAAAAGTTGGTTCGCCACCAAACATCCGTTCGCGTTGCTTCCCGCCGCGCACACTGTCCCCGCAGGACTCGTGGGACCGGGGAGCCGATCGGTACACACGCCGCCGGCATCGAATCCGGCATTGCAAAGCGCCCCAAAATTCCCCGCCTGTTCTGTCGGGGTGTATACCGATATGAAGCTGCCTGCCGGTGGATGATCGAATCGCTGCCCTTGATAGTCAACGAAGAAAAAGAGCTTGTTCTTGAGCACCGGTCCACCGAGGGTTCCGCCATACATGTTCCAGCGTAGAGGTGCGCGCGGAATCGCTGGCGAGCTTGGATTGATCTTGTTTTCCCACTGGTTGGCGTTCAGCTTGTCATTGCGGAAAAATTCCCAGATATCGCCGTGAAAAGCGTTCGTTCCAGACTTTATAGTCGCACTAACGATGCCGCCCATGTAATTTCCGAATTCCGCGGGCGCATTGTTGCTGATCAGATTGAATTCCTCAATTGCGTCCGGCGACGGCGTATAGCCAAGAAGGTTGTCCGAGACCTGATTATTGTCCATCCCATCGAGGAGAAAGTTGTTCGCTTGCTCGCGATTGCCGTTAATGAATGGCCGCGCCCCGCTTTGTACGTTATCTCCATTGTTGAAACTGCTGGGATCAGGATGGACCGCGCCGGGCGAAAGCAGCGTCAATTCCACGTAATTACGAGTAGCTAAGGGAAGCGCATCATTAGTCTTGGAATCGATGATGGTGTCTACGAGCGTGGCCTCAGTCTTCAGAATGGGAGCAGCACCCGAGACTTCAACGGTCTCGCTCACTTGCCCGACCTTCAGTTGGACATCGATACGAGCGATTTGGTTCAGCACGAGAGTAAACGATGGATACAAGGAAGTCTGAAATCCGCTCTTCTCGATGCGCAGGTCATAGTTGCCAACCGGAAGCTGGGTGATTCGGTATATACCCGCTTCGTTGGATTCGGCTTTAAAGATCGTCCCGCGTTCCACGGACCTGGCCGTAACCATCGCTCCCACAACGGCCCCACCACTTGGGTCCATCACTGTCCCCGTGATCGTGGCCGTTACATCCTGGCCCATCGCAGCATTGGCTCCCATCAGGACCGCAACTAGCGCTAGGCACGTCGCCGCAAATCTCGCGGAATATAGTTTCTTCATGCTATTTCTCCGATTCCAGGCTGCGGAGTAGGTCCGCGCCCTGCCGCC
>Ga0137418_10002979_pt1 | contig 15536 bp, 25 predicted proteins | sample CZODoug3_1_2_16f_FD_122242 | JGI IMG/M metagenome (GOLD analysis project Ga0137418, IMG submission 122242) | Vadose zone soil fungal communities from Angelo Coast Range Reserve, California, USA - CZODoug3_1_2_16fungal (Hybrid Assembly) | ecosystem: Environmental > Terrestrial > Soil > Vadose... | reverse complement strand
CAAATTAGCTGACGTATAGTGTAAAGGCGAGACAAGCTGCCTTGGTCAGGACCGATGCTCTGTGCCTTCATGATGAGGAAGAATGCCTGGGACTGTTGGGCCGGGGATTGTTTATGTAGCTGAACCGAGCACATGTAATGTGATTTGGATTGGTTCCCAAATGCAAGATAAAATGGCCATACAGAGGCCGTACCAAATGCTGCAAGATGCGTCGAGTCTGACCAAAGCATCAAAGGAGCCACAATATGCTCCAGGTTGTCATTGGGAGCTTGGGGGAGAGAACGAATTGCTTCATGAGCTTCTCGCATAGCCTCAGAGGCATATGCCTCTGAGTACAAGTTATCTATGGCTTCATCGTCATCATATGGCTTCCAGCAATGAGTGAAAGGTGTAAGATGAAAGGTAAACATAATACTATCTTGAAAAATACTGCGAATAATGTTAACAAGGCGTCAATGGTGAACACCAGATATAGTGAGAGTGGGAGCGTGGTCCTCTGAAGGCCACTTTGCCTTCTCACAGGGGAGAGGGATCCTGACAGAGGAATTAATCCATCCATCTGTGGAGTGATATGGGTTAGTGCAGTCAGTAAGGAATTTATCGAGGAGGTTCTGCTCAGAATAGGCATTAAATTGCCCTGGGATTGCGCTGTTGTGCTCATACAACGGATGCAATGGCAAGGCCATTATACAATTGAGTTCCTTCGGGGTTTTTGAGTTGGATCAAGAATATAGCCATCCCATCAGAAGCGCAGCGGTTGGTGTTGAGAACAGCGCCCAGATTGGAAGGTTTTCGTGCTTGATATAACTATCATGCGTCATTGGTAGTGGCTGGTCAAAGAGGGGAGGAGCGAGAGGATTCAGTGGGTCTAGGAGGGTAGGAGCATCACATATAGTATCTAGAGTTTGATGGTGCTCAGGAAAAAAACTGGGTTTGTCAAGATACTTCCTAAAGACATGAAATATGTCTGGAGCCGTCTGATATGGGTGATGTACAACAGGTACAGTGAGATCAACAGGTGGGCAGGATGGTGAGCGTTCTGGAAGCGCAGGGAGCTGAGCGAGAGCCTCTTCTCTCTCCAGGCGACTGCGCTGCTGCCTAGAGGACGGGGGTATGTGTGCCAGTGCTGTTGCAGTTCCCGGCATGAAGTCATCAAAACACCAGGGGAAACGAACACTGCACCCAGAATGTGCTGAACGAGTCGATCAATCCAAGACTGGAGGTACATGAGGCTGACCCTTCACTGCAACAGGTGCAGCCTCGAGTTCCAGGAAGACCAAAAAATAAAACAAATGTTTTCTTCTAATAAATTTGGGAAGAAAACTTACCACTACAGCAGAATGGACAAAGTCTGTCTCATCAGTCACAAGATGACTATTATATTCCTATAATGATGAAGAGTTTCAGTAAAGATCTTACATTTAATTCTCTCTTACCAGTGTGTTTCTGAACATAGCCTCTTGTCTGGGCCGCTTTGAAACAGTATTGCCTATTTGAGAATCTGTTGGCTGTTTGCAAACAATACTAGCACTCGCTGCCACTAACAAGTGAATACTATCTTGATATTTTTGACAGCTATGGCGATGAATGCGTAAGCCTTTTGATTCCTTGAATTTTCGATCACATCCAGTGCAGGTAATTTTCATCATGGCAAGCTAATGTCACAGCAAAACTTCACAGCACTGCTGTGAAGTTTCGCTGTGACATGCTTCTCACAGGATTTGCCTAACGTCAGCCTCTGAACAGATTTGCCCATCATGATGTCATACTCAGCACGCCGGTGAGTGCATATATTCACATTTATTTGTTTGGTATAAATTTGAGGAATGACAATATAATTTGGCACTCTCCTCCCCCCAACTTTATCACTACTAATATGCCGTCTGCTCACTCTCACCATCCAAAGAGGCGTTATATTGATATAGATCCTTTCCTTAGTGATATAGAGCTACCTTCCAGTCCACCCACCCCAAAGAGGAAGGGACACCGACCTCTCCCAAGTGGTGGTGGCCAAATGCTACCTTATCTGGTGAGCCGGCACCCACAAACCACAGAGTCTACAAGTACAAGATCATCCGACAATGAAGACAATAGTACTAATGATGAAGATAACAGCAACAGTATGAATTCTCAGCCAAGGCCGAAACGGCAAAAAAAAACCCAGTAAGTGTCTCTTAATCGTCCCAGCCTCATGGTACACTTACGATACTATGATTTTCTCAGATTCTCACACTTGACAACAGCGCCAGAGTATCTGGGCTCCGTGCAGGAGCAAGAGTCATACTCTCATACTGGCCGCTGGATTCCACGCACCATGGAGCTCTTCAATTTAGATTTGAGCACTACATTGGATGTTGCCTTGGCCCTGGATGTTCTCAGTCACACAAATGACCCTGAAGTCTCATCTGAAAGCCTTGCCAATGCTCAGCTGAATTTACAGAACTAGTATGTATGACTTCTCTGCTTCCAGTGCAATAGCATTTATATTTTATTCTTTGATGTAGCACAGCAGAATCACAACAGGAATACAAGAGACTCTACCATGAGATTCTAGCTGCAAACCCCAACCTTGCCTGGATTATTATCATTGAGAAGAATATCGACCTCACCAAAGAAATTGTTCAGTGGGTAAGTGACTATATGCTTGTATATTACTTGTTGCCACACAACACCGTCCACACCTAGTTACTTACAACGCTACATTTGCAGATGCAGCACGTTGCTAATCAGACTCGATCAAACGATACTGGTGGCCTCAAGCACAAAATAAATATCTATGCTCCCTTCTATGCTAGCACGCAAGGGCTGAGCCCCAGAATCAAAGGGGTCAAGGATAAGTCTGCGCGAGGTTTTGCTCACCTACAGCTCGCATATCTTCTGTGCCCAATCAAGTATGTTGCGGAATTTGACGCTGACCCTGAGCAGTACGTCGTCACTGCTGCTGCTGCTACTAGTACTACTACTACTACTACTACTACTACTACTACTACTACTACTATTACCACCCCTCCCTGCTATGACTACTATGACTACTACTACTACAAAGTTGTGACACTATTACTAACACCACTTCATCACAGATTCTGTGCCCAAGTCCGTCAGAAACAGATCAAGATCGATGAGTCAAGCTGGCTGACATTCATGTACGATGACTTTGATACCAACTCCAAAGACATTGGTGAAGTATTCACACGTGGCTATTATTTGATGAAAGTAAGCACCCTGCCACCATGACTCGCTCAGCTGATCATCACTGAATTTTGATTTCACAGACATTCTGTCATATCTTCACCAGTCCAGGGTCAGCTGAGAAAGATATTGACAAGCCAGCAGAGGGTTCACACAAGAGCAATGCAAGTATCCACAAGATGAAAGAAGTTACGCCACAGCAAATTGCATATGCTGCAGTTCAGGTATTGTATTTCCTGAGTCCTTTACTAAGTTTTCATGTCCTTATTTTGAAATTGAAGGCCCGCTTTGCTATTAGCAGCTGTGAGACGTGGGGCACCAAGGTCATGAATTTTTTGCATGTCAACTTCTACAAGCATATTGTGGAGGTATTCGAAAAGATGGGGCCAGAATGGCACAAGGAAACCCTGGATTGGTGGAAAAGGTAAGTTTATCTTGTGTAGCTCTACGGTAGGCTACGGTGGTGCTACAGTAACGTGCTACAGTAGCGCTATGGTAGGCTACGGTGGTGCTACGGTAACGTGCTACAGTAGCGCTATGGTAGCGGTACAGTAATGCACTACAGTAACACGCAATGGTAATGTGCTACGGTATTGGTATGGTAGCCACTACGGTAACGGTACGGTAACGTGCTACATCCTCAAGCGCAGTAACTAATATGTATTTCATTGTAGACAAGTGTTGGGTGATGACACCGACAACGATGACAATAACAGCGACACAGGGGACTCAGACCATGATCATGGTCAGGGTCACTGGACAGACATGATCAGGAATCGTGCACGCTGCCATACAAGACTTGAATCCGGTAAGTAGCCACGTTTTCTACTTTCGACAACAGTCACCTGTAATATCAGTTTTTAGGTAGTACGCCCGCTCCACTGGAGCTGCCAAGTCAGCCACTTGAGGAACCTATTCAATTTGAAGCTGCTGCGGAGCCAGCACCCACGTTCAAACCCCCACCTCCGCGTTCAGCCCCGTTGTCTCCCACCCATCCTGTCGCACATCTACCTGCCCTGGCCTTGATTGCACGGCGCGCACCTTCCGGGTCCCCTGTTCCATGCACACAGCCAGACCCGCCTCTGGCTGCACCCATGGGCAGTCTGAGTCATACCACGGCAGTACAGCAAGCCACTGCTGAGAGGGCGCTGTCTCCGCTCACAGATGTTGAGGACGAGACTCCCACGGAGCCCAAAGGTAAGTATTATATTATGTCGATAGCAGGTCACTCATAATAAAATCCATTGACAGGCAAAAAGGGCCGAGGCAGGAAAAAAGCCACAATGGCTGCTCCCATAGTCAGGCCTTGACGTTCAACGTGCAAGTAGTTTTGGTTCTCAGTTCATCATGTTTTTTTTCCGACTGTACTGTATTATTCCGAACTGAGTTCTCAGCCAGACATCACTTCTTGACCCTGCTGTGCACTCCTTACCTCCGCACCTGTCCACTTTTGTATGCAACCACCACTGACCCTGCCGGCAAAACTGCTCTTGCCGTGTACGTGTATGTGTAGTATCTTGCGCCGATGATTAGATTAGATTATTCGTGCCTTTTAGGCTAATGTTATCTATAGCTGTGTGTATAAAATTGTCTAATACACTATTTTATTATGCACATAATCCAGACTGATTTCAGAAGTGCTTATATACATGCCAAGATGACATATATGCAACAAGACATATTTTATGGCCGAATATGTCCTTGCAATATGGGAGGAGTCTTGCACTGTATACAATAATTGTCAACTTCACAAGTAATGTAGATTTCATGGTTGCCCTAAATGGCATTGCAAACCACTAATTCAAAATGTGGGGCCTTATGGTAATTGTAGGGTTTGTACGTCTATATATTGCCTTGTATTCGAATGCTCAATTCCCTGATGTAACTCCCGGGGGGGCTTGCAACGCGTTTGTGGCGTGTTATAAACACGGTTTCAAATTACCAAAAAAGTCATTGATTTGGTCGGGACGCTGCGCCTGTAAATTCCCACGATATACGCCTAGCAAGGAATATGTTCTGATGTACTACTAGGGTCGCTGTAGACTCCGAGTCGCTAGTTGACTGCAACAGACAAAGTGCTAAATCGTGATGGTTGTAAAGATATCTAAAGGAGCTGATGTGTTAGAGGCACCCGCAAGGGAATTGACAAGACGAGTAAGTGGTGTCCAACAACTGCCAGTGTGTTTGTCACGATTCTCGAGTCCCTCCATGTTCCTGCGACGGTGCGTTCTCATCACGATGGCTGTCAATGCGCGTATCACTTCGTAATTGCTTGGGTGTCCTCGTCTTTGGCCACCGCTAGTAGTCCATTCGATGGCGTATAGGCCTGAGAACCAAGAATCCATCTGTAAAATGAAATTTCAACTTAAAAGTTAAACAGGTCTGCGGACTGAGCTCTCGTTGCCCGATGACAAAACTCGATCTCAAACTTGCGGCTACTAGTGATATTTCGTCTTGTAATCACCGGTCTAGCAGAATACTGCCTACTAGTGCTTAAGCAATATCCGTTACTAAAATGTATTGTTCCTCCAAAGAATAATTCAAGATGAGATGCAATGCGGCGTCGGGGAATAGTCTGAAGATGGCTGCGAACAAAACATCAATTTGATACAGTTGCATAGCATTCGCCAACTGACTTCCCATCACAGATAACGGCGGTCAAGTTTGCCTTCGTTCCATATACATCAGCTGCGCGAGCACATAGATCGTGTTGGACGTCGCTGCAGATAGATAGTCAGATAGGAGACAATGTATAATAATGTTGTAAAACACACTAACCAAGATCGCCCTAGGGCACTTGCGGATGTGAGTGCGTGTTTAAAGTATCGGTCAGAAATTTTGACTGAATTCAACCTCGTATTGACTGACTGTTGCAGAGGTTGTAGCAGTTGCCTGGGTGCTTGTGGATGCACTTGTCTGTGTGGCACTAGAACTAGTGCCGTTACCAGCGCCAGACACTACTTTGCCTTGATTATCGACTTCCGCAACTGCAGCAAAGTTCCTCATGATGCCAAAGATAGTGTTGAATGCTACAAAAGAAATACCACCCAGTCAGAATTATAAACAGCATCCAAGTGTTCTACAGACCATCAGCTTGAGCACCAGTTTTTGCGGTCTGACCGTCAGCCACAGCCTGTGCTTGGCTGCAGGTGTTCTTCGCAGTTTGGTCTGCCTTGCATGTATTGGTTAATGCGTCGCAGATAAACTGCGAAATGACATCGATGTTCTGAGCGGAGCCATGACTCAACGAATCTGAAAGTGATTTGGGCTTTAGTCCTGAGGAACTGGCAGCGATGAAGACTAGCCCCCACTCTTGTCAACCGGTTGGTAACTAGTCTCCTTCCTTCCATCGAATCCGACTCCGAATTCAATCTGGGGCACAGTGCAAGAGCCAAAGTTGCCGATCCCAGATGCACTAGAGGATGCCGTGGCAGTGGCAGCGACACTGGCAGAAGATATGCTGGTTGTTACAGGTGGTGTGGCGGCAGAGCCAGTAGCACTGGATGACGTAGCGCTGCCAGCAGCTACAGAGACAATGTTACCCTGGTTGTCAACTTCAGGGACCGCAATAAAGTTCGTTTTGATGCCAAAGACTGCGTTGAAGGCTGGAAAATAGTCTCAGACAACTGCTCTGGCGCTCTAATGACAAGACAAGGAAGTGCTTGCCATCGGCTTGGCCGCCTGTCTTCGGAGGTTGTCCATCAGCGGCAATCTTTGCCTGAGCACAAGTGTTCTTCGCAGTTTGGTCGGCCCCACACGTGTTTGTAAGGGTGTCGCACATGAATTGGGTGATGATGTCGATGTTCTGCGCTGACCCATGATTATACGAGGCTATAAAACAGGAGCATCAAAACTTAAACATGAAAGGGTATTATATAACTTGACTGAAACGAACTCTTGTTGGTAGGCTGGAAGCTCGTCTCTTTCCGATTGTCGAAGCCGGTGCCAAACTCAATCTGAGGGACGGAGCAGGAGCCGAAGTCGCCAATATTTCCTGACCCGGCCATGGAAGTAGCCATACCAGCAGGTGTTATTGCTGTTGTTGTGCCGGTGCCAGGATTTTGCAAGGTTGCTATCACGGTAGCAGTGACAGTAACAGCTGTCTATATGAGTTAATCAGAACTAGATGCATGATCAAGTCGTTTGAGTCACGTACGGCGCAATTAGTGCTGTTTGGCCCGAGGATACCATTAGTTTGTTGAGCAACAGAGGCCGTCGTCGTGCTCGAGCCAGCAAAAGTCGAGTCGGAGGAAGAAGACTCGGAGCTATTGTCCCTGCGACAAACAATGAGCACGGGGTATTATGATATACAAGAACTTTTTGACACACACGCTGAGCCGGCTTGCCCAAAGGGGAACGTGTTTACTTGAGAGCCTATCGTAACGGAAGACTGTGTAGCAGGATCAAAGAACACATTCGGATTGTTAGCAGGGTCTTGAGATTGCACAAGACCGTTGAGCTGCAGGTTCTTCGGTGCCTTCTGGCAAAAGACTGAGTTGCGGTTGGTAGGCAGACTAGTTGAGAAATCCTAACACAACCAACGACGCAAGTCGAGTATCAAACCAAGACTTCTACGAAAGAACATAGTTTGCTTACGCACTGGAGGTGTATTTTTCTCTGCCTGCCTATACTCTTGCGCGAGCGCAACCATGTTAGCTTGTGTCGCTGCATCGAATTGTTTGCTGGTATCTGGAATATGTTTTCTGAAATTCAGAATCGATGCAATCAATAGTCAAGTAACATACCGATAATCTGGTCAGCCATATCTTGTTGCGTGCACTCGCCTTGCACTGCAAGTAAAGGGGTGATAGCTTGTCCAGACAGAGTACCACACACTTGGCCGGGACAAGCGGCCGAGAGCTTGTCGATCACAGCGGGGTGCTCCTGTCCAAAACGCCTGGGGTGGAGAAAAACAGCATGATTATCCCTTTCCAGCCAGCGTATGCGTGCCAGACAAGGCTCAGTCAATGCGAATATCGAGATCACAAGAAGAGGAACGAGATTTTGAGCGACCATTTCTGTGATTTTCGCGTAGAGTGCTTGAAAGAAGGTTTGTGAAATCAAGGAATGGAACCGCGTCGAGCTGGTTCGAATATCGACACCTGGTCGAGGACAAAAGGCACTGCCAGGGAAGAAAGATGGCCGTTCAACGACACAAGCTGGGTGGTCGAAAGAGGGCGTTCAAGAAGCAACCATGTCGATTTTTATATTACCTGCATCCGTGTTATTCCGTTCTATTACCCGCTTTGCTTCCGTATATGAGGCAGTTGATGGTGTGCACATCGCTGTGCTGCCAACGCTCCGGATTCTAGAAAATTACCTGCGGAGACAACGGTCCTGAATGACTCCTGATGTTGCCAGGCGGTGATGGTGCTGCGATAGAAGGCGAATAACGACGCATGCCTAACTGCATTAGGCTGCACCGTCAAGTCCACGTTCACAATATCGTACGTGTTACCTGGTGAGCAGTCGTCAGGGGCCATGAAAACGTGAGATATCTAAACTTGAACACTAGTACACTGTCATGCCGGTGCACACGCAACCTGCGGGCCTTATACTATTACAATAACACTACTCTCATTGATCTTTGCCATTATAGCTGCAACTTGCCAAGCGTGCCGAGCCTGTGCCGCAGTCATCAAATCATCGCGATTCGATACAGCACTGTAATTACGAATTGACCTTAAGGCCCGTAAATCAAGCTCACAAGAGAACCCATCAGCTCAGGAGACACAGCTGAATCGGCATACCTAGATTGATGAAGCAAGAATCTATGTACGAGATGAACAAACGCAATTTGCATGGAAGGTGAACTTCAATGTTGTACGACCGTGGAAACAAAATCACGGTGCCAGTGCCAGTGGCCCTTGGTGTTCTTCCTAACTTCAAGCTCGCGAGGATTCAGGACCCGGCCTCTGGAAGGTGTCTAAGGTACAAGTTCCTAGGCACACGCTCGATACAGATGTGTATAGATTATTTCCGACTCAGAGTTCAAGGTGAGTTACGTACGGCGGCCGATTGCATCTGAGTGCCATGACATATTATAGCAGCATAACTGTCTATTCGTACTGATTCGTGCGATGTTATGGTCGTTCCAAGCATAGTGAGGAGGGACAACCAACCATGGCATGCTTGCACCCAACGGGTGCAATATGTTGTTAGGTGTATTTTTCCGGATGATGATTCACGTCCAGTCAAGAAACTAGTGACCTGCTTACACCCATATGACCAGGTTAGAGTGTACACAATTGTCTTCGAGCAAGGAACTGCAGAGCAAGCTGGGAAGTTTACACACGCGCGTGGTCTTCGCGAACGTGAGGGTGGATATGTCCCGTGGACAATCGGTGTGTTAGGTCGAGCTGGAATGGTCTGGTTGCCCGACAAGGCGCGAGCGAGACCGCACGTGTGAATTGCCAGTCGTAGCTCACCATGCTGTACGGTCGCTGGGTGGTGTATACAACGGAAAGATCGAGAGCTGACAGGTGAACCGTGGCGCGTACGATGGTGAGTAACGCACGGACAACGCGGAACATCAAATAGGACGTGGGTGGAGCGCGACCGAACATAGCGGAGACAGAAATACTCGGCGAGGGGATGACTGGCTTGATCAAGCTACACAAAATTTTGGAGAAGAACTACATCACAACAGACTCGTTCGCTACAGCGCAAGTTGAAGTGTGATTTACTGCTACTTGTGCACAACAAACATCAATAACCTAAAATGCGCTCACTTGCACTGGCGCCGCAGAGAATCTGCTCGGAACAATTGATTAAATGGTCACCAACAGCATCGAATACGCACCTCAAGTAATCCGATCCGGCATCATCATCACTTTTACAATGTTCGAGCTTTTTCAAAATATCCGCCATCATCGGTCGCTGTTCCGGGTCATCACTCATGAGCTCTAGAGCTATCTTGAGCAGCGTGTCGCAATCCTTGCATGGCCTACACAGGAGACAGAGCTCCTCCAACGTCTTTCCACAGGACCACAAGTCTGCCCGGATAGCGCTGTAGAGGCCTCGATTGGCAGCAACTTCGGGTGCAAGATATCCGACAGTCCCGACCACCCCACCGAACATCTCTTCAACGCCTGAGACGCGTACGGATCTATTGAAGTCAATGATGGACAACCGGCCACCCTTCACGGGAATGATGATGTTCGGTGGTTTCAGATCGAGATGCGCCACCCCATGTCGGTGCATGAAGTCAACGGCTTCGAACAGCTGTCCGGCCACAGACCACACGTGCGCGTCGAGGTCTTTTAGGCGTGTGATCCAGCTCCCAGCCATAGGCATGGATATCACGTTGCCCCCTCGCACCGGCCATATTCTGACTCTAGCGATGGTGTGGTTTGAAGGAGAATCAATTCCCGTGAGGTATCGCAAAATGTTGATCTCCTTCTGTCCCTCCTTCACAAACTTGAGGTATCCTTGCTGGGAATCATCCCTGATATTCAACACCACAGCGAGAAACGGATACTGTGATGTGCATTTTCAGTGTTACAATAGTAGAAAACTCCGGGGCCACGCACCCCGAACGGAACAAACGAGATCTTGTAATTCATCTTGCGCAAAACGAGTTGAACGTCATCCGCAGCGAAAACGCCGAGATCGTCCTGAGCGCCACCGTGTCCAGGATGCTCCTCGGGGACTGAGGCCAATATTGACCTAGTCGACTTATTCTTCTGAGCCTGTGACGTGAGAGAAATCATCGCACGAGCGGTCGTCGTGACCTCGCTAAGAAGATTCTTCTTGTCTTGGTCAAAGTTGTCTGCCAAATCCTCGAGTTCGTTCGCGAGGTTGTACATTTCGCGAAAGAACGCGACCGCTGCGCTTTCGTTGGTAAGGTCGAAATCTTTCTGCGCGATGAGCACCTGGCCTCTGCGTAAGAAACAAAAAGAGACGAGGAGCAGAATGACAGACTTGCATGTCAGGCCCAGCTTGGGCCACTATGTATCTTTCGGCGGTCAAATTTCTACGAAGGTAAATAGCAACAGCGAAGAACGTGGTGCCAGGTGCCACCAAGTACTGTCCTGCGCGCGCAACGGCAGTGCATTGACATAGCATGCGGTATCGATCGGACTCATTCGTCATCGAAACTACTTCTGAGATGATGAAGGGGCATAGATTCAAGAGAGAAGATACCATGCAGTCGCTATTCGGCATGTACTTGCACAAGGATTCAGGATCCTCGCGCGTATTCAGGAAGACGGGGAATTTCCAAGGTATCTGCCTGAAATATTCGTGGTAGTCAGATGAATTGTGACGATGGGTTGACCCTACTTACTCCTTGTATTCGAAGCGCGTACCAAGACGGGAGAAGAAAGGCGGTAACATGAAATACACGGTGAAATTGCTAGCCTTCAGGGAGGACGAAGAGTCTTGCCCGATCCGAGCCGAGTCTGCATGGTAGGATCGAACGACGTTGTAGAATGCTGCGAATTCACGGCTGTCGTTCACATTGATGGGATCCTGACCGGTAAGTATATATGTATCATCAAAAAGATCACCGCGACTGCGAGCATTCTCTAGGTCCCGCGTCCACTGCATGTCTGTCTCATGCTCCTGGTATGTGCGGATTCGTGCCAGTCGTGTCTCTATGTCAAGTATTGCGGCTGGTCGGGCTTGGCCGTGATTGTACCAGGTGGCGCCGTCCGAGCCATGGTTATCGTCACCGGGCAAGTTGTAGAGAACATCTTGCTTGGACCACGAATTGAGTTTCAATACGGTGAGCTGCAAGCAACGAAGCAGTTCGGGGTAATGCGTCCGCAGATCTGCAATAACTTTACGTGTTTCGTCTGAAGCAGATGATGAGATCGTGGACGATCAACAAGTATGCTTGTGGCGCACCTTCTGGAAGTTTGATCACCATGTAGATATGATCATTATCTAGCTTTGGTGCCAAAACATTCAATGATTTAGAAGGGGAAACCGGTTCCAAATTACTCTCGTTCAAACATTCTTCAACGATGTCGGCATCGTCGACGTCGTCTCGTATTGGCACTGGGTTCTTCAGCCTGTAGTACTTGCATTTCTTGTACGAGACCTTCCCCAATATATCCGGATGTTTGGCTTCGAGGTACTCGAAGGCGCCCAAGATCCTAGCGTGTGCAGATATTGAAACCTTACAAAGTTCAGTCCCCAGTACGACCCAGAACTCAGCCGTGGCAGACTCGGCCCTAGTGACATTAGTCGAATGCAAAGACACATCAGTGCAAACACGAACATTTCCAGATTCAGTAAACTATGTGCAAGGTGGGTAGGAAAAGACAGGGGAGCTTGAAGCAAGATGGAAGTGAGATGGTACGATAAGCTTAAGCTTAAAGGGCTCTCAGTTCTCAGGTCAAGCAAGCAAGCAAGCAGGGTCCGCGTCACCAGGTGATCGCTAAGCGGCGCTTAAGCGTCCCAAACAAGTAACAGTGCTTCAGCATACTACCTGTCATCCACCTCACCTTCCCACATTCCGGTCTTAATTAAGATGGACGCACATGTGTGGCGACGATCTTAATTAAGATGGGGCCCATTGTTTTTGCCCAAGGAAATTAAATATGGAGATATCTCCTCCCTTCGTTCTGTAGTCTTTTATTCCGTATGTTTTATTATATATCTTTCTGTATGTTTTTCCATATGTTTTCCCTGACATATCTATAATTACACTGCATGTTTTCTTCGAGATAGATCTATAATTATATTAAACATTCGGAGATCTATGCGATATCCGCTCCGATTCCGCTCCCGCCTGCCGCTCCCGCTCCTCCCGCCCACCGTTCACTCCACTCCTGCCCACCGCTCCCGCCACTTGCCGCACCTCCCGCCTGCCACTCCTGCCACTCTCGCTGCCTGCCGCGCTTGCCGCCTACCTTTGTGCCCGCCTCTCCCGCTGCCACCGCTTCTCCTACTGTTGCCATCGCTTCTGCATTTCCTCTGTGATCTGACAGACATGTGTACACTATCGTTGTCGATCGTATGCCCAACGCCCGTCACTGCCGCCCGAAGCCCGTGCCCGACCCTTGCGGTATTTCCCACGCATGCCGAGTCAACATCGTGTGTCACCCAATCAACGGACGAGCGACACGTGTACCCGATCAACAGTCACGCGACGCGCATACCCAATCAACTGACTACGCAATGCGTGCCCCTTGATCGAGCTGACTTCATCCAACTCTTATGTGATATACTCACATGTGCTGTTCGACAGTCACACGTCATTCAGCATGACACCACTATCATCAGTTCGTTATTTCACCAGCCTTGACACTGCCGCGAGGACACTGTGTGGAGAGCATGCGCACCGTGTGGACCATTATATTTAAACCCTTCCTGCCCCCTATGTCTTTCATCAAGAAGAAGGGCCTATCCCACTCCTCAGTCATTCATCATCATGGTATGTGGGGCGTATCGAAGGAAGTCCTCATGGGCTCTAAGCAGGCGCAACGCAAGAAGGAACAGTCGAAGAAGCGAGAGCTGGCCATTGCAGGTGAGACAGGCCTTCGTAGTCATGTGGATATCCTGAACATATGCAGCCATGTCTAGTCACAATCGGAACATGATCCAGCAGATGGATATCGACAATGCTGCGATCCATGGAGGTGATGGCTTTGATTATAGCTCAGCATTTAATTCCATGCCGCCCGGTGAGGAGGGCTTCAACTTTAGCCATGAAGGAGGAGAGTTTGAGGTGTTCGAAGCCTTTGTGGATGATCTTGCTCATTTGACAGGCAGGTGCATATGCTAGATGATTATCATATTCTATTCTAATGACTGTATCCAAGCCAATGTCATGACGCTCGGAATCGTCATGATCGTGTACAAATACAAGTACGGCACTGGGAGATCCAGATGGAAGCACTAATGATGGCATACTTACAGTTTCGCCAGCCTCGGGCAGGTGGCATGTCCTCCGATTTGCCTTCGTCAAACTCAGCTGCCCGGACCCACACTGGAGACTCCTCTGGTGGTGAGGATGCTCCTGCATGTGAGTTACCTCTGCACGCTGACCTTGCTGCTCCCTCTGAACCTGCCGGACCCACCCTACTTCCTGAGGCCACCATGCGGCCAGATGGACCCTCTCCTACCTTCATTGAGGAGGAACACACGCTCGTTGTGGAGGTTGTTGATGCTTTTGGTACGTCTCACTGGCAACATGACTGTTGCCTCGCAGTACTTACGAACGGTCTTGTTAGAGCACCGCCGCTGCTCTTTCCATGTGCGGGGTGATGACATGTACCCTAATATTACTTTGATTCATAATGGATGTCTAGGTTCCTCACCCCTTTATCCCACAGTTGCCATCACACTCCGTACCCTTGAGATGTATAGACAAACCCACCATGCATGTCCATGCTTCAGCATTCAGTCAGAAGTTCATATGCTCTGCCACATGCATAATGTACGTGCTTCCGCCCCAACCTGTCTTCTTTTACATTGATATCCGCCTATCTCCAACACAGGTACCCTTCCGCCAATACCTTTGCGAGCAATTTTTGGCCGCCTACGACGTATATCTTGAGATACTCCACCATGTAGACATGTGTGTCAATGTGGCGCTTCACCGGGATACACCAAACTGGCGACTTCTCAATGCTTGCCCTCCCTGTTTCTATCAACTGAAAGAAGAGCTGAGCTTACCATTCCGTTTTCTATGTGAGATGGATGGTAATAACTCATTGAAGCGAACCGATGCATCTCTTCAAGAGCTTCGCGAGAGGCATGATCCGCGCACCCATCGCTCGGACTGTTGGGTCATGCCCGAGGAAGTCGACGTATTTCAGCACGAAGCTAAGGCTCAGCCTCAGGTGATGTTTACCCGACTCATGCACAGGTACATGCTCATGTGCCATGTGACAGGTTAAGGGACCTCAAATCACAGAGCCTACCATGGACAATGATGACTGGCAGGATATGCTGGACAGTGGAACATGAGATGCAATGTCTACGTGTATGGATCGATGGAAAAATGCCAGTCCTGAGGAGCGCAAGTGTATGTTTCAAATGTACGCCGAGTGCGGTATTTTCTTGGTTGCATGCCACCATGGCACAGTTCTCTTGGTCTGTGATATGATTCGCAGTGGTGAGCTGTGAGTGTAATTACAGCTGAATAATTATTTACACTGATGCCCAGGTAGTATGAAATATCCATTAGCGATGGTCAACAAGCTGATCAATGTATATGGCCCTGACATTGCATGTGGCTACGACATTGCATGCATGTTCTCAAAGACCCTCGCATTGAGCTCAATAGGACCATGTGCATCCAAAAATTGATTCAAGCTTGTCTTAGGGTGGTTTCATGGCTATGGACATAATGCGCTCTGTCAAACTGAATGGCATCCACGAAACGTCAAAGG
>Ga0137418_10002978_pt1 | contig 15537 bp, 18 predicted proteins | sample CZODoug3_1_2_16f_FD_122242 | JGI IMG/M metagenome (GOLD analysis project Ga0137418, IMG submission 122242) | Vadose zone soil fungal communities from Angelo Coast Range Reserve, California, USA - CZODoug3_1_2_16fungal (Hybrid Assembly) | ecosystem: Environmental > Terrestrial > Soil > Vadose... | reverse complement strand
CTATCGTGGCCGTGACGAAATCGACCGCATCGCGGGCGCGATCAAAGCTACTCACCCTGAATTCCGATATCAGCCAATTACCGAGCCCGCGGAATCGGGCAATGGCGGGCTGGTCCGCTGGGTATCAGGCCGCCCGGGTGAGGCGCCAGCTTACGCCGGGACCGATTTCATCATTGCGCAGGACGGCCGGATCGCCGCCGTTTATCTCTTTTTCGACAAGCTACCGTGAGCTGGACTCTGCCGTGCGACGTCCTGTGCTTAGGATTGGCAAACGGCGGGAGGAATATTTCGCGGTCGCTCAAGCTGCTTTGCTTGAAGCGAAACTTCGGAAATCTATCGGCAATCCAGGAGAAAGGCGGCTATCTCCTTAGGCAACGGGAAACGAGCGGTTTGTCGGCAACTCTTACCTAATCTGATCGTGGAAGAGTAGCGCGTTTGTCGGTACTAACCCGACGGGGGAGCTTATAACTTCCGCGTTGCCCGTAATCCGTCCAAGATCGATGCCAAAGCGCGGAGAGCGGAATTCGAATTGCTGTCACTCGTGTGTTCGATAAGGCCGTTAGAACGAAGCCGCCCGGCATCGGCGAGGGCCACAAGAAAGCCTTTCCCAGCGGCAAACTCTGACCGCCTCGTCGAACTGCGGCAAAACCCCGACTAAGCGGCCTCACCTTCACTGCCAGCTAACTGCCCCCTTCCGCGGCTTGGCAGGCTACGCCGACTGCGTAGTCACGAGATCGAAGGAGGAAGTGAGCTCGATTGCCTCGTGCAGTGTCCGATATAGGGGGCAGTGCATCGCATAATTTCCGTGAACGCGTGCAACGGTTTCTCTTGCCTGTTCTGGCGCTTTCAGGCGCATAGCCACGTGGATGCGCCTGATCACCAGCACACCTTCCTCTGTTTCCACCTCCCCGGTCACATCTGCCGTCAAGCGCCCATTACTGGCGTCAATGTGGCGCGCCTCCAGCGCGCCTCCGAAGGTACCCATCATTCAACCGGCGGTTGCTGAAATGACGTAGTCGATCGTAGAGGAGTGCGGCTCCTCCAGTTTCGCAGGGTCAATCTTGTAATGTTCAGCGATGGCCCCATGAACACTGAATATTACCGACTTGGATTCCCCGGGCAGCTGCGCTATGCGCAGGGGCCCCTCGCGGCGTTCGATATGGGACTTCGAAACGTAAACCACGTTACTCACGGTGTCCTCCTTCCAGAGGCCTCATCCTACTGTGACATCACTCCAGGATCTATTTGTGTTGAATCGCCTTGGGAGATCTCTTCAAGTCAAGCGGGCGAATCTGCAGCTCCCATGTTACCGGCACCGACGCGGGGGGATAGCAAGTCGTTCTATCGCAGGCCTGATATTGCAGCTCTCCTAAAATAGAAACTGTCTTTCCGGCGGAGAACAGCGCGCTGGCGCCATCTCTCACTTTAGAGACATCGACTGTGGCATCCTGAGTGATTCTGAAGTTGCCGTCGAAAACCGGCACTTCTTCTTTAATTGCCTCCAAGTAGAGGGTCTTGGGCGGCGGGTAACTCACAGGCGCTAGTTCAATTCCGGCGGAGCTGTGCAAGATGAGCTGGATTGGCTTGTAGCCCTGCACTCCAGGAGAATAGACGTGAACATCAGGCGGAAGATCGATGTCCGCGGTCAACGTGACCCGGCTACCGGGGACCACAGTGCGATCCGATTGTGAAAGAGTGACTCGAAGATGGGGCGCTTCGACGGTTTGGCTCACTTCCTCGGTTAATTCGGGGAAAAGCTTCCCAATGACATTGTTGGCGGTGAAGCGGTTCGTGTACTTAGCCTCGAAATACTTTTCGCGAATAGTTCCGCTCTCGTCGATATAGAAAAAGCCGGGGTGCGCCATTCCTTTGGTCATGCCTTTGGCTTCTGCGTTAAGGACGTTAAAGCTGCGAATGACCTGAGAATTGGGATCAGCCAGCATCGGAAATTCGATTTTGTGCCGCTTGGCAAAATCCGTGAGGATCGCTGGACTATCGTAGCTTATTGCAGCCAAATAAAGCCCCTGCTTTTCGAACCTATCTTTGGCGTTTTGCAGCTGCACGAGCTGCGCTTTGCAGAAGGGTCACCAATCGGCGGAACGAAAAAAAAGAAGCACAGTGCCCTTCGATCCTTTGAGGGTCTCGTTGGACTGTTGATGGCCGAACTGATCGGACAGAACAAACGATGGAGCTGGTTGGCCGACTTCCAAACCAATCGATGGAGGAACCTCCTGGTTGTTGGGCGTGCTTTTTTGCCCATTGGAAAGACCAAAGATCCCGAGAAAGAAAAGGATGGCAACGGCAATCTTCATTTTGGCTCCCAAATTCCGTTTCGTTGCTTGCCGGCCGGCGCCGGCACAGCGAGGTCAAGCAGAGCGCATGCAGGGACGCTAATTCGAAAGTCGCGCGAATCCCGCTCCCCACACTCTTCCGGCATCCGCCTCTTGGACGATCACCGCAATCCTGAGATTCCGTGCATCCTTGGCGTTGAAACCGAGTTTCATGTCTCGGGAAAACCCTGCGGATCTATCTACTGCTCCGATTCGGACGAGATTTCGCAGAACCGCCACATGCTTCAGCGTTCTTCCAGCGTTCTCTCCGCCATTCACATGCGATTCGTCGCTGTCATCCGCTACGGCGAGAAAAACGCCCGCTGATTCCGTGGTGCGGAAGCGGGTAATGGGCCGGTTTCGACATGAAAGACTGTCATTTTTTCATCGGTCCGACTCGAAGAGAGACTCACTGGAGCTTTCATTACCTTCGTGGCGCTCTCAATTGCCTGCCTCGCTCTTCGTTCATCGCTGCCCACGAATTCAAAGTGCCCGTCAACGATCATCTGCGGGGTATAGATGCTCCCGAGGCCAAACCGCGCCGCGTAGGCACTTTGCCGCTCGCTGTATTCGTGCGAAGAGTAGGGATCCTTCCATCCGATGTCGTTCCAGTAGTCCACGTGTTCACTTAAAACGATCAGGTCTGCGCCACTCGCCCTTTGCGATCGGTCGAGTCTTTCTAACAGGGCATCGGCAGGAGGGCAACTCGAGCATCCCTCGGATGTAAACAGTTCGATGAGCACGGGGCTGCTTGGCCTGTCATCGCGGCTCGGCTCCGCCGGTATGCTCGCGGCATGGATGTATCGAAACGAGAGTATCGTCGTTAGAACAGAAATCGCGACCAATCCAGTAATTGATAGCCTGAAACGCATCATGCTTCCCCTGACCGATTGAGATTGTCCACCGTATTTTCAAAACTGCTCAATTCCATCCCCCGCTGACCGCGATCAACTGGCCCGTAATCCACGCGGCTTCATCTCCAGCCAGAAAGGAGACAACGTTTGCGATATCCTGCGGTTGTCCGAGCCGGCCGAGAGGGGTCTGGGAAACGACCACGGAACGAAAATCGCTGGAACCCGGCATGGCTCGGAAGCCCTCGGTGTCGGTGGCGCCAGGCAGGACAGAGTTCACTAGGATCTTCTTAGGACCGAGCTCCGCTGCGAGGCCCTTGGTGATGGCGTCGACGGCTGCCTTGGTCGCGGAGTAAACGACCAAGTTGGGTCTCGGAGAAAGCGCGGCGATCGAGCTAATGTTGATGATCGATCCCCCGGCATCTCCAAACAAATGGACCGCTTCCTGAATCGAAAAGAAGAGACCCTTCACGTTCAGACTAAAATGCCGGTCGTAGAGCTGCTCATCAATCTTCTCGAAGGGGGCAGGCGAGTAGACGGCAGCGTTGTTGACCAAGACGTGAACGCGTCCATATGCCCGAACCGTTGCCTCAAATAGTTTCTTCACGTCGGCCAGCTTGCTCACATCGGCGCGAACGGCCAAAGCGCGGCCTCCCCGCTTTTGTATGTTTGCGACGACGGTTTCGGCTTCCCGCGCGCTGTTTGAGAAGTTGACGGCCACCGCAGCACCGTCTTCGGCGAGCTTCTCTGCTATTGCCGCGCCGATTCCTTTCGACGCCCCTGTGATGATTGCAACTCTGCCAGACAAGTTCGCCATTGCTCCAAGTTCTCCTTTGGTCTGTTAGTGCTAACCGACTGCTGTCTGTGTGAACGTGACAGTCTCTTCCTCGGCCACCAGGAACATTGGTGGCCCCCCGGAAGAAATTTTCACCGCGTGCGCGAGCACCTCTTTGCCACCTTCAGAAGCGGCGCACGCTTCGAGAGCTTGCATGGACGGAAAATGAACTTCGACGATACGGTAGAAGGGAGGAACACCTTGCGGGGAGCCCAATATCTTAGTTCCGACAATCTTGATCTTGGCGTCTAGCTTCGAGACCGCAAGCGGCACATGCTCGCGTTCGTAGACTTTCTCGAAAACAGCAACATCTTTGGGACGCGGGTATATGACAACGAGTTTCACGTCTGCCATTCGATTGCTCCTCGACAAACCTTGTAAAAGCGCCACCGTGTCGCGTTCAACGAAGCACCCTTTCGATTTCGCATGGCCCTTCCGTCATCGAGCGATGAACAGCGACTCCAATCAGATTTGCGAGCTACCCAAAAGTTTCACTTGTTTTGGAAAATCGTCGAGGCCCGCTCACTCCAGATTCAGCACCGTAGTTCGATAACCTCGGGTTGGGGAACAATACTTCCTTAGCAGGATTCAAACAACGGACGACGTTTATAACCTTCCCGTGTCCCACGCGCTCATCACGGAGGCCGCGGAGAAATCACACGACAACGGGTCTACTTCAGGAGGTTCCGGAATCAACTAAATCGTCACTCGTTGGACTCACAGGAAGGAGCTCCGGCCTCAGTCGCTCAATCGTGCCTGTGCTCCCTACTCAACTCACTATGCTTCGCGTCGTTTCGCGACAAACCACCAGCCGAACCAATAGGCTCAAAACTAAACTTCAGGGCTAAGCGAAACTTTTCGCGTTTCCGATACTCAGATGCAGGACAGCATCTTTACGGTTTAAGGGAGATATTTTTAATGAATACCATTCGTTCTGGACGATCTGTTTTGCAAGCACTGGACCCCTTCGTTACTTGGTTCGGGATCGGCGTTTCGGCAGCAAGAGCACAGAGAAATAGGGTGAAGTTGTTGATCCGACTCGCCCTGGCAATCTCTCTGTGCTCGCTTCCAGCCTTGGCGCAGGAAAGACAAGAAAGAAATGAAGTGGGGCTTCAGATCGGAGGCATTGTAACCCCGAGCCAAACATTGGTCCGAGGGGGCAGCCTCATAGGACCTGGAGGAACAACCCTTCCTACTCAGGATTTACCATTCGACTCCAGCTTGACCTTAGGGGCTGAGTACGATCGAGTCGTCATCCAGAGGCAGAAATTCGCAATTGACGGGGGCGTTGATTTCCTGGCTTCTCCATTCGATGTGAAGCTCAGTCAGAGGCCCCAGAATGCCATCGGACAATATGCCTTTGTTTTTCTCACTCCGCACGTCCGGCTGAAATTCCATCCGGAGGGGGCGTTCTCTCCCTGGCTGTTGTTTGGAGGTGGATATGCCCGCTTCCGTGAGAGCGCACCTACCACTGTGCCTTCTTTTAAGTCAGGTACAAATACTGGGACCTTTGTCTTTGGTGGCGGCGTTGACACTCGCCCGGTTATCCGCATCCGAAAAATAGGCGTCGGCTTTCGGTTCGAAGTGCGGGACTTCTACTCGGGGCTGCCAAACTACAACGTAAATGTGGGCGGTGGTCTTCAGACCAACTTGGCATTCACCGGAGGTTTGCTGCTGAAGTTCTGAGGCTCTGCTGAGAGCACTCCGTACAAGGTTGGTGTTCTACACCAGTCGGAGCTCGACTCTAAACGCTAGGATTTCGGCCTAACGCTGGAAATCTTTCGTCACCGGCGGGAGTGTCCATCCATGGCGTCTTCTGCGAAGAACTGGCAATCCCAACCCGACGTTGCGCTGGTCCGAGCACCCCAGCGCAACGTTGTGGCGAGGGGCGGCATCATTCTGCATTTCTCAGGTCTCTTACCACGTAGATTCCGGATCGGGACCCCTGCTCCATCCTGGTCCTTATCACTTCCCACAAAGGCAACCGCGCCAGCGGCCCACCCGCTGAAACTATTCGAAATGTCGTGAATCGGATTGTCAGGGCGATTCGAGTCACGAGCCGGGCCAAATGGGCACAACCATCAGAGAAGCGTCCTACGCTTCTGCGAAAACAGGAAGGCCACTCGAGAATCGTAATACGGGCTTCTCGGCCTTCCGAAATATTGATCAGCCTAAGAGGGCAGCCCCGGATGTGGAGGAAACCCTGCATCGACCCGAAGACGCGCTTACCGCGCAGGAAGTCAACCGACGGTCAACTATGAACGGTGCAACTCCCGGCGACGGCGTGTTGCGGAAGCCGTCTGCAGAGCGTGGTTTCAAGAAAGGCCTGGCCTCCGCTGTCCATCAGAGTTCGGCTCAAGCCGCGGAAGGGGCATTGATCGATCAGATCCTCTCTGGGCACAAAGAGCTGTTCATGGAGCTCATCCGTCCCCATCAAAGGACGGTTTATGCGACGGTGTTCGCTTTGCTGGTGAATAGGCAGGACGCTGAGGACGTCGCGCAAGATGCGTTGCTGAAGGCACTAACCCGCTTGAATCAGTTTCGCAGAGAGTCGAGCTTCGGTACCTGGCTGATTCAGATAGCGATCAATGAGGCGCGAATGAGAAATCGAAAACAGTGGCGCATGCCGATGCTGTCGCTGACGGATGACAAAGACGACGCGAAAGCGTACGTTCCGAAGGACTTCGAAGACTGGCGTGAGATTCCGTCCACCGCTTTGGAGCGCGTGGAAGTACGCGACGCCTTGGTCAAGGCCCTAGGCTCGCTGGCGCGGCACTACCGGGAGGCATTCGTGCTGCGCGATATCCATGAGCTGAGCATTTCGGAAACATCGGCAATTTTGGGGATATCGCCCGGAGCCGTGAAAAGTAGGCTTCGGCGCGCTCGCTTGATGCTGAGAGACATCCTGGCTCCCGGCCTCGGACACGATGGCCGGTTGAGGTGGGCTTCGAAAGAAGTGAGGAAACCATGGGAATAAGCTGCGAAGAAGTCTGGAGAGATATCTCAGATTATATCGACGACGATCTCGATCCCGACCAACGAGCGGCGCTCGATCAGCATTTTGCTCAGTGCCGTCATTGCGCGGCGCTCCTGGATGGTACGCGCAACGTAATTGGTCTTTATCGCGATCAACGCGTGCTGGCTCCCCCGGATGGTTTTCATGAGCGCCTATATCAGAGGCTCGGGGAAACGACCAAAACGTCGCGCCGTTCTTTTTTGGCTTGGACGCTGACCGCTGCTGCAGCCGTACCACTGGGACTGGCGTTGTTCTCCGCCAGGAGGCTGATAGTGCCGGCGCACCACACTCAGAATCCGTCGAGCGAACCCGATGGGCGCCAAGTTCCGGAGACGGTCGCAATATCACAGGATCAGGATGACAAGTTGTATCACGTAGCCGGCTGCTCGCATCTGCATGGCAAGCCACAATTTCTTCCAGTCGCAGACGCAATTCGCGAAGGCTATTCGCCCTGCCCTGTTTGCATTGGAAAGCGCAAGCCAGCGAAAAAAGGGTAGCTTCCCACGATGGATTGCGATTCGACGTGCAAGACTAAAACTCTCTGGATCGCATCGAATCTCACTCCATGAAATGCGCGCAGTTCCTGGCAAAGTTCCCCCCTCCTGTGTGACTTGATGGCTGCTGGCGGGGTCAGTTGATAGCCGCGCCGGGAGCCGCGAGGCCTGCATGCAGACCCATTCGAGCGTGGTTAGTCTCTGCTCGAAACGCGGCATGCAGGTTCGTTCCTCCTGTCTCTTCCCACGAATAAATAAACTTTTCGCCCTGCGGAAACTTTCTGATTGCTCGTGACTCCCATTGCCAGGGTGGCTCCAGAATCTTTTCCGGAGATTCACCACCCGGTTAGAACTCTCGTCAGCAAGTTTGGGCAATCGCGTCTCAGGGGTGAAGTGTGCTTACTGCAAAATCGAAATCTTGGGGGTACGTCAAAATGACAAAGTGGATGGCAGTCTTCTTCGGCGTGTTGTCAATCGCGCTTCTTACACCTGCTGGCCTGCGGGCACAAGCTGGAGCAACAGGAGCGATCACAGGTACGGTATTAGACCCGAAAGGCGGCGCAATTGCCGGGGCAACGATTGTCGTGACGAACATGGTCACCGGCCAGAAAGAAAGAGAGGTCGTAACCACCGGCGCAGGAACGTTTAATGTTCCAAGCCTGGTACCGAGCAAATACAGTGTGCAAATCACGGCCACAGGATTTGCCAAATTTGTCACGGACAACGTCATTGTTCAAACGACGGAAACGAGGACTGTCAATGTGACCTTGACTGTCGGCCAAGTAACGGAAACCGTCACAGTACATGATGTGACGACGCCCGTGGAACTCACCTCAGCAACGACCGGCGAGACCATTGGCGCCGAGACAGCCAGCACGTTGCCGCTTTCCACCCGGAATTTTTTAACGCTTCTCACCCTTTCCGCCGGCGCTAATACGGAACTGTTTGACTCCGCGGCGCTGGGCCGGGGACAAGTCACAATTAACGTCAACGGACAGCGTCCCACCAACAACAATTTCCAGTTGGAAGGCGTCAACGCAAACGACGTAAACCTTCCAATCTTGGATAATGTGCCGCTGCCCAACCCCGATACCATCCAGGAGTTCAAGACGCAAACATCTCTCTATGACGCGTCCTCGGGACGCAACGGCGGAGGCAACGTGCAAGTGAACTTGAAGACCGGCACGGCCCATTATCATGGAGACGCTTACGAGTTTTTCCGGAACAACGTCTTGAATGCCAACGATTTCTTCTTCAACGCGGCAACGCCACAGGTCCCTCGGCCGGTGCTGCGACAAAATCAGTACGGCGGCTCGTTCGGGGGACCGGTTCCGAAATCAAAGGACTTTTTTTTCTTTGTGAATTATCAGGGAACGCGAGAAGAGTCCGGGATTTCCGCTGGAACGGTGCTCAACTCGCAGATTCCGGTTTTGCCGGCGCAGCGTGATGCGGCTACACTCGCGGCGACATTTCTCCCAGCGGGTTTCTCGGCTTCGCAAATTAATCCCGTCGCCTTGGCCTACTTGAACTTGCCTGCATCGAAATGCCCGCTATTCACTGACGGAAGGTTTTGCATTCCAACCGTGGCCGGAACTCCGGGCTTTACCGGTCAGAGAGTCAACCTCGGCAATGTCACGGCGTCCAGTGTGGGAGCATTCCAGGATGATCAGTACACTCTGACAGCCGACAAACAACTAACGGAAAAGGATAAGCTGACCGCGCGCTGGTTTTTCTCCGACAACAACGCGTCACAACCCTTTGGCACCGGCGCAAACAACGCAAACAGCCTTCCCTTCGCGAAAGGTCTTCCCGGCTCAAACCGTTTTCTAAAACTGGGTTGGACGCGAGTCTTCTCCGCCAACGTCGTAAATGATGCCCGTTTTGGATTCAGCCGATTCTTTTTCGCGCAAGATCCGGCCGAGCCCATTACACTCGCGGACATCGGGGCTACCCGCGGCAACTCTGCGCAGTTCCCCGCTGCCTACCAACTGATTATCACCGGTGGAGGGCCTTTGGTCCTCGGAACCGGTGTCAATGACAACCGCGGCGGAGCGTTCAATACCTTCTATGAAGCCGACGACCTTTCGATCACGAAAGGGAAGCACCTGCTGCGTTTCGGATTTGACGCGAGCCGATATCAACTCAACCGCTTCAACAATTTTGCGCAGCGCGGCAGCGTTACTTTCAGCAACACCGCGGCAGGCGATGCATCACCAGGCTTTCCGAATCCTCCGGCCCTGAGCGGTTTCCAGAACTTCCTGCTGGGGCGCGTGGATACAACACAGGCGGAAGCCGGCTTCTCGAGCTTTCACTTCCGAGCCTTGGATTTTTCCGCCTATATCCAGGACGACTGGAAGATTAAGCCCCGGTTCACGCTGAACCTTGGATTGCGTTGGGAAGGCCTCAGCACCGCTCATGAACTCAATAATTTTCTTTCCAACTTCCGGGGCCTCGAAGATGGGCAGCCAGGGCCGATCAGCATCATTCACCCGCAGCAGACGCAGAATGTCGGCACTCCCGGCGTTTCGAGCTGCACGCTGACCACTTGCTTCAGCGCGGGCAATTTCGCCCCTCGGGTAAGCTACGCTTGGGACATATTTGGTGACCAGAAAACCGTAATCCGCTCCGGATACGGCATCTACTATCAGCGTGTCTCCAACCAATCCCTTCTACAGACTGCCGGTGGGTTGCCCTTCAACGAAGCCGTCAGCGCCGCGCCATTCACAGTGACGCCGCAGAATCCATTTCCCAGCATCTTGCCCAACTCTGCCTTCCCTCTTTCTACCGACCAGGTGGTGCCCGCACTCATCGGTTTTAACGGAACGACCGGCGCGCCCATCTTCCAGAGCGCCAGCGGAGGACCGCTCTCGGGCTTCTTCTTCTTCCCCATTCGGAGTTTCCGCCCTCCCTATGCGCAACAATGGAACTTCAACGTCCAACGCGATCTTGGAAAGGGATGGTTGCTCGAAGTTGGCTACGTTGGCACCCGCGGTTCGCACCTGCTGGGAACCGGCCGACCCGCAAATCCGGGTCAGATCTGCACGCTCGCCCAGCCCTGCATCATTCCGGCTTCCATTGGTGGAAACGTGAACGTGCCTGCAGGCACCCCGTTTGTGACGAAGAACCCAGACGGCACCATCGCCATCACCGGTAGCACGGCCGCGAACCTCGACGCCCGGGTTCCGTCGCGATACCTTGGACTCGCGAACTCTCGCGGCTTCTTCCAATTCCAGGATGGTAGCTCGACGTACCACGGGCTGCAGGCTACTTTGAGCCATCACTTCACGGGCAGCCTCTATTTCCAAGCAGCTTACACGTACTCAAAATCGATCGATAATGGCTCGGGATCAGTTTTCGGAGATGAGCTAAACGGTTTGACTCAGTACGGCAACCTCCTGAACCCGAGCGGTCAGCGCGCGGTCTCGGACTTTGACCGCAGGCACCGCTTCGTTGTCAGCTACAACTATGATTTGCCGGTTGCAAGACTGTTTCGCGGCCATGGGCCGAGCAGGTTGGTCAACGGATGGGCAGTCAATGGAGTGAGCACGTTCCAATCGGGGACGCCAATTACGGTCTTTGATGGCTCTACCTTTACGCTCCAAGACCTCGATGGCATCAACGGCACCAATTTTGCAACCCTCGCGCCAGGCGCGACCTTGGCCTCCGCAATCCCCTCTGGCGGTGTTGAGAGTCGCCTCGGTTCTTTCCTCAATCTGAACGCTTTCACGCCTGGCGGCAATTGCGTGGACAACCAAAACGCTCTGGTGCCCTGCCGGATCAATGGCGCGCCCAATCCCGCGGCCGCAGGCGCGGCGATAGGAAATGTTGGACGCAATGCGTTCCGCGGCCCTTTCCAGCAAAACTGGGATCTATCCATCACCAAGAATACGAAGGTCACGGAAGCTACTTCGGTGGACTTCCGCGCCGAGTTTTTCAACGCGTTCAACCACGCCGTATTCTCGGGTCCACAATCTGGCGGCTTTGGATCTGCGACTGGCAATTTAGGTCTAGTCAACATCGCAAACGGATCGAGCGCGATTTTGTCAACCGCGAACCGTCCGCGGATTATTCAGTTCGCGATGAAGTTCAACTTCTAGTGTCTTTCGACTCGTCGCTCTATCGTCGCTCCCGGCTCCAACACAACGTGGGAGCCGGAAGCTTTAGCCAGCATGCGAAGTCGCCGCACGATTCAGCGGGGGTTTCCCCTGCAAGTTGTTTATCCGAATCACCGGAGAAAGCGAGCTAAGAAAAATTATGGATACCACTAATCAATTCGCATCTACGGAAGAAACGCTGGTCAAAGCGTTACTGCGCGCCAAGTCCAGGACCTCGTTGGAGACAGCGGGCATCCACGTCTCGCGTTACGGACTCGTAGTCACACTGTTGCTGATTGGTGTTCTTAAGTTCACAGCCGGCGAGGCGCAAGGCATCCAGCCCTTGGTGGCGAACAGTCCGCTGATGTTCTGGCTTTATCGAATCTTTACCCTTCAGAGCGTTTCCAATCTGATCGGAATGATCGAAATCGTCGTAGCCCTGCTTATCGCCCTACGGCCGTGGTCCGCAAGGCTCTCTCTTGTCGGCAGCATTGGCGCCGTCATCACGTTCGTATTGACGGTGAGTTTTCTGTTCTCGACGCCAGGAGCCTTCCAGTTCTCACACGGATTTCCCTTGCTAGGCGATGCTGGCCAATTCCTAATCAAGGATCTCGTCCTCCTGGGTGCATCGATCTGGACTGCCGCAGAAGCGCGCAGGGTAAGTTAGTTCATTCCCACCTCTGATTCGATCTCGACGATTCTGAAACCTTTATTGGATTCGAGCCTCTCATTCAATGAACCGCTGACTTTCGTCAGTGCCGATGCACCTCGAAATGGAGGCAAGGCGTAACCAAGTATGACATCCCTAGGGCAACCATCTGCGCGAAACCGAACGAGCATCGGGATGTCCTATTGCACAATCATGCGATGCGCGCTCGTGATGATGAGTCAGGCGTTTCTCATAGCAACTCGTGTTTTGCGAATTGCTGGTTACTAAATTGCCCGCTCAACCGCTGCCGACCCTCGCATCGTGGGGAGATCAAGAGGATGTCAGGTCGGGCTCGCAAGTGGATGAGACACGCAAACCTAATGTCCTCCTCATCGGCGAAAGTCCTTACTTGCTTTCGCTTTGGCGGCCTCCTCTAGCGAAGGCAGGGTGCCAATGTCACTTTGCGGAATCCCATCAAGAAACGGTCAAGCTCCTCACTCACACCGAACTTGACATCGTGCTCAGTCTAAACGGGCAGCACGGCCTGTCTAAAATCGTGGCCTTACTGGCAGGTTCGCGCGTAAGCATGTTTCACAGAGTGCCCGTTGAGGAAGGCTGTTGGTGGTTGCCCGTTCTTCGAAATGGACACAACTGTCTTGGCGCGGCTGCTTTTCGGCCAAATGAATTCACTTGTGTTTTTTCTGAGATCGTTAAGGGCATAATCACGGAGGCCACCTTGAGTCCGCTCTCAACGATTTGAATCCCGCCTTTGCAGTTTGAAATCACCGCATTGCCTTCATTCCGTCGTTCCCTCTTCAGCAGGTTTCGCATCTCCTCACTCCCGGCCTGGCCCGAAACCTTTATGCGCGCTACGACTCCTACTTATTGCAGGCATTACTTTTATCTGTGCGGCCGGCTCGGCGCGATGACCTGGCTTCCGCGCAAGTCAAGAGGAAATGACTGCAGTGATGGGTCGTTAACGACGGAAAGCGCGATCTTTGTTGAAGGTAGTGTCGGTCTTCATCGGTTCGGCCAGCATCAGCCGATACTGCAGGAGGAAAGAAAGTGATGGTTCCAAAGTTTCTAGTACCCGATAACACCACGTTGGCAGCAAGCGCGATGGTTGAAGAGAGACTCGTGGATGGTCCAGCGCAAAGAGCCCGGATATTCGTTAGAGAGTCCGCGCGCGGTGGACCGGCACCGCGTAAGACCTTGTTCGCGGAGGCGATGCTGGAAAACAGCGCAACGAAACCACGCCGTCGCCTGGGTGATTTTATTGTTTCCGCAACCGTGCAATTACTTCTTTTAGCGACACTGCTTTTGCTTCCGCTTTACTTCACCCAAGCGATCGATGTCCATCTGTTCAATAAGACGCTGCTCGTGGTGCCTCCTCCGGCGCCAGCGTCAGCGCCGCCACGCGCGCTGGCACGGTCGGTCCCGTCGAAACCGAGAGTGATGTCGGTGGCAAGGAAGTTAGTGATGCCCAGGGCTATACCGCATCAGGTCGCTGGTCTTACGGAACAGCCGGACGAAAACGACGCCGCAGCTGCGATTGTCCCCGGCGATGGCGTTCCGGGCGGCGTTCCTGGCGGGCAGCCCGGTGGAGTGATCGGCGGACTCCTCTCCGGCGCGGCCCCTCCAGCTCCGGCCGCAATCAATTCGGCACCGAAGCGCCCGGTTCGCGTGGGCCACGGAGTAAAGGCTCCGCGACTCATCCTTGGGCCCCAGCCGGTGTACCCGATCCTGGCCCGACAGGCCAGAATCAGCGGCGCGGTTGTAATTGACGCGGTGATCGACACCCAGGGAAACATAGTGGAAATGAGGACTGTGTCCGGACACCCGATACTGGCATTGGCGGCCATGGAAGCGCTTCGCCACTGGAAGTACGAGCCGACCATCTTGGGTGGCGAGGCCATTCCCGTCGAGTTGCTCGTGACTCTTACGTTCGTTCCAAACGGGGCTCAGAGCTGAGAAACATGAGAAACACACAGCGTTCACTACGCAGAATGTTTTGCATTTTCAGCTTGTGCCTGGCATTGCTTCCTTTCTGTACAAACGCCGTGGAGATTAGGTCCCTTCTTCGGTACGCGGTGATTCTCGCTCATAGAAGCAATTCCGAACGATCCGTTCGTTCTGCCGCGAGGCGCTACCGCACGGAAATGAGTGCGCAAGACGGGATCGGCTGGCCAAACACGGTCGGCGAGAACGTTGTTCTAGCCTTGGCGGCTTCTAGCGAGCGGTTGGGCGTCGTGACGGATACGAGCGACCACAACGACTTCGGACGAGGCTCCGTGGCAAGTACAAGCACCGCAAGAGTCTCGGAAATGAGTTCCGCGCCGATTCCTTTTCAGCTCACGGATAGTCTCATCTACATCCAGGCCAGCGTCAACAGATCGCACCTGCTTTGGATGATGTTGGACACGGGTTCGAGTGTCACTGTTTTCGACGAAACCGTATCGAAAATGCTGGGGATTCGGTTTCTTGGCCAAGGGAACGTTCATGGACCCGGGCAAGGGTCCGCCCAAAAGCTCACGTTTGCCAACCACGCTACCCTCATGTTTGCGGGGGAAGAGCTCGGAGATCAAACGGTGGCGACGCTGCCTCTGGAATGGTTCTCGCGCGAAGTGGGCCGAAGTACGGATGGATTCCTCGGCTCCAATGTATTCCGCAACTATGTTGTTGAAATCGACTACGCAAATCAGGTGCTCCGTTTTCACGATCCGGCAGGCTATTGTTATTCCGGATCGGGTCAGCGTTTGCCACTCCAGTTCGTCTGGAACGACATACCGACCGTACACGCGGAGGTTGTAGCGCAAGACGGAAGAGCAATCGACGGCGTCTTTTTGGTCGACTCAGGTGCGACGACCGCCATTTGGCTTACAAAAGCATTCAGCGAGGCTCATCCAGAGGTTCTACCCGGGCATGACACGGTCGAAGTGCCAAAGGTGGTTGCCGTAGGAGGTGAGTTGACTGCCCGGCTTGGACGCGTGCAGGCCATTAGGCTCGGAGGATTCGTGGTCTCCATGCCACTCACGCAATTTTCCCAAAATACCTCCGGCATTTTCGCGGCTCCGGATATTACGGGGACCATCGGGGCACAGATGCTGCGTCGATTCACCGTCATATTTGACTACCCGCACGGACAGATGATTCTCGAACCAAACGAGCACTTCGGCGACCCATCCTAAATAAGGAAAAAAACGCACCAAATTATCAACAGCTCAGGGAAGCAATTAGGTTCGGCTTTGCCCAACTTGCGGTTTTTCAA
>Ga0137418_10002977_pt1 | contig 15539 bp, 11 predicted proteins | sample CZODoug3_1_2_16f_FD_122242 | JGI IMG/M metagenome (GOLD analysis project Ga0137418, IMG submission 122242) | Vadose zone soil fungal communities from Angelo Coast Range Reserve, California, USA - CZODoug3_1_2_16fungal (Hybrid Assembly) | ecosystem: Environmental > Terrestrial > Soil > Vadose... | reverse complement strand
CTCCTGCGTCATGCCCGCGCTCGTCGCGGGCATTGATGTCTTTGCAGATGCCGCAAGCCGCCCCGTGTGACGGTTCCATGCAGTGTTGATCGGAACAACCGCGCAGCGAGCTTGATTTTCCTTCGCGGATTCCCATTTCTGCCGCGTGACAAACAGCTTCTCGGGCGCATGGCCCAACACCAGCTACACGAACCCTGAATCGCGGCGCGAGGCGCTGGCGCAGCTCGACCGCCTGGCGCGGCTGTTCGACACCGCCTTCGTGCTTCCGGGGACCAATATCCGGTTCGGCATCGAGGCGGTTCTGCGGCTGGTTCCCGGCATCGGTGACGCCGCCGCCTCGACGCTGTCCTGCTATCTGCTCTACGAGGCGCACCGGCTCGGCGTGCCGCCGGGCATTTTCGCGCGCATGCTGCTCAATGTCGCGATCGAGGGCACGGCCGGCACGGTGCCGTTCCTGGGCGACGCCTTCGACGTCGCGTTCCGCGCCAACCGCCGCAACGTGGCGCTGCTGCGCGATCATTTCGAAAGCGTCGGCTGGGTCTAGCGGGCGGTCTCGACAAGGGATCGGCTGGAGCATCTTGCGTTTGCCTTGAACCCGATCGTCGTCATGACCGCGACAGACGAGCGCGGGCATGACGGCGCGCAATCTTTAATCTTGACACCCATTTTTTTGACGGCCGCGCCAAAACGGTGTAGGAGAAAATCCACAGTTGGAATTGCGCCCGGCGCCGCAAAGCGTCGGGCGTTTGTATGAGATCTCATCCTCGTCCTGAGGAGGCGCGAAGCGCCGTCTCGAAGGACGGGCCACGGGCGAGAGCGGTGCCAGCCGCCCATGGTTCGAGACGCGCGCTGACGCGCGCTCCTCACCATGAGGTGTTCGAGACGCGGCTCAATTCGTCGTCTTGGCCACCATGCGCTCCGCGGCCGGCGGCAGGAATTTGTCGGTGTAGACGCTTCCCGCGTCCGGGCTCGCCGGCAGCTGATACGCCGCCACGACCGAGTCGATGGTCGTCTTCAGCTTTTCCGGCGTGACCGAGCTCAATCCGAACTTCGCGACATGCGGCGTGTTGGTGAGGCCGAGCGCGATGTCGAGCCGCACCTTCTCGATATCCATCTTCATCATGGGGTCGCGCGACTTGAGGAGATCCAGCGCCTTCTGGGGCGCCGCGATCGTGTCCTTGGTCCCCTGGTTGAGGGCCTTGACCACGCCGCGCACCGTGTTGGGATTCTCGTCGGCGAATTTCCTGGTCGTCACCAGCGCGAGCCCGTACATGTCGGCGCCGAAGTCGGCGTAGCGGATGACGAACAGATCGTCCATCGTGAAGCCGAGCTCGAGCGCCGCCGGGATGTTGGAGTTGGTGAATCCGCCGGTCCCCTGCACGTCGCCGCGCTTGAGCATCGGACCGAACAGCTGCGGCTGCACCGCGGCCCAGTCGATCTTCACGTTCTCTGCATGCGCCGCCTTGAGCAGGATCGAGATGGTGTCATGCACCGCGATCCCGGGACCGCCGGCGATCTTCTTGCCGTCGAGATCGGCCGGCTTGCGGATCCCGGCATCCTTGCGCGTGATGATGGCGAGCGGCGTCTCGTCGAAGCTCACATAGACGGCGATCAGCGCCGAAGCGGGGTTTTGCGCGTTGAACTTGATCATGGTGGGCATGTCGACCCAGCCGAACTGGTAGACGCCGCTCGCCACGCTGACCGCCACGTTGGTGGCGCCTTTTCCGGCGTCGATCGTATCGACGGTGACGCCGGCGGATTTGAAATAGCCGTTCTGTTGCGCGATGAAGAAGGGCGCGTGCGTCCCCTGGATGATCCAGTCCATCATGATCTTGACGCTGGCCACTTCGGCCCGCGCCGCCGGGACCGAGAGCAACCCCAACAGCAGCGGCGCCACAAGGGCCGCAATACGCATCGGCCTATCGAATAAAGTCCACACGAATTCATGGCGTCGACGTGCGATCATTGACCCGCTCCGTTCTGATCCGGTGACAATCATGCGCAAGACAGAAAGCTCAGGCTACGCCAGCTTGGCACGATTGTCGAAGGTTGCTAGCATTCCTGTCATCCATACGGCTTCGATCTCGAAGCACGATCCGTGCCATCCCCTGCCCCATGGCGGTGAACGGCTTCGCCCCGGACATCATCCCCCCTTCGATCGCGCCCCAAGGAGACCACGATGCTGAAACTTCCGGGCCATGGCCGTTATGCCTATTCGGCGCTGGTGAAGCGGCCGGACTACAGCTGGCCGGAAGGCAAGCGGCTAGCATTCTACGTCGCGCTCAATATCGAGCATTTCGCCTTCGGCACCGGGGTCGGCATGGACCCGGTCCACCGCAACGGGCCGCAGACCACCCGCAACTTCGCCTGGCGGGACTATGGCAACCGCATCGGCAATTGGCGGTTGTTCGAGATCCTGGACGAGCTGAAGCTGCCGGCCAGCGTCCTGCTCAACAGCAGCGTGTGCGACAATTACCCCGAGCTGGTCGAAAAGATAAAACAGCGCGGCGACGACGTGCTCGGCCACGGCCGCACCAATGCCGAGCTGCAGCGCCCGATGTGGGAAGACGACGAGGCGAGCGCCATCCGCGAATGCACCGAGGTGATCGAAAAACATATCGGGGTGCGGCCGACCGGCTGGATGGGTCCGGGCGCGCTCGAATCGAGCCTGACGCCCGATCTCCTCAAGGAGGCCGGCTATACGCACCTGCTCGACTGGCCCTTCGACGACCAGCCGGCCTGGATGAAGACGCGGGCCGGGCCGCTGTTGTCGGTGCCCTACCCGATGGAGCTCAACGACGCGAGCACGTTGTCCTGGCGCGACCAGACCGGCCGCGAGTTCGCCGACATGATCGTGGACCAGTTCGAGGAGATGCTCGAGCAATCGGACCGCCACCCCCTGGTCTTCGCGCTCGCGCTGCACGGATTCATCGTCGGCCAGCCGTTCCGGTTGCGACCGCTGCGCCAGGCCATCAAGCATTGCGCCACGCACAAGCGCAAGGATCAGGTATGGTTCACGCGCGCGGGCGACATCGCGAAGCATTGTTTCGCGCTGCCCAAGGGCACGGTGCCCGGAAGTTGAGCATGTCACGCAAGGCGGCATGAGCCTTGCATTCAGCGTGCGAGCATGTCGGGGCCCGTTGCCACAAACTTCGTCGAGCTCGATCGCGTGTCGCTGCGCTATGGCGACGACGACGACGGCACGCTCGCGTTGCGCGGGGCCACCCTCAAGGTGGCGGCGGGCGAGTTCGTCGCGGTGGTCGGCCCCTCCGGCTGCGGCAAGTCGACGCTCATGAAGGTGGTGACCGGCCTGTGGCCGCCGAGCGCCGGCACGGTCGTGGTGAGCGGCCGCGAAGTGGCCGGCCCGCTGAGCATCGTCGGCATGGCGTTCCAGAACCCGACATTGCTGCCATGGCGCACGACGCTCGACAACGTGATGCTGCCGCTGGAGATCGTGCAGCCGCATTGCAGCCGCCTTCGGCGCGAGCGCGCCGCCTACGAGACGAAGGCGCGCGACCTGCTGGGGCTCGTCGGCCTGAAGGGTTTCGAGGAGCGCTTTCCCTGGGAGCTGTCGGGCGGCATGCAGCAGCGCGCCTCGCTCTGCCGCGCGCTCATCCACGATCCCTCGCTGCTGATGCTCGACGAGCCGTTCGCGGCGCTCGACATGTTCACGCGCGAGGAGCTTTGGGGCGCCCTGCAGGATCTCTGGCTGGCGCGCCGGCCGACCGTCATCCTGGTCACGCACGACCTGCGCGAGGCGGTGTTCCTGGCGGACCGCGTGCTGGTGATGAGCGCGCGGCCGGGCCGCATCATCGCCGAGCGCGCGATCGACACGCCGCGGCCGCGCCCGCTCTCATCGGCCTATGAGCCGCGCTCGGTCGCCCTGGTGCAGGAGCTGCGCGAGCATATCAACGCAGCGCGGACGGCCACGCCATGACGGCGCAGCCCGGCCCGACCGTGACGGAGCCGCTCGACTTTCTTCCCGAGCGGCCGCGCCGATCCGCCCGCCGGCGCAGGAAGGCGCTGCGGCAGGTCCTGCCCTGGATCGTGATCCTCGCGATGTTCGGGCTGTGGGAACTCGTCGTGCGCGCGTTCAACATCGAGCAGTTCGTGCTGCCGGCGCCGTCCGCGATCTTCGCCTCCGCCTGGCAATGGCGCTGGCCGATCCTCGACAATGCCTGGCAGACGCTGTTGACCACCTCGATCGGCTTCGCGTTCGCGGTGATCTTCGGGCTGCTCGGCGGGATCGCGATCGGCGCGTCGACGCTGGTCTATGACGGCTTCTATCCGGCGCTGATCGGATTCAACTCGGTGCCGAAGGTCGCGGTGGTTCCGATCCTGGTGATCTGGTTCGGCATCGGCACCGTGCCGGCGATCATCACCGCTTTCCTGATCTCGTTCTTCCCCATCCTGGTGAATGTCGCGGTCGGCATCGCGACGCTCGAGCCGGAATTGCAGGACGTGCTGCGCGCGCTCGGCGCCACCCGGTGGCAGGTCATCAAGAAAGTCGGGCTGCCGCGCTCGATGCCCTACTTCTTCGCCTCGTTGAAGGTGTCGATCGCCTTCGCGTTCGTGGGCTCGATCGTGGCCGAGACGGTGGCGTCGAACAAGGGCATCGGCAATCTGATGCTGGTGGCGTCGTCGCGCTTCGAGGTGCCGCTCGCCTTCGCGGGCCTGCTGGTGACCGCCGTCATGGGGATCGGCATGTACGCGGTCGCGACCTTCATCGAGCGGCGCATGACGGGCTGGGCCACGCGCGGCGCGGACGCGATGTTTCCGGCACAGGGATAAGGCGCGCCGACCGGCGGCGTCGTGCGTCGCGGCCGCGATGCGGCGAGCCACCTCGCGCCTCCCCGGCAATGCGAGGCGCAGCTCCGAATAGGTCGGCAGCGGCACGGACCGAAAGCCCTCGGGCGAGAGGAATTCGACGTGGATACCGAGCGCCTTTCAGCTCATGTTCGGAGACGTGACGACCTCGGACATTTATCTACAGAAGAACGGGGCGAGCGTTCTCGGCATCTCCGGGAATCTAGGTGGTGCAGGGGCTGTTGCGAACACGACGGTCACACCGGCAGCCACGGCCATCGCAATGCCCACGAGCAGCAGCAGGGGTTTCTGGCCGGAGCAACGACACCGTTCACGTTGGTGCCGCAATCCGGAGGTCTGAGTAACCTCCGTCACGACTTCTACGGCGACGAGAGCAAGGCGTTCTTCGACAACAGTTACGCCATGCTGCAGGATCTCGACGCGCCGCTTCGCAGCCAGCCGTGGGATGCCGATGTCGCGGCCTACTCCGCCATCGTCAGCCAGGCGCGCAGCATGATCTATAACGATGCGATCGGAAAGGTGTTCCAGTATTCCAACGCGGACGCGGGCCGCTATGGCGCGACGGCCTTCGCTCAAAGCCTGCTGGTTGCCCGAAATATCGTGCAGGCCAACATGGGGACCGTGTTCATCAGTACGTCGCAGACCGGCTGGGATACGCACGCACAGCAGTTTGATTCCAAAACAGGAGCGACGATCTATAGCCTGACCAATGAACTCGATCGCGTCCTGAGCAACCTGATCGCGGACTTGCGCCTCAGCGGCGATCTGTCGCGCACGCTGATCGTGGTGATGGGCGAATTCGGAAGAACTCCCGGCCCGCTGAATTTCCGCGACGGCCGCGATCACTTCCGGAACGTCATGTCGGCTTTGCTTATTGGCGGCGGCGTTCGCGGCGGACAGGCGATCGGCAAGACGGATGCGACCGGATCCGCGATTGTCGATCCGGGATGGAGCGCGGCCCGGCCGATTTATGTCGAGGATATTGTCGCCACGATCTATTCCGCGATGGGGGTGGATTGGACGAAGTCCATCGAAAACACCCCTTCTGGCCGTCGCTACATTTATGTGACGGGTGCTGAAACCGGACTGTTCGGTCCCGTTGACGAGGTGTTCATCTGATGCGCCGTCTCGTCCCGCTGCTGCTCCTCCAATTCCTCGTCGTTGCGTTGACCGGATATTCGCAGAGTTCCGCAACGCTGGTGTACGTCGTCGCCAGCAAGACGATATTCATTTGGGGAGAGCGCGTTCAGGTACAGGCCACCGTCCGTGACCGGCAGGGTGTGGTGCAGAACGTCCCGGTCACCTGGTCCGTTATTCCGTCCAACGCCGCAACAGTCGCCGCTGACGGCACGGTGACGCCGCTCGAGTTCATGAATTTCGTCGTGCAGGCGCAGGCGCCTGGCATAGCGGGCGACCTGGCAATGCAAGTAATCCCGAAGCAAATTGTGGTGAAACCTGAAAGTGCCACGATGCTTGTTGGAGGCAGACAAAAGGTTCGAGCCGATATTCTGGATGTCAATGGCTCTCCCGTGCCCTCGGCGCGGTTGACCTGGTACGTCGGCAATAGCGCCGGCTATCAGGGCAGCGACATTCCGCGGGCGACGATTGACGCTGCCGGAAATTTGCAGGCATTGGTGGCCGGGCAACTGAAGGTCCGCGCCAACATTCACTACGACTACAATCCGTACACGCTGCTGGACGTCGACGGCGCCGCGAGTGTTCAGGTGAATCCGCCCGAAACGTATCGCTTCACGCGTGCTTTTGTGGGAGAGGCGACTCACGATTCCAGCGTCCTCGCGCCTTCGCCCTCGCCGTTGATTCCAACCAGTCGAGGCTTCGCGTTCATCGCCTCGCTGGACGGAACAGGTTCGGGAGTAGTCGAGTGGACACCGAACGGCATCAATCCGATCGCCATTGCAGGCCGCAGCAGCGCGAACAAAGGATTCCCGTTGTTTCAGGCATCGGAACTGGCCAGCAGTCACGGAACTCAGTTGCTCTATTCAGAACTCGATATGCAAGGGAGTGTACAGATCTCCGCGGGCACCACCGACTATACGCAGCCGCTGCTGGTGCAGAACAGTCCGCTGTTCGGCGGGGAAGGGACCGGTTTCAGTATGTCCCGAAATTCAATTGCCGCCGGCGGCATGAAAATCTTTTCGGTGGGATACACCGATACGGTGACGCACAAGTTCGTCAACGCGCTTTATCGCGGTTATGACCGGGGCTTGTCCGAGTGGATCGTGAATTCCCTGGATGGCGCGCCCGGTTTCGAAGGACAGCCATTCTTCGTTGTAAATTTTGGCATCGCTGACGACGGGACCGCCTGGTTTCTGCTGTCCATCGGCTCCGGACGCGTCCTTTTCCGCGCAAAACCCGGATCGAGTCCCGAAAAAATTCTGGCCGTCGGCGATATTTTTCAAAATGAGCGGGTGACGACGCTGGTGCCCGTTGAGGATCCCGGTGGCTTTGGAGTATCGAACGGGTTCTTCGCCGCCAACAACGGGGATCTCCTGCTCGATATCGGTACCGACAAGAGCAGCATTCTGGTGCGCTGGAATGCCGCGGATCAGTGGACGACTCCCGATGTACTGCGATCCACATCGAACGGCATTTTCTGGTACGAGCCCGCCGTTGGAGCGCTGCTCAGCGGTCCCGCAAACGGGATCATTTTGTGGAACAAGTCTGGCGCAAACCCGATACTTCAATTAGGAGATTCCTCGATCGACGGCTCGCCGGTCCAGCAGATCTACAGTGCTACGGCCACGGAGCAGGGAGAGATTTACGCGCTGATTCGCACGGCCTCTTCTCCGATGACGATCGCGCGCATCCTTCCGAATCGCAGCGTCATTCTGAAAGCCGGAGACACCCTGCCGATTGGCGCCGTGCCCGTGATCAGCGCCATGCTGACCGGCAACGCATCCGGAAATCCGGCGGTCATCGCCGGCGGGCGCGTCGGCAGTATCGACAGATTAAAGAATGACGGCGGCCTACAGCCACTGGTTCGCATCGGTGACACGCTGCCCAATGGCAAAGCTTTTGCCGGCGTCCAGATCACCACGGCTCTCAAACAAGCCTCGTCGCTGCCGGACGGAAGTGTGGTGTTCCTGTTCGGCTCCAACGGTACAGCCAACGACGGCGTATTTGTCTGGCGCAACGGAGCCCTCGATTGGCAGGTCCGGCTTCCGATCTCGTTCGGTGGAACCACCGTGTTGAATACGCCAAGCGCATTCAGTATCAACTCACGCGGTGACTGGGTGGCGCAGTTTGGGGGAGCCGGGATCTACTTCATCCGCGATTCCCGCATCCAGAAAGTCATGGCTCCATCGGACGTTCCTGCAAACCTGACGATGACTGGGGCCCACTATCCTGTCGTCGATGAGACCGGAAACGTTTCTTTCGAATTGTCTTCCGGCGGTGACAACTATGTAATGCAGTGGGACGGTTCCTCCTCCAAAATAATTTTGAAGCCCGGTCAGGTCATGCCCGACGGCCGTGAGATTCGGAGTATATCGACGCTGTTACAAGCGACGAGTACGTCCCTGGTGACGCAGATCACCATGGCGGACGGCCAGCAAACATTTGCTGCTTATTCGAGCGGCGCATGGCAATACCCCGCCTCGAGGACCGACAGGACGGCGAGTGGTGATTTCGTCAATGATGGCTATTCCTTCGGCGTCAACTCGCGTGGCGATATCGGCTTTGCTTATGTCGGAAACAATTACAACCATGCGATCGCTGTCCGGATCGGAAACAGCTTCCACTATGTCCAGTCCACCAGTGACTTCACGCCCGATGGTGCTCTGCTGACGGGGATCAATCAGATCGTCATGAACGACGACGGCACGATATTCGTCCTGGCCGTCAACGATCAAGGGCAGCAGGTCATATATAAAGGTACGCCCGAAGGTCCGGGGACGCCTTATTCGACGCAGTCCCAGGGCGGAATCACGCTTACGGCCGCACAGGATTCGAGTACCGTGACGACTGGCTTTGGAAGCGTTCAGCCCGCGAATAACGGTTCGGTCCCGGCGGGGTTGGCGATCTTTCAACTGCGACAGAACGGAGTCCTCGTCACCGAAGCCAGCGTTCCCATGGCTCAAGCGGTAAAGTCGGGAAGAATCTATGCGGACACCAGTTTCCCCGTAAACACGGGCCTGGCGATCGCGAATCCCAACACGCACGAGGCGACCATCTCGTTTTACTTCACAGACGAGAACGGCCGGAATAGCGGCGCCGGGACTATGTCGATTGCCGGCGGCGCGCAGGTCGCGAAGTTTCTGGATCAGCCGCCGTTCAATAGCGGCGCGTCTTTCCGCGGGACGTTTACGTTTTCTTCCGACCTTCCCGTCGGCGCGGTCGCGCTGCGGGGCTTGCTGAACGAACGCAGCGAGTTCCTGATCACGACATTGCCTGTGGTTCCGCTTGCGGCAGTGAGTGGGACGCAGGTCTTACCCTATTTTGCAGATGGCGCCGGCTGGACAACTCAGATCCTGCTTGTCAATCCATCCGACGCGCCGGTCAACGGAACGATTCAGTTCTTCGATCGCGGTTCGGACACGACGTCGGGACTGCCCGTGAGCGTTCGCGTCGCCGGCCAGGCGGCGGCAAGCTTCGTGTATTCCATTCCGGCGAGATCGTCCCGCCGGATCGTCACTGCCGGCGGCGGAAGCAGTATCACGAGCGGTTCTGTGCGCATTGTGCCGGCGGCTGGATTGGGCGCGCCATCGGTGTGCAACGTGTTCTCCTACAAACCTGGAGCGATCACGGTCTCCGAGGCAGGAATACCCGTCGTTCCAGCGGGTCGCGCGTTTCGGATGTATGTGGAATCCTCCGGAAAATTCAACGCGAGTGAAGCGGGGTCGATACAGTCGGGTATCGCTATCGCGAATGCGTCACCGGACGCCGTGAGTGTGCAAGCTGAGGTCCGGAGTCTGGCGGGTTCCTTGCTGGGTTCGGCCAACGTGCGCGTTCCGGCGAATGGCCAGGTTGCGATGTTCCTCAACCAGATAGCGGGTTTGCAGAATCTGCCAGAGGCGTTTCAGGGTGTGCTGCGCGTCTTCAGCAGTTCGTCCGCCGTTTCGATTACCGGCCTGCGCGCCCGTTATAACGAGCGCGGCGATTTTCTGATCACAACCACGAGCCCGTTCGACGAAGCGGATGTTCCCGCGACAACGCCGTCGTTGATTCCACATCTCGCCGTTGGTGGCGGTTACTCCACGCAATTCATTCTGCTGAATCCGCCACCATCTCAGACAAGGACCGGAGTACTCCGATTCCAGACTTCATCGGGAGAACCTTTGACACTGGCTCTCCGTTAATTAGAACGACGTTCTGTCTGAAAGTCCTGTCCAGAAAATTGTTGACGACAAGATCGGGCTGATAAGGAGTGTCCTCGTAGGGGCGGCCACGCCGATTGATGTATGCCCCGCGCATTCCTTGAGCCTGGGCGCCGATGCAATCGAATGCATGGTTGGCGACATGCATGATCCGATGGATCTGCATATCGACGACGGTTCCATACAGATCAAACGTCAGCACTTCGAGTGAATCCTTCAGTTCGGCTACGGACGTCGTGCCATTGGGTATGGGCATTTTTGTGCTCGGGGAAAATTAGCAGTATAAACTCCTGAAATGTCTATTAGCGAATCTCTCCGGTCGAAAAAGTACGATCTAATCGACGCTTTCGCGGCGAACGAGTTCTATCAGGCGAAGGGATGGACTGACGGCCTTCCTATTGTCCCGCCTACCGAAGAGCGCGTCACTGAATGCTTAGATGTCGCCGGTCTTGCGCCCGGCGACATCATCGGCATCGAACGCGTCCGCCAGCGGCCGATTACCGCGGAGAAGGCGGCCATCAATGCTGTGCTTGCGGGCTGCTTGCCTGCCTACATGCCGGTGGTTGTTGCAGTTCTGCGTGCGATGTGCGACGAGAAATACAACCTCCATGGGACCTCTGCAAGCACTGGTGGAACAGCGCCGTTCATTGTTGTCAATGGTCCAGTTCGGATGCTGATCGGCATGAATGCCACCCATAACGTCCTGGCTAACGGCAACCGACCGAATGCTACGATCGGTCGCGCGATCCGTCTGGCGTTGATCAACCTGCTCGGCGTGATCCCCGGTGAAATCGACCGCTCCACGCTTGGGCATCCCGGGAAGTTTACCTTCTGCATTGCCGAGGATGAAGAAAACAGCCCGTGGGCTCCCCTGGCGCAGGAAAGGGACATCCCCGATGGAGAATCGGCGGTGACCGTTTTGGCAGCTGGTGCGCCCCGGCAGGTAATGAACGAGTGGACCCACGATCCGGAAGAGATCCTTGAGACGTTCGCGGCGGAAATGCGCCACAACATGTTGACGTACTCCGTCTGGCCTGGAAACTACTTTCTAGTCATTCCCAAACAGCTTCGCGACTTGCTGGTCGCAGCCGGTTGGCAGAAGCACGACATTCAGGAATACATATTCCGTTCGGCGCGCGTTCTCCGCGGCGACTGGGCGAAAGTCGGCAAGACGAACATCGTCGATCGGGGTGGTGGACCAACGCAGGAGTTCACCGCTATCAAGGAGCCGAGTGACCTGCTGATCGTGGCGGCCGGCGGGCCGGCTGGTGGGTTTGGTGCCGTCATTCCGCCCTGGTTAGGCTCCAAGGGACGCGCCGTAACAAAAGCCATAGATATCGACGGTAGGAACGAGTTGCAATGACAATACGTGTTCTTGATCCGACGTTCGAAGAAGCTATCTCGACAGTCGTCACGTCGAAACGTCTGACATCTCTCACCGGATCTTCGATTGGGTTGTTGGACAACGGCAAACCAAAAGGCCGCGAATTCTTCGACCACATAGAGCAGATCCTGCGGTCCCAATACGGCGTGACGAACATTCTGCGCTTCAAGAAACCGGATGCCAGCCGGCCAGCGCCGGCTGAGATGATCGCGGCTGCGAGTCGGTGCGATGCGGTCATTTCCGGGGTCGGCGACTGAGGGAGCTGTTCATCGTGCAGTTTGCACGACGCAGTCACCATCGAGAAGGCCGGAATCCCGGCAACGGGGATCATGACCGACGGGTTCGTCCAGACTGCCCGCGCTATTTCCAGAGTTTCGGGGATGCCAGAGTTCGCGTTCGCGGTTATCGCACATCCCATCGCGAATAACGACCACACAACGCTTCGGACGAAGGCCGCAGAAGCAGCCCGTCAATGCGAAGCGATTCTGCTTCGGGGCTACTTGTAACACTGAGGGTTCGGTGGCCACGTCCATGCCAGATGCCCCTGACCGGACGAGTTCTCGTCGGTTGTAAGTGTCATTCGACAGTGATTATGAACGACGCTACTTGTCTCATTGCCCCACGCAATGATCCTGTACGTTGCAAAAAATTCGCCAGGCCAACATACTGGCGGGTATCTAAGTCAGGCAAAATAATCCTAAACCTTTGGAGGAAGCCATGGCTGGCAAAACCACGCGCCGACAGTTTCTGAAGTATGCGGGAGTGAGTGGAACCGCACTGGGTGTCGGGGATCTGGCATTTCTAGCCAGCTTGCCCGCTGTATCCGCCCAGGAAGCGCGAGTGAGCCCGCGGTTGGTCAGGCTCGACGCGGGAATCGAACCGCTGGTGCGCCTGATCGAGGAAACTCCTCAATCGGATCTTCTGGAAAAAGTGGCTCAAAGAATTCACCAGGGAGCGAGCTATCAGCAAGTGGTGGCTGCCTTGTTTCTTGCAGCCATCCGCAACGTGCAACCACGCCCCAGCGTGGGGTTCAAGTTCCATGCGGTTATGGTAGTGAACGCGGCGCACATGACAAGCCTCTCCTCTCCGGAAGGTGATCGTTGGCTTCCTATATTCTGGGCACTCGATGAGTTCAAGACTTCGCAGGCGCAAGAGCAGCGCGACAGCGGCTGGCGAATGGCGCCCGTGGACGAGAACACCGTTCCTCCGGCGCCCAGGGCGAAGCAAGCCTTCATCGAAGCCATGGAGAGCTGGGATGAAAAGAAGGCGGACGCAGCCGTGGCCGGACTGGTGAGATCAGCGGGAGCCAATGAGATCTACGAACTTTTCTACCGCTTCGGGGCGCGCGATTTCCGCGACATCGGTCACAAAGCCATCTTCGTGGCGAACAGCTGGCGGACATTGCAGTTCATCGGCTGGCAACATGCGGAACCGGTCCTGCGCTCGCTGGCCTTTGCTCTTTTGCATCACGACCTCAAGGACACCACGCCCGCACGCAGCGACGATGAGGCAGACCGGCCCTGGCGGCGAAATCAGGAGCTGGCGGCCAGGATCGGACAGCGATGGATGAGCGGAAAAGTCGACGATGGCGCCACTCGTGAAATGCTGGACGTGCTCCGAGCTGGATCCAACAACGACGCGTGCGACAAGGCTGTGGATCTGATCGGGCGAGGCGTTTCGCCCCAGTCTATTTGGGATGCGCTTTTTGTCAGTGCCGGGGAACTTCTGATGCGGCAGCCGAACATCGTCATGGTGCACTCTGTCGACTCCACCAACGCGCTGCGTTATAACTTCCAGGCCACCAGCGATGAAGGCACCAGGAAACTTCTGCTTTTGCAGAACTGCGCGTTCGTACCCATGTTCCGCGCCATGATGACGGGCAAGGTCGCCGACCTCAGAATCGATGACGTGAAACCGCTGGCGCTCGGAAACCCATCGGGAGCAATCCAGGAGATCTTGAGCGATGTCAGTACCAATCGGATGAATGCCGCCAGGAAGATTCACCAGTACCTGAATGATGGCGGCAAGGTGCAGGATCTGATGAACGCTGCCAGACGGTTGATCTTCTTAAAAGGACAGAATGCCCACGATTACAAGTTCAGCGCCGCTGTCCTGGAGGATTATTTTAACGTCAGCCCGGCGTGGCGCGGCCATTTCCTGGCGACAAGCGCTTTCAATCTCAAGGGCAGTGGCGACCGCGACAATCCTTTAGTAGAGCGGACGCGTGCGGCGCTGAAAATCTGAACCGCACAGGACGTCGTTTTGAAAAACGAAACTTCTGCCCAATAACTGTACCGGACGTTCAAGGCTGCCTTGCCGTTCTTGTCTCGCCGGAGCTCAGAAGCTGTACTTCAGTGCGAACTGCATGATTCTTGCCGGACCGGTGCTTATGATTTGCCCGAAAGTGTTGCTGCTAAGGTTCGCAGTGGGATCCGAAAAATTGGCACGATTGAGCACGTTTTGTGCTTCAGCTCGGAGTTCCAGGCTCTGCCGCTCTCTGATCGGAAACAGTCTCGACAAGCCCGCGTTGATGATGAGGGCCCCTGGGCCGCGAACCGAACCCGGCGCCATATTTGCCTGGGTGCCGGGGGCTGGTTTCGCAAATGCCGCAGGATTCAACCAGTGGGTGTCCACCCCCGACCCAGGCAGACGGTTGCCATAGACGTTCGGGAGGACCTGATTTGCATATTGAGTGACAGCATTGATCCCGTTTCGCGCATCATCGGTGCCCGTGACGACGACAAAAGGACCTCCACTATATATGCTGACCGTCGCCGACGGTCTCCAGTCGCTCGCAATCATCCGTAGCGTCCTGTTCGAAAAAGTCGGCATGGTGGCAATGCCACTCATATTGGCTATATGCCTGCGGTCAGTCCCGCCGCCGTTATTCACGTCGCTCCCCGAAACGGTGCAATTGCCTCGGTCACCCTTCCGCGTCGGTGAGAAGTAAAGCCCGCTTCCGCCAGCACCCGTCTGTGGGAAGGAATTTACCAAATTGCTGATGCAGTGTGACCACGTGTAGTTCGCCGTGAGCGTAAAGCCGTGGCTGACACGCTTCTGTGTGTCCAGCAGCAGGCCGTGGTAGTTTCTCGTGCCCCCGTCGTCCCACACATCCACAAAGCCGTACTTGGTTCCTTCGGTTGGATTCAGCCGGGTGAGCAGGCGGCGCTCGTTGGTATTGGCCGTTGTGGAGCAGGATCCAGGCGCTGTAAGACCGTACTGTCCCGCACTGCAGTCTCCAGGAACAAAGATGGCCGGATTCAGTTCTCTCATTCCGTACAAGTGCGTCACTTCGTTCCCTATGTAGCTCACCGACACCAGCCAGTCGTTCCCAATCTGCCTTTGGATTCCGAAGTTCCATTGCTGCACATAGGGAATCTGTGTGTTTGCGTTAAATGTGTCGAACGTGCCGTAGGGCGGAAAAGGGGTATTGCTGTCCAGCACGAACGGGAACGGATTTCCATCGGGTTGACCTGCATACGGATTTGCCAGACCGCCTGGAACGCTCAACAGGTTGGCCTTGCCGCCCCACGGTGGCGATTGCGATGTGACTCCAAACTCCAGCGTGGGAATTTGCTCAAAGAAGATTCCATAGCCTGCCCGAATCACGGTTCTGTCACTCTTCGTGGGATCCCAAACGATTCCCACCCGCGGCGCAAAATGCTTCCAACTCTTGTTGATGCCGGAGCTGCCATTGGGGCCGTACAAGGCGTCGCCGGGAAAATACAGGCCCGGGGGCGCCTTCACAAATACTTTGCTCCTGATCCCTTGCAAGAACCCGTTCATGTCGAAATGTTCATTTTCCCCGGATGGCCCCAAAACTCCTTGCTGCGCCGGAAAGAATGGCTCCCAGCGCAAGCCATAGCTCACCGTCAGTCCTGGCCTTACTTTCCAGCCATCCTGCGCGTACAAGCCAAGGTAATACTGTTCAAGCTTGGTGTGAGTGGGGGCGCCCTGAGTGAGGCTGGCGACCTGGCCGGTCATGAAGTCGG
>Ga0137418_10002974_pt1 | contig 15546 bp, 15 predicted proteins | sample CZODoug3_1_2_16f_FD_122242 | JGI IMG/M metagenome (GOLD analysis project Ga0137418, IMG submission 122242) | Vadose zone soil fungal communities from Angelo Coast Range Reserve, California, USA - CZODoug3_1_2_16fungal (Hybrid Assembly) | ecosystem: Environmental > Terrestrial > Soil > Vadose... | reverse complement strand
GCTCGCGCGCGAGGCGCTGGCGCGCGCGCGGACCGCGACGTCGGCACGCCCCTGACGGCGAGATCGTCTTCGGCTACCATGAGCCCGGCGGGGGGTGAGGCATGCCGAGCATCGAGGACTACGCGCGCCGGCCGCGCGAAGAGCGCCTGGCGCGGATCGCGCGCACGCCCGACGAGCTGGCCGACGCGGTGCGGAGCGCGAACGCGGCGATGCTCGCGAACCGCCCGGCCCCGAAGAGCTGGGCGCCGACCGAAGTCATCTGTCACCTGCGGGACAACGAAGAGTGGTTCCTCGAGCGGATGCGGCTCATCGTGGCGATGGACCTGCCGCGGTTCGTCGCGACGAATCCCGACCGCTGGGCTGAGGAGCGCCAGTACCTGACCAACGACGCCGCCGTCGCGCTCACCGCGTTCACGCGCCGCTGCCGGGAAACCCTCGAGTTCCTGCGGCCACTCGACGCCGCGGCCTGGGCGCGCGCCGGGCTTCACGCCGATTCGCGCGGTCGGCGGACGATCGACGAGTTTCTATCGGTGATGGCCTGGCACGACGACAACCACCTCGATCAGCTCAGACGCGCGCTGCTCGGTTGCCCGTGAGGGCCTCCCGCATCCGGTCGAGCGCCTGCGCGAGGAGCGCGCGCGGGCAGCCGAAGTTGAGCCGGACGAATCCCGTGCCACCCGGGCCGAACAAGGCGCCGTCGTTCAGCGCGACGCGCGCCCCCTCGAGGAAGAACGTGAACGGATCGCGGCTCGCGCCGTTCGCGTGGCGGCAGTCGAGCCACGCCAGATAGGTCGCCTCGGGTGGGTAGACGATCACGCCCGGTAGCCCGGTCCGCGCGTAGTCGATGACAAAGTCGCGGTTGGCCTCGAGGTAGCGCAAGAGCTCGTCGAGCCACGGCTGGCCGTCGCGGTAGGCGGCGAAGGCGGCCGTGTAGCCGAACACGTTCACGGTGTGGACGAGGTCGATGCGGCCGGCGATGAACTTCTCGCGGAGCGTCGCGTTCGGGATGACCGCGACCGAGCACTTGAGCCCCGCCAGGTTGAAGGTCTTGCTCGGCGCCATCAGCGTGATCGTCCGCTCGGCGATCTCCGGGTCGAGCGACGCGATCGGCGTGTGGCGATTGCCGCCGAGCGTCAGCTCGCAGTGGATCTCGTCGGCCACGATCGCGAGACCACGGCGCAGGCAGACCTGCGCCAGGCTCATGAGCTCGTCGCGCGTGAAGACACGGCCGACCGGATTGTGGGGGTTGCAGAGCAGGAAGAAGCGCGTGCGGTCGCGGATCCCCGCCGAGAACGCGTCGATGTCGACCTCGTAGCGCCCGTCGGCCCGTCGCGCCAGCGGTGCCTCTTCCCGCGTGAGCCCGATGCTGCTGGCCGCGCGCAGGATGGGTGGGTAGACCGGCGTCTGGAGGATCAGCCCGTCGCCGGGCGCGGTCAGGATCCGGCCGGCCACGTTGAATCCCGGGATGACCCCGGGAATGATCACGACGGCGTCCGGCGACACGCGCCAGCCGTAACGCTTCAGCAGCCGGTCCGCGAACAGCTCGTGGAACTCGGGCTGCTCGAAGGCCAGATAACCGAAGACTCCGTGCTCGACCCGCTCGCGGAGCGCGCGGATCACCGGCTCGGGAGACTGGAAATCCATGTCCGCCACCCAGAGCGGCAGGACGTCCGGACCGTACTTCTGCCACTTGGAGCTGTCGGTGCGCCGCCGGTCGACGAGACGATCGAAGTCGTAGGTCATGGCGGTTCAAGTTATCATGCTCAGGCCGAACGGTAGTGCGCGCGGGAAGTCGTCGCGGGGGTGGGGCCCCGCCGGCTGAGGCGCGCCCATAACGGGAGGGGACCCATGGCAATGCGAATCGGCATCATCGGGGCCGGAGCGATCGGAAGCGTCGTCGGCGGCATGCTGACCAAGGCCGGTCACGACGTGACGCTCATCGATCAGTGGCCCGAGCACGTCGAGACGATGCGGAAGAACGGCCTGCGCCTGAGCGGGACCTGTGGGGACCACACGATCCCGGTCAAGGCGCTCCACATCTACGAGGCCCAGGCGATCGCCGAGCCGTTCGACGCGGTCTTCATCTCGGTCAAGTCGTACGACACCGAGTGGGCGACGTCCCTGGGTATCCAGTACCTCAAGAAGCCGAACGGGGTGGTGGTCGACTTCCAGAACGGCATCAACGACGAGCGCGTGGCGGCGATCGCCGGGCGCGAGCGCACGCTCGGCAGCGTGATCACGATCGGCGCCGGGATGTACGAGCCGGGCCACGCGATGCGCACCGACACCGGTTCGATCGGCTTCAAGATCGGCGAGCTCGACGGCAAGGAGACCGAGCGCGCCCGCGAGCTGGCCAAGGTCATGAGCGACGTCGCGGTGACGAAGGTGACGACGAATCTCTTCGGCGAACGGTGGTCGAAGCTCACCGTGAACTGCATGGCGAATCCGCTGGCCGGCCTCTCCGGTCTCGGCACCGCCGAGGTGCGCACGCGCCCGGAACCGCGACTGATCGCGATCTACGTGGGCGGTGAAGTCGTGAAGGTCGGACGGGCCTGCGGCTACGAGGTCGAGCCGATCTACGGCATCGCTTCGCAGAGGTTCGTGGACGCCTACGAAGGCCGTGGGCTCGCCGAGGTCGAGGCCGACGTTGCCGCAGAGGGCGCGCGGCGGGGCGGCGGGCGGCCTTCGCTGCTTCAAGACGTGATGCGCGGGCGCCGCACCGAGATCGACTATCTGAACGGCTACGTCTGCGAGCAGGGTCGCCACCGCGGCGTGAAGACGCCGGTCAATGACGCGGTCGTCGAAGCCGTCCGCAGCCACGGCGTCGGCAAGCTCAAGCCAGACCCGAAGAACCTGGAGCCGATCCTGAAGATCCTGCCGAAGAGGTAGTTTCGCGCGTCGCGGTGTGGTGCCGAGGGCGAGAACGCCTTCGGCACCGCCGCGACATCCCCGGATCTTCAATCAAGGTCAGAACATGAACACGCCCTTGCCCGTCGTCTGTGTGTCGAAGAGCCGATACGCGTCCTCCGCCTGCTCGAGGCGGAAGCGATGCGTGAGCAGGCGCCCGAGCCCGACCCTTCGATCCGCGATGAAGCGCGCGCACTCCGCCTGGCCCACGCTCGAGAAGGTCCACGAGGCGTGGATCGTGAGCTGCCGGCGGATCATGTCCTGGCTGATGTCGAAGGTCGTCGTGTTGCCCTCGCCGACGAAGGCCACGCGTCCCCAGGTCGTCGCGCTCCGTACCGCGGCCACGCGCGCGTCCGGGTTGCCGGTGCAGTCCATCGCGGTCTCGACGCCCTCGCCGTGGGTGAGCTCGCGCAGCGCGGCGACCGGATCCGTCTCCTTCGCGTTCACGACCGTCTCGGCACCGAACTCGCGCGCGAGCGCGAGCCGCTCGGGGGCGACGTCGATCGCGATCACGCGCGCGCCCATCGCGCGCCCGAGCAGGGTGGCGCTCAGCCCCACCGGACCCTGGCCGAAGACCGCGAGCGTGTCGCGCCCCGAGACGTCCAGGCGCTTCAGCGCGCCGTACGCGGTCCCGGTGCCGCACGAGATCGCCGCGCCCTCCTCGAAGCTGAGCGAGTCGGGCAGGGGGACGAGCGTGTAGGCCGGCACGGTCATGTAGGCCGCGTGCCCGCCGTGGCCGGTCATGCCGTAGACGACGATGCCCTGGCGACAGAGCTGAGCCCAGCCGACCTTGCAGTGCTTGCAACGCCCGCAGCCCTTGTAGTGGTGGACCATCACGCGCTGGCCCGTCGGCGCGTCGGCCTCGCTGACCCCGGCGCCGCGCGCGGCGACCACGCCGCACGGCTCGTGGCCGGCCACGATGGGCCCGCCGCCGCCGCCGAGGCCCAGCGCCGCGGCCGCGTTGCCGACCGCGCGATAGGGATGAAGATCGCTCCCGCACATCCCCGACGCTTTCATGGCGACGACGACCTCGCCGGGGCCCGGCGTCGGGTCGGGGAACTCACGCAGCTCGAGCTTTCGGCCACCGAGGAAAACTACGCCACGCATACGGCCTCCTTTGCGGCTACCCTATCACCGATTTATAGTGCCAACGATCGGGAGGGAGCGCGATGCAGACGATCAAGCTCGGCGAGGTGACGATTTCCCGCGTGATCGAGATCGACCGCTCATCGTTTCCGACCGCGTCCATGCTGCCCGACTCGCAGGCCGACGTGATCGCCGGTCATCACCGCTGGCTCAAGCCGCACTTCTTCGACGAGCGCACGGGCGACCTCGCCTCTCGCATCCAGACCTACGTCGTGCGGACGCCGCGCCACACGATCCTCATCGACACCGGCGTCGGCAACGACAAGGCGCGCACCGGCGCGCCCGCCTGGAACATGCGGAGTGGCTCCTATCTCGACGACCTCGCCGCGGTCGGCGTCACGCCCGAGCAGGTGGACTTCGTCGTGTGCACCCATCTGCACGTCGATCACGTCGGCTGGAACACGCGCTGGAAGGACGGGCGCTGGGTCCCCACCTTTCCGAACGCCAGGTACGTCATCGCCGGCGCCGAGTGGGAGTTCTGGAAGTACGAGAACGAATCCGGTAAGGAGGAGTCGGGCTGCATCGCCGACAGCGTCGTGCCGGTGGTCGAGGCGGGCCAGGCGGTTCTCGTCGACAACGATTTCAAGCTCGGCGAGCACCTGCGCTTCGAGCCGTGGGTCGGCCACACGCCGGGCCACGTGTGCGTGCGCCTGACGACGTCGGCCGGCAGCGCCGTCTTCGCCGGCGATCTCATGCACCGGACGGTGCAGGTCGCCGAGCCGCAGTGGTCGAGCCGCTTCTGCTACGACCCGGCCCAGGCGCGCGTGACGCGACGCGAGTTCGTCGAGCGGCACGCCGACTCGGGCACCTTGATCCTAGCCGGTCACTTCCCGCGGCCGGGCTTCATCGTGCGCGACAACGGAGGCCACCGCTTCACTGCGGCCGACTAGAGGCGCCGATCGTCGCGCGGCGCTCACGAGACGAGCGCGGGCTTCCTCTCGAACCACGGACGCGCGGCTTCGAGCTGCGCGGCCAGCATTCGCGGCGGGCCATGTTGGCCGAATCGACGGGTCGTGTCCGGGCACGTTGTGCGCGCGGTAGACTAAGGGCCCTCATGGTCAATCTCCAGGAGTCCGATCGGCACAGCCACAATCCGCTCGTCCGCTATTTCAGGAATCTCGGGCCGGGGCTCGTCACCGGCGCCGCCGACGACGATCCGAGTGGGATCACGACCTATTCGGTCGCCGGGGCCTCGCTCGGCTACGGGATGCTCTGGATGGCGCTGGCGACCTTCCCGCTGATGGCGGCCGTGCAGCTGATCTGCGCGCGGATCGGTCTCGTCACCGGTCGTGGCCTGGCGGCCGCGATCCGCGGCCACTATCCGCGCCCGTTCATCTACATCGCGTGCTTGCTCCTGCTGGTGGCCAACGTCTTCAACATCGCCGCCGATCTCTCGGGGATGGCCGACGTCACGCACATGCTCACCGGCGTGCCGCCGCTCGTGTCCGTGCCGCTGCTCGGGCTTCTGATTCTTCTCACCACGATCTACGCATCCTACGCGAGCTTTGCTCAATACCTGAAGTGGCTCACCGCAGTGCTCTTCGCCTACGTCGTCACCGCCTTCCTGGCCCGGCCGGACTGGCGGCAGGTCGCGGTCGCGACCTTTGTGCCGCGCTTCAGCTGGGACTCACTCTACGTGACGACGATGGTCGCGGTGCTCGGCACGACCATCTCGCCCTATCTCTTCTTCTGGCAGGCCTCGCACGAGGTCGAGGAGGAAAAGGCCAGGGGCCGGCGCACGGTAGCTCAGCGCCGCGGCGCGACCGCGCACGAGCTCGCCGACGCCCGGCTCGACGTCGCCACCGGTATGTTCGTCTCCAATCTCGTCATGTTCTTCATCATCCTCGCGACGGGCGCGACGCTTCACGCCTCCGGCCGATCCGAGATCGAGAGCGCGCGTCAGGCCGCCGAGGCGCTCCGGCCGCTGGCCGGCGATGGAGCCTACCTGCTCTTCGCGGTGGGACTGATCGGTACGGGGCTGCTGGCGGTGCCCATCCTGGCCGGATCCGCGTCCTTCGCGATCGCCGAAGTGTTCGGCTGGCGTTCGGGCCTCGATCTCACGCCGCGGCGCGGCCGGCGCTTCTACCTCGTCTTCGCCGGCGCGGTGGTCGCGGGCATGGCGCTGAACCTGGCCGGAACGAACCCGATCCGCATGCTGTTTTTTTCGGCGGTGCTCAATGGGCTCCTGGCGCCGCCGCTCCTTCTGCTCGTCATGCTGGTCGGCAACAACCGAGCCATCATGGGCGAGTACACGAACGGTCCGTGGCTCAACCTGCTCGGCTGGCTGGCGACGGCCGTCATGTTCCTCGCCGCCATCGCCTTCTTCGTGGCCTCGCTATGAGCGTGCCGGCCGCGGAAGATCGCTCGGCGCTCGCGGTGATCGGCGGCGTCTCGCTCGCGGTCGTGCTGGTCGTCGCCTACTTGCTGCTCGGCCACAGGCGAGAACCCGGGGCCGGAGCGCTGGCGGCGGCGCTGCCGTTGCTCAACGCGTGTCTCAACGCGACGAGCGCGGCGTTGCTCAGCGCGGGCTGGGTGTTCATCCGGCGCAAGCGCGTGACGGCCCACAAGACGTGCATGGTCTCGGCGCTCGTGGTCTCGACCTTGTTCCTGGTCTCGTACGTCACCTACCACTCGATCGCGGGCTCGCGGCCGTTCGCGGGAGTGGGATGGATTCGCCTCATCTACTATCCGATGCTCCTCTCGCACATCGTGCTGGCCGCGGTGATCGTGCCGCTGGCGCTCACGACCGTCTACCGCGCGCTCCAGGGGAACTTCGCGCGGCATGTGAGGATCGCCCGCTGGACGCTCCCGATCTGGCTCTACGTGTCGGTGACCGGCGTGCTCGTCTACTGGATGCTCTACCGGCTCTGAGCGCCCCATCGTGATCGCGCTCCCCAGAACGCGCCTGACGACGCCGCGGCTCGTGGCCCTGGTCGTCGTTCTCGGCCTTCTCGCCGCGCCGGTCGCGGCCACGCCGCCGTCGGCGGGAACGGCGCGTCGCATCGGCTTCGTCAGCATGCGCTCGGGACCCGTCGACAACCCGCATCTCGACGCGTTCCGGCAGGGCCTTCGGGATCTGGGCTATCAGGAAGGACGCGACGTGGTTCTCGAGATCCGATACGCGGAAGGAAAGCCGGGGAGGCTTCCCGACCTGGTCGCCGAGATGATCCGTCTCAAGGTCGAGGTGATCGTCACCCAGAGCGGGGTCGCCGCGCTCGCCGCCAAGCGAGCGACGCGGACCATCCCGATCGTGATGGTGTCGAGCGGCGACGCGGTGAAACAGGGACTGGTCGCGAGCCTGGCCCGTCCCGGCGGCAACGTCACGGGACTGACCATGATCTCCCCCGAGCTCAGCCGAAAGCGTCTGGAGATTCTTCGCGAGATGCTGCCGAAGCTGTCGCGCGTCGGTGTGCTCTGGTGCGGGCCGGGCGAGCCGCTCGGCGAGAGCGAGTGGAAAGAGACGCAGGCGGCCGCGGGCCTGCTGAAGCTGACGCCATCGTCGCTCGAGGTGCGCGAGACGCCTGATCCCACGGATGCCGTCGCATCTGCCGCGCGGCAACGGCTCGAAGCGATCATCGTGCTCGACTGCGCGCGTCTTCACGCTCGAGCCGCACAGATCACCGACCTCGCGATGGCGAACCGGCTTCCGGCGCTGTACCCGTACTCGATCTATCCCGAAGCCGGCGGACTCATGAGCTACGGGCCCGACCTCCGGGATGGCGCGCGCCGGGCGGCCACCTACGTGGACAAGATCTTGAAGGGTGCCAGACCCGCCGATCTTCCGGTCGAGCAGCCGACGAAGTTCGAGCTGGTCGTCAACCTCAAGACCGCGAAGGCGCTGAGCCTGACGATCCCGCAATCGGTGCTGGTCCGCTCGGACCAGGTGATCCAGTGACCGGCGGAGCTCGGAACCGCCCTACGGCGCGATCAGCTCACCGCGGAGGACCGTGACGGCCTTGCCGCCGAGCTTCACGCGATCGCCGACGACACGGACGCGGACGACGCCGCCGCGCGGCGAAGCCTGGTAGCCGAGCAGATCGCTCTTGCCCAGGCGCGCCTGCCAGAACGGGCCGAGCGCGCAGTGAGCCGAGCCCGTCACCGGGTCCTCGGAGATGCCTGAACCCGGCGCGAAGAAGCGCGAGACGAAGTCGTAGCCGCCCGAGTCGGCGCGGCTCGTAACGATCACGCCGCGAACCGGCAAGGCCGCGAGCATCGTGTGATTCGGCGCCAGGCGCCTGACGGTCTCCTCGCTGTCCACCTCGACGAGGTAGTCGAACTGGTTTTTGCCGACATACTTCGGCGCCGCGCCGAGGGCCTCGGCGAGCCCGGCCGGCGCGGGCGCCGGCTCCTCTCGCTTGGCCGGAAAGTCGAGCTCGATCCACGCGCCCGCGCGATCGCCGGTGAGGAGGCCGCTCTTCGTGTGAAAGCGCGCCTGCTGGGTCGGGGGCAGGTGCCCCTCCTCCCAGAGCATGTGGGCGCTCGCCAGCGTGGCGTGACCGCAGAGGGCGACCTCCACTGCCGGCGTGAACCACCGAAGCGCGTACCCATCGGCCTGACGGACGAGAAACGCCGTCTCGGAGAGGTTCATCTCGCGCGCGACGTTCTGCATCCAGCCCTCGGCGCGAGGCGCTGGCAGGAGGCACACCGCCGCGGGGTTACCCGCGAAGGGCGTGTCGGTGAACGCATCGACCTGCGTGATCTCGAGACCCACGGTGACGAAAAGTGTAGCAGCAACGATGGTACAGTCCAGACATGATCGCCGCGGGAACCGGTCTCGCCGTCGGCGGCACGGCCGACAACGCCGCGCTCGAGGCCTCGCTCGAGGCGATCGAGCGCAGCGGGACCGACCGCGCCGACCTCGCTCTGGTCTTCGTCACCGGCGACGCCCACGCGCGCGCCCACGAAGCCCTGCACGCCGTCCGTCGCGTGACCGGAGCGCCGGTCGTCCTCGGCGGCAGCGGCACCGGGATCCTGACCGAGCGCCGCGAAGTCGAGCAGGATCTGGCGGTCGCCGTCCTGGTCGTGCGCTGCGAGCGCCTGGTCGCCACTCCGTTTTCGTTCGAGCGCCAGGGCGAGCGGCGAGATCTCGGCACCGAGCTTGCCCAGCGGATCGGCTCGACCGTCGCCGAAGGCGGCTGCGTGCTCGTGCTGCCGGACGCGACAGGGTGTAACCCGCCCGCGCTCCTCACCCAGCTCGGCGAGTCGCTCGGCTTCGTGCCCGTCCTCGGCGCGGTCGCGGCGGGCACGCCGATGTTCGAGCTCTACAACACCGACGCGATCGAGGGCGCGCTCGTCGGCGTCGCGCTCTCCGGGCTGGCGCCGGTCATCGGCGTGACGCAAGGCTGCACGCCGATCGGCGAGCCCTACGTCATCACGCACGCCGACGCCAACGTGATCCAGCGGATCGGGAGCCGCCCGGCGCTGGAGATGCTCACCCAGGCCATCCGCGCGAATCCCGACACGGAGACGCGTGTCCGCCACGCCGGCGTGTTCGCGGGGCTCGCGATGGATCCCGCGAAATCGCCGCTCGAGCGCGGCGACTTCCTCGTGCGCAACCTCGTCGGCGCCGATCAGTCGAGCGGTGCCTTGGCCGTCGCCGAGCGCGTGCGGGTGGGACAGACGTTACAATTCCAGATCCGCGACGCCCGGGCGTCGCGCGAGGACCTTCGTGAGATGCTCGACGAGCTGGCGGAGCGGCTGAACGGTCGGCGCCCCGCGTTCGGCTGCTACTTCGACTGCGCCGGGCGCGGCCGGGGCCTCTTCGGCGTCCCCGATCACGACGTGATCCTGATCCGCGAGCGGCTCGGCGAGTTTCCGCTCGTCGGATTCTTCGGCAACGGCGAGTTCGCGCCGATCGGCCGCCGCAACTTCTTCCACAATTACACCGGCGCCCTCGTGATCTTTCCGGAGGCCTGAGTGCGCGGCCTCGAGCAGATCCCGTGGCTCTACGACGGGCTCTGCGCGGTGCTGGAGCGCACGGGGCTCGCAGCCTGGCGTCGATGGCTGGCGGAGGGCGCACGCGGGCGGACGCTCGATGTCGGGTGCGGAACCGGCCGCGGCCTGACGCTCTACGCCCGCGACGTCCGCGCGATCGGGCTCGATCCGGCGTGGGACTCGCTCCGGCGCGCGCGGCGCCGCGCGCCGGCCGTGCCGCTGGTGCAAGGGAGCGCCGAGGCGTTGCCGTTTCGCGACGGGACCTTCGACACCGTGGTCGCCAGCCTGGTCTTCTGCAGCGTGCCCGAGCCCGCGCGCGGGCTCGCCGAGGTGAAACGCGTGCTGCGCTTGGACGGGCCGCTACGTATGCTCGAGCACGTCCGCTCTCGCAGACCTTGGAAGGCGAGATTTCAGGACCGTGTGCAGCCGCTCTGGACGCGGCTCAGCGGCGGCTGTCACCCGAATCGCGACACCGAGCGGGCGGTGGAGACGGCCGGCTTCGCGATCGAAGCCGAGGGCCGATCCGAGTTGGCCGACATGCGGCGCTTCTCGGCGCGCCCCCGGCCTTGACGGCTCGATCTCCTAGAGGTCGTTCCCAGAGTACGAGAGATTGAAGGATTTGTTGCAGAGGGGAAAGTCCGGAATGATGTTCTTGAGCACCGCGTACTCGAGCGCGGGCCAGTTCCGGAAGGACGGATCGACGACCTTCACGCGGCCGAGCGATGCGGGCCCGTCGGCCAGCACCCAGTGCCAGATGGGTCCACGCCATCCCTCGACGAGACCGAAAGCGTGGACGCCGGCGGTGAGCGGTGGAATCGGCGCCCGTACGGCGCCCCCATCGTCGCGGCGCGTGGCCTCGCGAACGAGACGAGCCGCCTCGCGCGCCTCGTCAAGGCGCACCAGCGTCCGCGCCCAGACGTCCCCCGTGCCGTAGACCGATACGCGCACGCCCATCTCGCCGTATGCCGCGAACGGCGCATCGCGCCGCAAGTCGGCGTCGATCCCGCTCGCCCGCCCGACCAGCCCGACGACCTGCATCTCGGTCGCCGTCTGCTCGGTCAATCGTCCCGTCCCCTGGAGCCGTTCGAGGACGGTCGTGTTGTCGAGGCAGAGCCGCGCGATCGCGGCGAACTCGGCGACGAGGCTCTCCACCGTCGTCGCGGCCTCGGCCACGCGCGCCCTCGTAATCGGTCCCGTCACGCCGCCCGGCACGACCGCTCCGCGGAGCAGGCGGTGACCGGTCAGACGCTCGTTGAGCCTGAGGAGCTCTTCACGGATCCGGAAGCAGTGGGCATGTCCGAAGGCGAATCCGGTGTCGTTGACGATCATGCCCACGTCACCAACGTGGTTGTAGATCCGCTCGAGCTCGAGCAGGACCACGCGCAGCCGCCCGGCGCGGGGCGGCACGGTGCAGCCGGCGAGCGCCTCGAGCGCCTGGCAGTAGGCGAGCGCGTGCCCGACGCTCGTGTCACCCGAGATGCGCTCGGCGAGCGCGGGCGCCCGATCGAGCGCCGAGCCCTCGAAGAGCTTCTCCGTGCCCTTGTGGACGAAGCCGAGACGCGTCTCGAGGTTCACGATGGTCTCGCCATCGGCGCTGAACCGGAAATGCCCGGGCTCGATGATCCCGGCGTGGACCGGCCCCACGGTGACCTCGAAGATGCCCTCCCCCTCGACGTGCCGGAACGGAAACGGCTCGCCCGCGTCGACGAAGTCCGTGCGTGGCGCGACGTCGCGGCGCAGCGGATGATATCCCTCCGGCCAGTATTGATGGAGCGCGAGCCGCCGGAGATCCGGATGCCCCTCGGGGAGCAGGCCGAACAGATCGTGGATCTCGCGTTCGAAGCGGCTGGCCGCGAACGAGCGTGTGGCGAGCGAGGCGAAGCGGGCCACCGCCGCCGGGACCGCGACGAGCACGGTCACCGACGGCGAGAGCTGCGCGGGCGCGAACGCGTAGGCCAGCGTGAACTCATTGCCGCTTGCGCGGGTGTCCGCGGCGGCGAGGAATTGGCAGCGAGCCCCGAGCGGCGCCAGACGGTCTGCGAGCGCGGGGATCTCCCAGGCGGGCAAGCGGCACTGGATCGCGCTCGCGGAAGATGCGGCGACGCCCGCGGCGCCGGCCCCGACGACGGCGCGCCGCAGCGAGTCCAAGGTCATCGGCGCCGGCGGCATCTCAGGGGAGCACGATCGCGACGATGCGGTCGAGGGCGTCGCCGAGACCCGGCGGCCACGCGAGCCCGGTGAGCAGCAGCAGCGCGAGCGCGGCGGCGACCGGCAACGCCGGGCGCCACCCGGATACCTCCACGGCCGGCTCACGCACCGGCGGTCCGTACAAGATCGCATGGACGCCGTGGAGAAGGCCCGCGAAGGCGATCACGAGCAGGACCAACGCGACGCCCGCGACGGCCCGGAAACCCTGCGCGAAGCCGGCGCCGAAGATCATCACTTCGCTGACGAAAAGTCCGAACGGCGGCAGGCCGATGAGCGCAAGCATCGCGGCCAGGAAGGCGGTGCCGGTCTGTGGCATCTGTCGCATCAGACCGCCGACCGCCGCGATCTCGGCCGAGCCGTACGCGGCGCGAATGCGGCCCGACAGCAGGAAGCCGATCGACTTGGCCAGGGCGTGGTTGGCGACGTGGAGGAGCGCGCCAGCGGTTCCGAGGGCTCCGCCGAAGCCGAGCCCGAGACAGACCAGGCCGATGTGCTCGACGCTCGAGTACGCGAGCATGCGCTTGTAGTTGGGTGACGTCCACAGGAACGCGGCGGCCACGGCGACGGACAGCACGCCGAGTGCCAGCAGGATACCGCGCGCGAATCCGGGCCGGGCCGCCGCGTCCACGACCGGCTTGAATCGCAGGATCGCGTACACGCCGACGCTCAGCAGCACGCCCGACATGAGCGCGCTCACCGGGGCCGGCGCCTCGCTGTGGGCGTCGGGTAGCCACGTGTGCATCGGCGCGAGCCCGGCCTTCGTGCCATACCCGACCACGAGAAACACGAACGCGAGCTCGATGACCCGCGGCGAGAGCCCGGGCGCGAGCAGCAGCAGCGTCGTCCATCGGAGGTCGTGGACCTCGTCGCCGAACTGCTCGATCCCGGCGAAGTACACGAGGACGGTCCCCAGGAACGCGATGGCGATGCCGACGGAGCAGATCAGCAGGTACTTATAGGACGCCTCGAGCGAGGCGCGCGTGCGTTCGAAGTTGACGAGGAAGACCGACGCGAGGGTGGTGCCCTCGACCGCGACCCACATGAGGCCGACGTCGTCGGTCGAGACGGCGAGCAGCATCGTGAACACGAACAGGTGGAAGAGCGGATAGAAGCGGCCCGGCGCCGTGTGCGCGACGTACCGGGGGGCCTCCGAGGCGGCGAGCGCGGCGACGATGCCGATGAGGGCGATCATCCACGCCGACAAGGCGTCGGCACGGAGGAAGCCGTCGAACGCCACCAGCGGCTCGCCCCGGTTCACCGTCACGGCGACGGCGAGCGCGCCCATCAGGGTCAGCACCGCCGTCACCGTGTGCAGCGCCGTCGCGCGCCGACCGACCGCGCGCCATGAGAGCGCGGCCCCGGAGAGCGGGATCACCAGGAGGGCGAGGAGCATCATCCCCGGAGCTCCCGGAGCCGATCGACGTCGATCGAGTCGTGCTCTCGGCGCACCTGGACGACCACGGCCTCCATGATGAGTACGATCACCAGCACATCGAGGAAGACACCGGCCTCCACGATGCCGGGCAGGCCGTACGTCGCGAGGATCGCCAGACCGAAGATCCCGTTCTCGAAGACGAGGAAGCCGAGGATGTGCCCCAGCGCGTCGCGGCCGGTGACGCAGAGCGCGAGGCCGATCAGCGCCATCGCGAACGCCAGCGGGATCGCGCGCCCGGTCGGCAGCTCCGCCGCCGAGGTGACCGGCAGCATGATGACGTAGGCGGCGACGACGAGCCCGCCCGCCACCAGGAGCGTGATTCCCGATGACCGGCCGGGCGCGACGGGGCGCACGGCAGTCCCCGCGCCGATCCGGGCGAGAACGCGCGGGATGATCAACCCCTTGACGACGACGACGACCGCGGCCACCAGCAAGAGGCCGCGTCGCTGCGCCAGCACGCCGACCGTGCTCGCCAGCGCCGCCAGCAAGAGCGATTGCGCGACGAAGAGCCGGAGCCGCGCCGGCCAGCTCTGTCGCCAGACGATCAGCAGCGTGATCACGAGCCCGAGGAACGCCAGGAGGTTCGCTGCGGTCGTCATCGAACGAGGAACACGGCCATGAGCGAGAGGAAGGCGAGCGCGAACGATCCGGCGAGTAGCTCGGGAACGCGGAACAATCTGAGCTTCGCCACCCCGGTTTCCAGCACGGCGACGGCGGTCGTGAGAAGCGCGAGCTTGCCGGCCAGCGCCAGGAGGCCCAGGAGCACCGCCACGGGCCCGGTGGGCTCCCGCAGGCCCCACGGGACGAAGAGGTTCGCCAGGAGCGTCATGAACAGGAACAGCTTCATCGCCGCCGCCCACTCGACGAGCGCCAGGTATCGGCCCGAGTACTCGAGCACCATCGCCTCGTGGATCATGGTCAGCTCGAGGTGCGTCGCCGGGTTATCGACCGGAAGCCGCCCGGTTTCGGCGAGCATGACGATGAAGAACGCGGCGAACGCGAGAAGGTGCGCGGGGTTCGCCGCCAGCCACGGCTCGCCGCCGAAACGCTCGACGATGCGGCCGAGGTCAATCGTGCCGGCGCGCAGCGCGAGCGCGAACACCGCGATGATGACCGTCGGCTCGGCGAGCGCGGCGACCGCGACCCCTCGGCTCGAGCCCATCCCTCCGAACGCGCTGCCCGCGTCCAGGCCGGCCAGGGCGAGGAAGAACGTACCGAGCATGAAGAGGTACACCAGAAGAATGATGTTGCCGGCGAACGCCAGCGGAGGTCGTGCCGACGAGACCGGCACGATGAGTGCGGTCACCAGCGTCGTCGCCACCAGCACGTAGGGCGTGGCGCGAAACACCCACGACGTCGTCGTCGAAACGACCACCTCTTTCCCGAGCAGCTTCCGCAGATCGGCATATGGTTGCCACGGACTCGGGCCGCGCCGGCCAACGAGCCGCGCCTTGAGCGTCCGGAGCACGCCGACCAGCAGCGGTGCGCCCATCCCGACGACGAGGACCTGGATGACCGCCACGGCGAAGTCGGCGATCACGCGAGCACCAGCATCAGGAGGAGGGCGGCCAGGATGTACGCGAGATACAGATTTGCGCTCCCCGACTGCAGCGCGCCGGCTGCGCGCGCCCCAGCGCGCAGGAGGTCGAGCGTGGGCCGGTAGAGCCAGTCGTGGAAGATCGAGCGCGCCGGGTTCTCGTATTCGATGCGCTCGACGAAGAAGCGTGACTCCGGGTGGAACTCGATGTCGAGGCGCTTCGTGGGCCGATAGAAGAAGTCGAAGACGCGCTTGAAGGGATTCGCGAACGCGGTGGCCGTGTACTCCATCCGAGAAGTCTGGATGATGCGGCCACATCCCCACGTCTCGTAAGTACGCGTCCGGCGCGCCGCCCGGACGAGCGGCAAGGCCACGAAGG
>Ga0137418_10002972_pt1 | contig 15548 bp, 18 predicted proteins | sample CZODoug3_1_2_16f_FD_122242 | JGI IMG/M metagenome (GOLD analysis project Ga0137418, IMG submission 122242) | Vadose zone soil fungal communities from Angelo Coast Range Reserve, California, USA - CZODoug3_1_2_16fungal (Hybrid Assembly) | ecosystem: Environmental > Terrestrial > Soil > Vadose... | reverse complement strand
ATCCCCTCGGGCTTTTCCATTCTGCTGTTATGGACGGTCGGCGGCGTTGTCGCGCTCTGCGGGGTTTTTTCCTACAGTGAACTCGGCGCGATGTTTCCGCGCTCGAGCGGCGAATACAATTTCCTGACCCGCGCCTTTCATCCAGCTTTCGGATTTTTGGCGGGCTGGGTGTCGGCGACGGTCGGCTTCGCCGCACCGGTGGCGCTGGCGGCGATGGCTTTCGGGGAATACGGCAAAGCGGTGCTGCCGGGCGCGCCGCCGCTTGTGCTTGCAATCGGTGTGGTCTGGCTGGTGTCGATTGTTCAGCTTGGCGGCGTCAGGCACTCCGGCACCTTTCAATTGATCTCGACCATTTTGAAAGTCGTGCTGATCGTCGCGTTCCTGATTGCGGGATTTGTCATCGGCACGCCGCAACCGGTCTCGTTCACGCCATCGGTTTCGGACTTCGCCCACATCACCAGCGCGCCTTTCGCCATCGGGCTGGTGTTCGTGATGTATTCGTTTTCGGGGTGGAACGCCGCGACCTACATCATCGGCGAGATGCGCACGCCGCAGCAAAACCTGCCGCGCGCGCTGCTGGCGGGGACGCTGATCGTCCTCGTGCTCTATGTCGCGCTGAACGCGGTGTTCCTGCACACCACGCCGATCGACAAACTGTCCGGGCAGCTTGATGTCGCGCGGATCGCCGGCAGCCACATTTTCGGTGAGATCGGCGGCCGCGTCGTCGGTGCGATGATTTGTATCGGGCTTGTGTCTTCCATCAGCGCGATGATGTGGATCGGCCCGCGCGTCATGATGACCATGGGGGAGGACATGCCGGCGCTGCGGGTATTCGCCCGCAAATCGAGCTCTGGCGCGCCGGTCTATGCGATCCTGTTCCAGCTCGCGGTCGCGAACCTGTTGCTGTTCACCCGCAGTTTCGAGGCCGTACTCGATTTCATCCAGTTCGCGCTGTTGTTCTGCTCGTTCTTTACCGTGCTCGGCGTCATCAAGCTGCGCATCACGCAGCCCGAGCTGCCGCGGCCCTATCGCGCCTGGGGATACCCGGTAACGCCCGCGGTTTTCCTGCTCGTGACGGTCTTCATGATGTATTATCTGTTGACGGAACGGCCGCTGCAGTCATTGCTGGGCACTTTGATGATGATCTCAGGCCTTTTGATCTACGCCATCTTCCGCAAGCGGGCCGATCCGGGTTCAGCGATCGCGCCGGCAAGCCCCGAATAACGATGCATCAGCCCATCAAAATGGCGGCCGTGGCTGCGGCCATATTGTTCGCAGCCACGGCGCTCGCGCGCGCGGCCGACACCGTGACCGCGGACGATACCGCGCGTTTCCTGGCCGGGATGCCGCCATCGGCGGATTCTCCGCTGACGCCGTTGACGAATGAGCCTGCGTGGCAGCGGCACGCCAAATTCTTCGATAGCGCGTTCGGGCAGTTGGAGCAGCGCCAGCTTTCGAAAATCCGAACCTGGACGGACGCCAATCTGGCCGCGCCGCGGCCGACCATGTTCTACATGTTCAGCGGCCCCGACTTCCTCTATGCGGACGCGTTTTACCCGAAGGCTGTGACCTATGTGCTGAGCGCGCTCGAGCCGGTCGGGAAGGTGCCGGATCTGACGAAAGTGCCGCGCGGCAGCATCGGGTCCAACCTCTACGACATCGAGCAATCGCTCGGTTCGATCCTGAGTTTCAGCTTTTTCATTACCAAGGAGATGAAGACCGACCTGCAGGCCGGACCGATCAGCGGCACCTTGCCGCTGCTGTATGTCTTCCTGGCGCGCTCGGGAAAGACCATCCGCGATGTCAGCCTGATCGCGCTCGACGACAAGGGGGCCACATACTTCGCCAACGAAAATGCCGGCACCAACATAACGCGGGGGGTGCGGATTGTGTTCGCAAGCGGCGATGGTCAGGAAAAGACGCTGTATTATTTCGCAACCGATCTTTCCAACAGGGGCGTGAAGAGCAGCGGCTTCCTGCAGTTCTGCCAAACTCTGGCGCCCGCGAATAGCCTGATCAAGAGCGCGTCCTATCTGCTGCATACCGGCCATTTCACTACCGTGCGCGATTTTCTGCTCGCCAACAGCGCCACGATTATCCAGGACGATTCCGGCATTCCGCTTGTCAGTTACGATCCGAAGAAGTGGCGGTTCTTTCCGTTCGGCCGCTACGCCGGCCCGATCGACAAATTTCCCGGAACTTACCAGCCGAAATATGCCGAGCTGTTCCGGCGGGCCCAGCCGATGGACTTCGGAATCGGCTATCGGTGGCGATCGTTTGAATCGAACCTGCTGTTGTCGGTCAAGCTGCCTTCGGACGGTTCAGAGAGCGCTGACACGACGCCATCGGCACCATCGGCCGAACCCCCGCAGCCCAAACCACCGCGTCCTCGGAAGCCGCGTCCGCCGACCTATTTCGAGCCGCCCCCTGGTTTCTTCTGGTTTTCGCGCTGAGCTAAGCTGAGCTAAAGTGTGTTTGAGCGAAAACTCTACGGCCCGTTGACCCCGCGCCATCGTCCAAACCGCCACGGCAGATACCATCGCGCGCCCGGCGGTTTCGTCAGCGGCACGTTGTCGATTCCGGAAGTGCCCCAGGGCTGGCAGCGCAACAGCCGCGCCAGGGTCATCCATCCTCCGCCCCACAGTCCGAAGCGCTCGATCGCCTCGTCGCCGTAAACCGAGCAGGTCGGCAGATGGCGGCAGTTGTAACCGACCAGCGGCGACAGCGTGTGCCGGTAAAGCCAGATCATCGCGCGTCCGGCATTGCGCGGCAGTCGCTGAAAAGCAGCGCCGCAGTCCGGACAATGCGAATATTTCATAGGCGCCGTGCCCGATATTGAGCCCGTATTTGCCCGGTTCCTTTGCACGGAACCAGACCTCACATGTATTTGAGTGACACTTGCCCAAATATTGCATTCATCTGGGGGCGATGCAGCCAAATGTTAATAGACGCTTCTTTGTCATGCGGTTAGCATTTTCATAACGCCTGTGTGACGAGAATCATATGGCGTTGAACTGGGGCCCGCTACCACTGCTCGGTCTGGAGCGCGAGGGGGAAGGAACCAACTTGAGGCTTGTGAAGTCGTTTCGATCCAGCGGCCGTGCGCTACTTGGCGCCGTCGCCCTGTGCATCGCATTGCCTGCCATGACGGCCGGGGACGGTGGTCGGGCGCACGCTGGCGTCACCCTCGAAGAGCGCAAGATGCCGATGCGGTTCAGCTGGGTCGCGTGCCAGCCGAATTGCCGGGGCTGGGTCAGCGCGGTCGGCATCGTGACCGCAGATACTCCCCAGGATTTCGAAGAGTTCGCGCGCGGACGCCAGCTCGGCGGCGCAACCATCGTACTGGATTCCAGCGGCGGCTCGGTCAACGACTCCATCACACTCGGGCGGCGCTGGCGCAATCTCGGTGCGCTGACCACCGTCGGCAACAGCACCCAGACCCGCACCGCGCAAGGCGATCGTGCGAGCGTCGCGCCCGAAGCCTATTGCGAATCGATGTGCGTGTTTCTGCTGCTGTCGGGCAAGACGCGCTACGTGCCCGAGGCCGCGCATGTCAGGGTACATCAGATCTGGATGGGTGACCGCGCCGACGACGCCAAGGCCGCCAGCTACACCGCCCAGGATCTGATGATCGTGGAGCGCGACATCGGGCGTCTCGCCAAATTCACCTTCGACATGGGCGGCGCGGGCGATCTGCTGTCGCTGTCGCTGAGCGTGCCGCCGTGGGAAGATCTGCACGAATTGTCGCGGGCCGAATTGCGGCTGACCAATCTGGTCACCACCGATGCCGTTGCCGAGGTGCTGCCACAGCTCGACAGCCCCAATGTGCCGGTCGCCGAGGTCGTGGCCAAACCAGTGCAGGATCGTTTCGTGAGCGAGACGGTAAGCGCGGAGAAGCCGCAGGCTGCGTCGGCCAAGTCGACCAAGACCGCCGAAGCCATCGTTCCGACCGGCGGCGTCGCGCCGGTGGCACCCCCGCAGTAGAGGCGATAAAGCCGAACCTGGAACGGTGTCATCATCCGCGAAGGCGGATGATCCAGTATGCCGCGGCGGTTTTGATTAGCCGCGAATTCGCGGATTACTGGATGCCCGCCTTCGCGGGCATGACGAAGTGGTATTGCAACGTTCACCCCTGCACCGATACCGGCTGCTTCGCCTTCGCTTCGATCTGGCCGATCGCATCGACCACCGCATCGAAGGTCAGCATGGTGGAAGCATGCCGCGCCTTGTAGTCGCGCACCGGCTCGAGCAGCGCGATGTCGGCCCACTTGCCTTGTGGGGGGCCGCCGTTTTCCTTCAGCATCTTCCGCACGGTCTCGCGCAATTCGCGCAGTTCGCTCGCCGTCGACCCGACGACGTGGCTTGCCATGATCGAGGACGAGGCCTGGCCCAGCGCGCAGGCCTTCACATCATGAGCGAAATCCGTGACCACGGGACCGTTCATCTTGAGGTCGATCTTGACGGTCGAACCGCATAGCTTGGAGTGCGCCGTGGCGCTGGCATCGGGGTCGGGGAGGCGTCCGAGCCGGGGTATATTGCCGGCCAATTCGATGATCCGCTTGTTGTAGATGTCGTTCAGCATAAGATTGGGGTCTCGGCTTCCGGCGCGATCGCCCTTGGCGACCGCTGTTCACAGCCCTATATATGGACGGGAATGGCCGAAATACAGTCCGGTCGTTTCCTGGCGGTCTCAAATAGAGCCAATTCGGCCGCTGTGGTGTTATTAATGTGGGACTCAGGCGTCCGGCGGCAAACCGCCCCGTCTGCCCGGTGACACTCCGGCCTCACTCAAGGCCGGTCGAACGGAGTTGACATGGACGCGCTGATTAAGCCGCTACGCCCAACCAAGCCTTCTGACCTCAAGCCTTCTGACCTCAAGCCTTCTGACCTCAAGCCTTCTGACGTGAAGTCCCCGGATTCACGGATGCCGGATGCTCGCCCGGCCGAGCTGGATCCGTCTGAATTTCTGGCCGCCGCCGTACGCGCGGACCAGCCGCGTCCCTCGCGCGCCGAGGCCGAGCACGCGGTACAGACCCTGCTTGGCTATATCGGCGAGAACCCCGACCGCGAGGGCCTCTTGGATACGCCGCGCCGGGTGGTCGAGGCCTTCGACGAACTCTATCAGGGGTATCACCAGTGTCCGGCGGAGGTCTTGACCCGCACGTTTGGTGAAACGGCCGGCTATGACGACTTCGTGCTGATCCGCGACATCGAATTCACCTCGCAATGCGAACATCACATGATGCCGTTCTACGGCCGGGCGCATATCGCCTATACGCCGGTCGAGCGGGTGGTGGGATTGTCGAAGCTGGCGCGGCTGACCGATATCTTTGCCCGCCGCCTGCAGACCCAGGAGCACCTGACCGCCCAGATCGCCGCTGCGATCGACGAGGTGTTAAAACCCCGCGGCGTTGCAGTGATGATCGAGGCGGAGCATACCTGCATGTCGGTGCGCGGCGTCGCCAAGCATGGCGCGACGACGTTCACCAGCCGCTTCACCGGCATGTTCCGCGACAATCCGGCGGAGCAGTCGCGTTTCATGTCCATGGTGCGAGGGCCGCAGCGCTAACCCTCGGCCGTGTTTTTCGAGGGACTGCCCGTGTCCACGTCTGCAGATATAAATGACATCGAGGAAGGGCTTAAGTTCCAGCCCAAATTCGACGCCTCAGGCCTTGTGACCTGCGTCGCTACCGACGCGGTGACCTGCGCGGTGCTGATGGTCGCGCACATGAACGACGAAGCCTTGCGCAGGACCATCGCCAGCGGGGAGGCGTGGTATTTCAGCCGCTCCCGCAACGCGTTGTGGCGCAAAGGCGAAACTTCCGGCCATGTCCAGCGCGTGGTCGAGATGCGCTTGGATTGCGATCAGGACGCGATCTGGATCAGGGTCGAGCAGACAGGCGCTGCGTGCCACACCGGCCGACGGTCCTGCTTCTACCGCGCGGTGAGCCCAAGCGATGGCGGGCCGCTTTTGTCATTCGTGGATGCGGACAAGATGTTCGATCCGAAGGCGGTTTATCGGGAATGATCATCCACCGTCATTCCGGGGCGCGCGAAGCGCGAACCCGGAATCTCGAGATTCCGGGTCCACGCGAAGACGCGTGTCCCGGAATGACGATTGGAAAACCTTAACCCATCGTTAACCATAACCATCCCAGTGTAACTCCGGCATGAGCGCTATTTCGCGCTCTGTAAGGCCGGGCGGTCGTTTCGCGAGGAGCGGGGCACCTACAACATGTCGGTCGACGCTTCAAACGCCACCACAGCGGCAGGCATCGATCCGTCGCGCGCGCGGATTGCGGGCGCCATCAAGCAGGCGGCCAGCACTACCGGCACCAGCTTCGAATATCTGCTCGCCACCGCCAAGATGGAATCCAATTTCAATCCGAAGGCCAGCGCCACGACCTCGTCGGCGCGCGGGCTTTATCAATTCATCGACCAGACCTGGCTCGGCACCGTCAAGGAAGCAGGCTCCCAGCTCGGCTACGGCAAATACGCCGACGCCATCACAAAATCTTCGTCCGGCAGCTACTCGGTCAGCGATCCCGCTGCGCGCGACGCGATCATGAAATTGCGCGACGATCCCGATGCTGCCTCGTCGATGGCGGCGGTGCTGACCCAATCCAACAGTTTCAAGCTCACCGGCGACATCGGCCGCCGCCCGACCGATGCCGAACTCTATATGGCGCATTTCATGGGCGTCGGCGGCGCGGCCAAGCTGATCTCCAATGCCGAGGACCATCCGAACGCGTCCGGCGCGCGGCTGTTTCCGAACGCAGCCGCGGCGAACCGTTCGATCTTCTACGATCGCGGCGGACGCGAGCGCAGCGTCGCGCAAGTCTATTCGGTGCTGACACAGCGCTACGACAGCGCCGCCAATTCATCGGCGACGCGGTCCGCGATGGCGTCGGCCGGCGTGATGCCGGCGAATGCGACGTTCGCCAGCGCGGCTGCGGGCGCAGCACCCATCGACAACGCCGCCTATCTCTCAAGTTTTCCGGATTCTTCGCGCGCGGCTACGGCGGCGGCAGCGTCGCAGCCGGCGCTCAAGACCGCATCGCTGCAACCGAGCGAGCCGATCTTCCGCTCGCTGTTTCAAGCCGGCGAACGATCCCAGCCGGTCTCGCCGGCGGTTCACGAATTGTGGGGCAGCTCGACGTCGCTGACGTCGGTGCCGACATCGGTCACGATCACGTCTCCGATCTCCTCGCTGCCAACGCGCACACCAAATGTCCGCGCGCCGCAACCGCTCGACCTCTTCAGCGACCGCAGCGGCGCCTTCAGAAGCTAGCTGCGTAGCATGCGGAAGTTGCCGCCCGTCATTGCGAGCGAAGCGAAGCAATCCATAAGGCCGCAACGGAAGAATGGATTGCTTCGTCGCTTGCGCTCCTAGGAAGAAAGTCGCTCAAAAACGGTGTCATACTACCAACATCGAGCCTCAAACTTTCATCCAAGGCGGGTCGGTGCCTTATCCACCGGTCCCAACTCGCAATGACGATTCGTTCTCGACCCGCTCACACGAGGATGAGGCCGCACGCGGAGAAGTTGGTACTTACCGAGCACCCTTAACAAAACGTCAATAAAACCAGCTGCTTATGGTGAACGCTTTGTTAAGCGTCGTGGTTTATTTTGTATGACAGTGGCATCTCGGTGTCGTTTACAGGTTGCGTAGGCTGGCTGGGACAATGATCGTTCGGCAGTTCATCAGTTGGATAAGAACCGCTCCGGCAGGCGAGCGGGCGGAGGCTACGCGGGCTTTGGCGCGGGCCTGGCTGATTTCGGATTTGTCCGCGGAGGACCGCGTCGCCGCCGAAGGTGCGCTTCTGATGCAGCTCGACGATGCGTCGCCGCTGGTGCGCCAGGCCATGGCCGAGGTGTTTGCGCGCAGCACCGAGGCGCCCGCCGCCATCGTGCAGGCGCTGTCGCTCGACCAGCCGTCGGTGGCGCTTCCGGTGCTCGAATTTTCACCGCTGCTGATCGATGCCGACCTTGTCGACATCATCGCGACCGGCAATTGCGAGATGCAATGCGCCATTGCCCGCCGCAACAATCTGCCGGCCTCGGTCTGTGCGGCGATCGCCGAAGTCGGCACCGCCGCGGCAGCGCTGGAGCTGATCGAAAATGCCTACGCGGAACTGGCGCCATTTTCCTGGGATCGCATCGTCGAGCGCCACGGCCATCTCGCCGCGATCCGGGAATCGATGCTGGTGCTGGAGGATCTGCCCGCAGCGACGCGGGTGGCACTGGTGGCCAAACTGTCGGATACGCTGGCGCAGTTCGCGGTCGCCCGCAACTGGCTGAGCGCCGATCGGGCGGCGCGGATCGCGAGCGAGGCGCGCGAGCGCTCCACCGTGAATATCGCGGCGGGCTCACACGGCGACGACGTGCGCGGCCTGGTGCGGCATCTGCGCGCCTCGGGCCAGCTCACCGCCGGGCTGATCCTGCGCGCGCTGTTGTCGGGCAACCAGGAATTGTTCAATGCCGCACTGGCCGAATTGTCCGATCTGCCGCCGGCCCGCGTCGCCGCACTGCTGCATGACTGCGGCAGCGGCGCCAGCCTGCAGGCGCTGCTGATACGCGCCGGATTGCCGGAATCGACCTTCGCGGCATTCCGGGTGGCGCTCGAAGTCAATCATGAAACCGGATTTGTCGACACCGCCGGCGGTGCTGCCAGATTGCAGCGCCGAATGGTCGAACGCGTGCTGACGCATTGCGCCACCGACCGGAAGGCCGCCGAGGCGCTATTGATCCTGCTGCGGCGCTTTGCGACCGAGTCGGCGCGGGAAGAAGCCCGCATGTTCTGCGACGAGTTGATGGCCGAAGAAGCCACAGCACCGCACGAGCTGATCGCGGCCTGATCGCATCACCCTCGACGTCGTTCCCGCCTAGTGCGCAATTGCGCACGAGGGCGGCGCGGCTCACGCCGCTGATGTCAAAGGTCGCGCGCGTTCGATCCGCTTGCGTTCGCGCGGTGAATGCATCGCTTCCCACAGGTCGCTTCGCCGCTGCACATTGAGCCAGAAATCCGGGCTGTTGCCGAACACCCGGGCGAGAATGAGCGCTGTCGCCGCGGTCACATTGCGGCGATCGTTGCACAGCTCATTGACGTGCTTGCGTTGCACGCCCATGGCTTCCGCCAGCGCGCCTTGCGTCAGGCCGATCGGCTTCATGAATTCCTCGACCAGAATTTCGCCAATCGTCGCCGGTTTGCGCTTCGTCATCAACATGGCTTGCCTCACTCATAGCTGTGATCGTCCAGATATAGATCTTCCGCCTCACCCCGGCCGCTATTCCACCGAAACACCAGCCGCCATCGCTTGTTGACGCGAATCGAGTGGAGGCCTTCGAGATTGCCCCGCAGCTTCTCGAAATGGTTGCTGGGCGGCGATCTCAAATCGCGGTCCGTTGTTGCGTCGTCGATCATCTGGATCTTGCGGAACAGGCGGTCTTCCAGATCGGACGGGATTTTCTTCGACCTGACGTCGTTGACGAAGAACTCGCGCAACCAGCCGTCCCGAAAGCTCAGAATCATGCCGCAATCCTGTCTGAGGCATTGTACCACCCTATGACCCAAATCGCAATGGCGGGCAGCACATAAAGGGCCTGCCGGAATCGACCTTTGCGGCGTTTCGGGTGGTGGAGGTTCCCGGATGTCTCATATCTGCCGCACTGCAGACCTTTCCCTCGAACTTGTCCTGTCTGCCGCACTGGTGACGTATTCCGGCGTTCATGGTCACGGCGTGTCTGAGGGCAACGCTCAGCAGGTTGCTGCCTTATTTCTTCTAACCTCGAGGAAAAGTACCGTGATGAAAATTGTGATTATAGCGGGTGCAACGCTTGCCGTGGTGACTGCCGCTGGCGCTGCCGACATCCCACGCCCACAGCCGGTCTATCAGACGGCCCAACTCGGCAAGATGCCGATTGGCAAGTCCCCAGTCGGGAAGACCCCGATCGGGAAGCCGCCCGTCGCGAGGCGGGCCTACTGATACGCGGTATGGACTTAAAAGGTCTGGTTGAATCTGGCCTTTGTCGTCGACAGGTGAGGGGCGAAGCGTGGCAAACAGGCCGACGAGATCAGGACTATGCTTGCTTGCGGGATTCACGCTCGCCGTTTTGCTCCAATGCGAAATCCAATCGGCTTCTGCACACGAGATTGACGTTCGCGCCGGTTCGGAGCGTTTCACTTCCCAGAGACGGGACGTCCACAAGCGCACCGCCAACGCGAATGCGCTTGTTTCCGGTGAGGCGCCCCTTGAATCGAAACCGGCGCCACGGTCGAATAGAAGGCCGGGGTCGGGATCCGCAAAGGGCCCGTACTACGTTGATTTCAGAGCCCGAACGGCGGCGAGCTGGGGACACGCTTTCGTCTGGTTTGGCAAGACAAGCGAGCGCGCAGTTGAAGTCGCGGGCCTTACCCCTGCGGGAGACACCCTGCCTTATGTAATTGGTCATTTGATGTGGGTGCCGTCCGAGACCGGGGCAAGCTATGGCGATCTTGATCCGCAGTACCTGACCGCCAGTTACCGGGTTTACTTGAATGAGCCGGACGCAAAAAGGGTTTTCGCATACATCAAGAAATTACAGGCGAGTTCACCGGTCTGGAACGCCGAAATATCCAATTGCACTTCGTTTATCGGTAGCATCGCAGATTTCATGGGATTGAAAGTTCCTCTCCGCTGGCAGCGTCCTGAGGACTACGTCAACCGTCTCAAGGCGATCAACGGCGGGCGCCAGGTCGTCGAGCTGTCGTCAACACAATAGCTCGCGTTCGGTTCGGACTTAGTATTCGTCTGGGTCCAAACTCGCTGCGAAGGCAACCGTCAACAGGTAGAGAACCTCAAGTCCCAGTGCGTACAGGATGCCGACGGGACCAAGCAGCAAACACAATACTGTCGCGATCAGCACGAACCCAATCGTGCTTCTGACGATGGGACGCTGTTCTCGAAACCAATGCTGTTGAACTATCATGTAAGTCGCCTCGGTTGATGCCCGCGCCCAGAGTAATGGTGCAAAGAGATGAACCGTATTGCGCGCGTCCACGCGGCTGACCGGTGGACCGGCGCCCAGGAACCGCGCACATACGCGGCGCCCAGCCCTCGCGTTCGTGATGGGGGCGATGACGCCCTCCTCTCCAGGAGGAAACACCACCGTCAGCGATATTGTTCCTTCACTTTCCTCTATGCCCGCCCAATCAGGTTGTCGAGATGCGGGCTTGACTTTTTGAGAACAAAAGAAGAACATCTGGCATCGCCGGTCAGCACGGAACAACGTTATGCGCCCTCGTTCGCAGCCGAGTGAGAAGGGGGCTGACGAGTTGGAGGTCGCTGTGGATGAGGCCATCGCTGCTTGCGGCGGTGACATGCGGTCCACCATCCGCGCGTTGATTGTGGCGAACGAATATTTGGAGTCGGAGGCTTGTGAGCTGATGGCGGCGGTGTCGCACGCCTATGTGCGCGGCCGATTTCGAACCTATTCAGGCTAGGAGAGCGAGATGGCGGAAGAAACCTACTTCGTCGCTCTGCCGTTTATTGCTACGGACGAGGGCGTCGCGCCGGGGGAGCCGGTCGAATGCTTCAATGCAAACGCTGCCGTGATGCGTGCCGAGGCGCTATCGCGCAAGCAGGGTCATGTCGGCGCCGTCGCATTCAGCCGCACCGGTGATCCGGCCACCGGAGTTTTCAATGATGCCGAGGTGATCAGGAAGTTCGGCGACGTCCCTGACGACCTGAGTGCGTTGTGATGGAGCGCGCGTGCCGACGCATTGCGCCACCGACCGGAAGGCCGCCGAGCCGCTGTTGCTCTTGCTGCGGCGCTTAGCGACCGAATAGGCACGGGAAGAAGCCCGCATGTTCTGCGACGAACTGATGGCCGAAGAAGCCACAGCACCGCACGACCTGATCGCGGCCTGATCGCATCACCCTCAACATCGGGACAGGGCGCTGCTTTGCAGCGCCGACCTCCTCCTCAAGGGGAGGTGAGAAGAAGCGGGGCGACGGATATCACCAGCCGTAATCGTCATCGGGCGGGCAATAGCCGCTGCGATAGCCATAGCCGCCCCCATAGCCATACGGGGCGGCGGCGTAGCGGTAGGAGGGATAGCCGCCATAGCCGCCATAATCGCCGTAGTCGCCATCGCCGCCATCGCCGCCATAGTAGCCGCCGTAATAGCCGCGCCTGGCGATCGCGCCGCCGGCGACGGCGCCGTAGCCGAGGCCGCGATAGCCATAGCCATAGCCGCGATAACCGACGCCGCCGCGATAGCCATAGCCGCCGCGATAGCCCCATCCGCCGCCTCGGTATCCGACACCGCGATAGCCATAGCCGCCGCCTCGATATCCGACGCCGCGATAGCCGTAGCCGCCGCCGCGCCAACGCACTTCGGTGGTGTTTTGGTCGACCATCGATTTGATCGCCGCCACATGGGTCGGCATCGGCCCGGCCTGCGCGCCCGCACTCAGCAGGGCGGCGGTTGCAGCGAGAAATGCGGTGCGCAGTGAACTCAACAACCTCATGATCACCTCCGTGCTGTGCGGCAGCGCTTGGCGCGGGCCGGTGAACAGCCTTGGGCGGCGCTGCCGCGGAGGTTTTGATCTAGATCAAACCGCATCCCGTGTCCCGACGCCTCAATTCTTCAACACACTCCCGGATACACTCGGCCTTGAAGCAATAAGAAAATCCAGAGGGCACGTTGCTTGGAGGCAGGAGAAGCTGCCCGGCATTGACGCCTAAAAGCACAGCTTCGGTGTCCATAAGCGCGAAGACGGGGGCGCCAGAAGCTCCTTCGGCAGACTGCGCCTGATACAAAACTCTACGTGCGGGCTCCTGACCGTCAGTGAGATAATCGCTGTCTGGATCGCTTGAAACGATACCGCTGCGCATCACCGGACGTTCGCTGCTTCTGTCATAGTGTAGCGAATAGCTCGGCATGAAGATGGGAGCGCCAGCGGTCATCCGCTTCAAGTCATCTGAGTGGGCGAGCATTGAAGCCTCAACGGCAAAGACAGACGGAACTCCCAACGTGAGGTTGGGGTCCTCTCCCTGCTTGCGTTTCCGACGGTATTGGATCTGCTTGTTGGTTAAGTCGAAGACGGCTACGTCCTCGAACTGATTTGTCGGGAAAACAAAGCGAATAGGCTCAGTCGGCGCACCTTCATAGTAATGGTCGTTATCCGCGAAACCGGCTATCTTGAAGTGTTCCAGCTTATAGCCGACATACTTCTGATCTTTGAAGGCGAGGTCGAGGTTATGCCTATTTGTAACGGCGTATAGTTCGGCGTCAGACTTCACGAAAAAGCAGGTTCCATGCACCTCCTTCATCGAGCCATCCGGGCCGAGGTGCATTAGCGAAATTCTCTGAGCCGCATAGAGCAGCCGTCGATCTAACATTCTGACCTCGGACGAACGTCAACGTGATGTTTGGAGGGGGTGGCCCTTTCTCCCCTAATCCTCGCGAGAAGCGAGGCGTATTGCGTCTATGATAGCACGCCCCTAATCAGCTTTTGAACAAACTCCGCGTTTCGCTCGCGTCTCCACAGCCAAGAATCTGAATCGGTTGATTCGTATAAGCGCTTGTCCGTCATTTAGATTATAGACAACGCTTGTTTTAGAATCACAGGGATTCCGATTTGCATAGCTGGCTCCCGCTCAACGCACCGCGTAAGCTTCTCGGGATTCGGGAGCACGCGCCTTGGCAAACTTTGGAGCGGATGATTTTGATTTTGCGGCGGAGTTCGCTGAGTTCGCAGGATATGTCGGTACGCAAGAGCTCTTCAAAGTGGTGCGCAAGGTCGTGCACAAGCTTTCACTTCTTGATCCCGCACCAAGAAGGTTGTTCGGGACGCGTTACTTTTTCCACGAACAGATCGATGAATTCACAGAGGGCGCACTGCCGTTCATCCTTGATGCGTCTTCACCGCTCGCCGTGCGCGCCGCGACACTCATCGCTGGGGTAAATCGCGCAAAAGCTGGGATGTCAGATGTGGCCCAATCGCGCCTTCGAAGGATGATGCTTGATAACCTCACCCCCGACAGGGACATACGGCAGATCGAGCACGAGTTTCGCGCGTTTATTCACGTTCGCCAGATGTTTTCCGCTGTAGAGTTTGCTGACCTAGAGGGACATGGAAATTTCGATTTGCTTTGTACCACCGGTGGCGCTTCGGTCGAGGTCGAGTGCAAAACCGTCTCAGAAGATACGGGTAACCCAATCAAAAACGAAATGGTCGTGAACCTGAGCCAGATATTTCTAAGCAGTTTGCGAAAGCGTCCGCCTGTAGACGAATCAGGTCTCTTCTACCTCAAATTTAAATCTGATCCGGGAAGTTCAAAGACAATTCAGCAAGACTTGAAATCCGCTCTTGCTGCACCTTTTGTTCGGGTGATCGACTGCCAACACGCGACCATCGACTTTTTACCGCGTCCGACTTGGCGGTCCAATTTGGAAACCTTGCCACCAGACGAATTACGAAATTTTATGAGCGATGATCCAGACATAAAAGGCCGGTCCCACTGCTTTACGAAAATAGGTGCTGACATGTTCGCTCTCGTTCTGGAGACCAGCAGAATGAGCATGCTGGCTGAGCGGATTCCCCGCATTCTTAAAGACGCTGCTGACCAATTGTCGGGCACTGGAGCCTCGATGATTTGGCTGCACTTCGTTGGTTTTGCTGAGGAAGAATTCCGAGCATTGGTTGAATTCTCCAAGAACGGAATGGGTGGCGGGCTAAACGCCCTTGTTGCGGAAGCGGTGAGTCCAGGTGGATCATCCTTTAAGGACAGGTCGCACGTTAATGTTGTGAGGTTCAGCGGCGAGCCCGTGGAAGCACAGCGCCACTCGACCGCGACCGAAGAGGGCGTGGTTCACAGGACGTCGATGGGAGGCGCTGCCTATGATGTGCGAAATCCGTTTGCACGGCACCAACTCAACATTAAGTTCTAGCTGTTCTCACAGTTTCCAGCTCAGCTAGACCGTGTTCATTCAATTCGGCATTCACTTGACAGACGAAAGAGGCATATGGGCCGCTGCAGCGGCGCTAGGAGCTTGAGAGTGGCGAAGCGACATCAGCCAGTTGACATCGACTACGTTCTATCGAGCAAATACTATGAGGACGTCCGGGCGGAAATGCTGAAGTCCAGCTACCTCCCTCCTAGGGAGTGACAAGAGTTGGTCCAATGATGCTCGATTCGCGAACGTTCGTTGGTGACGCAAGTTCGGTTAGCCGTGGCCTCGTCGTAAAGCCACGAGGCAAGAGTGGCGACGCTGCGGGTCGCGGCGTATCGTGATGAAAAGCAAGCCGCGAGATGTTCGCGCACGCCTGAGGCATCGGAGCGGACGGTGTCGTCTCGATGGTGCGCGATGGATGAGCAAGACGGCGTGACGTGTTGGAGCCTGCCGGTGCGGTGATTTGCCCGTCGGGCGGTTTGTTGACAGGGCTGTCAAGTCTTATTTCTGATTTTCCGAAAAATATTTCTGTATGCACCTACCCCAAATCACATCTAGAACTTTTCGCATCCCACCCCACAGAGGGGCGTATCGCGATCGTCACGGA
>Ga0137418_10002971_pt1 | contig 15550 bp, 13 predicted proteins | sample CZODoug3_1_2_16f_FD_122242 | JGI IMG/M metagenome (GOLD analysis project Ga0137418, IMG submission 122242) | Vadose zone soil fungal communities from Angelo Coast Range Reserve, California, USA - CZODoug3_1_2_16fungal (Hybrid Assembly) | ecosystem: Environmental > Terrestrial > Soil > Vadose... | reverse complement strand
CAATGCGCTTGAACTCGGGCAGGCGCCGGTTGCGTGTGCTGACGTCGTCAAGCAACGCCGCGTCGCATTGCTGGTCCGGTTCCAAGCGCAGCACCAGGAACAGCATTTCATTTCCGAGCTGGCGAACCGGCCACACGAAGTTCGCCGCGAACACGCAGTACTCCTTCACGGGCAAGCCGTCAAAGACCGTCTCGATATCCTCCGGGTAGATATTCTTTCCGCCCTCGGTGACGATCATGTTCTTCTTGCGCCCAAAAAGCTGCAGGTGGCCCGTGTAGTCAAACCGCCCTAGATCGCCCGTGAGCAGCCAACCGTCGACAATCGTTTCGGCGGTCAGTTCCGGATCATCCAGGTAGTGCGACATGACGGTACTGCTGTGCACAGCGACCTCACCGATGCCTTCGGAATCGGGACTCAGCACACGCAGTTGCACCCCGGGGAGAGGCCTGCCCACGGTGTCCGCGCGAAATGGTTTGAAGTCATTCAACGTGAGCACCGTGCTCGCCTCGGTAAGCCCGTACCCATTGGCCACGGGAATTCCGAGATCGTAGAAGAATTGCAGCGTCGAGGGCTCCATGAACGCTCCCCCGGTGAAAAACGCCAGCAACTGTCCGCCGAACGCCTTGTGCACCTGTCCGAGCAGAGCGCGGCTGAGTTTGATGTTCGAGCGCCTGCGGGTGAGCAGTTTGTTCAAGGCGGTCATGCGGTCGAGAACAAAACGTTGTGCGCGCGGCAATTCATCGAACTTGGCTCGCAACCCCTTCTCCAGGTTCTTCAGAACCATGGGCACGAGGCTCATGTAGGTGATGCGATAGCGGATGAATGCATCGCGCACATACTCAGGACGCAGCGTCCGCAGGTGCACCACGCAAGCGCCGCACACAAACGGCCCGATGAACCCCACCATAAAATCAATGGCGTGGTTGGTGGGCAGAATGCTGAGGTAACGCACGCCCGGCCAGAACGGATACCACGCGGTGAGCGACGCGCACTGCTCGAGATAATTCTCGTGAGTGAGCACGCATCCCTTGGAACGGCCCCCGGTACCCGAGGAATACACGATGCAGGCAACATCGTCGCGCTGGCGGTCAATGAAGATCGGATCACCTTTGCGGTGAAAATCTTCCCAGCGATACGCGCCGCCCAGGTCCGCCCGTAGGGGGGCTTCGGTCACCAGCACGGTCTTCACGCCATGATTCTTGAACTCAGGAGACTGCATAATGGCGCGCCACAGGTAATACTCGACAATCAGGAACTTCGCCTTGGAGTGCGCCAGCAGTTGCAGATGCTCTTCCGCGGTCAGCTTGTAGTCCAGCGGGACCAGCACGCCGCCACAAAAGAAAATTGCATAAGCCGAAACCAGCCATTTCGACTGGTTGGTCATGATGATCGCGCCCCGGTCGCCTTCCCGGTAATCCGCATCCTGCAGGGCGCGCGTAAGAGGACGGGCTAATTCCTTAAAGTCGGAGTAGGTCAGGCGGGTCTTTTCGCGGTCGCGGTCGGCTTCGATCAGGCAGGTCTCATTGGGCCAATGATCCAGCGCATCGCGCAGGGCAGCCCCCAAAGACGGATATTGGCGCAGATCGAGCATGAAGAACTATTTCACCACGGAGAGACGGAACCACAGAGAAGCGCGCTGTTAACCAACCTGTTACCCGCGGAGCGCAATCGACGGTCGATCCTGGTTTTCCCATTCCGCCGTCGTTCGTGACGCCGTCCCCGCGTGGTTGGTGCTGTCGTTATTTTCACAGTCGCGCCTGAATGCGCCCAGCCAGCGTCCGGAAGTCCGACACTCCCTGCAGTTCGTAATCGGGCAGTTCCACGTGAAAGTGGTTTTCCAGCCGGGTTAAAAGGTCGAGGGCCTGCAGGCTGTCGATGCCCAGCGTCTTGAAGAAGTCGTCGTCGGGCGTGAGTTTTTCGCGGCCAACCTTGAAGTGCTTGGCCGCGAGATTCAGAATTTCTTCCAAAGTTTGCTCTTGCGTAAGCATATCTTCGTTCTTCGATGACGAGTTGACGGTCTCGGACTCAGGGCAGATAGGGTTGCGCGTCCGTGCTCTCTACAAACCTGCGCAAGCCTATTTCCACCGCGGGCTCCACAAACAACTGACAGAACAAATCAATTTCCTGCTTCAACTCATGATACGGAATGGGCTTGATGAACTTCTTGGCCGCGATCGCCGTGCGCCGGTCGAACTTGCCCAACTGTGCCGCCGTCACCCGGGCTACCCGTAGCGCTTCTCCCTCCGCCGCCACCTGGCTGATCAGTCCTACCCCTTGCGCCTTGGTCGCATTAAAGCTGCGCCCAGTGAGCAGAAGATCGCGCACCACACCGTTTCCGAGATCGCGCTTAAGGCGGGGAATCCCACCAAAGCCCGGGATCAATCCCAGCCGCAACTCGGGAAAACAAAACCGCGCCATCTTATCCGCAATGATCAGGTCACAAACCAGCGCCAATTCAAATCCTCCGCCGAAGGTAACGCCATGAACTGCCGCGATCGTGGTAAGTGGCGCCGCATCGATATTGTTCAACACTCGATGGATGCGCTCCAGAAATTCGCGCACGCCTTCGACCGCTCGTGCCTTCTCCATCTCCTGCGATCGAAAGTACAACTCCCGCAGATCCGCGCCTGCGCAGAAACCAGGCTGCAAAGTGCTATGTACGATCAGGGCATGGGCATCACGGGCCAGCGCGTCGAGCGCATCGGAAAACTTTTCCAGTTCCTCGAGTGCGAGCAGGCCGATCTCATTGCAGGGCGAACGATGAAGCGCCAACTCAATGACGCCTTCGTTCAAAACCCACGACATCGCTCGTCCCTGAAAATCGTTCATGCTCTTTTTATCCTTTAACCCGCCCGGTGCCCTCGCGCTGCTTCTCAACGGCCAACGACCAACAGCGAACGACCAACGACGGTTCCTACACCGCAACCTTCACCCGATACATGTCCTCGATCTGCCCGCGCAGAGTCTGCGCAATGAGATCCCGCCGGAGCTTGCCGTTCGCGGTGAGCAGACCATTCTCGATGGTGAACGGTTCGCTCCGCACATGCAAGGCGCGGATTTGCTTGTAGTGCGGAAGCTGCGGATTGACCGCGTCTACTGCCGCCTGCGCCTGCTCCGACTTGACGTTGCCGGTTATGATCGCGGAAAGATATCCCTTGCCGTTTCCCACGAGAACCACCTGTGATGCGCCAGGCAATTTTTCCAGCACCTTCTCCTCAATCGGTTCAGGAGCGATGTTGTGACCTGAACCGAGAATGATCAGACTCTTGATGCGACCCACGATCCGCCAATTTCCCGAGCCGTCCACCTCACCCTGATCGCCGGTATGAAACCAGCCATCGCGCAGCGCCTTCGCGCTTTCCTGCGGACGATTCCAGTACCCAGAAAAAATATTCGGGCCACGTGCGACGATTTCGTCGTTCTCGCCCAGCTTCATCTCGATTCCCGCGATCGCAGGTCCTACTCGTCCCGCTTTATAGTGATAAGGATCGTCCAGTGTACAAATGGCCGTCGTTTCTGTGAGACCGTAACTCTGCAGGACAGGAATCCCGAGCATCATGAAGAATAGCTGGGTCTCCAGGCTCAAGGGCGCCGAACCGCAAATCAACGCCCGAAGGTTTCCCCCAATCATCTTTTTGCGGATAGTGGGAAAGATGGCGGAGTTCGCCAAGGAAAGCCACATCGCATCGAGCACTCTGGGGGCGCCTTCATGCTTCCGGGTCCACGCTCCCTTGGCGCGGCTATAAATACCCTGCACAAAACCGCCCGCCTTCCAAAGTTGTTCATCAACCGCCCGCCGCATGCGCTCCAGCAAGGCCGGGACATTGAGGAAATAGTCTGGCGCGGCGGTGCGCATCTCCTGTGCAATCTTCGCAAGATCCGTGTTCAAGGTGACCCGACTTCCCCGCAACAGAGAAGTCATCAGCAACATCCACGATCCGGCGAAGACGAACGGCAGGTAGTGAAAAACCTGGTCCTGTTGTTTCTTTCCATCCATGAGCAGATCAAGTCGCCCATCGATGCACGCCAGCATGTGTGCGATGTTGCCCGCGTTCAGTACCACCCCTTTGGCTTCGCCGGATGTGCCCGAGGTGTAAATGATGGTCACCGGATCTGCGTCCGACAGTACCGGTTGGGTGGTTGCGGCTGGCGAAGCGGCGAAAATGTCGTCGAACAGGGCCTGGGTCGGAGCTCCCGGCCACTGTTGCGTGATCCCGTCGCGTAGTGCTGAATCACCACAGCAAATGAGCGCGGGCGCACAATCCTTCATCATCGCTATCAGCTCCCCCGGAGCCTGCCGCGCATACAGCGGCACGACAATCAGGCACTCTGCCATGGCGGCCAGATCCATCGCCAGCCAGCGAATGCCATTCGCGGCGTAAAGTGCGCAGCGATCGCCTTTCTTCAAACCGCGGGCCGCAAGAAACGCACGGGCCCGTGCAACTTGTTCCAGCAACTCCCGGCCGGTGATGCAGTTAATTCTCCCGTCGCGAATTTCCTGGAGCACCGGCGTCTCCTCAGTGCGCTCGAGGGTCGCGAAAATGTCAGTGAGAAAGCTCATTCAGAAACAACCGGATCGGCAAGTCCTTAGTTCGCGGCAACGGGAACTTCCGCCGGGGCCTCGTACCGCTCGATCAGCTGGCGCAAATTCTTGCTCATGGGTGGCAGGTAATCTTCCCAGCTCCACTCTCCGGTGCGCGTGGAAAACTCGGGATAGCGCCGCTGCACTTCTTCTTCGAAGTGAACCCCCATCCGCGCCATTAATTTCAAATTCCTCACCACCGTCTTTGCAATACCTGCTGCGACGGACTCGCCGTCGGCGTACAACCTGTCCAGGGCGGCCAATAAGCGCGCTTCCAGATCCGCGTCGTCCACACTCATCAGCAAATCCTGATGCCCGCGCTCTCGCATCAGGTTTCGGATGCGCTCATCCATGGTGATGCCCGCCGACGGCACCAGTCCCGGCATGGAGGTAACAATCCCGTGATAGCGCGACGACGCCATCAGGTGGCAGGCTCGCAGGATGCTCACCACCTGATACATGTCGTACTCGCCGGAGCTGAGGACGGGAACGCCGCCCAACTTCTCCGCGATCTTGCGTGCAGGACGTGCATCCAGCCGCTCGGTGGCCACCAGGATCACGAACACGTTCCGCTTCTTCCGAAAAGCCGCAACCGCGTTAGCGATGGCGGTCAAGTACTGCTCGTAAGCCCGATCTGCCTCCGGACCGGAATTGTGAAAATACACGGAACGGTAATGGCTGTCTTTGTAGGCTCCGGTGAGATTGCGCGCGACCAGCTTGCCGACCGATGCCTTCACGGGCCACTCAAAGGGATTAATCGGACAAACTACCAAAACACGCGACGTCCCATCCCATCCGACCTGGCGAAGAACGCCTTGGCCGTAGTCCGAAGGCAAGGGTTCGAAGGTCCAGGCGGTATCGGTACCCAGTTCCGTAGGCACGCCCAACTCGCGCAAAATGGTGCGCGACTCTTCGTTGCGCGTAATGATCAGTGAATCTTTGCAGAATCGGCCACACATTCTGGCGATCAGAGGATCCATGTGTCCGGCCTCGGCGCCGTAGCCCACGGAGAGTTTGTTCTGCGCCGATGCGATACCCAAGGAGCCAATCATCATCGTCGTCAACGCATTGGCGAACTTGCTCTTGAACATGGAACCTTCGCAAGCAACGACACCGTGGTGTTTCGGCACTTCGTCGGCAAGGAATGGAGGAAAAATCTGCGGCAGCAGTACTTGCTTTGTTCCCTGGAAGTAGCTGTGCGATCGTTCAAAACTCTGCGTCATCACGCTGCAATCGACGCGTTCGGCACCCAGGATGTGCTGAACTTGTCGCAGCATCTCCTCCACACGCACATCCGAGCCCATATTCCGCGTGCCGTTGTAGCCGGCGAACAATAGTTTGAGCCTCTCGCCGGGCTGCCACGCTTTTCCCCCGCCCATCATCCAGCCGATGCGCTTCGACTCAATGATGCCGCTGACCCATGCCTCCAACACGAAGTCCATCATGCGGCCGAACCTCCGGCCGCGGTGCTGGTCGGCCAAGGCTTAAAGTGATACGTGAAGTTATTGTCGCGGCTGAATTTCAGAAGCGAATAGCTGTACTTAGAAAACGGCACTGGCGTCTTGCCTAATTCTGCCGTCACGCGGGCGTTATCAAACACGGTGTTCCACACCAGGTAGGGCATAAACACTTTCATTAGCGATGCCCCGTAAGCCATTGACCCCTTTCGAGTAGCGATCGTATTTACGGTAGCTGCAAAAGGCTTTTCCAGAAACGGGAGGAAGATAGGCGCGCGTTGCTGCTGCGCCGCGGCCAGTGCCCGAGTGACCTCGCGGAATGTCTGCGAACCGGTTCCCGAGGAGAGGTGATAGGTGTCGTACTGCGGTTCTGGCTTCTGGTGCAGAGTTGCGATGGCGTCCGCCACGAAATCCACATTCACGATATCAATCTTGTCGCTGGGGCGAAACGGTAATGCTTTCAAGCTCGCCAGAAACACGAATGCTCTGACCATGTCGAATTGGGTGGTGTCGGCGTATCGACTGTCACCCAGCACGATGCTAGGCCGGAACATCGTGGTCGGCACATCCGACAGCAGCTCTCGTATCATGTGTTCGCAAAATTTCTTGGTCCGCGCATACGGGTCGTAGTCTGAGCGGTTCCATTCAATCGACCGGTCTTCGGTCACAACTTCGTTGTGACGCTTCCCCGCCACGGCCACCGTGCTCACGTTGCTGAAGCGCCGCAGACCGTGGTAATAGTGCGACCGCCGCGCCAACTGCACGACCTCCAGCGTTCCGCGCAGGTTGACGTTCAAGCAGCTCTTTTCGGACTTCCGATTCAGGGAAGCCGCGCAATGCACTACGGAGTCGGTCGTATGAATGAGTCGGTCGTAATCGTCCCGGTTCAAGCAAAACTGGGGTTCGGTAATATCTCCGCGGAAGATGCGAATCCGAGTTTGCAGATGCTCATAGAAGCGCGGGAAATCCATGTGCAACTGCAGCCCATTCCACAGCCGCACCGCCGCTTCTTCGGGGCTCTTGGCGCGGACCAGCACGTTCAACGCGGCCCCGTGCGCATCCAGAAGGTTGGCCGCCACGTGCGCGCCAATGTAGCCCGTCGAACCGGTTAGGAATATCGCCACGTGACTCCGTTGGTCCCTGTCTTGACGGCCACGTCATTCGCCGGCTCCTCGGTCACCGGGAAGGTCCGAGGCGGCCGAACCTCGAGCGGACGGCCTTCAATGAGCGGGTACGTCCAGCGCCGCAGAGCTGGGATGTGAATGTCGATCCAGTACGTCCACCAATCAAGCGATCGGGTGTCGTACCCAAACGTTTCGCGCTCCTCCGGCGTTAGCGCGTACGATAGTTTCTCCACGTTATCTGCCACAAAATCATGCTCGTTGTGCAGGATGAATGGCTCAAACAAGCCAACCAGCTTTTCCACCTTCTCAAGATTGCGTTCCGCCCGCGCGAGTGGCGTCTTCTTTAAAGACAACGGAGCCATGATCCGCTGGATCGACTTTACGATCGCCTTCTGCGCCGGCGCGGACATCCGGTTGTAGCGCGTTTTTGAAACAGGAATCGCGTCCATACGCAACCGGAGCCACGATTCCAGGCCTTCCTGTGCGCGATAGTGCTTGCGATGAGCGAGAGAAGTCAGCTCGATCGAACGCCCCATATCGCAGGGATTCGTCACCGATGTCGCCAGCTGATACACCGCGTCGTTACGCCGTTCGATCACGGCTGCAACAATCAGAGTCATGCCCTTGCAAACCGAATCCACAGGAATGATATCCAACCGTTTTCTCTCATTGGATGGCAATTGCCGGAAGTTCGTCCCTAACAAGTAGGACAACGAAGCTGAAGTATTGATCCCTTCATTCCATCCTGTGAACGGTTTCTGGACCGAAGTCTCGACGATGGCTGGCCGCACGATCGCCACGGGGAGTCCCGCACCGCGCTTGCTGATCAGCGACTCCGCCAGGCTTTTGGTCAGGGTGTAAGTATTGGGCCAGCCCAACTCCAGCGCGCGCTTCGCTCCTGCTTCGGTGAGGGTATCCCGCAACCAGCGGATGCGATTCTTGCGGATCTGATTTTCCAGAGCCGCACCCTGAAGATCTTTCGCGGCGTGCTCCTTGTCGAGCGCCTGCCGCTGCAGTTCTGCAGTAACTTCCGCGCTTTCGGCTTTAGCTTCCGCCTGAGCCACAAACTCATGGAGTGATTTCCATTCGCGCTCGGCATCGAAATCGGGGCCCCCCGCGGGCGTGTAGTTCGGACGCAGCTTCTCGCTTACCCGGCCATCGCGCGCTCCGGCAACGTAGCAGGTTGACAGGTGCACCAGACCGCAGTGGTCGGATGAGCGCACAAACTCCAGAACGTTGATCGTGGCATCCACGTTCGTGGCCAAGGCATCGCGCAGGTCGGGATTGAAATCCGTCAAACCGGAACTGTTGATAATGATGTCCAAATCGCGCCGCAGGCGGCCGACTATCTCGGGGGCCAGGCCCAATCCCTGTGCGGTGACATCCCCCTCCACCACTTCGACTTTGTCGAGCAGAAATCGCGGTAATCCGGAGCCATATCTTGCGAAAAGGGGATCGAAGACGGGCGACTCCTCCACCATCTTCTCGAAGCGGTTAACGGCCGGATTCGATTTCTGCCGCCGGATCAGAAGATAAATCCGGGCAACCTCCGGCAGATCCATCAGCATGTTCGCCAGCCACACCTTGCCAATAAATCCGGTCACGCCAATCAACATCACGTGCTTCCCTGCCAGGACCGCTCGCACCGAAAGTGGGCGCGTCTGACGATGATCGTCGAAATAAACAACCGGGCGAGTCACGAGCTGCGATCGCCTCTCGGCTGGATTGATTCCCGACTCAAGCGCCTGGACGCCCGGCAAATCCAGTTCCCGTACCAGTCGCTGCCTGTCCCGCTGCCCATCCGGCCCCGCTCCTGTGATGCGGGCAAACAGGCCACGCGGCCGGATGACCGGACTCAGCAATCTACCGGTAGCGACCCGATCCCGGAACTCCAGGCGGTTCGCGAGCACCCACTTCACGCCCAGATATCGAGCCAGTGGAACCATCACGTGATCGAGACCTTGGCTGACCAGAACGATATCCGCACCGGACGCTTGAACTTGCTTTAATCGCGCGACCCCGTCCGGCTTCAAGAAAGGCTTGAGCTTGTACTGGAAGTACTCATCGCCCAGCAGATCCAGCCGATCGCGACTCACGCCGCGCAATACGCTGTGGACGACTCGCGTGGCAAGTACCCGGTGCGCCGCATACAAAAAGGGTCGCAGGGCCGCCATCAGGAAGACGAGGCCGCGCCGCACCATCCGAGCCACGAAGGTTTGCGCATTCCAGGTGAAAAAGGCCACCGGCTGGACGGTAGTCAGATCGAGCAAACTGCCCTCGACGCGCCAGTACACGCCCCGGGTGGGACCCGGCAGGCCGGAATTGTGCCTCGGTTGATCCAATTCGTATAAGTCCCGACGTGCGGGCCTCTGACAGGAGGCCTCCTAAAACGAGGCCAAAAACATCTATTGTAAACAATAACCCCGAAAGGACGAAGTGTAACCCGGACGCCCCCGATCCGTCTCAGCTTGGTAAACCTCCGGGACTTAAGTTCTTAAGTCCCATACCACATTGGGGCGATAAACGACCCAGGAAATTCAGCCCACCGCCTGCTCCTGCTTGGCCGAGCGAAGCCGTGGGCTACGGGTTGCTCGGTAATACCCTCAACACGTTTCTGCGCGAGCGCTCGTGGAGAATGGCAGCCATAGGATCAGACCACAACCGTCACACGCTTATACGAGGAAACTCAATCTGGCGGCGAATACTTCACACGCAACACCACCAGCCCACTCATAGCCAGAACCGTGCCCACCACGAGTAATCCTCCCCGGAAGTTCCCGGTCACGTTTCGCATCCATCCGATAATGTAAGGACCAAAAAACCCGCCCAGGTTTCCCACGGAATTGATGAGAGCAATCCCGACCGCGACTGAGACGCCACGCAGCAGTGTGGTCGGCATTGTCCAGAAAGGCGCCACCATGGAAAACACGCCGAGCACGGCCACACTGATCGCAGCAATCGATACCGCCAGCGAATTCGAGTACGCTGCCACTCCCAGGGCAACTGCTCCCGCGAACGCAGGTAGTGCCGTGTGCCAGCGGCGCTCCCCGGACCGGTCTGAGTGGACTCCCACCCAGATCATCACAATTACGGCTGCCAAATATGGGATCGCAGAAAGTAGCCCGATCACAACGTTACTTACACCTGAAACGCTATGGATCAGGTTGGGGAGCCACATGCTGACTCCGTACGACACTGTGTTCAGACCGAAGTAGACAAATGCCAACGCCCAGATCGCCGCAGTTCGGAACGCAATAAAGGGTTGCCCCTCCGCGCCTGGCAGGCCACCCGCTTCCCTCTCGAGGCGATCGAGTAACCAGCCACGCTGGTCATTCGTCAACCACAATGCGTCCTCGGGACGATTCGTCAGGTAGGTTAGCGCAACTACTCCCAGCAGGATTGCCGGCAAACCCTCCATCAGAAACAGCCACTGCCACCCCGCTAGCCCCGCGCGACCATGCCAGTTCAATAATGCACCCGATATCGGTCCGCCGATTACTCCGGACAGCGGTGCCGCCGCCATGAAGCGTGCCACCGTGCGCGCTCGCGCCGAAACCGGGAACCAGTTCCTCAGATAAAGGATGACGCCTGGATAAAATCCCGCTTCCGCGGCTCCCAGCAGAAAACGGATGACATAAAAACTTCTGGGCGACGTAACAACCAGCATGGACGAGGAAATAACTCCCCATGTGATCATGAGGACCGCGATCCACCGCTTCGCTCCGACCCTTTGCAACACCAGATTGCTGGGCACCTGAAAGAAAAAGTACCCCGCAAAAAACATCCCTGCGCCCAGCCCATATACGGCATCGTTGAAATGGAGTTGCTGCTGCATCTCGAGCGCCGCGAACCCTACGTTGATACGGTCAAGATAGGCCACGATGTACAAGACGAACAGAAACGGCACGAGCCGCCAGCTGAGCTTTGCGACAACAGTAGATTCGAGGTTGGGGTGAGAAATGTCTGGCGGCCGATCGGGTCCCGATGCTCTCGTCTGGAAGGGTTCCTGCACCCAGGGTTCTCCGATCTCAGGGCTTACACGCAGTGGACTTCGGATTTATATCAGGGTCCGACTCTCAATGCTGGAGAGAATCGCATTCGCTCGCCCCTTGTCCTTGGGAGACCAATTCAGCAATCCAAGCAAGCGCGACTACCCCAAGCCAAGCCGTCTTCGGATCTCCGAGACCATTTGTTGTGGAGAAGCCTGAACGGACACCACAATCGCTTCGCCCGGCTCTTCGAGCGCTGCGAACTGATCAGCCAGGATCGCCTCGGTCGCGAAGTGACCATGACGCTCGCGCAGTCTCGCAGCCATCAGGTCGTAACTTCCTTTCAAGTAAACCAGCCGCACGTACCCGCCAATGCCCAACTTCTGGCGGTACGACCGCTTCAGCGCCGAACAGGCCAGCACCAGACCTTTTCCATCGGCGAGCCATTTCACGATGGCGTCATGCAGAGACGTAAGCCAGGGCTCGCGATCGGCGTCAGTCAATGCGATGCCTCTGGCCATCTTTTCTATGTTCGCTGCAGGATGGAATTGGTCGGCGTCGGCAAACTCCCAGCCCAACTGCGCGGCCAGCATGTTTCCCACGGTGGTCTTCCCCGATCCCGTAACCCCCATCACCACGACGATCAACTCTTACTTCTCCAATTTGTTTCCGCGATCCTACAATCTGTTTCGAGCTTGCATGAGGACGCTGTTAGAACTCAGCGTTCGCTCAGAAAATCCGCGACTTCGCTCACCATTGTGTGTCGGCCATGGACAGGCCGATCCAAATGCACAAAATGGGTCGCCCCTTTTCAGAACCCCGACCTTCACCTTGGCTGCGTGCGTCAGATGCTCCTGAAGGAGTTCCCGATCTTGTGGCCGCGACCAGAAATCTCGTTCGGAGGCCAGCACCTGCAAGTACAAGAATTATCCAGAGGTAGCGCAGCATGGAATCGGGATTGTCCTACATACGACTAAGAAAGCCAATCCACTCCTTATGAGGTTCTTGCTTCCGTCCTCCAAGACGAAACCGCCAGTCCTGGCGTCCTCTACCCTGAAGAGAACTTCGGACTGGCGGTTTCTAAATTTAAGTCTACGACAAGAACAAACAGGCGAACTAAGCAGCTTTCTTCTGCGCCTTGTACTTGGCCCAACGCGCCCGTTGAGCAGCCGCAATTCGCCTGCGTGCTGCCACGGACAATACCCGCTTCGGCCGTACCGCACCGCCGCGCCCGTTGTGACCGACTTGCCGAAGCGCCGAGATCGCCGCCTCTACCCGACTCAACTTACTCTGCAGACTTCTCTGTTCCGCCACCAAAGCAACCACAGCCTTTTCTAAGTTAGCCATTTAAATCCCCCCTCGTCGGAGATTCTAACAAACCTAGGCGATCGTAGTGCAGATAATCTCTTGATAATCCGACGAGGATGAGAAATACAACACAACCTATGGTCAGGTACGCCCCTTGAGATCCGCCGATGTTTTCCTAAGGTCGGCACCGTATTCTTAAAGAAGGACCCTCTTGCTCCGGTGAGAGAATTTCCTTGTCATTTCAACTTTACAAACAAGAGAACGAAAATCGCCCACACCCCGACTGTTAACGGAAACTGTGCCAGTGCCGCATCCTGCAGCGGCCCTCCCCTTGGAAGCACGAATGTCAGAAGGAACATCGCTACAGCAGTCAGTATTCCAATCGCCAGCTTGCCCTTCGAATTCATGGCTCGTTTCCTCTCTCTGGTTAGCCTGGTTCCCCGAAATGGCCGAGCGACTCAGTTCAGCGCACGAAGTGTATCCCTCGCGTCGAGGACTCTCTGTGATTCGAAAAGATAACCCGAAACCAGCAGTCTGCTCAATTCACATGAACCAGAGTGGGGACTGCTGCGCGATGAAATGTTGCCGGAGTCTGTGCTGGGGGCGTCTAACTCCGTTTGAGGCAAGCCTTTATGAATTGACCCTCTGAAAGCTCGGGAAACGCCGCCTTACCGGGACATGAACCTAAGTAACCACCGACCCTCCCCGGAAGGGCCATTCCGCCATCCCGCCTAAGCCCTTAGCATGCCCCTTATGGCGGAGTGCTCAATGCTCGAAAACGCGCTTTGTAGTGACATCCTTGTTAGGCTGGCGGAGTACTACGAGGAAGATCCTGGCCAGTTCGTACACTTACCCCAACCCACGGTGGCCTCTTCGGTTGCGCGCCAGACCGTGGCCGAGCTCAGGAACGAGGGCTACGTGGAGGAGGAAGTTCGTGGCGTGATTCGCCTTACCGCGCGGGGATACCACGCCTTCAAGAAGAAGTCGACTCCTGGACGCAGGCAGTGGGCCTAGGCTGAGAGGGTCGGTTCATTCCCCTGGCAGGGATTTTTCCCGGCATTCTGAGTTGTCAGACTTCTCCTACCCGCGGACTCCAAGTCGAGCGCAACTCCGTAACCATCTACCCTTACGATCCCTTCTGGAAGACCTCAGATATCACCGCGTTTCATGGTGTCCATCAGTTGATCGCAGGAGCGCACACACAGAGCCATGATGGTCAGCGTCGGATTCTGGCAAGGGTTGGAAGTGAAGCCAGCGGCATCCATTACAAACAGGTTCTTAACGTCGTGGGTCTGTTGGAATTGATTCAAGACCGACTTCTTGGGGTCCTCGCCCATACGTGCAATCCCGGCTTCGTGGACAGCCCACCGGGGCGCGGACGGATTCGCGAAGGTGCGAATATTTCTCGCGCCGGCAGCCTCCAGTAACTGCCCGGCACTTTCTCCCATATCTTTGATCATGGCCTCTTCGTTCGCGCCGTTGGACATGTGAATTTTGAGCACTGGAATTCCAAAGTGATCGACCACGCCCTTGTCGATCTCCACGTAGTTGTCCCAGCGCGGCAGAACTTCGCCGAAACCTAGAACATTCACCTGCACCTGCGGCTCGCGCAATGCTTTCTTGAATGCTTCTCCGAAACCGGGCGCGGCAAAATTGAACCTCAAGTCTGTGTCGCCTTCAAATCCGTATCCTCGTAAGAAATTCTTGGAGCGAGGCCCATTGAAGGTATTACGGAAGCGGGGCACGTAGAAACCGACCGGACGACGGGGTCCCCCCAACGTCGGTTGCGCGCCAAAGGTCGGGAGTTCTCCGCTGCCACCTCCGCTCCGAATGTGCGCGGTCAGATAGTGTCCCAACACGCCGCTGGAGTTCGCCAGTTTGGAGTTGAGTAACAAGCGAGTGCTCTCAAGAGTTCCAGCAGCCAAAACAACAACTCGGGCCTTCACCGACATCTCCCGTCGCGAAAGGCGATCAACGAAGTGAGCTTCATTCACCAGACCTGTATTTTTATCAACGCTGAGTTCACGAACCACCACATTTGGGATTGCCTTCAGCCTGCCCGTAGCAAAAGCGTCCGGCAGAAGGAGATTGACCGAACTTGCCAATCCATCTACACCCAGGGAACTACGAGGTTTGCAGACAGGAACTCCCATCTGCTTTCCCGCCGCGATAAAGCGTTGCATGCATCCGGTCCACGGAGACTCATCCGGAACGAAATTTCCATCGGGATACTGGGGCAGCCCATCAGCACGCCCCTGCACACGAAATATCGCTTCGACCTTCGAGTAGTAGGGAGCTAAGTCCGCCAAGCCAATCGGCCAGTCATCCCCAAAGCCGTCATGGGACTTTCCCTTGAATTCATAGTCGCTAAGCCGAAACGATTGTCGCGACCAGAATAGCGACCGCCCACCGAACAGCCGCACCCTCACCCAGTTATACGGATGCTGCGGGTCATACGTGTAAGGAACTTCCCGTTCGTCTACCCATGTGTTCGCGTTGAACTCATTCGACTGGAAGACGTGGGGCAGACGGCCCGGCTGGCTGAAACCGCGAAAGGGCAGAGCATAGGCCGGCTTCGGTTCCGTGTCTTTGTGCACATCCGCTACTGGACCCGCATTAAGCATCAGACACGAAATGCCCTTCTCGGTCAGGATCTTTGCGGCCATCCCACCAGAATGGCCGGAACCAATGATTAGAACGTCAACTTTCTCTTCCGCCATAGTTCCTCAGTTATTTCGTGCTGCGTGACAATAGGCTTCGACATTTCACTTCCCGAAGGACTAGATCGCTATCTGCGACCCTTTCTCTCGGAAAAACTTGTGAAAAGAAGAGTAGATTCGGTCTGTCGCTACGAAGGCCGTTTGCTTTGCGTAGGCCGGCGGACTGAAGCGGGACCTTCTCGATGAATGTCAGGATCGACCGGAAACCAATACAACTCCATGTCCGGCGCTTTTTTTATCGCGTCGCTCCAGGCCTGCGAGTTGATTGTTGCGGTGCGGATGTCGCTATGCGCGATATTGATAAAGCGTGCGTATGGCTCCGTTGGAGGATGGTCCGTCATCCAGGTCCTCAACCAGGGACGAATAAGTT
>Ga0137418_10002969_pt1 | contig 15555 bp, 16 predicted proteins | sample CZODoug3_1_2_16f_FD_122242 | JGI IMG/M metagenome (GOLD analysis project Ga0137418, IMG submission 122242) | Vadose zone soil fungal communities from Angelo Coast Range Reserve, California, USA - CZODoug3_1_2_16fungal (Hybrid Assembly) | ecosystem: Environmental > Terrestrial > Soil > Vadose... | reverse complement strand
AGATCGTCTACTACGGCGCGCTCGGCGCGACGCGGCAACATCCGTTGCAGTCGATCATGGTGTTCGATCTTGGCGGCATCAGCCATTTCGCGAAGCAGAACCAGTTTCCGGTCACCTGGAGCGAGCCCGAGACCGCGCTGTTACTGAACGGCTGCTACCAGTCGACCCAGTGGGACATCTATTGGCGGCTAGAGCCTTGCGATTTCGTGATGCGCAAGGTCGAACGGGAAGAAAAGCTGTTCGGCACGCCGGCGATCACCGCAGCCTGGGCGCGTGCAGTCACGCGCCATCCGGTGGCCTACCTCCGGCACCGCGCAGCCTTCATGTGGAATTTCCTCGGCGGCGACAACCTCACCATGTGGGTCGCTGACGTCGAGCGCCCGTCGGAGACTGTATTTGCGGATCGCCCGGCCTTCGTCGCGCTGGTCGCGCTGCATGACATGCTCAAGCTGACGCCGCTGTTCCGGGTTGGCCCGTGGCTGCTGGTTTGCCTCATGGTGTGCGGGTTCGCCTGGAAGCGACGCGAGACGCCAGAGGGCGCTTTCGCCCTCGGGGTTTGCGGGTCGGCCGCCGTCTATGTGTTCACCTTCTTTGCCGTCGGCGTCGCGTCGGATTTCCGCTACGGCTATTGGGCGGTTCTTGCCGGCATCGTTGGGGGCGTCGTTGTCACGCTGGGCCGGCCTAAGCCTCAAACGCCGTGAGGTGGCTTCTCGATCTATTTACTCTGAGCTGGCGGCGCGGCGGGGGCAGCAGGAGAGGCTGGTGCTGACGCTGTCCAGGCCTTGTAGTCGGCTTCCGAGACGCCTGGCAACTTTTTGAGGAAAGCGACGATCGACCAGATCTCATCATCCTTGGCACCGGCCAGTGCGAAGCTCGGCATGCCAGTCATGTTGATGCCGTTCCTTACCACCCAAAACAACTGTGCCGGGGAGCGATGATCGACGACTTCCTTCAAATCCGGCGGATCGGGATGCATTCCTTCCGAGAATTTGGCCCAATTGACGCCCGGCCCGCCATGACAATTGGTACAGCCGTGTGCGGCGTAGGCTTTGGCACCGGCCTGCACGCTGGCAGGGTCGTTGATGGAGGCTGGAGGCTGGTCGTGCGCGTAACGATTGATCGACGCCGTGCGCACCTGGGTCAACGCCCAAGTAACAACAGTGGGATCTTCGGCGGTCCCCGCGACACTGTAAAAGCCTCCGAAAAAGAATACGGCTGCGCCGATGCCGACAATGATCGCCAGTCCGCCAATCATCGCAAGGATACGCATGTGGCTCTCCACGTTCGTCTGCCTCGCCAATAGGCGAGAAATAATCCATCGGCCGACGGCCCGCGCGCGATACGATACCGTGACCATAACCATTTCCGTGCGCCCTGTCTCGGCACGAGTCCTTGCGATGCGGGATTGATTGACGCCCGTCTTGAAGGCCGGCCGGCTTCGTTGGACACTCGCGGGAGCGGAACGGCCCGCTATCACCGACGACGGCGCCGCCGGCGACTTGTCCGCCGCGGCTCGACCGGCGCCTTTGAAGGAAGACGATCGCCATGCGTAGCTGTGAAGTCGCCATCATCGGCTTGGGCTTGATGGGAAGCTCGGCGCTCCATTCGCTGCTGCGCCGGGGAGCCGACGTGTTGGGGTTCGACCCGATGAGCATGGGCGAAGCTCGCGGCTCCTCGCACGGATCGTGCCGCGTCTACCGACGCTTCAACTTCGAGAGCGAAGCCTATACCGACCTGAGTGACCAAGCCTTCAGAGGCTGGCGCACGCTGGAATCCATCACGGGGCGGATAATTTTGAAGCCTAGCGCCGTGCTCGAAGCCGGGCCTGTCGGATCGAAGATGGTCGCCGCGTCCCGCGCCGCCGCCGCTCGAAAGGGCCCGATCACCGGTCCGACCTCTGGCGCCGAGGCCAATTCGGCCTATCCGGCCTTTCGCCTGCCGGAGGACTGGGACGTCGTGGTCCAGCAAAGCGGCGGGATCCTGATGGCTGAGGCGGCGATGCTTGCCTTCCGCGAAGGGGCCGAGGACCGTATCGTCAGGGCCGCGGCGCGGATGCAGCCGACGCCAGCCGGCATCCGAATTACGACTTCGGACCAAGAGGTGATGGCCAGGCAGGTCATCGTAGCTGCGGGCCCGTGGATTTCGGGATTCGTGCCGGGCCTCGCCCGGCACCTCAAGGTCACGCGCCAGGCGGTCGGCTGGTTCAGGCCGGCCAAACCCGAAACCGTCCGTTATGGCGAGTTCCCCATCTTCCTGGTCGAGCGCGGGAGCAGCCTCGTCTACGGCTTTCCCGATTTCGAGGGCCGCGGCGTCAAGGCCGCGCAGCATGACCAGGGTCCTGAGGTCGGCCCCGATGAATGGGGACCGCCGGCCACCGACGAAGAGTTGAAAACGGTATCGGCAACGCTAACCGAACTCTTGCCCGGTGCCGCCGGACCCATCCTCGAGCGCGATATCTGCCTCTACACAAATACGCTGAAAGCCGACATGCGCGCCGACGATGGCAACGAGTTCATCATCGACCGGCTGCCCGAGGATCCGAGGATCATCGTTGCTTCGCCCTGTTCGGGTCACGGTGCCAAGTTCGCGAGCGCCATCGGCGCGATGGTGGCGGACTTGGCGCTCGACCCACAGCGCAAGCCGCCCGATGCCTTCCGGCTTGACAGATTCTCCGGGTTAGCGTCGGAGGGGCCCGGCTGTTCTCGTTAGCGGGCGCGGCTGGGGAGTCAGGAGTTCGAATCTCTTCGGGCGCGCCATCAACATCAGCAGGTTACACCCTGAGCGGTACGCCGAGCAATTGCCGTTGTCCGCAGTGTGTCCGCGTATCATGTTCTAACGATGTTCGAGCTGCCGCCGGGCAGCTCATGCTGAGCAAGTTTCAGTCTAAAATCTAGGTCCCGGACGATCAGGCGACCAATTCGTCTGCCTAGCTTGCGGGTTTCCGGGGCCAACCGGTATGCCGAGCAAAATGACATCAGTCGATGGGCGACCTTCAGCACATCTTGTCCAGTGTCCGCCTCAATGAGCTGCCCCGGTGAACCCCAATTCCTTCAACTGTAGGAGGTCGCGCGGCAGGGAGATCCTTGCGGATCGCTTAGTGCTTCGTCCGCGTGATTGGTGATGGATTTGGTAGGCCATCCATCCTGCGGGATATGATTTGCAGATGGCGCGATCAGTAGTATAATTTTGAAATTGTTGATTTCGACAGACCAATTCAATGAATTTGATCCGAACCAACGGACTTGTCGCGATCGGTCGCGTTTCGCTCTTTGTAGCGATAGGGGCTTTGTTGGGATATGTTCAAATGTTGTTGGAGACTCGTCTTGACGAAACGCCCGGGTTTCAGCCCGACCTTATTAAAGTGCTGTTCGCTTTGGTTTTAGTGCAGTGCCTGATAATAATCGCGGCGCTAGCCTCGTGGAAATTCGCGGTCGGCGATACGTATTGGAAAGCACCGGTGCTATACTTCCTTGTAATTCTGAGCGCGCTTTTGATGCTGGTGTTCCTTCTCCGCTTCATTCCCGACGACATCATGAACGATCTACCGGTCGACGGCGCGCAACTACGCGCCTTTATCGAAACGCGCCCTGCTTGGGGCGTCCTCCTTGTTGGAGTGATGATTATTATTTGTTGGAGTGATGATTATTATCGAAGCTCTCGACGTTTTTGCGACTTTCGCTTTTGTCATTCGCGCCATGATCGTTCGGTCGGGAAAATGGGCGGGCCTTGTTTTCCTGTTGATTGGCACCATAGCGGTTTCGTGCTTGACCCTGTCGGTGGATTCGACGGCGACTTCTCTTCTGCAATCTCCATTTCTTTTGGGATTGAGCGCGCTTGCGTTCCGCGTCTTGCCAACGAAGTCGTCCGCCCCGACGATCCAAACACACCTTGTCGAGGCCCGCTGATCAAGGGGCCACATGATGAATTTTACGGTCCGTCCGTATTTGCCCTCGCGTGATGGCGTGCAAACTCTTCGGCAAAAACCGCATGCTGCGTTGGGTCATTGAAATGGAATTCACTCAGTTCCGGCGGTGGTTCAACAATCGGCGGGCCTTCGATAATGATGGGCAGGAAATGCGGAATCCCGTCGGGCGAGTTCCTTTGATTCTGCAGCGCGAGTGTTGCTTCTCGAATGACCCATTCTGATCGTTTCGCATTAGATGACCAAAATAGATAGAAGGCGTCACAGACTGCAATTTGCGTATAGATTTCTTTTTTCCATCGTTGACCTGGTTCAAGCGAGAGAAGGTCTTGGAAGAAGTCGATCTTCTGTGCTCTTAACATTTTCACCATATCGAGCACCTTCGGTCGATCTGGGGAGGCATAGGACAGAAACACCTTGTTGAACCGCAGCGCTTTTTCGGCAACCGGGGACGAGGTCGCGCCGTCGGAATTAGGGATAGCTTGCAATTTCAGTTCGATAATCCCGGCGGGCGCTCCATTTACAAAGACTCGGATCAACGGTTTGTATTGCCGTGCACCGAATCTTGTCGGGAGCCTTGCCGCGAATGCGACATGAGCAACATAGCCCCGCCATATGAATTCCTGATCTGGGCTTTGTATTTCAGCGCCCCGACCCTCGATGGTAATTCGCACTTTGTCACGATCCGACAGAGGAAGGTTCAAAGGAACAGTTTTGAATAACTCGGTGGCGGCATCGAGGGCTTCTGCAGCAGCCTTTGCATCGGCCAGTTGCTCGGGGCTGTGTATTACAATCTGAATGGAAAAATCGTCACCAGGTGCGACGATGGGTGGCGCGAAGGCCGCGATATTCACCGGCTTTGAACTGTCGCCAGGTGGTATCTGCACGGGGGCTTCGTCGTGATCAATTGCCGTATTTGGACTTGCGGTTGACGCAGACTCTTTTCCGTCACTGAGTGAAAATTGTGCCGCAACCTCGGAGGTGATTTCAGAATGAGTTTTCCCACTGCGATCCGAAATGAGCTTCACCTCTCGACTTGTCGATGAGTATAGTCTGCTGGCAGCCCATATTCCTGCGATTGAAAGTCCAGCAACCGCCCCCCCAAAATTGACCAATATGGAGAAATACCCAATTGCGAGCTTGATGGACGACCCCGATGGGAGCCCCGCCGGAATGAAATCAGGTTCCATCGGTGGGAGGTGGGGAAGAGGAAAGGCCGCGGTAACAAGACCGAAAAGCGAATCAGCCAGCATGACCAATTTCCTTGATCAACTTGGTTGCTGCATTAATAGAGAATACCACAAACGGGCGCGGACGTCCTCGGCTCAACCCACCTTTTCATTTTGGCCCGACACTTCTCACGCGTTTTGCCCAAGTGGCCACGAGTTGTACGTGATATTTCAAAGAGATAGTTCGTGTCCGGATTCGGCGGTTCGAGATGCTACGGGGCGGCGGCGCGGAGATTACATCCATCGTCGCTAATGCGAACCGATGGAGTCGCCAATGCAGAAGCTGAACGATCTCAATCAATCCCATATCGTCCTAAAACAAGACAACACACTTATCACGGTGATTGAAATGAGCCTGTCGAGTTTGCGAATTGGAACGTATAGCAGACTGCCTCATCATGGGGGAACAGCGAATGAATAGTGCCCATCTTCATCGGCCGTGGCGCCCCACTTCGGCAGATATGATGTCATCACCGTCGCGGCCTGTCAGCCGCAACTCCCAGAGCTTCCCCTCGAGACGCTTGACCTGCGGTTCGCCCAGCCTTTCCAGCCTGGCCGACGCGATGCGCTCCGCAAGCCGCAGACTATGTGGGCGGCGAGTCGAGGAAAACATAAAGAGCCGCGATCTTGCCGTCGCGCGCGATGATGAAATCCACACCGGTGTACGCCGGCGTTTCGCCTTTCGGCCCCGAGCCCCACGCCAGGCGTCCCGAATTGTGCAGAACCTGGGGCGCGCCATGAGGCGTATAAACGAAATGAGGATGCGTCGCTCGGAGATCGCCAGCGAACTTGTCCAGTGCGTCGTGACCGACGAACGTGCCGGGCGGCGCGTATAGCACACAGTCTTCAGTGTAAAGTTCCTGAATTGCGGCCCTTCGGCGAGCTGAATCACCTTCACCGAAAACTTCCGGAAGATTGCGGTTGAGTAGCGTCTCGATGCCACTCACATCTGCGCCCACGGACGGCGGGACGGCGTTGCTGGCATGCTGGTTCATCAGAGGACTCCTTGTCTGCGCCACGATGATGTGGTCGTGGGAGCGACCTGCGAAACGGCGAGAGTGGAAACTCATCGTTTCCGGTTTGTTGGTGCATGAGTCGATGGCTTGCCTCGCCGCGAGGCTTGGTGCCTCAGCTTGAATTATCTGACATTTCGGTCTTCAGGCGAGCGCAGCAGCCACACGAGTACAGCAAAATTCATGATGGCAAATGCAAAGGGGCCGTAGGTCTTCGCCGGGTCGTGCGCGAGTATCCCGATAAGCCCGTCGAATCCTTGCACCAGACTCATCACCAGCGCCATGGCAGCAATCGCGTCGCGAGAGCGAAACCCGATGCAACACAGCACGGCAATGAGCAGAGCAATGCTACGCGAGGCGGCATAGCGTTCAAAACTGCCGCTGCCAGAAGGCCCTAATAGGCCTGCAACGGAGAAGCCAGCGCTCACCAGCGCGCTCACGGTCGTGACAATGGCGCAGGTCCAGAAACGACGAGTCATCGGCACGCACCTTCGTTGGCGCTGGCTGGTTCAGAGGCCGGTGGCCAAGCCGTGGTCCTCGCCATCTGCGAGATCGCGACGGGAGACATAGTACAAAATCGCAGGCTGTCGCAACATTACGAGTTGAGACGCGCAACAGGCTTCGCCATCATAGCGCCACGGCGAACGAATAGTGCCCATCTCCGTCGGCCGTGGCGCGCCACGTCGGAATACGCGATCGACGCCGAATGCCGTCGATTTGCGCCCTTTGCAGATGGCGGGATCGCTGTGACCCGTTGCCGACGTCTCGCCTCAGAGCGACCGTGCGCCTTCACTGTGCCCGCGGTGGCCACGTGACGGGACCAAACTTGAGCGTCCGTCCGACGTTGCCTCGGATCTCGGCCATGTCGCCGCTGAAATAGAACGCATCGGTGGGCAGATCGTCGCATCGCCCGTCCAGAATATCGCGGCAAGTCTGCAGCGCCTCCGCAAGGCTGACCGTTGTGCCGGGACGCTTATTCCAGCGCTCGGCAACAAAAAATGGCTGCGTGAAATAGTTCTGCAGTTTCAACGCGCGTTCAAGCATCCGCGCGTCAGCGCCGCCCTCGGCGTGAAGGTCGGCGGCCCACAGTGCCGCGATAGCCTTCCGCACCCGTTCCGCGACCGCGACGTGTTCAACACTGACGGCGTTTGTCTGAAACAGGCGCGAACGGGACGTCACGACGTCCACGGCGGGAAAGACGCGGGCGCGGGCGAGATCGCGCGAGTGGCGAATGACCACATCGAACGGGTCAAGGAGGGACAACCGGCTCGCGGTCCACGGTCCGTCCTCGGCGCGCATAAAGAACTGCTGTACCGCGCCGCACGGAATATCCGCCAAGCCCTCCTCCTTCAACGAAGCCGGAAACGAAAACCCGGGCGGCGCGTCCCGCCACACCTGCAACAGCGCGAACAGTTTAAGGCCATCGGGGCCGTCCTTCAGCCTATGAGTCAGCTCATACAAGGTATGCGTAGGATTGCAGAGCTCGCCGGCAATAGTGGCGTTGCCGCCGGCGACGAGCGGACACATGACGTCGATCACCTTGATGCCGGTCTCCAGCAATCTCGCAGCGCCAGTCGCGATCGGCGAGGGGCCTGCGAGTTGCGGCAGGAGTCGCCCGAGTTCATCGAGGCTCACGGGCGTCTCGCTCTGGTTTCCGGAACTCAGCACGGTGCTGCCGCGCGGCAGGGCGGCAGCCGGCGACAGGGCAATGCCACGCACGAAGCCGCCGCTCGGCGGTTGGAATACCTGCACGGCGACAGCGCGGCGGTTCGCCTCGTCGCTCACCGCAAGCTCAGTCAGAACATCGGGTGGGGCGTCCGGATTGAACAGCGCCTCCACGACAGCGCCGCGCGCTTCGATGAGACGGCCGATCCGGTTGGCGAAATCGTCGGGCAGGGCGTGAGCGTGAAACGTCTCATTCACCATGGCGAGCATCCTTTCCTTCAGTTTTGAGCGGGCAGCGTGCAGGCGGTTGTTGATCGTCGCCACCGGCAGGCCGAGAAAGACCGCAATGTCCTGGTGCGAGCACTCGTGGATAAAGAACAGCGTCGCGGGCTCCCGCAGCTTGCCGGGCAGTCCGGCTATCGCCGCCAGCGCCATCGCCGATTGCCGGCGCTGCTCCAGGCGGCGGTCGGGCAGCACCTCCTCGCCCGGCAAATCCTCGGCTTCCGCGAGCGGCACGGTCCGCAGCGTCCTTTTGCGCAGCACCCGGAACGCCTGGTGTCGGACGATGCCGCGCAGCCAGCCCGGAAACGCCGCCGGGTCGGCAAGGCTTGGCAGCGCGGACCACGCCGCCACGAAGGCTTCCTGCACGACGTCCTCGGCCTGGTGGAAGTCGTTCACCAGGGCCAGCGCCGCGCCGAAGGCCATGTGCTGGAATTGCTGCGTCAGGTCCACGAAGGCCTTGACGTCGCCGCCGCTTGCCCGGCGGACCTGTTGCTCGTAATCCATTTCCGGTTCCTCACACCTTCAAAGTGCCGGGAAATGGCTGCCGCCTTTAACTATCAAGTCAACGATCCACGATCGCTTGGTGCGCGCCGGGATCAAGGCGCCGGGCGTGGTTGCAGCCTCTGGCTCTACATGCGTGAATGCCTCTTATTGGCACATCACATCGGTCCCGGGATTGATCGGCACGGCCTCCATCAAAGGGTGAGCGGACCATTTTGCGATATTGGCACGATGCCCGCCCTCGAGGCGTAGTGCAAAATCGCAGGCCGTCGCAGATTTGCCGATTGGAGCGCGTAGCGGGCTGCGGCATCATAGCGGCACGGCGAACGAGTAGTGCCCATCTTCATCGGCCGTGGCGCGCCACACCGGGTAGAACTGTCAGCACTTTATGCAAGGCGCCGACGCCCCAGCGCTCCCGTCACTAGTGCGCGGTTTGTGCTGCGCCTGGCGCCGCCGCTTGGCTGAGGCCTAATAGCGCCACCACGGCCCCCACAACGTAAATGATCGTCCCAACGTAAATCGGCCCGAGGTGGCTCACCCAGTCGTAGTTGAAGTGCCCCATGTAATGCAGTGGCAACGCCATGGCCAATCCCACGACGGGCACGATCACGCCCGTTATCCACGCCCACCATAAACCGTCGCGAACCCCGTACCAGGCTAAGCTGCCAGCGGCGATCGCGGTGGCGGCGATGAACCCTGCTACGGCCACGTGCAGGTGCGTGATGTAGCCCATGATTGCCGGGTTAAGCTTATCGAGTTGCTGCGGCGTAACGCCGTTCAACGTCTCAACACCGATCTCGAATCCACTACTCGCGAAGGCCCGAAAAAAGAACACGACGGCGTACACGAGGAATATCAGAGCCCCAAACACCATGAGGCCTGCGCCATTGCGCAAGGATTGCTCTCTGGACATTGTTTCCTCCTTGGTCTCGACGACACTGTGCTAGATGACCACGGATAAGCATGAAGGCTAGCATTCTGCCAGGTTGGTCGGAAGCCAAAACGCATCGAGAGGGCGCCACCGATCCCAGGTCGAAGAAACCCGACGGTGGCGACCAGCGTATCGAGCGCACAGAACCATTGCCACCACAGGTGGTCGGCAGGAAGCGGTGAGCCACCACCCGGCGCTTAGCCCGCTGCGGCCTTGATCGCGGTTTCGAAGCTCTCTGCGTCGAAGGCCGGCATACTTTGGATCCGCCCCAGACCCTGGGTCGCGTACCAGACGGAGAACGCGAGCATCGCCTCCTGATTCGGCGCATCGACGATGTCGACGAAATCGTAGTAGCCCTGCGTGTAGTGGATCGACTCGATCTTGATGCCCAGCTTGTCGAGCTTTGCCTTGGCCTTGCCGATCCGCTCCGGCTGCTTGCTTGCCCACTCCGGGCTCAGGTTACCCAGCAGCACATATTTCATGGCCACCTCCATGTCATGTTGATCATTTTGCACGAAGGACCATAGAATTATACGCCTTCCGGCGACCCGTGCCTATGCCGTTCCGCGTAGCGGGAACGGCGAGGCACGGGCTCCCCGGCCCCGTATCTTGGCCGACAAGCCCTACAGCCAGCGCCGTACCCGCGCGCGGTAGCGGCGATAGACGTCCCCGAACTTGCGCTCGAGATAGGCTTCCTCGCGGGTGATCACACCGTAGCGGATGACAAGCGCGAAGGGCACCAGCGTCATCAACAGCCAGAGGCTGTTGAAGGCAATGGCCAAGCCGATGAGCCCCAGCACCATGCCGAGATAGATGGGGTTGCGCGTGAAGCAGTAGGGGCCAGTCTCCACGATGGTCGTGGTCGGCAGGCGGGTGGGCACGTTCGAGCCGGCCCGGGTCATGGTAGAGATCGCCCACGCGACCAGCGCCAGCGCAAGGGCAAATACTATCGCGCCGAGCCACCCTGCAGATACCACGGCCGGCAAGAACGGCAAGGGCATAAGCCAGTTGAGCGCGAGCCCGGCAAGCACTGCGAGCGCCCACGCGATCGGCGGCCGGACGATGACGTCAGCGGTATCTGCCGTGTCAGCCATGGCGGCACCGGTGAACCCTGCGCTCCTTTTGATGTGGCTAGCCGAAGACTATTTGCAAGTGTAGCGCAAAATCGCAGGCAATCCGAGATTTACCGGTTGGAGCGCATGGCGGGCCGCGGCATCATAGGCCACGGCGAAGCAATAGTGCCCATCTTCATCGTCCGTGGCGCGTCACAATACGATTTTGTGCGATATCGCCGCCTCGGCTCGTCCGCGGCCGCCGGATGCCGCATCCAGCCGCCACGCTGCGTATGAAGCGGCTCCGCTTCACGCGGCCGTGCATCGGACATCTTTGATAATGTCCCCGGCCTTGTTTTCCTGCACGCGGCCTGTTCGGCAGGCCATGTAACTCAATCTTGCGCGACAACTTGCTTTCAATGGTCTCCCTTGGTGGTTAAAGTTTCCGCTGCCGCATCCATCATTTCGTGCGGGCTCACTTGGCAGGTCGCGTGACAGCAACTCACGAGGTCCAGCGTCGGCGCCTGCTCGTTTCAGGCGCCAGGCTTGGGTTGGCGAGCCTCGTCGCCCCGTCGATTGGCGCAGCTTTTGCTCAAGCGACAGCTGAGCCATCGTCTGGAAGCGGCTACGCCGCCGGCGATGGTGCGCGGCTCTTCTTTGTCCGGGTCGGCGAAGGCCCGCTCATGCTGTTCCTTCATGGCCATCCGGACAGCGCTCTGCTGTACGAATCCCAGCTGAGAGAATTCGGCCGCGATCACCTGGCGGTGGCTCCCAACCTTCGCGGCTACCCCCCGTCGGACGCCCCCGAGGCGGTCGAGGCTTACGCCATGCCGCGTCTGCTTGGTGACGTGCACGGCCTCTTGGACCATTTCGGCATGGAGCGGTGCACTCTCGTGGGCAATGATTGGGGCGGTTACGTCGCCTGGGTATTCGCCTCCGCTTATCCGAACCGGGTCGAACGCCTGATCATTCTCAACGCGCCGCATCCGGCGGTTCACCTCCGCGAGATCAGTACCAACCCGGCCCAGATCGAAGCGTCTCAGTACGAACGGGAGTTCAACACGGCGGCCGGCCCATATCCCGTTTGGTACAACTACTATCGGGCGGATCCGATCAAGGTGCCGGCCTCGCTTGAGGAGGGCGCCGCCAAGACGGCGCCGGATCTCGCGGCCCATTTCTTCTCCGGTCTTGGCACGCCACCCGCAACCACCTCGCTTCGGGTGAAAGTACCTACGCTGGTCATCTGGGGGATGCGCGATCCCTATACCCTGCCGCAACAGCTCGACGGTCTCGACGCGTATGCGCCGGATCTGACCGTGGTGCGGATCGAGGACGGCGGCCACCACCCCATGCGTTCGCATCCGGAGTTGGTGAATCAGGCCATTCGCGCATTCATGCAGCGCCCGAACTGACCGCCGGTTTGAGAACGCCGCATCATCACTTGAGCCGATGTTGCCCGGCCCCGCGAGCTACGCAACGGATGGCTCGCCCGATGTGCCGCCGAGAGCGCAGCGGGCGAAGACGAAAAGCTCCAAAGCTGCCTCCCAAGATAACAAGTGTCAGGCCGCCGCCTGCTCCACACGCTCGGGCACTGCGCTGGATTTCTGGAGCAGGATGTCGGCGAGAACTGCGGCCATGACGATGAGTCCGCCGACGACCGTTGCGACCGCCGGGATCTCCCCGACTGCGAGCCAGACCCATGCGGGCGCAAGCGGCGTCTCCAGGCTGCCGATCAGTGCTGACCGTGTTGCGGAGAAGAGCCGCGTACCGAGCGTCAGCAAAAGCAGGCCGAGGCCGAACTGCATCGTGCCGAACAGCGCGAGGTAGAGGAAATCGTGTGCCGTTGCGGCGAGCGGATGCGAAACCGGCGCGACGATGACGGCGCACAGGAACGCGGAGAGGCATGCGGCGGGGAGCATCGAGATATTGCGATTGCGGCGCACGATCACCATCATCGCCGATATCAGGATCGTCATGATGAGCGCGAGCAGGTCACCGAGCAGGTGACCAGAGGCGAGCGCGCCGCTGATCATCACGACGACACCGACGAGCGCCACGAGGCTGGCGGCGAGCGTCGTCCAATGCTCCCGGTCCGCCGTCCACGCATACGCCAACGCAGCCGTGATGAACGGCGCCGTCGCGTTGATCACCAGCACGTCGGCGACGCTCGTCTGGCGCAGCGCGTTGATGAAGCAGATTGTCGCAAGCGCCGATGAGATCGTCACCGCGACCCCGGCGATCCCCGTCTGGCGAATCGCCGGGAGAACGCGACGGCCTTCACGCCAGACGATGTAACCGGCGATGAAGATGCCGCCAAACAGGGCGCGCCAGAACAGCACCGTCCAGACGTCGAGGTCGATAAGACGGGTGAAGAGCCCGGCCAGGCTGAAAGCGATGGCAGATGCCGTGATCAGCACGGTGCCCGGCCATCGCTGGCCGCCATCACTTGCGGTCGCGGCTGCCACCATGACGGCCGTTGCGTTCGCCGCCATGGCAATCAATCCCGCCAATCGCGAGGTGGCCGCCAGAACCACTGGTACATCTCGTAGTCGACCATGCTGGGATCGACGCCGATGTCACGCAGGGTCCGCTCGTCGAGCCTGGCGAGCTCGCTGCGATTGACGCTGCGACGGCGCCACTCGCGCAGCGTCGCGACGATCGAGCCCAGGATCAGGCTCCAGCTCGCGCGCGGTGCCACGACCGGGCGACAGGGAACCGCGGCCGCCGCCTCGTGCCCGGCCGATGCCCGCGGGATCGCACCTTGCGCCGCAACTCGGTCCCGAAGCCTGGGCGCGGTGATCGGCTGCTGGCGTTCCTGCAAGAGTGTCGACATGATTGCCTCCTGGTTCTCTGCGTTGCGATGACCGAAACAAATATCGCTGTTATTTCAGTGTCTTATTTCAGGTTTCTGCCGAACCGTGACGGCCTCGGCGATTGCTGCACCGGTTATACGCCGCCATACCTGTCAACACATGTCAGGTATTTTCTGCTAGGCTGTGGAAATGCGAGCGAGCCGGCTGTTGTCGATCCTGTTGCTCTTGCAAGCCCGCGGCCGGATGACGGCCGAAGCGCTGGCGAGCGAGTTCGAGGTTTCGGTTCGCACCATCTATCGTGACGTCGATCAGCTCAGCGCCGCGGACGTGCCGATCTATGCGGATCGCGGCCCGAGCGGCGGATTCCAGTTGCTCGACGGCTACCGCACCAAGCTCACGGGCCTTTCGCCCGCCGAGGCCGAAACGCTGTCGCTGGCCGGCCTGCCCGGACCGGCCGCGCAACTCGGGCTCGCCGACGTGCTCACGGCGGCCCAACTGAAATTGAGCGCGGCGTTGCCCGAACGCGCGCGCGCCAATGCAGGCCGCGTCGCCGCGCGGTTCCACCTCGATCCGGTTGGCTGGTTCCGCAGTGCCGATGACGCCAGGCTGCTGCCGACGATCGCCAATGCGGTGTGGAACGAGAAGTGCCTCGACGTGCACTACCGGCGCGCCGAGGGCGCGGTCGAGCGCCGGCTGCAGCCGCTCGGCCTCGTGCTCAAGGCGGGCGTCTGGTATCTGGTCGCGCAGGTCGGCGATCAGCCGCGCACCTATCGTGTCTCCAACATCATCGACCTCGCAGTGACCGAGGAGTCGTTCAAACGGCCGAAGGATTTCGACCTGGCGCGGTTCTGGGTCACGTCATCACGCGCGTTCGAGACCAGCGTCTACCATTCCAACGCGACGCTGCGCGTGACGGCGCGCGGCCTCGCCAAGCTCGACGCGCTCGGCTCGCCGGTCGCCCGGGCGGCCGCCGAGACGGCGACGCCGCCGGATGCCGACGGCTGGCTCAGCGTCACGATCCCGATTGAGTCGATCGACCGGGCCGCGTCCGGTCTGATCGCACTCGGCGCCGACGCTGAGGTCGTCGAACCCCCGGAACTGCGCGAGCGGTTCGTCACGACGGTGCAGGAGCTCGTCCGCCTCTACGCGCCCACGCCGCCGGCGGAGCGCCGCCCGCGACAGCGCAAGCGGCGCTGAAGGCCGCCCATCGCGCCATGGCAAGCCGGCCGGGCTTCGAGTGAGACGAGAACCGGTTCGAATACCGTCTCGAATGTGACCCGCGCTTCCTGCGCGTATCGAACAGGCGCGGAATAACCTGCGGGCAGGGCGCGGGATCAGCTGGAGGACCTTGAAGCGGAATGATGGCGCCTGCACGCGCAGGCCCCCTAGCATAAGCGGGAGACCCCCCGGCTCTGCCGGGGAGGCAGCAAAAGTTTGACATATACGGCGGTCGCCCATCGCCGAGACTTCCAACCGTGAGCCACCACGCACACGAAAGGAAGCTTGACGATGGACGAGTACGCGAGCCTAAGCCACAGCAAGTGGGAGTGCAAATATCATGTTGTTTTCATTCCCAAGTGCCGCAGGAAGACGCTGTACGGAGAGCTGAGAAAGCACCTCGGAGAGGTGTTTCGCAAGCTGGCGCAGCAGAAGGAAAGCCGGATCGAAGAGGGGCACTTGATGCCGGACCACGTTCACATGATGATTTCGATTCCGCCGAAATACGCGGTCTCACAGGTGGTCGGTTTTATCAAGGGCAAGAGTGCCATCCATTTGGCCCGTGTGTATGGAGAGAAGAAGCGCAACTTTGTCGGGCAGCACTTCTGGGCAAGAGGCTATTTCGTCTCGACCGTAGGTCGAGACGAAGCCGTGATACGGGAGTACATCAAGAACCAGGAGCAAGAGGACGACCGCTTGGACCAAATGAATTTGTGGCGCTGATCGGCCACCTTCGGGTGGCCAACGAATGCAGGGCCGCGTCAGCGACCCTGACCGCCGCTTCGAGCGGCCCTATTCCTAAAGCCCCCGGCTCTGCCGGGGGATACTTACTACCTGGAATCACAAATCGGTATTGCAGCCCATCCTTCGAGACGGCCACGGAGCCTGTCATCGGGCGCGCATTCGCGCGACCCGTTGGTGACCTCCTC
>Ga0137418_10002968_pt1 | contig 15555 bp, 12 predicted proteins | sample CZODoug3_1_2_16f_FD_122242 | JGI IMG/M metagenome (GOLD analysis project Ga0137418, IMG submission 122242) | Vadose zone soil fungal communities from Angelo Coast Range Reserve, California, USA - CZODoug3_1_2_16fungal (Hybrid Assembly) | ecosystem: Environmental > Terrestrial > Soil > Vadose... | reverse complement strand
GCACCTCGGCCGGCCGGCCCCGATTCTTCGCTTCTGCCCGCGCCTGCGCCACCAGGGCGTCCATCCCCGCGTCATCGTGCTCCGGCTCGTGATGGAACAGGACGAGCCGTGACACACCCGCGTCCGCCGCCACCGCCACTGCTTCGGCGTAGGTGGAATGCCCCCAGCCGGCGTGCTGCTGCAACTCCTCGGGCGTGTACATCGCGTCGTGAATCAACAGCTCCACGCCCTTCAGGAAATCGACGAAATCCTTGCGCCAGGTCTTGGACGTGTCGTAATGCCCGCCCGGACCCAGCTCGTTGTCGGTCACGTACGCCATGCTCGGCCCGCCCGCCACCGGCGTCAGCCGGAAACCCAGCGTGGTGCCGGGGTGGCGCAGCCGCATCGCCCGCACGCGGAACTCGCCCATCGTGAACTCGCCGGACTCGACCTGCTGCACGGTCAGCTTGGCCGACAGCGCGTCGAGTGGCACCGGAAACACCGCCGGGTCCATCTGTTGCCGCAGGATCGCCTCGAGCGACATGGTCCCCTGGCGCGATCCCCAGATCCGCACGGCGTTGCCCGGTGCGAAGAACGGCTTGAAGTGCGGCAGTCCCTGAATGTGATCCCAGTGCGCGTGGGAGAGCAGAATCTCTGCGTTCACCGCGCCGTTCTGCCGCTCCACCAGCTGCAGGCCCAACCCCCGGATTCCCGTGCCGGCATCCAGGATGACCAGATGCCCTCCGGCGCCCTCGACGGCGACGCACGGCGTGTTGCCCCCGTAGCGCGCGGTCTGGGCTCCGGGGGTGGGGATGCTACCCCGCGTTCCCCAGAAGGTCACCGTGTAGGCCATGCGATCGGGCAGGTCGTTACCTCGGCTAAGTTATGAGAAATCCGTCATCTAGGACAAGCCGCCGCCTCACCCTGCGAGGGTGACGCATCTCACGAGCGCCCGGCCGCGGCCTCGAGCGACGCGCGGTCCTTGATCGTGATGTCCTTGCGGCTGATGTGGATGAGACCCTTGTCCACGAGGTCGCGCATCGTGCGCGACACGGTCTCGCGACTGGAGCCGATCATCTGGGCGATGGTGTGATGCGTCAGCCGGCGCGTGATGCGCTCACCGCCCTCTTCATCGGCCAGCTCGAGCAGCAGCTGGGCCACGCGTCCGTTGACGTCCAGCAGGACCAGACTGCCGACCTTTTCGTCGACGCGCCGGAGCCGGCGCGACAACTCCTTCAGGAGGGCCAGCGCGATGGCGGGCACCTGCATCAGGATGTTGGTGAAGTCCTCGCGCCGCAGCACCACCAGGGTCGAGTCTTCCATGGCGATCACGTGCGCGGAGCGGGGCTCGTCGTCGATCAATGCCATCTCGCCGAAAAACTCGCCCTCGCCCAGCACCGACAGAATCACCTCGCGGCCGTCTTCGCCGATCAGCACGACCTTCACCTGGCCGGTGGCCACGACATAGAGGGCGTCACCGGGGTCGTCCTCGAACAGGATGACCGAGTTCTTGGGATAGGCGCGCTCGCGCGCCAGCTCCAGGACCCGCTGCAGGTCGGCGGGGCCCAGTTGGCCGAACAGCGGGACTTTCTCGAGGACTGCTGCAGCCGACACGAAGGGCCTCCCCGGAACCCGGGGGCGTTATGGTGGGGGCAAGCTTACGGCTCAGGCTTCCCGCTGTCAATTCTGAACGCGGCCCGCAGCTTGCCGCCAAGTGTAGATGCCAGTTAAATTTCCGTCGTTCGAGCCGTTCGACTTTCAGCCAGAGGATACCGGCAGTGAAGCCCGCTATACACCCGAATTACCAGCGTGCGACGGTGCAGTGCGCCTGCGGCAACAGCTTCATCACCCGCTCGACCACGCCCGCCATCCACGTCGAAGTCTGTGCCAAGTGCCACCCGTATTTCACGGGCAAGCTGCGGTTGATGGACACCGCGGGTCGCGTGGAGCGGTTCCGCCAGAAATACGCGGCGGACAAGCCTTCGGAGAAGACCCCGGGGTAAGTCGTGGACCCCCGACTCCGCCAAGCGCTGGCGCGGGCGGAGGAGGTCGCGCGACAACTGGCCGACCCCGACACCGCGCGGAACCCGGCCAAGCTGAAGCAGCTGGGCCGCGAGCACGCGCGGCTCGACGCCATCCGCCAAGCCCACCAAAAAATCGAGCGCCTCGGGAGCGAGCTCGCGCAGGCGCGCGAGGTGCTGGCCGACAAGGACCCCGAGATGTCGCAGCTCGGGCGCACCGACGTGGAGCGCCTGCGTCCGGAGATCGAGCGGCTGGAGAGCCAGCTGGCCGAGCTGCTCACGCCTGCCGATCCCTTCGACGACCGCGACGCGATCGTCGAAATCCGGGCCGGCACGGGCGGCGATGAGGCCGCCCTCTTCGCCGCCGAGCTGTTTCGGATGTACACCCGGTTTTGCGAGCGGCGAGGTTGGAAGGTCGAGATTCTCGACTTCTCTCCAGGGACGCTGGGCGGCGTGAAGGAGGCGATCTTCGCGGTGCGCGGCCCCAAGGCGTACGGCACGCTGCGGTACGAGTCCGGTGTGCACCGCGTGCAGCGCGTCCCCGTCACGGAGCAGCAGGGCCGCGTGCATACATCCGCCGCGACGGTCGCGGTGCTGCCCGAGGCCGAGGACGTCGACGTCAAGATCGAGGACAAGGACCTGCGGATCGACGTGTTCCGCTCGGGTGGGCCCGGCGGGCAGAGCGTCAATACGACCGACAGCGCGGTGCGGGTGACGCACCTGCCGACCGGCCTCGAGGTGAAGTGCCAGGACCAGAAGTCGCAGCTGCAGAACAAGATCAAGGCGCTCGAGATTCTGCGCTCGCGGTTGCTGGACCGCATGGTCGCTGAGCAGGAGGCGGCCCGCGCGCGCGAGCGGCGCGCCCAGGTGGGCACGGGGGACCGATCGCAAAAAATCCGCACGTACAACTTTCCGCAGAACCGGGTGACCGATCACCGCATCCACTACAGCGCGCACGACTTGAGCGAAGTAATGAACGGCAAGCTCGACGACCTCATCACCGCCCTTAAGACCGCGGGTGACAACGAGCGCCTCAGTGCCTGACGTCAACGCAGTCTGGGCGGCCGTTGCGGGCCTGACGATCGGCGAGGCTTGGCTCCGTCGCGACGAACCCAGGTCTCCGGAGACCGTGGCCCGATTCCAGGACGCCATTACGCAACTGGAGCGCGGCGTGCCATTCGCGTACGCCGTGGGGACGGCGAGCTTCCGCTCACTCGATCTGCTGAGTGATGCGCGCGCTCTCATCCCGCGGCCGGAGACCGAAGGCCTCGTCGACCTCGTGCTGCGACACGCGCAGGGTGGCGTGGCCGCCGATATTGGGACCGGCTCCGGCTGTATTGCGCTGGCGCTCGCAACCGAAGGCTCCTTCGACCGGGTGGTCGCGGTCGAGCGCTCTCCTGAGGCCGCCGCGCTGGCGCGAGAAAACGTGGCGCTGGTGCGCCCCCGTACCCCAGTCGAGATTCGAGTGGGTGATCTGCTGGCCCCGCTGAGTGGTCTGCGGTTCCGGGCGATCGTGGCGAATCCGCCGTACCTGACCGAGGACGAATACGCCGCCCTCGCACCGTCGGTCCGGGGATTCGAGCCACGCGACGCATTGGTCAGCGGTCCCGATGGACTCGCCGCATCCCGGGCGTTGCTCCAGGGCGCCGCGGCGCTGCTCGACCCCGGCGGCGTATTGGCATTGGAAATCGACGAGAGGCGCGGCGACGCGATACATGCCTTGGCTGACCAATTCGGGTGGGCGCGCATCGATGTGCACGACGATCTGTTCGGCCGGCCACGGTACGCGCTGGCGTTTGCCCACTCGAGGGAGGCGTGAGTGATCGACGATAAGGCGGAGGAGCTGGGGCGGCTGCTGGGCCAGACTGAGGAATACAAGGCGCTGCGTCGCGCCAGTGACCGTCTGCGCGACGACTCGGCGGTGCAGCAGGTCATCGCCGAGGCCGAACAGTTGGCGCAGGAGATCGAACGGGTGGCGCAGCAGGGGAAAGAGCCGACCAAGGAGCAGGTCGAGCAGTATGACAAGGCTCTGCAAGGCGTCCAGGGGAATCCGGTGTATCAGCAAATGGTCGCAGCGCAGGCCAACTTCGAAAAACTGATGTCCAAGATCAACGCCCGGATATACGACGGGATGAAGAAGGGCTCGGCGAGCCCGATCATTACGTTGGGATGACCTTCATCGTCGTGGAGGGGCCGGAAGGGGCAGGGAAGTCCACGCTGACCCGGTGGCTCACCGGGCAGCTGCTCGCCGAGGGACGGCGAGTGCTCACCGTGCGGCAGCCGGGTGGCACCCCGATCGCGGAGGCGGCGCGGAAGCTGGCGCTGAAATCGAAGCACGAGATCACGCCGGCGGCCGAGTTGTTCCTGTTTCTCGCGGCGCGCGCCGATCTCGTCGACCGCGTGGTGCGGCCCGCGTTGGACGACGGCCAAGTGGTGGTGGCGGACCGCTACGACCTGTCCACGCTGGCGTACCAAGGCGCGGGCCGCGGGCTGCCGCGCGTGGAAGTCGAAGCGGCGTTGCGGCTCGCGACGGGCGGCTTGGTCCCCGACCTCACGCTCGTGCTGGACGTGCCGGTCGCCGTCGGGCGGGAGCGACAGCGGCGGGCGCAGAAGGAGCAGGATCGGATTGAGGTCCAGGACGACGCGTTTCACGAGCGCGTGCGGCAGGCCTACCGCACGGCGGCCGGACCAGGGATCGTTCACATCGATGCGAGTCAGAGCAAGCAATTCGTGCAGGATGCCGCGTGGCGGGAAGTCCAGGCGGTGACCGCACCTTCACTGCGAGGCGTTACATGATGCGTCATAAGGTTGCCGTCGTTGCCGTCGTTGCCGTGGTCGCGCTCGCGACCGGCGGCTGGTTCCTGCAGCGGGAAACCGAGCCCGAGGGGTCGGTGTACCAGCAGGCGCGGCTGTTCGACGACGTCCTCGCCCATGTCGCCGACTACTACGTGGATTCGATCGACGAGCGCCACCTCTACGAGATGGCGATCGACGGCATGCTCGACCAGCTGCATGATCCCTACTCCGTGTACCTCAAGCCTGACGACTTCCGCCAGCTCTCCGAGGCGACGACCGGGACCTACACGGGCCTCGGCATCCAGATCGACGTGCGCGACGGATGGATCACGGTGGTCGCGCCGCTGCCCGATACCCCGGCGGAGCGTGCCGGCGTCCAGACGGCGGACCGCATCGTCGCCCTCGACGGCCGCTCGACCGAAGGGTGGAAGCAGGACCAGGCCGTGAAGGAGCTGCGCGGGCCGGCCGGCACGACCGCCGAGCTGGCGATCCGCCGCGCCGGCGTGGACAAGGTGATCACGTTCAAGCTCACGCGCGCCGCCATCCACATCCGCTCGGTGCAGATCGCGATGATGCTCGACGACCGCGTCGGCTACGTGTCGCTGTCGCCGGTGAATGAGACGTCGGCGCCGGAAGTGGCGGCGGCGGTGGACTCCCTGATGAAGCAGGGCATGAAGTCGCTCATTTTCGACCTGCGCGGCAACCCGGGAGGCCTGCTCGACCAGGGCGTGGGCGTCTCGGATCTGTTCCTCGATCCCGGCAAGGAGATCGTCGCGACACGCGGCCGCGCGCCGGGCTCGACCCGGGAATTCGACGACGGCAAGGCGCAGCGCTGGCCCGGTCTCCCGATCGTGGTCCTCGTGAACGGCGGCTCCGCCAGCGCTGCCGAGATCATCGCCGGCGCGCTGCAGGACCACGACCGCGCGGTGCTCGTGGGCACACCGACCTTCGGCAAGGGGCTGGTGCAGTCGTTCTGGCGGCTCACGCCCGAGTCGGGCCTCAAGCTGACGACGGCGCGCTGGTACACGCCGAGCGGGCGGACCATTCAGCGCGTGACGCGCTCGGAGGCGGAGCAAGAAGCCCAGGTGCTCGCGGCGCAGCGGGGCAAGGACGTGGCAGTCGACTCGGCGACACCGCTGTTCCATACCGACGCTGGCCGTACGGTGTACGGCGGCGGCGGGATCCGGCCCGACCTGTTCGTGGCGCCGGACACGTTCACGGCCGCCGAGCGGGCGTTCACGCGCGCGCTGGGCGAGAAAATTCCCGTGTTCCGCGACGCGCTCGCGAGTTATGCGCTGGAGCTCAAGGAAGGGCGGCGGCTGCCGGCCGCGAACTTTACCGTCACGGACGGCATGGTAGACGAAATCGTCCGCCGCATTCGCGCCAAGGGCGCGCAGATGCCCGATTCCGTTGTCGCGGGCGCGCGGGCGCTCATCGGACAGGAGCTGTCGTACGAGGCGGCCCGCTATGTGTTCGGTCGTCCGGCGGAATTCCGGCGCCGCATGGCCGACGATCGCCAGGTGCAGCAGGCGCTGACGCTGGCCAAGCGCGCCAAGTCACCGCAGGATCTGCTGACCCTCGCCGTCACTCCGGCGCCGACTCGGAATCAGTGACCGAGCGCCCGGTGGTCGGGCTGATCGGGCCCGGCCGCGCGGGTGTGGGGTTGGCGCTGGCGCTGGTGCAGGCCGGGTACACGGTGCGCCTGCACGGGCGCCGCAAGAAAAAAGTGCCGGCGCCCCTCACGCTCACGGTGGGCGACGGCGACGCTCCACCGCTGTGGATCGCCGAGGCGGGCGTCGTCATTCTGGCCGTACGCGACGACGGCATCCGCCCGCTCGCCGAAGTGCTGGCCGCCACGCGGGCCATCACTCCCGACCACGTGGTGCTCCATCTCTCCGGTGTCCAGGGGCAGGAAGCGCTCGGACCACTCGTCACGAGTCGGGCGGCCCTGGGCTCGCTGCATCCCCTCCAGACGATCGTGGAGCCCGAGCGGGCCGCCGCGCGACTCAAGGGCGCCTGGGCCGCCGTCGAAGGGATGCCGCGCGCCGTCGAGGCCGCGGAGCGGTTGGCGCGGGACCTGGGGATGCGCCCCTTCCGTATCGCCACCAAGGCGAAGGCGATCTATCATGCCGGAGCGGTGTTCGCGTCGAACTACCTGGTGGTCGTCGAGGCGATGGCGCAACGGCTGCTGCGGCACGCCGGGCTCACCGACGCGGAGGCGTGGGCGGCACTGCGGCCTCTGGTGGAAGGGACGCTCGAGAACCTGGGGAGCGCGGAGCCGAAGGACGCGCTGACCGGCCCTATCGTGCGCGGGGACACCGCGACGATCGTGCGACACATCGAGTCGCTGACGCTGGATGACGGGAAACTATACCGGGCGCTGGGGCGCGCGGCATTGGAGCTGGCGCAGAAGCGGGGGATGGACGAGGCGACGGCCGAGCGGGTCGCTGGGGCGCTGGCTACTGATCTACCACCCGTAATCCGGCCGGCGGCGAAAACGTAAACTCGCGTCCGGGCACCCCCCGGTTCACTGCGAGCTTATCGAACACCAGCGTTCGGCGCTGCCCGGACGTCTCCACGATTTCCACGCGCCGCAGCAGCCCGTCCTTGCGGTCGATCCACACCACGGCTTCCGAGTAGGGGAGATCGCCGCCGCGCGGCACCAGGGCGATCACGTCCGTCATCCCACTGGCCAGCGAGTCGGCGCGGACAAACCGCGCCCGGTACCGTTCGCGCGGCCGCTCCACGAATTGGGCGATGAGATTGGGCCCGGTCGTCCCGACGCTCGGGATTCCCGTCCGGATGACCTGCCCCGGCGTGGTGGAGGGTGTGTACAGCCACAGGTGCCGGCCGTCGGCCACGATGCGGTCGCCGCGCGGGTGCGTGAAACGCATCGCGAAGCGACTGGGGCGCATCTGATAGAGCTTGCCGCGCGTGGTGTCGGGTGCGCCCAGCAGCGGGTTCTCCACGATCTGCGTGAACTCGGCCGACAGGGTGCGGATCGTTTGGTAGGTTGCGGATGCGCGATCGAGAATTGGGCCGGGATCCTGGGCGACGGACTGATGGAACGATGGAACGATGGACAGAAGGGCAAAGGCCACTCCGGTCCATCGTACCATCGTACCATCGTTCAGGGTCATGCCCCGACGGCGGCGGGTTCGGCGACGCGGCGGCCGATGGCCTCCGCGATGATCCGCACTTCGCGCATCAGCTGGGTGAACTGCTCCGGATAGAGCGTCTGCGCGCCGTCCGAGAGCGCCTCTTCGGGGTTGGGATGCACCTCGACCATGATGCCGTCGGCGCCGGCGGCGACCGCCGCGCGCGCCATCGGGATCACCTTGTCGCGCAGGCCGGTCCCGTGCGACGGATCCGCGATGATCGGCAGGTGCGAAAGCTTGTGCACCACCGGAATGGCCGTCAGGTCGAAGAGGTTGCGCGTCATCGTGTCGAAGCTCCGTACCCCGCGCTCGCACAGGATCACGTCGTGGTTGCCCTCGGCCAGCAGGTATTCGGCCGACAGCAACAGCTCGACGATCGTCGCGCTGATGCCGCGCTTCAGCAGGACGGGCTTGCCGCACCGTCCGGCCACCTTGAGCAGGGAAAAGTTCTGCATGTTGCGGGCGCCGATCTGCACGATGTCCGCCATCTCCGATACCCAGCCCACCCCGTCCGGGTCCATCGCCTCGGTGCAGATCAGGAGGCCCGTCTCTTCGCGCGCCTTGGCGAGCAGCTTGAGGCCGGGCCGCCCCAGTCCCTGAAACGAGTAGGGTGAGCTGCGCGGCTTCCAGGCACCGCCCCGTAGGATCACCGCGCCCGCTTCCTTCACGAGACGCGCCGACTCGAGGACTTGGCGCTCGGTCTCCAGCGAGCAGGGGCCTGCCATCGCTACGACCTCGTTGCCGCCCACCGTCACGCCACCGGCCAGCTTGACCACGGTGGACTCAGGACGCCACTCGCGGCTCACCTGCTTGTACGGCTTCGAGACGTGAATGACCTCCTGCACGCCCGGGAGGCCCTCGAGCCGGGACGCGTCTACGCGGCCGTCGTTCCCGACGAGACCGACGGCGGTGCGCTGCGCACCCGGCATCGGAGTCGCCTGATAGCCCATCTCCTCGATGACGGAGACGACCTTCTGCACTTCGTCGGCTGTGGCTCCATGCCGCATCACAATGAGCACGACTACTTCCCTCCGATGGTGAAGCGGTCGCCGTCCCGGGCGGCCGTCACGCGGCCCTTGAACCGCGTCCCCGCGATTTTCGCCGGGTCCGAAGTCTCTACCGGAGGATAGAAGTGCGTCAAGACTAGGTGTTTCGTCTTGGCGTCTCGCGCCAGTTCGCCGGCCTGCTCGGGCGTCAGGTGGATGTCCATCGCCATTGATGCCGGCAGGGAGCACTCGGCGAGCAGGAGGTCGCAGTCCGCCGCCCAGCGGGACAACTCACTGCTCGGTCCCGTGTCGCCGGTGTACACGAGGCGTCCTTCCGGCGCCACTAACGAGAGCGCCACGCTCTCCGTCGTGTGCGGCACCGGGAAGGTCTCGAGATTCAGATCGGCGCCGAGCGGGAAGGGCTCTCCGTCGCGCACGTCGAGGATCCCGATCGGGAAGCCGGGGTCCAGGAGCCAGCTGCCGTACCCCTCGGCGAGGGTGCGGAGCAGCTGGACCACGCCCGGTGGGCCGAGGATCACAAGCGGCTCGGTGCGCGGCGGGACCGTCGTGTACTTGAGCGCGTACACGAGCATCGGCAGCTCGCCCCAGTGGTCGGGGTGGAAGTGCGACAGCACCACGTGGCTGATCTGGTTCCAGGGAAGGCCGAACTCCGCGAGGCGGTGCAGCGATCCCGCGCCGCAGTCGAGCAGGACGCGGATATCGCCGCGGGCGACCCAATGGCACGCGCAGGTACGGTGGGCCGAGGGAGCGACGGTGCCGGTGCCGACGGTGACGAGGTCCATGATCACTTTCCGCGGAAGACGATTCGCTTGAAGAGCACGATCCCGGGCGCCTTGAGCTTGTAGAGGTATACGCCGGCCGGCAACTGCCGCCCATCGCCGGCGCGGCCGTCCCACATCAGGCGGGGATCGCAGGTGCCACCCCCTGGCTGGCCGCGGCCGTAGCGCCCGGGCGCCAGGATCGAGGGGAAGTCGGGGCTGGGGATGAAGCGGCGCACCGAATTCCCGCGCAGGTCCAGAATATCGACCTCGACGATGCCGGTGGTCGCGAGGTCGAACCACAGGCACGTCGAGTCGCGGCCAGCGGCCGGGAACGGGTTGGGAAAGTTCTGATACAGCAAGGTGGCCGACGGCGTCGACTCGTCGAGCACGAGGAACGGCCCCCGGCTCTTCGCGAGACTCGTATCGCCCCCCGCATGCGCGACGACCGACCAGCGATACGCGGTGTTGCGTTCCAGCGGTTGGGGCATGCGGAAGCTGGTGCCCGTGAGCCCGGCGACGCCGAACCCGGGGAGCGGCTCCGACACACGTTGCACGAACAAGTCGTAGCTGAACGGCCCCGGTGGGGCGGCGACGGTGGGCGAGGTCCAGGTGAACGTGGGTTGCACCGAGTCGGTCACGGCGCCCGCGGGATCGCTCAACGACGTGAGCGTGGCCCAGGCGGGCACGGCGATGGGCCCAACGATTCCCGAGCTCGCCATATCGCCCGTAGCCGCGGTCGCGTCCACACGCCAGAACAGCGGTGCGCCCGCCTTGAGGACTCGTCGCAGGTCGTATGTCTCGACGTCCGCGAGTGTCGTGTCGACAAGCGGCGTCGCGAGCGCCGAATCGCGACTGATCCTCAGCCGGTAGGCGACCGGCGTCGCGAACGCCGGGACGTTGCCCGCCGTCCAGGTGAAGGTGGGGGTGATCGAGGCGAGTGGTCCCGTGAGGGGCGCGATCGCCGCGAGGCCGCTCGGGAACACCGACGCGCTCGTGAAGTCGGGCCGCCCCCACCCCCGCAGCGAGTCCGGGGCGGCGCGATTCGACGCCGTGGCGCGGAGCGCGTCGCGTAGCCGCATCGGCGCGAGCGTCGGGTGCAGCTGCTTGACGAGCGCAGCCCCCGCGGCCAGCAGCGGCGTGGCGAACGAGGTGCCGTTCTGGCGGGCCAGCGCGCCCACTCCCACCAACACGCACACGTCCACGCCGGGCGCGGTGAAGTCGGGTTTCATGCGCCCGTCCGCCGTGGGCCCTCGTGACGAGAAGGGCGCGACTGCTCCCAACGAGTCCTCGGCGCCGACGGCCAGCACCGAATCGCCGTCCGCGGGGGTCCAGAGGGACCGGAACGCCGGTCCCCCGTTGCCGGCCACGGTGACGACGAGGATGCCGCGTCGCGCCGCGCTGTCGGCGGCGACCGTCGTGACGGCCACGTCGCCGTTCAGGTCGGCGGGCGCGTAGGGGCGCACGCCATTATCGAACACGAGGTAGCCGAGACTCGACGATATGATGTCGACGCCGATCGAGTCGGCCCACTCCAGCGCCGCAACATAGTTGTCCTCTTCGACGCGCGTCTCGGAGCGGATGTCTTCGGTCTTAGCGAGCAGATAGGTCGCGCCGCGCGCGACGCCGCGCAGCCGGCCGGGGACGTCCGCGGCGAAGAGCGACCAGGTGGCGGTACCGTGAAACTGGGCGCCGGCCACGTCCAGCGAGTCGTCGCGCACGACCGAGTCGCCGAACACGAAATCGTGCTGCGCGGTGATCGAGACGCCCGAGAAGGCGGGATTCTGCGTGTCGAAGCCGGTGTCGAGAATCCCGATGCGAACGCCCGTCGCGTCCACCCCGGCGTCGGCGAGGGGCCTGAGGTGGAGCTGGCGATACGGCATCTCGGAGGGTCCGTACACCGGGTCGCCGGCGGCGTCGCACGGCGCGCCCGGTGCGGCGCCCGACGGCGCCGGGGCAAGGCGCGCGGGATCGGGCCGGCCCGGCGCCAGCCGGAAGCGGCCCAGCAGCTGGATGCGGCGCAGGTCGCCGTCCTGGGCCAGGACGCGGAGCACGGCGGTGGGGGCGTCCACGCTGACGGCGTGGAGCCAGCGGCTGCGCACGCGGACGCGCGCTCCGAGGCCGGCGGCGCGGGCCGCCGACTTGGCGAGCGCGACTCGGGGTCGAGCGAAGAGCCACACCGAGATCGTGGTGTCTCGCGACCACACGCGGGCGAGGGGTGGAGATATAGCGGGCCGTTGCGCCGACAGGCTCGCGGGCACGAGCGCGAGCCACAGCCACCGGCGCACGACGTCTACACCGGTTCCATCTGGCCGAGCCGCACCCCGACGATCGTAGAGACCCCGGGTTCCTGCATCGTCACGCCGTAGACCGCATCGGCCGCCTGCATCGTGCGCGGGTTGTGCGTGATCACGATGAACTGTGTCTGGTCCTTGAACTCCGCGAGCAGCCGGACATAGCGGCCGACATTGGAATCGTCGAGCGGGGCGTCCACCTCGTCGAGCAGACAGAAGGGGCTGGGTTTCGTCAGGAAGATGGCGAATAGCAGCGACACGGCGACCAGCGTGCGCTCACCGGACGACAGCAGGTGGATGCGCTGGGTGCGCTTGCCGCGGGGGGCGGCGTGAATCTCGATCTCGCTCTCGAGCGGCTCGTCTTCGTTGGCGAGCCGCACGTCGCACTCGCCGCCGCCGAACAGGGTCTGGAACACGGAGCGGAAGTTGTCCCGCACCTTTCCAAACGACTCCAGGAACAAGGCCTTGGCCGTTTGGTCGATTTCGCGTGCCGCCTGCTGCAGCGAGTTCCGCGCCGCCACGAGGTCATCGCGCTGCGTCATCAGGAACTCGAGGCGTTTCACTTCCTCAGCGTGCTCCTCGACGGCGAGCGCATTGACGGGACCCACGGCGTCGATCTGGCCGCGCAGGCGGTCGTTTTCCTGGCGTAGCCATTCGATGTCGCCCGACACCTCGGGGGCTTCGGCCAGCAGGCGGTCCAGCGGTTTGCGCCACTCCGTCTCGACTCGCTCGACGAGCCCGCGGCGGCGTCCTTCGATCTCCGTGCGCTCGAGCTGGAGTCGATGCTCCTCGTCGCCCAGGGTGTCCAGCGCCTTACGGGCCTGGTCGAGCGCCCCCTCCCCCTGCGCCAGGTCCGCCTCCGCGAGGCCGACGTGGGCCTCCGCCTCTTTGGCGGCCGCCTCGAGCTCCACCAGGGCGAGACGGCGCTCCTGGAGTGCGTCCTGCCATTGGGCGCGCTGCGTCGTGAGCGATGCGCTATCGCGCTCGATGCGGGTGATCTCCTCCGCCCGGGCGGCCGCCTGTTGGCGCGACTCGCCGGATTCGGCTGCGGCCCGATCGGCGCGCTCGCGCGCCGCGGTCAACCGTGCCTCCACCTGCGCCGCCTCCACCTGCCACCGGACCCGCTGCTCGCGCGCGGCCTCTTGCTGTGCTTCCAGGTCTTCCAGCCCGGCGCGCTGGGCACCGAGCTGCTCGTCGGCCCGCACTCGCTCCACCTCGCGCTCTTGAAGCTCGGCATGCAGCGTGCCGAGGCGAGCCTCGACTTCGGCGAGCCGGCGCGTGAGCCGCTCGACTTGCGCCGCGGCCTCTTCGGCCTGGCGGCGCGCGTGAACGACGGCGCGCTCGGCCTCGCCTTTCTCGGCACCCACCTCGAGCTCGGCGTGACGCGCTCCTTCCGCTGCGCGACCCGCCTCGGCGAATGCCGCTTCCGCCGCCGTCAACTCCTTCACCGTGGCGTCGAGCGCGGCGGCCGCACGGCCGCGCGCGGCCTCCGCGTCGCGCACCTCCTGCTCGAGCGTCTCGAGCTCCGCGCGACGCTGCAGCGGTCCGCTCCCTCCGGCTGCCCCAGCGCCGGCGCCACCGTCGAGGAACACCGCGCCGTTGGCACGGCGGACCGCGCGGCCCCCGGCCCCTCCCTCGCCGCCCGCCAGGACTTCGTGGCCTGCGAGGAGCGCTCGCACCCACGCAGCCGCCGGGCCGTCCACCCGCAGCTCGTCCTGCAGGGGGTGCCCGTCAGCGGCGACGCGAGGCCCGGGCACGCAGGGAAGGAGGACGAGGGGTCCCGGCTGCGCCTCGGCGTGCCACGCGCGAATCGCGTCGATCGCCGACGCGTCGCGTACGAGCACGGCGTGCAGCCATTCCCCCAGCAGGCGTTCCGCCAGCTCGGCGTCGCGGCGGCTGGTGCGGACGAAATCGGCGAGTGGACCAAGCACGGTACCGTCGCCGAATTGGCTCTTGGCCTTCAGCAACGCTTGCGCGGCGGGCGCGAGGCCCACGTGTTCGCGGTCGAGCTCGCCGAGGGCGTCGCGGCGTGCCTCGAGCTGCGCGAGCGCGGCCTCCGCCTGACGCCGCGCCGAGCGCGCGCTCATCTCCTGTACATGCAACGTGGCGACATGCCGGCGCGCGTGCTGCAACCCTTCGACAGCCCGCACCGCCGCTTGGGCATCGTGATTGACGCGCTGTGCGGCAGCGTCAGCGTGGCGCGCCGCGGCCTGGGACGCGGCATCGCGGTCCTGGCGCTCGGCGGCCGCCACCGCCAGCTGGTCGCGCAGCTCGCTGCGTTCGCGGTCCAACGCGCCGCCTTCGAGCTCGAGCGCGCGTGCAGCCTCGGCACGCCGCTGCAGCGCTTCCTCCAGCTCACGAACCGCCACGCGCTCCGCCGTCAGCCGGCCCCGGACGCTGTCTTCATCGCCGGTCCGCGCGCCGAGCTCATGCTGCACGGCGGCGAGGTCGCGCTCGGCGGCGGCGCGCTCGGCCGCAGCCGCGGCATGCTCGCGTTCCGCCTGCGCCGCGCGCCGCTCGGCCTGGACGCGCTCATCCGTCGCCGTCTGGCGCCGCTGCCCGGCGTTGCCGAGCCGCTCCGCCGCGAGGGCGAGATCGCTCTCGAGTCGCCCGACCTCGAGCTTGGCGTCACCCAGCCGGCGCTCGACTTCGGTGCGCCGCGCCTCAGCCGTATGCCTCGCCTGGACCCGGGCTTCGCGCTGGTGCTCGGCATCCTCGAGCCGGGCGCGGGCTGCGGGGAGCTGCTCGGCGAGCTCGCGGGCGCGGACGCCGAGTGCGCCGAGGGAGAGATCGAAGTCCTCGATCTCGCGTCGCACCAGCGTCATCGCGACGCCAAAGCGCTCTTCGATCATCTTGCCGTAGCGCTCGGCGCGGCCGCGCTGGCGCGCGAGACTGCGGACTTGCGTCTGCACCTCGGCGATGAGGTCTTCGAGCCGCGCCAGATCGGCGGCCGTCTCCTCGAGCCGCCGCTCGGTGCTCTTCTTGCGATCGCGATAGAGGCCGATTCCCGCGGCCTCCTCGAACAGGGCGCGCCGCTCCTCGGCTTTTTCCGAGAGCAGGGCCTCGATCATCTTCGCTTCCATGACGACGGCCGCGTCGGCGCCCAGGCCGGTGCCACGGAGCATGTCCTGGATGTCGCGCAGCCGCACCGGCGAGCGATTCAGCAGGTAGTCGCTCTGTCCCGAGCGTGACAGCCGCCGGGTGACGACGACTTCCTGATACGCGATGGGGAGGCTGCCGTCCGAGTTATCGAAGACGAGTGAGACCTCGGCGACGTTCACGGGCCGGCGGCCGGTAGATCCCTGGAAGATCACGTCTTCCATCTTTCCGCCGCGCAACAGGCGCGGCGACTGTTCGCCGAGCACCCAGCGGACCGCGTCCGAGATGTTCGACTTGCCGCAGCCGTTCGGCCCGACGATCGCGGTGACGCCTTGCTCGAAGGGCAGCTCCACCGATCCGGCAAATGATTTGAATCCGGAGAGCTCGAGCCTGCTCAGTCTCATGGCGTCCCCATGCGAGGGAGTAGGTTCGCGCGCACGCCG
>Ga0137418_10002966_pt1 | contig 15567 bp, 12 predicted proteins | sample CZODoug3_1_2_16f_FD_122242 | JGI IMG/M metagenome (GOLD analysis project Ga0137418, IMG submission 122242) | Vadose zone soil fungal communities from Angelo Coast Range Reserve, California, USA - CZODoug3_1_2_16fungal (Hybrid Assembly) | ecosystem: Environmental > Terrestrial > Soil > Vadose... | reverse complement strand
ATTTCCGACCTGATCGCGGCCCAGCGCGCCTACGAGATGAACGCCAAGGTCATCAGCGCCGCCGACCAGATGCTGCAATCCACCTCCAACATGTTCCGCTGAGGGAGTTGATCATGATCGTTCGTTCGCTCCTGCTCGCAACCGCCCTGCTCGCGGCCGCCTCGTCAGCGGCCTTCGCCCAGAGCCGCGAAGACTTCATCATCGCAGCCCCCGTGCTGCGCGCCAACATCACCGTGGCCAGCGACGTGGTGCGGATCGGCGACGTCATCGATAATGCCGGCCCGGCGGCGCAAATCGCGATCTATCGCGCGCCGGATCTCGGCACCACCGGCTCGCTGCCGGTCACGCAGGTGCTTGCCACGTTGCGGTCGCATCAGGTGATCGGGGTCGATACCCGCGATGTCAGGGAGATTTCGGTGACGCGGCGCGCGCGCACGCTGGAGGGCAAGGAGATCGAAGGGCAGGTCGCCCGCGCGCTGGAGCACAAGAACGGCCTTGGCGACGCCGCCAATCTCAGCCTGACTTTCGATCGCGACACCGGCGACATCAAGCTGGAAGTCTCCAACACCGGCGCGATGCAGCCGATTTCGCTGCGGTTCGACCCGCGCAACGGCCGCTTCGACATCACCTTCGAGATCGCCAACGACAATGTCTCGACGCCGACGCGGCTGCGTTTCACCGGCAGCGCGGTCGAGACCGTCGAGACCGCGGTGCTGACCCGCGGCGTCGAACGCAATGAAATATTGAAGGCCTCCGACGTGGTGGTCGAGCGGCGGCCGAAGGCCGAGGTCGGCGGCGATGTCGCCGGCCGCGACCGCGCCGTCGGCATGCAGGCACGCAAACAAATCCGCGCCGGCCAGCCGCTGAAGCTGGCCGATCTCGGCAAGCCCGACCTGGTGCAGCGCGACCAGAGCGTCACGCTGATCTATGAGGCCGTCGGGCTCTATCTGACCATTCGCGGCAAGGCGCTGGAGGGCGGCACCGAAGGCGACGTCGTCAGCGTGCTGAACCTGCAGTCGAAGCGCACGATCTCCGGGGTCGTGACCGGCCGCGGCCAGGTGACGATTTCGGGCCCGCCGTCCCGCCTGCCCGCGCCAGAGACCACCTCCTCGCTCGGCGCCGGCGAGACCGACAAGGAGACCGTCAAGCCGGTTTCGATCGCCGCCAATAGCAATTCGCCAGCAATCCCGCAAATCGCTCCAAAAGCCGAGTAAAGTTCATGTCCTCCTCTCGTATCAACCGCATCATTCTCACCGGCGCATGGCTGACCACGGCGGCTGTCGCAAGCGGTTGTTCGTCGATCGATCGCCTCTCCCAGATCGGCGAAAAGCCGAAGCTGACGGAGATCGAAAATCCGACGGCGCAGCCCGGCTACAAGCCGGTGCAGATGCCGATGCCGAAACCGGAGACCGCGTCCTACAACGCCAATTCGCTGTGGCGGAACGGCTCCCGGGCGTTCTTCAAGGACCAGCGCGCCGCGCGGATCGGCGACATTCTGACGGTGACCGTCAATATCACCGACAAGGCCAACATCGCCAACGAGACCCAGCGCAGCCGCACCAACAAGGAAGATTCCGGGATCACCGATTTCATCGGCGCCGAAACGTTGGGCGCTCAGGCGAAAAAGGTGTTGCCCGGCCGGATCCTGACCGCAGACTCCACGGCATCCAGCGACGGCAAGGGCTCGGTCAACCGCCAGGAGGCACTGCAGACCAACGTCGCCGCCGTCGTCACCCAGCTGTTACCGAACGGCAATCTGGTGGTCGAAGGCAAGCAGGAGATCAGGGTCAATTTCGAAATCCGCGAACTGATCGTCGCCGGCATCGTGCGCCCGGAGGACATCCAGAGCGACAACACCATCGATAGCAGCAAGATCGCGCAGGCTCGCATCGCCTATGGCGGCCGCGGCCAGATCACCGACGTGCAACAGCCGCGCTACGGCCAACAGGTGATGGACGTGCTGCTGCCGTTCTGATCTTTCGTTTCAGGAGCTCCCACACCTCATCGCGAACCTAGGCGTGATGATGTGTTCCAACGCGGCCTCCGTCAGCTCCCCTGGCGGAGGCCGCGGTTGCTTTGTCAGATGCGAGTAAATGCAATGAAACCAGGGGATTTGTCGCTACGCGAAGAGACGCCGTTGAGCTCGGTCGATCGATTGACGGTTCCCCGGCCGCGTCGGACAAGCCGCTTGCCGCGCTCGGATAGCATTCCTCCTCTTTCGTCGGCCGGCTCGCAATCAGCTCTTTAGCCGTTAAAAAACCGCCGCCGGCAGCGATTTGCGACCGAGGATGGCATCGGACGCCTTCTCCGCGATCATGATAGTCGGTGCGTTGGTATTGCACGAAGGGACGAATGGCATTACCGACGCGTCGACGACACGCAGGCCGTCCATGCCGCGGACCTTCAGATCGAGCGTCGTGACGGCATTCTCGCCCGAGCCCATCGCGCAGGTGCCGACAGGATGGTGATCCGTCTTGCAGGACCGGTAGGCATATTTCATCAGGTCTTCCTCACCCTTGACGCCGTCGCCCGGCAGCCGTTCGGCGAGCACGAATGGTCTCAGCGCCGGCTGGCTGAGGATGTCGCGGGCAAGCTGCAGGCCCTTCAGCGAGCATTCCCGGTCGTACGGATCTGACCAGTAGTTCGGATCGATGAGAGGCGCGGTCGCGGGATCCGCGCTTGCCAGCCGCACCGTGCCGCGAGAGCGTGGGCGCAGGAACGCCGAGTTCAGTGTAACGCCGGGATTGCGCATCGCCGCAACGCCTGCCTCGATACCGGATCCGAGTCCGAGATGGAATTGAATATCCGGCGAACGCGCCTCCCTGTCCGCGTACCAGAACCCCCCCGTCTCGAACAATGTCGACGTGACGGGGCCGGTCTTAAACAGAAGATATTGCAGCCCCGCCCAGATAGTGCGATGCGGCTGCGCCACGCGATCGTAAGTATGATCGCCGGTGCATTCGCAAATCGCATAGAGATCGAGATGATCCTGCATATTGACGCCAACGCCCGGCAGATTATGAACAACCGGGACCCCGGCTGTCGTCAGAGCGTCGGCGGGACCGATGCCGGAGAGCTGCAATAACCTAGGTGAGCCGATGGCGCCGCTGCAAAGAATGACCTCGCGTTCTGCTCGAAGTGTCTCGATTCCGCTTGAGATGCCGATCTCCACACCGACTGCGCGCCGGTTTTCAACGAGTATTTTCAATGTCGGCGTGTTCAGTCTTACCGTGAGGTTGTGTCGCGAGCGCGCCGGTCTGAGATAGGCGCTCGCCGTCGACGACCGCTCGGCATGGCGCGTCGTCAATTGGTAATAACCGATGCCGTCCTGCACCGCGCCGTTGAAGTCATCATTGAACGGAATTCCGGCTTCCTGCGCGGCGCGCAGGAACGCGAAACTGATCGGCGGGGGATTGACCGGATACGAGACGCCCAACGGTCCGCCGTAGCTGTGGTAATCATTGACGAGCCTCTGGTTATCCTCGGCACGCTTGAAATAGGGCAAGACGTCGCGATAGGACCAGCCCTTGCAGCCTGCTTCCGTCTCCCAGGCGTCATAGTCCTTCGCGTTGCCGCGCGTATAGAGCTGGGCGTTGATGGACGAGCCGCCGCCGACGACCTTGGCCTGCGTGTACCAGATTACGCGCCCATTCAGATGCTTCTGGGGCACTGTGCTCCAACCCCAGCTGGCGACGCCCTTCGTCATCTTGGCGAAGCCGGCCGGCATGCGAAATAGCATGCTTGTGTCAGGACCACCTGCCTCGATGAGCAGGACCTTGATCGACGGGTCCTCGCTCAGCCGATTGGCGAGCACGCAACCGGCGGAGCCGCCGCCGATTATGACATAGTCGTAGGCCATTGCTCCTCCGGTCAAAGATCGTTGCTGGCAATGTGGTCCGCGACGCGAAGTGCCTGCGCCGCGATGGTCAGCGCCGGATTGACCGCCGCCGACGTCGGCAGGAACGAGGCGTCGACCACGAAAAGATTTGGATGGTCGTGGGTGCGGCAATTGGGATCGAGCGGCGCCTCCGCCGGATCCAGGCCGATGCGCACGGTGCCGCACTGATGCGAAGGCGTGCGGCGATCGAACGCGCGCGCGAGCACGATCGGGTAACCCGCCGCGCGAAGCCGCTCGCGCAATTTCGCGACCAGGGCCAGATGGGAAGCCCAGTTGCTACGTTTCCAATCCAGTCGGATCCCTTCGCCGTCAAGTGTGACGCGGCTATCGGGATCGGGCAGATCCTCGCTCATGGCGTAGAAGTCGACGGCGTGGCGACTGAGCCAATTCAATGCGAATTCTGGCACCTGACGCAGATTGGCTTTGAGGATCTGACCAGTTACTCGACCGAGCAGTTGGATGTTGCCGAGCGGCGGACCGCCTACGCCATCGTCGAGATAGAAATCATTGATACCGAACGTCTTCTGATAGACGGAGTCGTTGACCGTTCGCGGATCGACCGCCAATATGGCCGATGAGTTATGGTTCATGAAATGCCGACCGACCTTGTCGCTTTTGTTGGCAACGCCGCGCTCCGAGGACCGCAGCAGCAGCGCAGCGGAATTAACCGCGCCGGCGGACAGCACGATCAGCCTGGCCTTCAGAGTGTGCCGTTCGCCGCCGATGTCGCACTCGACGCCTTCAACATGCTTGCCGTCGGGCGCCATGATCAGGCGCTGGACTTTCACTCCTGTTTGCAGAGTAACGTTGGGATGGGCGAGCGCGGCAGCAAGACCACGTGTCTCGGCGTCCATTTTCCCGGTCCGCGCATCAGGAAACGCGTCCCAGGGCGTGGCCGCGCGTTTCATCCAGGTACGGATGTCGACACCGAGCGGGAGCGACGCCGGGTGCAGTCCTGTTTTCCGTAATCGGTCGCGGGTTGCCGCGATAGCCGGTTCGTCAGGGATGGCCGGCAAGGGATAGGGCGCGGAATGGCGTGGTTCGGTGGGGTCGTCACCGAGCTCGCCGCAGACGCGATACAAGCTCTCGGCCTGGGTGTACCACGGCTCCAATTCGTCGTAATCGAACGGCCAGCCTGGGGTCGTTCCCTCCGCGTGTGCGATCGGCCGGAAGTCGCAGGCGCGGTATCGGATCAGGACCGCGCCGTAAAACTTGCTGTTTCCACCGACATAATAATAGTTGCCGGGGCTGAACGGTTTGCCCGCTCCGTCTGTCCAGGTCTCGGTTGGGCGATAAAATCCACGTTGAAAAATGGCCCCTGCGTCGCGCGTTTCGGGCGTATCTTTGAGCTGTTCGCCGCGTTCGAGAATAACGATGCGAGCCCCCGTCGGCGCGAGCCCGGCGGCGAGCGTCGCGCCACCCATGCCTGATCCGACGATGATCACGTCGGGACTTGCGGTTCGGCTCAACAGGGTTGGCTCAGACATGGGACCTCACGACAACACGCTCGCGGAGTGACCAACTGTCCCATCGCCCGCGCGGCAACAGGCACCGGCGGCGGCAAATGGCTAAATTCGATGCGTCGTGGCCGGGTCAAACAAGACCGCCTTATCGAGGTTCAGAGCAAACACATGGCTCTCGCCGACGCGAATGTCGGAATCCGACCGCATCCGCGCGGTGACCTCCTTGCCGGCGATCGAGGTGACAACGAATGTGTCCGATCCGGCCGGCTCAACAATCTCGACCTCGCTGGTGAAGGTCGTGACGCTCTTCGATTTCGCGTTCACACTTTCGAGATCGCTGACAGCTTCAGGACGAATGCCGAAGATGACCCTTGCGCCCTCAGCGAGCGTTTCCACGTTCGCGCTCGTGGGAACGGGAAACGCGATCGGAACAGTTCCCGCGCGCTCGATGACGACCGAGGCAGCGCCGTTCGATCTGGAGACCCTGCCTTCCAGCAAATTCATCGACGGCGAGCCCATGAAATCGGCGACGAACAGATTTGCGGGCGTGTTGTAGACTTCATACGGCGTGCCGACCTGCTGAAGCTCGCCGTCCTTCAGAACGGCGATGCGCGTCGCAAGCGTCATGGCTTCGATTTGATCGTGCGTGACATAGACGATCGTCGCGCCTGTTCGCTGGTGCAGGCGCTTTATCTCAACCCGCATATCGACGCGCAGCTTTGCATCGAGATTGGACAGCGGCTCGTCGAACAGGAAGACGCGCGGCTTGCGGACCAATGCGCGCCCCATTGCAACGCGCTGGCGTTGACCGCCTGAAAGCTGGCTCGGGCGGCGCTTGAGAAGATGCTCCAATTGGAGGGTCTTCGCGACGTCGGCGACGGCCTTTTCGCGTTCGGGCCTCGGCACGCCGCGCATTTCCATACCGAACGCCATGTTCTCGGCGACCGTCATGTTGGGATAAAGCGCGTAGGATTGAAAAACCATCGCGATGTCGCGCTTCGACGGGTGCAGATCATTGATCTGCTGACCTTCGATGCAAATCTCGCCGGCACTGATCGATTCCAGGCCCGCGATGGTGCCGAGCAGGGTCGACTTGCCGCAACCCGAGGGGCCGATCAGCACGAGGAAGCCGCCCTTATCCAGGGTCAGATCGATGCCTTTCAGGACCTCCAGCGGGCCGAAGCGCTTGCGAAGCCCCTTTATCTCGAGGAAAGACATGTTCTTATCCTTTCACCGCGCCTGCCATCAGCCCGCGCACGAAGTAGCGGCCTGCGACGACATAGACGAACAAAGTGGGCGCGGCGGCGATGATGGCCGCAGCCATGTTGACGTTGTATTCGACGACCCCGGTCGAGGTATTGACGAGGTTGTTCAGCGCGACCGTCATCGGCGACTGGTCACCGGCAGCGAAGGTCGACCCGAATAGGAAGTCGTTCCAGATGTTTGTGAACTGGTAGATCACCGTGACGATGATGATCGGGGTCGAGTTCGGCAGCAGGACGCGTCGGAAGATCTGGAAGAAGCCGGCGCCATCGATCATGGCCGCCTTCACCAGTTCTGTCGGAAACGCCTCATAGTAATTCCGGAAAAACAACGTCGTGAAGCCGAGACCATAGACGACATGGCAAAGCACCAGGTTGACCGTCGGATTCCCGAAACCGAACGAAAAGCCGGTGGCATCAATGAGCTGATTCCCGAACTGGCCCAACAGTCCCAGGATCACCGCCATCGGAATGATGACCGATTGGAACGGGATGAAGCAGGCGAACAGCATCATGCCGAACACCAGCTTGTGGCCGGGGAAGCGCCATTTGGTGAGGACGTAGCCGTTCAATGCGCCGAGCAGCGTCGAGATCAGAACCGCCGGCACGACCATCTTGATAGAGTTCATGAAATAGCCGCTGATCCCGGCTGTATCGGAGACGCCGATGCTGGCTTCGCCCCAGGCCCTGATCCAGGAGGCAAACGTTGGCGATTTCGGCAGCGCAAACATATTGCCGCCAGTGACTTCGTCGAGCGGCTTCAACGACGTCATCACCATCACGATGAGCGGCACCAGATAAATGATCGCGAAAAAAATCAATAGCCCGTAGATAACGACACGCGTGACAACGGATTGGCTTGAGTAGATTCGACGCGGCGGAGCGGTGACAAGATCTGCGGCGCTCATTGGCGCTTCTCCCGCAGTTCCGAGTAGAGGTAAGGAACCATGATCGCGGCGATCGTCATCAGCATGATGACTGCACTGGTGGAGCCTACCCCCATCTGATTGCGCGTGAACGTGTAGGAATACATGAAGGTCGAAGGCAGCTCGGCGGCCCCGCCCGGGTTCTTGCCGGTGACGGACAACACGAGGTCGTAGGATTTGATCGCCATGTGGGCGAGCACGATGATGGCGGAGAGAAAGACCGGCCGCATGATCGGGATCACAATCCGCCGATAGGTCGCATAGACGGAGGCGCCGTCGATTTGCGCAGCCTTCAGGATCTCACCGTCCACTCCCCGAAGGCCTGCAAGAAACATCGCCATCACAAAACCGGACGTCTGCCAGATGCCCGCAATCGCGACGCAATAGATCATCATGCGAGGATTGACGACCCAATCGAACTTGAAGCTGGTCCAGCCCCAATCGTGGACGGCCTTTTCCAGCCCGATGCCCGGATCGAGAAAAAGCTTCCACGCCGTGCCGGTGACGATGAACGACAACGCGAGCGGATAGAGATAGATCGGACGGAGAATGCCCTCGCCGCGGATCTTCTGATCGAGCAGAATTGCCAGTGTGAGGCCGAGCGCGAGACAAAAGACGATATAGAGCCCGCCGAAAATGCCAATGTTGACAATCGCGGTGTACCAGCTTGACGGAGGGTCGGTCTCGAACGTCCAATTCCAAAGCTTTTCGTAGTTCGCGAGGCCGATCAGCTTGGAACTCGCGAACGCCCTCGAATTCGTGAAGGACAGAAATACGGTCCAAAGATTGAAGCCATATACAAAAATCAAGACGAGTAGAAACGACGGCGCGAGAACGAGCTTCGGCACGACATCCTGAATGCGTGTCCGTAGCGTGAGGCGCCGTCGGCGATCGGTTACGGTGCTGGGAACGATTGTTACAGACATGGACACCTTCGGTCATCTGAAGGCGGCGGATCACGCGCGCCTATGCACCGTTGCCTCTGGGAGTAATTGCGGATCGGATGCATCGCACCAACCAACAAACCGGTTACTCATGCCTCTCTCCGATGACGGAGAGAGGCATGAACAAGAACGCGCTATTTGGCGTTGTTTATCGCTTTGATCAGTTCGGTCACAGCGGCATCAGACGTCCTGATCTCACCATGGAAGAACTTGGTGACGACGTCGTCATATGCTGCTGCAACCGCCGGCGGCTGAGCGTAATTCTGCGCCAGCGATCCAACAAACTTACCGCTCGCGTTCGCAGATTTGACATCGGCCATGCCCTTCTTGCCGCACATGTCGAAGTCAGTATCTGGCACGTCCATGCGGGCCGGCACCGACCCCTTGATGACGTTAAACGCGGATTGGAAGCTCTTGCTCATGGCCGCAGCGGCCATGGCGGTTTGCGCCGCCTTGCGATCGGCAGGCACATTGAAGATAGCAAACATGTCTGTGTTGTAGATCACCGCACCGTCGGTGCCAGGGAAACGGTAGCAGATGAAGTCCTTGCCGGCTTCCTTGTTGGCCGCCCTGAACTCGCCCTTGGCCCAATCGCCCATCACCTGCACGAGCGCATCGCCCTTGATCACCATCGCCGTGGCAAGGTTCCAGTCGCGGCCGGCGTAGTTCGGGTCGGTGTAAGAGCGCAGCTTCGCCAGGTTGTCGAAGGACTTCTTCATGGTGTCCGACTTCAGGGCAGTTGGATCAAGCTCGATGATCGCCTTCTTGTAGAACTCGATGCCGCCGGTGGAAGCGATAACCGAGTCGAACATGGTGGCTTCCTGCCAGGGTTGACCGCCAAGCGCCAGCGGAATGACGTTCGCCGCCTTCGCCTTGTCGAGCAGAGCAACGAAATCGTCGAAGGTCTTGGGTTCCGTGCCGCCGATCTTCTCCATCACGGCCTTGTTGAGCCAGATCCAGTTGACGGAGTGGATATTGACCGGGACGGCATCCCACTTGCCGTTGGTAATTGTAAATTTCTGCAACGCCGTCGGGATGACCTTGTCCCAGCCTTCCTTGGTCGCGAGCGCCGTGATGTCACCGAGCTTGCCGGCTTCCGCATAGTCGAGCGCGAAATAGCCGAGAATCTGCGACGCGGTCGGCGGATTGCCGGCCGCGACCATCGCCTTCAGCGTCGTCATGGCGCCTGCGCCGCCGCCACCGGCAACCGGCACGTCCTTCCAAACATATCCTTCCTTGGTGAGGTCTTGCTTCAGGACGTTTAGCGCGGCGGCCTCGCCGCCTGAGGTCCACCAGTGCAGCATCTGCACTTCTTTGACGTCGGCTGCGTTTGCGGTCGTGGCGAAGCCGAGGACCGAAGCGGCCATCGCGCTAGTCAATAACAGACTACGAAGTTTCATTGTTCTACCTTCCAGGGCGTCCTCTCCCACCGGATTCGGTCCGGCGCCGTTTCTAGAAGCCTTGCGTTGACTTCCGATCTTTTGGTTCAGGTCAGGTCCATGGGAGCCACCAGCTCGTGCACGGACCTTTGTGAACATGGAACGTCTTTTCCTCAGTGACGCGATCGCGCGGAAAGCGGGATAGCGCGGCCTGCAGGATCTGGCCGTTGATCAATACTGGCGAGAATGCGCTCACGGCTCAAGGTCTTTCAAGTGTTTCGGAACGTCGGCGCACGCTTGGCGCGAAACGCCGCGACGCCTTCGGCCAGGTCTTGTGTCATCGCCGTCAGCCCGCCCGCGAGCCCCTCGATCGGGGCATCCAGGTCCTCGCCTTCAGCAAAATTTATCATCGCCTTGACGATCTGGACGGCAACAGGACCGCGCCTGGCGATATCGGCAGCCATGGCCTCCGCGCGCGCCAATCCTTGACCGGGTTCTGTGATCTCATCGATAAGGCCGAGCGCAAGCGCGGCCTCGCCCTCGAACAGCTGTCCGGCCAGTGCCATGCGGCGCACGACCGATGCGCCGAAACGACGGACGAGCCGCTGCGACCCCGACCAGCCAGGCGCCATGCCGAGGCCCGTCTCGGGCAAACCCAATTTGACGCCACGCTCGGCAACACGAAAATCGCCGACGGCCGCCAGTTCCAGGCCCCCACCGAAAGCGTGACCCGTCAGCGCAACGACCAAGGGCGTGCGTAGCCGCGCAAGTGCTTCAAACGCACGGTGACCTGCACGTGTCCAGCTTCGCCACATGTCCAACGGCGGCAGGGCACCCCAGGCGCCAATATCGCCGCCAGCGCAGAACGCCTTGCCTTCGCCACTCAAGATCGTGACGCGCGCTTGGTCCGTCTCGTCGATCGTACGAGCCGCATCAGCAAGCGCGTGGATCATGGCCTGATCGAGCGCATTGAGCTTGTCGCCGCGCTTCAGCGTCAATCGCGCCAACGGGCCTTCGAATGCGAGTTGGACGAACGGACTCATTGCGCCGCCTCCATTGCCGGACGCAGCTGCAGCCTGATCGGCTCGGGACGGAACAGGTTTGCGTCCATCGTTTTCGGCTGCGGAGACACCAGCAGCGGAAATTCGGACTGCGCCAGCACGTCGCGCTCAAGATTGACGCCCGGTGCGATCTCCAGCACGGTCAGCCCCGCTGGTTCCAACCGCATCACGCAACGCTCGGTGACATAGACAATCTCCTGCCCCTGCTGAACAGCGCGGGGGCCCGAGAAAGAGATCTGCTCGACGGTTTCGACAAGTTTCCTGACCTTGCCTTCACGCCTGATGTGAAGCCTGCCGTCCTGGATTTCGAGCACGGCACCGGCAGTGAAAAGGCCCGAGAAGACAATCTTCTTCGCCCGCGCTGTGATGTCGACAAAACCGCCCGCACCGGCCGTCACATGAGGCCGCAAACCAAGCTTGGAGACGTTTACGCAGCCATGGCGATCGATCTGCAGGAAGGACAACAACGACATGTCGAAGCCGCCGCCCTGGAAATAGGTGAATTGCGCAGGTGATGACACGATCGCTTCCGCGTTTGAGGCGCAGCCAAACTGGAAATCCAGCAGAGGTATGCCACCGACGGCGCCCTGTTCGATCATCCAGGTCACAGCACCGTGGTGCCCCTCTTCAATCAGGATGCGCGGCACGTTGGCGGAGATGCCGAAGCCGATATTGACGGCATCACCATCCCGCAGTTCCTGAGCAACGCGACGTGCCATCGTCTTGCCGACGCCAAACGCCGGCGCCTCGAAGGTCGACAGTGGGCGGAAGATTTCGCCTGATATCGCGGGATCATAGAACGTGTTGGTCGTCTGCTTTTGGTCGGGCGCCACAACGATCACATCGACGAGGACTCCCGGGACAACGACATCATGCGGCCGCAAGGAACCGGCGGCGGCGAGGCGTTTGACCTGTGCGATCACCAGGCCGCCGTTGTTGCGCACGCTGAGCGCCTGATCAAGCGGGCCGAGAATTCCCCCCTCATGCTCATAGGAGAGGTTGCCGCGCTCGTCGGCCGTGGTGGCGCGGATGATGGCGACGTTGGGAACGATTGTCGGAAAGAACAGCCAGTCGTCGCCGGCAAAGTTCACGCGACTGACGATCGGGGCCATGCGTGCCTTTGCGTTCATCGCGCACCCCTCATTGTTGGGGTCGACAAACGTATCCATGCCGACTTTGGTCAATACGCCAGGCCGCTTCGCCGCCGCCTCGCGATGGATGTCGAACAGAATGCCAGAGGGTACGTTGTAGCACGGGATCGCGTCGTCGCTGATCATTTTCCAGATCGCAGGCGGCTCTGCTGAAGACGGCCCCGACGGATAGGAGCCAGCAAGAATGCGCGCGAGGCAGCCGGCCTTTGCGATGTGATCGACGCCTTTGACACCCCACATGTCGCCAGCGGCAATCGGATGCAGCGTCGTCAGATTGCGCGGATGGCCGTGCGTGTCGAAGCGCGCGCCGATCGCTGCCAGAACCGCGTCGGGACAACCCAGAGCGGACGAGGATGACACCGTGACGATTGCGCCGTCCGGGATAAGCTCGGCTGCGTCGCTGGCGCTAAGTGCTCTCGGCTTGGCCATTGCTTAACCTTGGCTTTCTATCGAGGTTTCCCTGCCCGCTCTTGCAGCCTCAATCGTGGCGAGAGCGAGCGCCAGCGAGCGCACGCCATCCTCGCCCGTCGCGGCGGGTGCACCGACCCCTGCGGTGGCGACCTGGAAAAGCCGGATCGAGCGCGCGTAAAGATCTTCATGGATCAGCGACAGCGGCACGGCGCCCTCATCGGTGCGCAGCACCACCTCGCCCTTCGGCTGTTGAGTCATGCAATCGGTCGCGACGAGCGAACCCTTGTCACCATGGACTTCGAAGCCAGTTGTCGTGTAACGCGTTGTGAATGCGTCATGAAATTGGGCGAGCAAACCACCGGCGAAGCGGACGACGCCCATCACGCCATCTTCGAGGCCTGCCTCACCCATGCCTGCGCGAGACACTAACGCACTGACGCTTTCAGGCTCATCGCCAAGCACAAAGCGCAGCGTGTCCGCATCATGGACCGTGATGTCGAGGATGACGCCGCCGCCTGCTCCAGGCGTCTTGATGCGCCAGCCCTGCAGGTGCGGCGGCAGGTAGACCGCATGGAAGACCCGAGCGAATAGCGGCTTTCCGATGCGTCCTTCGGCTATTGCGCCGCGCATTGCCCGGTGGGTCGCGGCGTTGCGCAAATGGTGATTCGTGCCCATGACGACACCCTGGCGCTTGCATTCTGCGACCATCGCGCGGGCATCGGCCAAGGTCAGCGCGAGCGGTTTTTCGCACATCACGTGCTTTCCCGCCGCCGCGGCTGCAAACACCTGATCGCGATGCAGTTCGTTGGTGGTCGAGATATAAACTGCATCAATATCAGGGGCTTCCACCAGCGCGCCGAGGTCTGTTGTCGAGCGGGGAATTCCATGGGTTTGGGCGTAGCTTTGCCCACGTGACGCGTCTGAACTGAGCACCGCGACAACTTCGCCGCCGTTCGCACGAATCGCGCCGATCATGTGCTCTGAAGCGATGGTACTCGCGCCGATCACCCCCCAACGCAAACCCTTGCTCATGACACCCCCTACCCCTACCCCTGAAACTTGGCGCCACAGCTTTCGCGCACGATCAAACGGGCATCGCCCGCGAACGATAGTCTGGCGGGATCCTCGCGGCGGATCAAGCCGAGCAAGCCTTCGGCGCATCGCATGCCCATTTCCCGCGTATTGGCACTCACGGTCGTAAGCGGCGGCGCGTTGTGCTCGGCGTCGGCAATGTCGTCGAACCCGACGACCGCAATATCGCGACCGACCGCAATTCCGCGCAAAGCAAGCGCACGCGTTGCGCCCATGGCGACGATGTCGTTGTAACAGGCGAACGCGGTTGGGGGTTGCACGCTGTCAAGTGCCCGTTCGATCGCCACCCGACCACCGTCTCGTGTCGGCGGGACTTCAAAGATCAAGGATTCGTCGGCGGCGAGTCCCCAGCCATTGAGCGCATCGCGCCAACCGGAGACGCGTTCGCGTTGCGCCATCATGGTTGCGGCGCCCCCGATAAAAGCGATACGACGATGGCCAAGCTTCAGCAGGTGCTCTACAGCGGCACGTTCGCCCTTCTGATTGTCGGGACCGACGTAGGGGAGTGAACTGCCGATCATGCGGCGCATCGTAATGACGGCTGGGATATGGGATGGCCATTGCTGGGCCAGCGTCCAGGTATCGGTGCCGCGAGCAGGGCTCATAATGATTCCGGCAACGTTGTGCTCGCGCATAGCCCGAAGCACCTGGGCCTGGCGCGCCGTGTCTTCACTTGTGTTCGCAAGGATCGGCGTAAAGCCACGCTGAAAGAGCGCGTCCTCGATCGCCGCCGTGAGCTCGGCAAAGAAGGGGTTCTTCAAATCGCTCATGATCGTCCCGACAAGATCGGATGATGCTGCGCGCAGACTGGCAGCGCCACGATGATAGACGTAGCCGAGCGCCCGCATGGCCTCGTTCACGCGCAATCTGGTCGTTTCAGCGACCAACTCGCTGCCCGACAAGACCAGCGAAACCGTTGATTTGGAGACGCCAGCGCGACGCGCAACATCGACGATGGTCACGCGACCAACGCGATCAACAGCATCTCCCCGCAGCGTCTCGAACATTTCTCTCCCGATTTTTGGATCGTTCCAGCAATTTCCTTTCAACAAGAACTCTGCATATTTTCTAGCCGTGGCTAATAAATTTGCGTACTAAGCTCTTTGTCAATTGGAACGTGACAATTTAAGGCTATCGCAACGTGTAAGGATCGTCAACAAAGATCCATCAGAGGAAATGTCCGTGGCCGCTTCGCTTTGCCAGTCCGTGCTCAGCGCCCTGACAGATGTTGATGGCAATCGACTGACAGACATCCCGGCCCTCGCATCGCTCGGTGAGCGGAAAATCGAAGTTTCGGCCAAGTGCTTCCCGCCGTGCCGCCGTCGGACTATAGGCTGGACGACCTCCACCCGGTCCGACAGATCCTGAGCGCCCAGGCATGCTCGGGCCGACTTGATCCGTTGGTTTTATTCTCTTCGTGGATGCGATAAGACAACGGGACGGGAGTTGCCTCCCGCCCCATCATCGCATTAGACAGACTTACTTGCCGATACAGGTAGCGACGGTCGCGGGCGTGCAGACATCAAGACCGGTGTAGGTGGGATCGGCTGGCGCAGCCTTGCCCGATTTCATGGCTTCGAGCGCCATCATCGTCTTATAGCCCATTTCGAACGGACGCTGGCCGACCTGGCCGAGCGACAGGCCTTCCTTCATCTGGTCGATCTGCACCGGCAGCGTGTCGGCTACCACAAGGGCAAGCGCTTTGGAGGCAATCTTATCCTTATACGGCGCCACCGCGGCACGGTTTGCGTCAGGAATGAACTGCGGGAAGCCCCCGGTCGGGATGAAGGCATCGAGTTTCGGGTTCTTCGCCATAATGTCGGTGAACTGCTGTACAGATACTGGGAAGTCGTCATTAGTATAAAGTGGACAACCCTGAATCTCGGTCCAACCGTTCTGGCCCGTCAAGCGGTCGCCAGGAGAAGCGGCCGATTTCTTGCCCGACAATACATCGCGAATACCCTGCATACGTTCATTGTG
>Ga0137418_10002965_pt1 | contig 15568 bp, 8 predicted proteins | sample CZODoug3_1_2_16f_FD_122242 | JGI IMG/M metagenome (GOLD analysis project Ga0137418, IMG submission 122242) | Vadose zone soil fungal communities from Angelo Coast Range Reserve, California, USA - CZODoug3_1_2_16fungal (Hybrid Assembly) | ecosystem: Environmental > Terrestrial > Soil > Vadose... | reverse complement strand
CCGAAGACGGTCAGAAACTCGCCGTGCCCCGTGATCTTTGCCGTCGCTCGCGCCGCGTCGCCCGATGGCACCGTTACGTCGTACTGTCCGCTGACGGTCAGCGCAGCGAGATCGGACGCCGCCAACTGGTTCACGGTCAGCTCGCCGGCGGCGCGCAACGCGGTTGACGGGCCGGTGAGCCGACCGGTCGTCGACAACGTGCCTGTCGCGTCCTGGCCGGTGATCGAGCGGAGCTCTGCGAGATCGAGCCGAGTGAAGTTGTATTGAAAGTCCGACGCCGCGCCGTCGGTAAGCGCGATCGTGCCGCTGCCGCGGCCGTCGACGGCCGGCCCGTGAAGCTCGATCTGCGCCACGTGCACCGTGGAGTTCTCGAGCGTGGCATTCACGCTTGCCGTATCGACATGGAGTGCTCGAACCGTCGATCGCTCGAGCGTCAGTGTGCCGTCGACCTCGTAGTCGGCGACCGTGGTGGACCGGTTCAGCAGATCGTGGACCGTCACGTTGACACGGCCCTTACCGGTCAGCGACGAATCGAGGCGCGGATCCGCGAAGGGAATGGCCGGATCGATCGTGTCGAGGCCGCCGTCATAGGAGGCGCGCAGAGTCCCGCCCCCAATCGCGATCTCGACATCGGCGTTCGACAGCGTGCCCTTGAAGATCTCCGCGCGCGACAACCGCCCGCCGCCGGTGAGCATGAGCGTCGCGGCAGTTGTCCCGGAGCCATCAACCCTAAAGTGTCCCGAGACTGTCGTCCCCGCGTAGCGCGGGTCCTGCAGCCACCCGACCTGGAGCTCTTCGCCGAACCGGCGCAGGCTGATGCCGGCGACGTCGCCGTCGCCGGTGTACCGGATCGGCTTCTGCAGCGTATCGATCGAGCCGACCGTTCCTGCGCCCACCGTGGCGCCGAGAAATTGCGACCGCGCGAACTGCGCGTGGCCGATGATGAACGGCTCGCTGAACCGGCCGGAGACGTCGTAGTCGAAGGCCAGGAGGCTCTCGACGTGCGGGACTGGAATGGCCTCGGGCAGGCGCCGCAGGTCGACCGCCATCGTCGTGCCTTGAAACCGAAACGGAAACGGCTCGTCGATCCCGATCGACGCGTCTTTCGTAGTGACGTTCGCGCCGTAAGCGATCGCATCGGCCCGTGCCACGAGCACAGCGGACGCCGTGATCGTCCCGCGCGCGCGGACGCGGTCGCCGGCGTAGTTCATGTACATCGCGTGTGCGCCGTCGAACGTGTAGGTCCCGCGCGGAAAGCGGCGCCCCAGCTCCAGCGCCAGATCGAACGTCACGTGACCGGTGATGTCCGAGGGGCGATCGTCCCGATTGAGCCACCGGGCGAGGTTCAACCGGTCGACGTCGACCGCGCCCGATCCATGCCATCCCGGCACGGACGTGTCGAGCGTCAGCCGTCCAGCGACCGACCCGCCGGTGCCGGCGAGCCGCAGATCCGTGCCGAGTTGGTCGACCGGCCCCTTCAGCGACGTCTCGAACGAGGCTTCCACCGCGATGTTCTTCAAGCCGCGCAACACGCCGGACCATTCCTGGAACGCGAAGCGCGACGCGCGAACCTGCAGGTCGAGCGCGGTCCGTGTGCCGGGCGCGCCGGTATTGACGCGGCCGTCGAGCGTGAACTGCGACCGCGCGGTTCGCACCGAGAATTTCTCGAAGAACCAGCCGCCAGGTCCGCGGCCGAACGTACCGCTGATCGGGTTCACCGACAGGTCGGGCGCGTGGCCAATCCAGGACACGCGATCGAAGGTCAGCGTCCAGCGAACGGGATAGTAGGCGAACTTGAATGACGCGTTCAGCGACTGGAAGTCGGTCGGGACGTGCGCGGCGCCGAAGTCGAGCGGGTCCTGAAGGGAGATGTGGCCGTCGATCACCTCGATCGATTGAACCTCGATCGGGCGTTGCGGACCGGTTCGCTCTTCCTCGCGCGATTCGCGCTTCACGAGCGCGCCCAGGTCCCATCGTCCATCCGGCATCTTCGCACCGACGACATAGGGCCGCGTGAGGCGCACCGAGCGGATGACCACGCCCTGCTGGTACAGCTCGCGGACGCTGTAGTCGAGCGCGACCTCATCGATGCGGATCAGCGTGTTTCCGCCGCGCGTCAGGCTGATATCGCCGAGCTGCAGACCTCGAAACAGGGAGCCTTCGAGCCGGCCGATCGACAAGTTGGCCGTCAGGTACGTATTTGCCTGACGCACGATCTGCTCGCGGATGCGGTTCTTCGCCCAGCCGGTTTCAATGACCCCGATGCCGACGCCGATCAAGATGAGGATGAGCGCGACCAAACCAACGAATATTCTCGCCAGTACGGTCGAGACGGATCGAAGTCGTCGAAGGAGCGCCACGTGAAAGGAAGTTTATCAACCGCCGTGCCGCCCGGCTGACATTGGTATGTCGGCCTTCAGGCGGACCGTGTGGCAGAGCTGCCGTATTCAATGACAATACGTGCGGACGAGGGCGAGCAGGTGATCGAAATCGAGCGGTTTCTTCAGGAAGGCGGCAGCGTCGACGCCGGCAGCGCGGGACGGGTCGAGCGCCGAAAGCACGATGACCGGTACGCGGGCCAGCGCCGGATCGGCCCGCTGGCGGCGGCGGAACTCCCAGCCGTCCATGACCGGCATCATCAGATCGAGCAGGATGACCTCGGGCGTCTGGGCCTCTTGAAGATATTCGAGCGCCTCACGGCCGTTTGCCGCCGTCGCGGCTTCGTAGCCTTCGAGCGTCAGCATTTGCGCCATCATCTCCCGAAGATCCTCGTCGTCCTCGACGATGAGCACTGGGCAGTGGGAGAGCGGACGCTTCATCCGTAGGTCCATCGGCACTTCGACGCTGTTTGACGTCATCACGACCGTATAAGCTCTGCTGTAACAGCCCCTCCGATCGAACGTGTGGACGGGCGATTATATAGGCAGGCCGCACGCCTCAATGCCAAAGGTTTCCGTCCAAGACACCGGCGCTGGTGTCCTCACGCTGACGCTGCTGTTTGTCGTCCTGTTCTGGCGGCTCGGGACGCCGACTTTTTGGGATCCCGACGAAGCGCACTACGCCGAAACGAGCCGCGAGATGGTCGCGACAGGCGATTGGTGGGCGCCCTATTACAACGACGAGCCGTTCTTCGATAAGCCAGTCCTGTTCCATCAGCTCCAGGGCGCCGCGATGACGCTCGTGGACGATCCCGAGCTGGCCGCGCGGATCGTGCCGACGCTGGCTGCGCTCGGCTTGATCGCCGTCACCTACTGGTTTGGTGCCGCGATGATCTCGCGCGACGTCGGGCTGGTGGCCGCGCTGATCCTCGGCGCCAGCCCAGGTGTATTCGCGCTCTCGCGCTACGCGATTCTGGACACGCTGTTCACGCTGTTCACCTTCGGTGGCTCCGCCTGCCTCTCCGTGGCTGCGCTGCGGGATCGTCCTCGACTGCAGTGGATCGGTTACCTGGGGCTTGCGCTTGGCGTTCTCGTCAAGGGACCGCTGGCGCTCATCCTGGCGGGGCTGACGTTCGTGATTCTGATCGCGGCGTCGCCGGATCTGCGGCGCCGGCTGCTGGGGCTGCGATGGATGTTCGGGCTGCTGATCGCCGTCGCGCTGTCGGTCCCATGGTTCGTGTACATGTATTTGCGCTTCCGACAGGGCTTCATCAACGGCTACGTGCTCGACGAGAACATCAGACTGTTCGCGGCGAGCCGGTTCGCGAACCAGCCGGGATTCTGGTTCTATTTTCAGATCCTCGCGACCGGGCTGCTGCCGTGGACAGGGCTGCTCGTCGGTCGGATGATCGATGACCTCCGTCTGGTCTTCCGCGGCGAGCGCGTCGACCATGTCGAGACGATGCTCTGGGCCTGGACGATGGCGATCATCGGCTTCTTTTCCTTCTCCAGCTTCAAACTCGACCATTATGTGTTCCCGGCGGCTCCCGCGCTGTGTCTGCTGTGCGCGCGAGCGTGGCACGACGTCCGCGAGCAGCAATGGGCGCCGCGAAACCGGGCATCGCGTCTGGGCCTCTATTCGATCGGACCGTTTCTCGTCGCGGTCGGGCTCGGATGCGGGTACTTCCTCATCCAGCGCCTCGAGCTCCCGCGCTCGGCCGTGTTGGTGCCGATCGCGCTCACGCTGGCCGGCGCGACCCTGACGGCGCTCGCCAACATTCGCGGAGCGCTGCCGCCCAGGGTGCCGTGGCTCGTGATTACCGCATTGATTGCGACATACGCGGGGCTGATTCTCTTCGTCATGCCGGCGCTCGAACAGCGAAAAGTCGTGCCTGACGTGGCGCGCTGGGTGGCCTCGCGCGTGCAGCCGACCGATCGCGTCGCCAGCTATCGCATGAACCGCTGGACGCCGAACTACCGCTTCTATGTGGGCCGCCACATCACGATGCTCGAGGAGCCGGCCGAAGCGGAGGCCTTTTTCGATCGATCCGAGCCGTTCTACTGCGTGATGCGGCACGCCGCATTTGAGCAGCTCGTCGCGCGGGGCGCAAGGCTGCAGATCGTCTATCAACGAGAGGGCATGACGGCAACCTCGGGCCGGGCGCTGTGGCGCAACCACACGCCGCTGGAGCGCTTCGTCGTGGTCACGAAGGCGCGGTAACATTGCAGGATGCGAAAGATTTCAATAGCGTTCCTGGTTCTCCTCTGTCTGCCGGCAGTTGTCGGTGCGCAGCGGAGAGGAGATGCCGCCGAGCCTGCCGACGCGGGCCCGTTTGGCGCGCTCCGGTGGCGCAGCCTCGGGCCGTCCCGTGGCGGGCGGTCGATAGCCGTGGCCGGCAGCACGGCGCGGCCCAACGAGTACTACATGGGCGCGACCGGTGGCGGGCTGTGGAAAACGACCGACGGCGGCACGACCTGGCGACCCGTGACCGATGGTCAGATCAACTACTCGTCGGTGGGCGCGGTCGCGGTCGCGGCCTCCAATCCTGACGTCGTGTACATCGGCACCGGGGAAGCCGACATCCGCGGCAACATCATCCAGGGCGGCGGCGCCTACAAGTCGACTGATGCCGGCAAGACGTGGACCCACATCGGCCTGACCGAGACGCAGGTGATCGCGAAGGTCCGTGTGCATCCGACGAATCCGGACCTCGTGTACGTGGCGGCCTTCGGCCACCACGCCGCGCCAAATCCGGATCGCGGCGTGTATCGATCGAAAGACGGCGGCAAGACGTGGGACCGGATTCTGTTCCGCGACAGCAGAACCGGCGCGAACGAGCTCGTCATCGACCCGAACGACCCGAAAGTCATGTACGTTGCGTTGTGGGAGGCGTATCGCAACTCCTGGGAGATGTCGAGCGGCGGACCGGGCAGCGGCATGTTCAAGTCGACCGACGGCGGCGATCACTGGACGGAGATTTCCCGCAACCCCGGGTTGCCGAAGGGCATGCTCGGGAAGATCGGCCTGTCGGTGTCTGGCGCCGATTCGACGCGCCTCTACGCGCAGATCGAAGCCGAGGACGGCGGCTTTTTCCTGTCCGACGATGCCGGCGCCACGTGGAGGAAGGTCAGCGAGCGCCGCGATCTGCGGCAGCGCGCGTTCTACTACACCCGCGTCTACGCGGATCCGAAGGTCAAGGACACCGTCTGGGTGCTGAACGTCAACATCTACAAGTCGACCGATGCCGGCAAGACGTGGAAGTCAGTGAGCGTACCGCACGGCGACAACCACGACCTCTGGATCGCCGCGAACGACTCGAACCGGATGATCGAAGCCAACGACGGGGGAGGCACGATCTCCGTGAACGGCGGCGAGACGTGGACGGCGGAAACGATGCAGACCGCGCAGTTCTATCACGTCATCACGACGAAGCACGTCCCGTTTCACATCTGCGGCGCGCAGCAGGACAACAGCACCGCGTGTGTGTCGAGCCGGCTGCCGCAGGGCGGGCCGGGCGGATCCGGCGGCGGCGCCGATCAGGTGTTCTATTCCGTCGGCGGCGGCGAGAGCGGGTACATCGCAAGCGATCCGCGGAACCCGGACATCTTCTATGCCGGCAGCTACGGCGGGCTGACCACGCGGCTCGACCGGCGCACCGGGCAGGAGCGCCAGATCAATCCGCATCCGGACAATCCCATGGGCTACGCGTCGGCGGATATCGCGGAGCGCTTCCAGTGGACGTTCCCGATCGTGATGGCGCCCACCGATCCGTCAACGCTGTACGTCGGGTCCCAGCACGTGTGGAAGTCGACGAACGAAGGGCAGAGCTGGACCAGGATCAGCCCCGACCTCACGCGCCACGATCCGAAGACGATGGGCGCGTCGGGCGGGCCGATCACGAAGGACAACACCGGCGTCGAGACGTATGCCACGGTGTTCACGATCGCGCCGTCTCCAAGGGATGGGGGAGTGATCTGGGCCGGCTCCGACGACGGCTACATACAGATGACGCGCAATGGCGGCGCGAGCTGGAAGAACGTGACGCCGCCGGGCGTCGGCGATTTCGCGCGAATCAGTCTGATCGAGGCGTCGCCGTTCCGCGCCGGCACCGCCTACGTGGCGGCCAACCGGTATCAGCAGGACGACTTCAAGCCGTACGTCTTCCGCACTGACGATTACGGCGAGACGTGGACGGCCATCAACGGTGGTGTCGCCGCGAACGATTTCGCGCGCGCCATCCGCGAAGATCCGAAGCGCGCGAGGCTGTTGTACCTCGGCACACAACACGGCGTCTACGTGTCGTTCGACGACGGCGCGAAGTGGGAGTCGCTGCGGCAGAACCTTCCGGACACGCCCGTGCACGACATCGCTGTCGAAGCGCGCGACCTCGTAATCGCCACGCATGGGCGCGGGTTCTATGTGATGGACAACATCGCGGCGCTGCGTCAGGGCGGGATTCCGGCCACGAGCACCTTCCATTTGTACAAGCCCGGGGATGCGCTCCGCGGTCTGGACCGCGGCGTGGCGGTCGACTACTACCTGACGCAGCCGGCGCAGAAGGTCACGATGGAGTTCCTCGATGCGCAGGGCAAGGTGATTCGAACGTTCACCGGAACGCCCGCCGACGCCGAGCGCAAGCCGCCGGCACCGGAGGATGACGACGGCGGCTTCCGCCGCCCGCCGGAGCCGCATCCGGCGGTCGCCGCCGGCCTGCATCGGCTGACGTGGGACCTGCGCTACCCGGGCGCGACCGATTTCCCGGGCCTCATCATGTGGGCGGCGAGCTCACGCGGACCGATCGCCCCGCCGGGAACCTATCAGGCACGCGTCAGCGCCGACGGCCAGACCGAGACGCAGTCGTTCGCGATCCAGCGCGAGGCTCACCTGTTGAAGGACGTCACCGATCAGGACCTGCAGGAGGAGTTCGATCTCGCGATGAAGGTGCGCGACAAGGCATCGCAGGCGAACGAAGCGGTCCTCCTCGTACGCGGCATCAGGGAGCAGATCAAGGATCGCAAGGGCCGGCTCGACGCGAGGAACGCGCCGGTCGTGAAGGCGCTCGACGACTTCGAAGCGGCGCTGAGCGCGATCGAAGGCGAGATTTATCAGGTGAAGCTGCAGAGCAGCCAGGACCCGCTGAACTTCCCGATCAAATTGAACAACAAGATCGCCGCGCTGCAGGGCGTCATCGAAAGCGCCGACGTCAAGCCGAGCGAGCAGGCCTATTCGGTGTTCCGCACGCTCTCGAACGGCCTCGACGAACAGCTCGGGAAGCTGGACACCGGCGTGAAGACGAAGATGCCGCCGATCAACCAGCTGCTGCAGCGGCAGAAGCTCGAGCCGATCAAGGCGGAGCCGCTCAAGGTCGAGGCGGCGAAGACTTCGAGCTCGCCGCCTCAATAGGGCAGGTAGGGCAGGTAGGGCGGGTGGGGCAGGTGGGGACGCGGCACGCTATAATCGCGGGCCCGTGCGCAGCGCGCGACGATTCTTGATCAGTGGCCGCGTCCAGGGCGTCGGCTTCCGATACTTCGCCGAAGCGGCGGCGGCTCGAGAAGGTCTGCACGGGTGGGTGCGCAATCTGCCGGACGGCCGCGTCGAGGCGTCCGCGGAAGGGGACGCTGAGGCGCTCGACCGCTTCGAGCGCGCGATCCGGCACGGACCGCCCGGTGCCCGCGTCGACCATGTCGACGTCGATCACACGGCGCCCACCGGGCGCGACACCGGCTTCGGCGTTTCATGACCATGGATGATTTGAAAGCGAAGATTCGTCACGTCCCCGACTTCCCGAAGCCGGGGATTCTGTTTTACGACATCACGACGCTTCTGCAGGATCCAGCGGGCTTCCACGCGGCGATCGACAGCCTCGCCCGGCCGTTCACGGGTCAGAAGATCGATCTCGTGGTCGGCATCGAGAGCCGCGGGTTCATTTTCGGCTCGACTGTGGCCGATCGCATCGGCGCCGGCTTCTCGCCGATCAGGAAGGCGGGAAAGCTGCCGTCGAGCTGTGTGCGCGCAACCTATGATCTCGAATACGGCACCGACTCGCTGGAGATGCACGACGATGCGGTCCGGCCCGGGCAGCGGGTGCTGATTGTCGACGACCTGTTGGCGACGGGCGGCACCGCGCGCGCGGCGACCGAACTCGTCAAACGCCTCGGCGGTCTGGTGCACGCGCTGTCGTTTCTCATCGAGCTCACGGCGCTCGACGGCCGCTCGAAGCTGCCGGGGGAGCAGGTACACGCCGTGCTCAAGTACTGATTTCGAAAAAGGGGCCGTACTTCTTTTTCTTTTTCGCTTGGCCCGCCGGGAAAAGGGGTACGGCCCTTTTTCGCGACCCAGGCTGCCCGCGGATAGAACATGATCGTTCTCGGAGCGCTCATTGTCGCGGCGGTCGTGGCCTGGGCCGCATCGCGGATCGTGGCCGAACTGCGCGCAGCGCGCGAGGAGGCGGCGCGGGCGCGCGCGGCGGCGCTGCTGGAACTGTTCGCCCCGGCTCTGACCGCCGCACAACGGGATCCGCGCGCGTACCTGGTCTGGCAGCCGCTGGCGACGATCGCGCGCCAGCTGTTTCCCGTGGAATCGGCGGCCCTCGACCGCGCAGCGGGCGGCACCTTTCCCTTCACGACAGCGCAACTCCAGGCGGCGCACGCACAGTGGACCGCTGACTGGCTCATGTGGGAACGGACGCACGACGCGGACTACAAGCTGAAGGCCGTCGCCGCCACGGAAGAACTGGCCGCCGCCGGCGGATCCGCGGCCGCGCGCGGAAAGCTCGAAGCGGTCGAGCGCGAAAAGATCGATCTCTATCAGCGCCGCTATTCGGAGTACATCCGCGTCGCGAAAGCCCTGCAGTCCCTCGCGGGCTAGGATCCGTTCCCACCTCGGCATAGCAGCGCGACCGTCGTTTTTCAATGTTCGCGGGCAACTTGCGAGCTCGCACAAACACCGCGATGGAGCTGCCAGGCTCCTTCATTGCGCGAAAATGCACGCTCCATAATTGATCAGCTGTTCCGTTACTGTTCATGGCTGCTAACAAACTTATTATCTATACGTTAACGCCATCGCAGCGGCTTTGAACCGACCGTTGTGTCTCATTTAGTATCATCACTGCGGGCCGGCCAGTTGGTGCCCCGTGCCACTAACCAGTTGAGCCACAAACGTTTTGTTCACATACGACTGTTATGGCGTATTGATTGCTATTTAGTGATATGAATGTGTATTAAATACGTTACTGTCACTTTATGACAACACAAAAAACGGCTCTGTGTATCGCGTTGGTCGCCACTTCTGCCTTGGGTCTGCGAGGGTCTCCGGCCGAGCATCGGGCCCTTTTGTCTGGTGACCTGGTAGCGCACCAGGCGCGACACACCGGCGCGCGCGCCCGTGTCATTGTGCCTGGCGACGAGGCCACGCTCGAGGCGGTCGCGCGGCGCCATCATCTTCAGATATTGCGCCGGTTGAAGGGCGCGGCCGTTCTTGCGGCCAACAGTGCCGAGTTGTCCGAACTGGCAACCGACGCCGCGGTCGATCATCTGTCTGGCGATCTGCCCGTCAGCAACTGGATGTCGGTCTCCAATAAGTCCACGGCGGCCGATCAGGTCCGCGTCGGCGCCCCGGGGCTGCTCGGAATCGCTGCGGTGGCGGCTGTCACCGGTCAGGGCATCGGTGTCGCGGTGCTCGACTCCGGCGTGTCAACGCACGATGCGCTCTCGAACAAAGTCAGCGCCAACGTCAGCTTCGTCACCGGCGACCCGGCGGCGACCGACGCGTTCGGCCATGGCACGCACGTCGCCGGCATCATCGCCGGCACTGCCAGCGCCGCGGCGTATGTCACGCCGCTCTACACGGGCGGTATCGCGCCCAACGCGAAGATCATCAACGTGCGCGTGCTGGGCGCCGACGGCACTGGGCTGGTGAGCGATGTCATCGCCGGCATCGAGTGGGTGATCGATCACCGGTTGGCCTACAACATCCGCGTGATCAACCTGTCGCTCGGCCATCCAGTGTTCGAGTCGGCTTCCACCGATCCGCTGTGCCGGGAAGTGCAGAAAGCTGTCGACAATGGCATCGTCGTCGTCGTGGCTGCCGGCAACAAAGGCAAGACACCCGATGGCCGGACGATTCTCGGCGGCATCAGCTCGCCCGGCAATTCGCCCGCCGCGCTCACGGTCGGCGCGCTGAACACCTTTGGCACCGTCAGCCGTTCCGACGATGCGGTGACCACCTACAGCTCGCGCGGCCCGACGCGGTTCGACCACGCGGTGAAGCCGGACGTCGCGGCGCCGGGTAACAAGATTCTTTCTCTCGAAGCCAGCAATTCCGTTCTGCCGGGACTGTACTCGACTCTGCATGTGGCGGGCAAGGGGAACAACAGCTACATGATGCTGAGCGGCACGAGCATGGCCGCGCCGATGGTCAGCGGCGCCGTGGCGCTGCTGCTGCAGGGCACGCCGTCGATGAGCCCGGCGCACGTGAAGCTCGTGATGCAGAGCGGCGCGACGTACGTCGCGAGCGGCGGCATGATGGGGGCGGGCGCGGGCAGCGCCAACTTCTGGGCGTCGCGGAAAATCGCGGCGAGCGGGTTGGTCGGGCCGCTGGTGAACACCGTCGTCGGTGGCCTGGGGATCACGTCGAGCGGGGCGTCCTTCTGGGACAAGGGGACGCTGAGCGTACGGTTGTACGAAGGTGATGGCTACCGACTCCTGTCGTTGCTGGACCTGCCGAAGATCTGGTTGAATCCTGGGCTCCTCCGGTTCGGAGATCTGAACCTCATCGGGTTGACGAACCCGTTGGCGCGGGTCAGGTCCTGCCCGCTGCTGTGGGGTGTGGTGTCGACGTGGACGACCGAGAACCAGATCAATTGGGGCGACAGGGTCTACGACCCGCAGGGCCAATCGATCATGTGGGGCGACTCCGGCACGGCAGACGACACGTCGATCATGTGGGGCGATTCTATGGCCTCACCCGATCCGCAGTGATGTGGACATGAGCATGTCTGCTGGGCGCGCTGCCGAATCGTCGCGCTCGCTGCGCCTGTACGTCCGGGTGGTGGCCGCCACCGGCGTCGTGGTGCTTGCCAGCGCTGCCCTCGACGCAGTCCAGACGCCGAAGCCGTTCGCATGTCTGGCCCTTGCGGGCCTCGTCCTGTTGTCCGGCTGGTTCAGGCTGAGTTTCAACTCGGTGTCCGCCACGGTTGGCATCGACGACACGTTCTGCATCACCCTGGCGTTGCTGTTCGGTCCCGGCCCCGCGACCCTCGCGATCGTGGCCCACTCGGTGGTGTACTCCATGCGGCGCCGGAGGCCTGGCCGGCAGATGGCCTTCAACGCCGCCGCACTTGCGCTTTCGATGTGGGGGAGCGCCCGCGCGTTTTTCCTGTTCGCAGGCGTCGGGCCTCTGGCGATCGCCCAGACGGCGATAACCTCGCTCGTCGGGCCGCTGCTCGCGCTGGCGGTCGTCTATTTCGCGCTGAATTCCGGATTGACGGCTGTCGCGGTCGGCCTCGACTCGCGACAGTCGCCGATTGAGGTCTGGAAGAAGAATTTCCGATGGCTGTGGATCGGCTATCTCGGCTCCGCGTCGATGGCGTTCTGCCTGATCCTGCTGCTCCAGCAGCACAGCGTTGCGGCCGCGGCGATGGTGCTGCCGCTGCTTGCGATCTTTCACCTCACGCTGCGGGCCACATTCGGACGCCTCGAGGATGCGCGGCGGCATCTGGGCGACATGGATCGGCTGTACCTGTCGACGGTCGAAACCCTCGCCATGGCCATCGACGCCAAGGACGATGTGACGCACAGCCACGTCCGGCGGGTCCAGGCCTATGCCGTCGGCCTGGCGCGCGCGCTCGACGTCACCGACGAGCCGACGCTGAAGGCGATCGAGGCCGCGGCGCTGCTGCACGACACCGGCAAGCTTGCGGTGCCGGAGTTCATCCTCAATAAACCCGGGAAGCTGACGGAGTCCGAGTTCGAGCGCATGAAGCTGCACGTCGACGTCGGAGCCGACATCCTGTCGCTCGTCGACTTTCCGTTCCCGGTCGTGCCGATCGTGCGGTGTCATCACGAGAGCTGGGACGGCAGCGGATACCCGCGCGGGATCGTTGGCGCCGACATTCCGATCGGCGCGCGGATTCTCTCGGTCGTGGACTGCTTCGACGCGCTGACCTCGGATCGTCCGTATCGGCGACGCATGACCGACGCGGCCGCCATCGAGATTCTGCTCGAGCGGCGCGGCCGCATGTACGACCCCGAGGTCGTCGACACGTTCATCCGGACCTATCGCGACATCAACGTCACCGGTGCCGACACGACGGAACACCGTGATGTCCTGCAGCGGATCTCGCAGTCGCATCATGAGGTTGCGGCGCCGGCGGTGGCCGACGACGCCGCGAAGGATATGACGGCGACGGCGACGGGGCTGCTGGCGTTCGTCAGCCTTGCCCGCGTGGCGTCGGGTGAAGGTAGCGTGGGCGATGTGCTGGCCCTCGGATCGCAGCTGCTCCGAGACCTCGTGCCGGGCGCGACGGGCGCCTGGTATCTGCCCGACGGTACCCGCGAGCGGATGGTCGTCGCCGATGCGTTCGGGCCCGGCGCGATCGCCGTCCGCGGCGCGAGCATCGCCTTCGGCGCGGGGGTCACCGGCTGGGTCGCGGCGCATGGTCAGCCGATCATCGGCTCGGACGCCGCGCTCGACATCGGCACGCGCACCGAGGCCGTCCACCCGGTGCTGCACAAATGTTTGAGCGTGCCGCTGATGAAAGGCGACGCGGTGATCGCCGTCCTGAGCCTTTACGCCCCGGCAACCGATACGTTCGATGAAGACCTTGGTCGATTGCTGCAGATGATCGCGCCGCAGCTGGCGGGCGCGATCAACATCGCGAGCGCCGCCTCGGGTGTGGCTGCCGACCCGAGGCCGGCCGTCGAGAAAGCGCCGGCTGCGTCGCTCCGCCTCGTGGCCACCCGATAGATAGGCGCCAGGCCAGCGAAGGAGCACAAGTGCACACGATTTAGCACTCTATCGCGTGCGTGACCAGGGGATTGAGCGAGTCGGCCGGCCGGGCTCCTGGCCACCCTCGCATCGCGTTCAGCTCACCGATTAGGACGACCGCCACGGACCGCGGCGCCGGCCTGGCTGCATCCACGATTGCAATAAACACACTGACGCGAAGATCAGCGCCACAGAAGACAAGCTGGCAAGGACATGGTTCATGACAGCCTGGTGAGCAACGCATTTGCCAGGTTTTGGGCTTCAATCGGCAGAATTTTCAACCTGTACACGAGAAAGTCGCCGTCCTGGCGACCTTTTGTCTCCCAAACGATGCTTTACTTAGCCGGGTCCCGACTCAGGTAGACACAGTGGACCGTTCTTTCAGCAGTTGGGCGCATTGCGCCCGGCCTTCCCGAGCGCCAGCTCTCGCAGGAACAGCTGCCAACCCCAGCTCGCCATCGTGCTGGCACCGACAACTCCTAGGGCGTGGATTCGGGCTGTCCCCCGCACGTCTCCAGAGACCGGTGTAAACATCTACTTCAGTTTGGCTCTCCTTGAGTCATACTGCGGCGTCACATCTCGTGAACGGAGGTGAGGCGGTGAAACGAAGACTGCCTGTTATCGCGTCGCTCATCTGCATCGTCGGAGGTCTGGCATACGCCCAGCAGCCCAGCCCTGCGCCTCCGAAGATTGCCGTTCTGATCGTCACCGGCCAGAGCAACCACAACTGGCGCGGCACCTCACCGCTGCTGCGCAAGACTCTCGAGGACACGGGAAAGTTCGATGTTCGCGTGACGGAGGAATTCCGGGGCGCCGGCCCTGAAACTCTCGCGCCCTACGACCTGGTGGTGTTGAACTACTTCGAGCGCGGCCGTCCCGAACTGCGGTGGGGAGAGAAAACGGATGCGGCGTTTCTGGAGTTCGTGCGCTCGGGCAAGGGCGTGGTGGTCTACCACTTCTCGACGGCCGCGTTCGATGGCTGGACGGAGTACGAGAAGTTGTCGGGAGGGAACTGGAGACCCAACAACGGCCACCATTCGGCAACGCACAGCTTCACGGTGGACATCAAGGATCAAGAGCATCCGATCACGAAGGGGCTGAAGCTCTCATTCGCGCAGGCGAATGACGAGCTCTACGCAAATCTGCGCTGGCAAGCGGCGGGCTCGTACCACGTGCTGGCGACGGCCAATGATGATCACGCGCTGTACGCGGCGAGCCGGACGGATTCGCGGGCGCCGCAGCCACTCGTGGGCGCCAGTGCGAACGAGCCGATGCTGTGGACGGTGGACTACGGCAAGGGCCGCGTCTTCGGCACGGCGCTGGGGCACGACGTGGAGCAAGTGCAGACGGCCGCGTTCGTGACGACGTTCGCACGCGGAGCGGAGTGGGCCGCCACCGGGAAGGTGACGTTGCCGATTCCGGGCACGATGGCCGCCGCCCCGCAGTCAGCCGGGCAAGCGACGCCCCAGCCACCGACTCCTGAGGGATACGTTCCGAGAGGTACTCGTCCCGGGAAGGGTCTCGCGCCCGGCATGAAGGTGACCGACCTGGGCAAGAGCGGCAGAACGTACCGGGTCCACATGATCAAGGGCGACGAAATCATGTCCGGCCTGACCGACTTTGCGGAGAAGTACCACATCAAGAACGGCCACTTCACGGCGCTCGGGGCCATCAACAAAGGGCTCTTCGGCTGGTCAGACGTCGAACGCGGACTGGGTCAGAAGAAGATCGAGTTCAATCAGGAAGCGGAAATCGTGTCGCTCTTGGGCAGCGTCACGACGGACAGTCAGGGACGGGGGAATGTCCACGGGCATGGCACCGTTGCGATGTCGGATGGCTCCGTCAGAGGCGGCCACTGGTGGGAGGCGCACGTGAGCATCATCGCCGACGTTTTTGTCACTGAGGAGGAAGGCGCACCCGATCCGCCGACATAGACGTTGTGTGTGGACAAATAACCTTCGTGCCAGCAAAGACAGGTACGAGGATGTCGTCGTAAGCGGCGCAGCGGGTTACTCGCCTGGCGTTCCGACGATCTGCGTCCCCGCAGGCCAAGGGTAGTCATCTACCGTTCTCCGACTTGGACGTGCTGATCATGCAGCCGTTTCTGGGGCGACCAAGGCACGTTACACTAGCGTTTCCCTCAGAATCGCGCCCGTAGCTCAGCGGATAGAGCACCCGCCTCCTAAGCGGGGGGCCGCCGGTT
>Ga0137418_10002963_pt1 | contig 15571 bp, 11 predicted proteins | sample CZODoug3_1_2_16f_FD_122242 | JGI IMG/M metagenome (GOLD analysis project Ga0137418, IMG submission 122242) | Vadose zone soil fungal communities from Angelo Coast Range Reserve, California, USA - CZODoug3_1_2_16fungal (Hybrid Assembly) | ecosystem: Environmental > Terrestrial > Soil > Vadose... | reverse complement strand
CTTGATCGTCCCGAGCAGGTTCGACGAGAAGACATGCTGGTGCTCGACGGTCAGGTACTGGTTGCGCGAGCTCTCCTTGGTGAACGTGATCGGCGGCTTGACCGTCGGCTGCCGATCGACCTTGCCGTTCGAGATCGTGTAGCGGCCGAACAGCGCGTCGCCCCCGGCGAAGCGATGATCGATGCGGGCCTGCGCGAAGTGCTCGCCGGTCGGCTGCGTGAGGTAAACTGATACTCGCTCACGCCGCCACCGAGCGATCGGCCGTTGGCTCTCGGAAACAGGACGTCGAGGTACCGCGGGATCGCCGGGTGCAGCTGCACCGGGCCGCTTGGCAGGATGCCGCGCCGCGCGTTGTCGTCCGGTACGGCCGTGAGTCCCGTGACGCCCAGCCGCTCGACGAGTCCCTCGTAGGCGCCGAAGAAGAACGTCCTGTCACGCCGCAGCGGGCCCCCCAGCACGCCGCCGAACTGGTTGCGCGTGAACGGCGGAATCGGCTTGTCCTTCGGGTCGAAGTAGTTCTTCGCGTCGAGTGCCGAATCACGCCTGAATTCGAACAGTGAGCCGTGCACGGTGTTCGCGCCGGATCGCGTGACGGCGTTGATGATGCCGCCCGCCGATTTGCCGAACTCGGCGGAGTACGCGTTGGTCAGCACCTGGAATTCGAGCACCGCCTCGACGCCGAGCAGCACGCCGGCGACCGACCCCGGCGTCTTGTTGTAGACGTTGTTGATGTCGGTGCCGTCGAGCAGGAAGCTGTTCTGCTCGGGCCTCGCGCCGTTGATGGAGATTTTCGGCGCGCGGCCGCCGACCACGTCGTTGCCCGCGGCGAGCGCGGAGGTCACACCGGGCTGGAGCAGCGCGAGCTGCTGGAACGATCGGCCGTTCAGCGGCAGATCGCGAATCTGCTTGTCGTCGATGAGCCCGCTGACGGAGCCGTTGGCGAGGTTGATGCGCGGCGCCTCGGCGCTGACGCTGACCTCGGCCTCCACGCCGCCGACCTCGAGCGCGAGATCGACGATGAGCGTCTGCCCGATGTCGAGCTGGATGCCGCGGCGCACGCTGGTGCGGAATCCGCTCGCCGTGACGTGGACCTCGTAGTCGCCCGGCGGCAGGATGGGGACGCGGTAGCGCCCACCCTCGTCTGTCGTCAGCTCGCGTGTCGCGCGGGTCCCGACGTTCAGGACGAGCACCTGCGCCCGTGGAAGCGCGGCGCCGGTTGCATCGGTGACGAACCCCTGGAGGCTGCCGCCGACGGTTTGAGCGGTGAGGGTCGGTGCGTAGACGATCGAAGCGGCGACGAGCAACAGCGTCACGACTCGCCTGAACGGCATGGGGCACCTCCACACGAGATGGAAGAACGTGTCGGGCGGTTCGAGTAGTTACACGCGCGCGATTGCGCCCTCCAGGGCCCGCCGCGTGAAGACCGCGACCATGGCGCGACGATACTCCTCGCTGGCGTGGATGTCGGCGTTGACCGCCGGCACCTGCGCGCCTGCATCGCGTGCGGCGGCGGCACACGCGTCCTTCGACGCCGGCTGCCCGGCGAGCGCCTGTTCGACGCCCGCGAGCCGGACGGCGCTCGGCCCGGCACCCGTGATGCCGATGCGGGCCGATTGAATCGTGCCGTTGCGCACCTCGAGCGCGGCGGCGACACCGACGATCGCGAAGTGCGACGCGCGTTGATAGAGCTTGCTGTACGCGGAGGCGCGCGCGGGAGCGACCTGCACGCGCGCGAGGATTTCGTCGGCGCCCAGGTCGACGGTGAACAGATCGCGGAAAAAACGGTCGGCCTTCACGGTGCGCCAGCCGCGGGGGCCGACGATGTGCATCTCGGCGTCGGCCGCGAGCATCGCGGCGGGGTAGTCAGCGGCGGGATCCGCGTGCGCGAGGCTGCCGCCGAGCGTGCCGCGGTTCCGCACCTGCAGGTCGCCGATCGCCGCAGCTGCATCCGAGACGACGGGGCACTGCTGCCGCAGCAGCTCCGAAGACGCCACGTCGTGATGCACCGTGCCCGCGCCGATTTCAATCCGGCCGTCCTTCTCGCGGATGCCCGAGAGGCCCGGGATGTGGCCGATGTCGATGAGCCGTGTCGGCTCGGCCAGCCGCAGCTTCATCAACGGGACGAGGCTGTGGCCACCCGCAAGGAGCTTTGCGCCGCCATTGGCGGCCGCGAGCTTCGCGACCGCCTCCTCCAGCGTCGCGGCACGCTCGTATTCGAAGGGGAGCGGGATCATCGCCGGGCTCCGTGAATGATGCGCCACAGCTTTTCAGGCCGCAGCATCATGTCGACGTGCGTGACGCCGAATTCGCTGAGGGCGTCCACGGCCGCCGACACGACGCTCGGGGTCGATCCGAGCGTGCCGGCTTCGCCGACGCCCTTGGCGCCGAGCGGATTGACGGGGGTCGGCGTCACCGTGCTGTGGAGCTCGAATCGCGGAAAGTCGGTCGCGCGCGGCAGCGCGTAGTCCATGAACGAGCCGGTCACGAGCTGACCGGACTCGTTGTAGACCGCCTCTTCGATCATCGCCTGCCCGATTCCCTGCGCGAGCCCTCCGTGAATCTGCCCTTCCACGATCAGCGGGTTGATCAGGTTCCCCGCATCGTCCACGGCGACCAGCTTCAGGAGTTTCGGCTCGCCCGTGTCACGATCGATTTCGAGCATCGAGATGTGGCAGCCGAACGGATAGGTGTTGTTGGTGGGTTCGAAGAACGCTTCCTCGCTGAGGCCGGGCTCGAGCCCCTCGGGCAGCGGCACCGGTACGTAGGCGAACGCCGCGACATCGGCGAACGCCTTTGCTGACGCCGGCGCGCCCTTCACGGCGATGGCGCCGTTCTCGAAGACGAGATCCGCCTCGCTGGCCTCGAGCAGATCGGCGGCGAAGCGCGCCATCTTGGCCTTCACCTTGGCGCCCGCCAGGTGAAGGGTCGTCCCGCCGACGGCCTGCGATCGGCTGCCGAACGTCCCGATGCCCTGTTTGACGATGGCCGTGTCGCCGTGATGGATGGTGATGTGGTCGATGGGCACCCCGAACTGGTCGGCGAGCATCTGCGCGAACGTGGTCTCGTTGCCCTGGCCGTGCGGTGACGCGCCCGTGGTGGCGCTGATGCGCCCGTCGCGTTCGATCGTGACCTGCGCGTGCTCCCAGCCGCCGGTCGCCATCGTGGAGGAGGGGCCGACCCCGCACACCTCGACGTACATCGCAAGGCCGAGCCCGACGAGCCGTCCCTCCGCCTTCGCCGCGTCGCGCTGCGCCTGGAGCCCCTTCCAGTCGGCCGCGTCGAGCGCGGCGTCGAGCGCCTTTTCGTAGTCGCCCGAATCGTAGACGGCCCCCATCTGCGTCTGGTACGGAAACTGTGTCGGCGCGATGAAGTTCTTCCGGCGCAATTCGGCGGGATCCATCTTCAGCTCGCGCGCGAGCATGTCCATCGCGCGCTCGATGAAGTAGCTCGCCTCGGGGCGGCCGGCGCCGCGATAGGCGTCGGTCGGCGTCTTGTTGGTGAAGACCTCCGTGAGCCTCGTGCGGATCGCCGGGATGTCGTAGGTCGCGTTCGCCATCAGCGCCGCGAGCGTCGGGATGCCGGCCGTGAACATCATGTTGTAGGCGCCGACGTCCGCGATCAGACGCAACCTGAGCCCGAGCACTTTCCCGTCCCGCCGTGCGGCGAGCTCGACGTAGCCGATGAGATCCCGGCCGTGCGTCGTCGCGACGAACGCTTCGGACCGGTCCTCGATCCACTTGACGGGGATGCCGAGCCGCTTCGAGATCGCCGCGGCGACGAACTCCTCGCCATAGATGTTGATCTTCGCGCCGAAGCCGCCGCCGACCTCGGGCGCGATGGCGCGCACCTGGTCCTGCCCGAGCCCGTTGGCCGCCGCGATCACGGTCCGCAGGATGTGCGGGTTCTGCGTGGACGACCAGATCGTCATCGACCCTTTGCCCGGCTCGTAATGCGCGACGACGCCGCGCGGCTCGATGGCGTTCGGGACGAGCCGGTGGTTGACCATCCGCTGCGAGATGACGACATCGGCAGCCGCGAACGCGCGGTCGATGGCCGAGTCGTCCACGTCCTTGCCATCCCGGCTGACGCCGGTGCCGCTGGGAAGGTTCTCCACCGCCACGTTGTTCGGGAACTCCGGGTAGATGGCCACCGGCTTGCCGGTCATCGCGCGCTCCGGATCGACGACCGCGGGCAGCACGTCGTACTCGACCACGATGGCGTCCGCGGCATCCCGCGCCACGTAGCGGTCGCTGGCCACGACGACCGCCACGGGCTCGCCCGCAAATCGCACCATGTCGACCGCGACGGCGCGGTGCACCGGCGCCGGAAACGGGGTGCCGGGCGACATGGGTCCGACCAGCTCCGCGATCTGGGCTCCCGTGAAGACCGCCTCGACGCCGTCCATCGCCTGCGCCGCGCTCGTGTCAATCGAGCGGATGCGGCCGTGCGCCACGTCGCTTCGCTTGAACGCGAGGTGCTGCATGCCGGCAATCTTCACGTCGTCCACGTACGACGCGCGTCCCTGGATGAGGCGCGGATCCTCGCGGCGCTTGACGCGCTGGCCCACGAGCTTCGGCAGGACCGGGGAGACCGCCATCGCCTACTTCTCCCGGCCGGGGGCCGCGGACCCGATCCGGTTCGCGGCGTGCTGAATCGCGTTGACGATGTGCTGATAGCCGGTGCAGCGGCAGAAATTACCGGCGATCCCTTCGCGGATCTCGCGCTCGGTCGGCCGCGCGTTGTCGGCCAGCAGGTTGACGGCCGTCATGATCATGCCGGGCGTGCAGAAGCCGCACTGCAGGCCGTGCTCTTCCCAGAAGCCCACCTGCATCGGATGCAGCTCACCGTTGCGCGCGAGCCCTTCGATGGTCGTGATGGCCGAGCCGTCGGCCTGGACCGCGAAGAGCGTGCACGACTTGGCGCTTCTTCCGTCGACAAGGATCGTGCACGCGCCGCACTGGCTCGTGTCGCAGCCGACGTGCGTGCCCGTCAGGAGCAGCTGTTCGCGGAGGAAGTGGACCAGCAGCAGCCGCGGTTCGACCTGCGCCTTGCGAACCCTGCCGTTCACTGTCATCGAGATCGCGTTCATTTTGGGATTTTCTTAGTGTTGGTCGTGGAGAAACTGTACGAGCAGCCTGCTCACCTGTTCGGGCTGCTCCTGCTGCACCCAGTGGCCCGCTCCCTCGACGAGATGGAAGCCGGTCATCTGCGTGCACGCGGTCTTCTGCATTCTGTCCACGGCGCCCGGCGTCTGATAGACGCCCCAGTCGCTGCTGCCGCCGATGAACATCGAAGGCACGTCGATCGAGCGGCCCGAGAACGTCCGCATCTCGGCGACGCTCTTCGGGTCGGACCCGCGGCGCACGCGATAGCCCTGTAGCGCGCCGGTGAACTGGGTGCGCGCGTATTCCGTCGCGTACACGTCGACCTCGGCTTCGGTCAGCCACTTGCACGCCGCGACTTCGGCCGCGGACGGCATGAAGGGCGCGACGGTCTCGGCCATGCCCTTGTCCCGCTCCATGACGTAGTACGTGGGGATCTGCGCCATCTCCGCGGCCGTCCGTGCCTTCAGCGGATGCGGGTGGTTCCCTTTCCAGTCGGCGCTCTTGTAGTGGTAGTACGCGCGGAAGAACGCGTGCAGGCCCTGCGGCGCATGCAGCATGTTGTCGTTGGCCCCGCGCGTGCGCTGGTAGTTCTGGTAGTACTTGCGCGGCGGCTGCAGCTTCGCCAGCTCCGCGTCGAGCTCGTCATCGGTCGCTGCGCGAGGCGGCGGCGCGGCGCCGTTCGCCGTGTCGAACGGGATGGCCGGCGGTCCCTCGAACGGCGAGCTCATGATCGTCACCGAACGGAAGACGTCGGGCCGGATGAGCGCGGCCCACGCGGCGACCGGCGCTCCCGCATCGTGTCCGACGACCATCGCCAGCGAGCGATGACCAAGCGCGTACACCAGGCCCGTCGCGTCTCGCACCATGTTGAGGATGCGAAAGGCATCGGGGTCCGCGTCGTAGGAATCGTCCCATCCCGTCGTGCGGCCGTACCCGCGCTGGTCGGGAGCGATCACGTGATAGCCCGCCGCAGCCAGCGGCAGCATCACCTTGCGCCAGCTGTAGGCGAGCTCGGGAAAGCCGTGGAGCAGCAGCACCGCGGGGCGGCCCGGTGTCTCGTAGCCGGCTTCCAGCATGTGCACGGTGAGGCCGTTGACGTTGGCCACGCGTCGAGAGCGGACGCCCCGCGGGATCGTGGAACCTCCGTACGGCGGCAGGCTCGCGACATCGGAGCCGCCTTGCGCGGCGCGCGTGACGCCCGCCTTCGCCGAGGCTTCGGCGGGCAGGCCCTGGGCGAGCGTCATCCCGCCCATCGCGGCGGACGCGGTGACGAGGAAATCGCGCCGCGAGACGCTCGACGTCGTGCCGCTCACGACGTTCTCTTCTTCGCTGGCACGGGAATGCCGGCGATCTTCACCGTCACCATGTTGAGCGACGCCCGCGTCGTGAAATACAGCGTCTTCCAGTCGTCGCCGCCGAACGCCACGTTGGTGGTCGCCGGCTGGCCATGGACGATGCGTCCGAGCTTCTTGCCGGTCTTGTCCATGATGTAGAGGCCGCCCGCTCCGCCGGTGTAGACGTTGCCGGCGACATCCACTTTCATCCCGTCCGGCACGCCCGGCTCGGCCCCGCCCATGTCCGCGAACAAACGGCTTGTCTGCTTCGCGACGGTTCCGTTCGGCAACAGGTCGTACGCGCGGACGATGCGCCGCCGCGCGTCGTTGACGTAGAGGATGCTCTCGTCCGGCGAGAAGGCGAGCCCGTTCGGGCCAACGAGATCGTCGACGATGAGCGAGATGGTGCCGAGGTCCGCCGAGACGCGGTACACGCCGGCAAGCGTCACGTCGAACTGATCGGGCGCGAGCGGTGCCCCCGGGTCGGTGAAGTAGATGCTGCCGTCCGACTTTACGATGACGTCGTTCGGCCTGAGCAGCCGCTTGCCCTGGAAGTTGTTCGCGACGACGGTGATGCTGCCGTCGGGATCCTCGCGCGTGACGCGCCGTGTGAGGTGTTCGGCCGAGATGAGGCGGCCCTGGAGATCGCGCGTGAGCCCGTTGGCCTCGTTGGTCGGCGTCTTCGCGACCACGACGCCCTGGCCGGGCGTGTACTTCATCCGCCGGCTGGTCTGGATGTCGTTGAACAGGAGGTAGCGGCCTTCGGCGATCCAGACGGGACCCTCGGCGGGACCGACGTCGCCGCCGAAGCCGGTGGCCAGCTCCCGGATCGACTGCGTCGTGTCGATGATGGCGTCGAGTTCGGGCGCGAGCCGCTCGATCCGCTTCGCGCCCTGCGCGTGCGCGATCCGCATGGGCCCGGCGAGCGCGAGCGCGCCTGCCGCGCCAACCATCTCGAACAGGTGCCGGCGTGAAATCCTGTGATGAGCCTGCATGATGTTCCTCCCTTGGCGAGTGTGGCGCGCAACGGCGAAACCAGGGCGGGGACGGCCGAAATCGGGCCGTATCGTAACTCAAAGTGTGTTGCGCCTGCCCCAACTTCGGTGGGAAAATCCGCCGCGAGGGCGGAATGAACAGAATCGCGACGTTGGTTCTCGTTGGCTCGATGGTGCTGGTGTTCGCTCCCCGGACGCTCGCGCATCACAGTGCCGCCGCGTTCGACACCCAGCAGCAGGTCAAGACCACCGGTACCATCACCCAGGTCGCGTTCCGAAACCCGCACGTGTACATCACCCTTCTGGTGAAAAAGGCCGATGGATCGACCGGGACCCTGGAGATCGAAGCGGGCGCCGCATCGGTGCTGAATCCGCTCGGTTTCAACAAGAACTCGATCGCCGCCGGTGACGAGGTGACCATCGTCGGCAACCCCGCCCGGGCCAAGCCAGACGCGTTGATACTGGGAAGGGATCTCTACAAGCGGGACGGGACGTACTACCCGCTGAATATCGCCTCGCGCAGTGTGTATGCGACCAGGAATGATGTCGCCACGACGATTGCAGGAACCTGGTTCTCTCCGTTGACCGAATTCACCGCCTTCGGTGCCGCCGCGAGAAGCTGGCCGCTGACGGACGCCGGCAAGGCGGCGGTCGCCAGCTTCGATCCGAAAGCGACGGCGCAGAAGGACTGCATTCCCGTCGGCGCACCGAACCTGATGTTCTACCCGGTCGCCGATACGATCACCGTCCAACGCGATCGCGTCGTGATGAAGGTCGACTGGATGGAATCCGAACGGACCATCTTCCTCGACGGCCGCACGCATCCGCCGGCGAGCCAGACGTTCCTGCACGGCCATTCCGTCGGGCACTGGGAGGGAGACACGCTGGTCGCGGAGACCACCAATTTCAAGGAGCATCCACTCGGCCTGTCGACGTCCGGATTGCCCGGCAGCACCCGGAAGCATCTGACCGAACGGTTCCGGCTCGGTGAGGGCGGCAAGGTCCTGATGTATTCCGGCGTGGTCGAAGACCCGGTCTACCTGACCCGCCCGGTCGAGTGGTCGGGACACTTCGAGTACAGGCCGAACATGCCTCAGTCGAACGAGAAGTGCGACCTGACCGTGGCGCACAAGTACCTCGGCGACTTCAAGTAGCGTTTCGCCGATGCATCGCTTCACAACGGCCCTCGCCGCCCTCATCGCCATTCTGGCCGCGTCGCCAGTCGTCGCGCAGGCGCCGGAGGGCGCGCAGCTGTTCGCGGCGAGCTGCTCGAGCTGCCATAACGGCGCGGCCGATTCGCGCGCGCCGGCCCTCGACGCGCTGCGCTCGCGAGCGCCGGAGGCCATCCTCGAAGCGCTGATGACCGGCGCGATGCGGCCGCAGGGCTCGAGGCTGAGTGGAGCGGAGCGGCGCGCCGTCGCCGAGTTCGTCACGGGAAAGCGCATGGGCGGCGACGTGACCGGCGCCGCACGGGGACGATGCGCCGGCGCGCCCTCCACGGGTCTGATCCGCGATCTCGCCACTTCGCCCGCGCCGCGATGGACGGGATGGAGTCCATCGCCCACCAACACTCGCTTTCAGCCGGCCGACCAGGCGGGTCTCGCGCCGGCTGATGTATCCCGGCTCGTGCTGAAGTGGTCGTTCGGGTTTCCCGACGCATCCGTGGCGTGGTCCCAACCGACGGTCGCCGACGGCCGCGTGTTCGTCGGCAGCCAGAACGGAACCGTCTACGCGTTGAACGCTCTGACCGGCTGCATCTACTGGACGTTCAGCGCCGGCGGCGGCGTGCGCACCGCCATCCTGGTGTCGTCGCCCAGCGGTTCGTTGCCCGCTCTCGTCTATTTCGGCGACACGGCGGCGAATGCGTATGCGCTCAACGCGAACACGGGCGCGCTCGTGTGGGTTCGCAAGGTGGACGAGCATCCGTTCGCGCGCATCACGGGCTCGCCGACGTTCCATGACGGCCGGCTCTACGTGCCCGTGTCGTCGTACGAGGAAGCGCAGGGCGCCGACCCGCAGTATCCGTGCTGCACCTTCCGCGGCAGCGTGAGCGCGCTCGATGCGTCCTCCGGCCGCGTGATCTGGAAGACGTACATGATCAAGGACGCGGCGCGGCGCCGGGGCACGAGCACCGCGGGCGTGCCGCTCTGGGGCCCGTCCGGATCCGGCATCTGGTCCGCTCCGACGATCGACGCGACCCGGCGCCTCGTCTACGTCGGCACCGGCAACACCTACAGTGCTCCCGCGCAGGCGTCGAGCGACGCGGTCGTCGCGCTCGATCTCGACACCGGATCGATTCGCTGGATGAAGCAGGTCACGCCGAACGACGTGTACGTGACCAATTGCCGTGCGGGCAATCCCAACTGTCCGGAGGCGGTCGGCCCCGACGTCGATTTCGGGAGCCCGCCGATGCTCGCGCGCGTCAACGGGCGCGACGTGATCGTCATTGGCCAGAAGTCCGGGGTTGGCTACGCGATGGACCCCGACCACAAGGGCGAAGTCATCTGGCAGTACCGCGCCGGCAAGGGCGGGACGCTCGGCGGCATGGAATGGGGCGGCGCCGTCGACGAGGGGCGCGCCTACTTCGCGGTGTCCGACATCCAGCAGCCGGAGCCCGGCGGCCTGCATGCCGTGAACATCGGCACGGGCCAGCGCGCGTGGCTCGCGCAGCCGCCATCGCCCGTGTGCGGAAGCGGGACCGGCTGCAACGCCGCGCAGTCGGCGGCAATCACGATCGTCCCCGGGGTCATCTTCTCGGGCTCGAACGACGGGGCGCTGCGGGCGTATTCGACGAAGGACGGGGCGATTCTGTGGCAGTACGACACCAACCGGGAATTCGGTGCCGTCAACGGCGTGCCGGCGACGGGCGCGTCACTGATCGGTCCCGGTCCGGTGGTGGCGGGTGGCATGGTGTACGTCAATTCGGGTTATGGTGGGTTCGGTGGCCGGCCGGGCAACGTGCTGCTCGCGTTCGGTCTCGATTCGCCGCCATGAGAGGAGCTGCGATGCGTGCTTGCATGTTGTTCGTCACCGGCTTGCTGGTGGGCGTGGCCCTTCACACGGTCGCGGCCCAGAGTTCGAACAGTCCGAACAAGGGGCTCGTCCAGGTGAATCACATCGGGATGAACGTCCCGAACCTCGACGAGGCCGTCGCGTTCTACACGAAGACGATGGGCTTTCCGGAGGCGTTCCGCGTGAACGACGAGAAGGGGCAGGCGCGCCTCGTCTACGTCCAGATCAGCAAGAACACGTTCTTCGAGATCCAGCCGGGTCCCGGACGTCCCGCCGCGATCAACCACGTCGGCATCCACGTCGAGAACATGGCCGCCGCCACCGCGATGTTCAAGGCGCGCGGCGTGAACATCGCCGAGATTCGCACGAGCGACACGAAGGCGATCCTCAACAACATCACCGATCCGAACGGGATCCGCATCGAGCTCGCCGAGCTGCCGCCGGAGTCGATGCATCGGAAGGCGATGAATCGGTGGTAAGGACCCTGCGCGCGCTCGTTTTCTGCTGCGCGGTCGTCGCAGCCGTCGCGGTCGTCGCGCCGCGCAGCGTCCTGGCGCAGGACGCCTGCGCCAATGTTCCCACCCTCGCGAAATCGCTGCCGGGGACGACGATCGTGTCGTCGAAGGCGGTGCCGGCAAGCGCCCAGCCGCGCGGGCCGAGCATCCCGGCGTTTTGCGAAGTGCAGGCGACGATTTCACCGGTGGCGGGTTCGCACATCGGCGCGGTCTACCGCCTGCCCGTGAACTGGAACGGCAAGGTGCTCGGCATCGGCGGCGGCGGCTTCGCGGGGAACCTGACGATCGGCGCCGCGGCGGAGGGGCTCTCGCGCGGCTATGCGATCGTCCAGAACGACCTGGGGCACGAGAGCACGGCCGCGCTCGACCCGAAGTTCGCGATCACTGCGCCTGGAAAACCGAATGTCGAAGCGATCGTCGACTTCGGGCACCGTGCGACACACGTCGCGACCGATGTCGGCAAAAAGCTGGTGACCAGCTACTACGGCCGCGCGCCGCAGCATTCGTACTGGCAGGGATGCTCCACCGGCGGCCGGCAGGGGCTCGCGGAGATCCAGCGGTACCCGGCCGATTACGACGGGGTCATCGCGGGAGCGCCCGTCTACACGCCGCTCGTCTACTCCAACGCCATCCTCAGGGTGCAGGCCTTTCACAAGACGCCGGGAAGCAACCTGCTGCCCGAGCACGTGCCGCTCATCCAGAAGCACGTGCTCGCCGCGTGCGATGGGAAAGACGGCATAGCCGACGGCATCATCACCGATCCGCGGTCGTGCACGTGGGACCCGGGCGAGCTGGCCTGCAAGGGCGCGGCGTCGGCGGACTGCCTGACCCAGGCCCAGGTCGAGACCGTGCGCCGCGTCTACGCGGGCGTGAAGACGAAGGACGGGAAGTTCGCGGCGATGCCGCTGATGCGCGGCGGCGAGAGCGACTGGGTCGCGCGGATGATCGGGACGAAAGAGCAGCCGCGCGGGCTCAACGCGGTGCTCGGCGCGCCCTTCATGTCCTACATCGTGAAGAGCGATCCCGCGTACGACCTCATGACCTTCGATCCCGAGCGCGACATGAAGGCGCTGTCGAGCGGGCTGGCTGCCGAAGTGCACCAGCAGAATCCCGATATCTCCGCCTTCGTGAGGCGCGGCGGCAAGCTCCTGCTCTGGCACGGGTTCAACGACCCGGGTCCAAGCCCGCTCTCGACGATCGAGTACTTCGACCAGGTGCGCCAGAAAGTGCCGGCGGCGAAGGACAGCGTCCGCTTGTTCCTCGCTCCCGGCGTGCTGCACTGCGGTGGAGGCCCCGGGCCGGATCGTCTCGACACGCTGACCGCGATGGAGCGCTGGGTCGAGCAGGGCACGGCTCCCGGCGCGATAATCGCCAACAAATCGAACTCGTTCGTCCCCTTCGCGCGCCCGGTCTGCGCGTATCCACAGCTCCCGCGGTACAGCGGAAGGGGCGATCCGTACGACGCGTCGAACTTCAACTGCGGCGCACCGTGAACAGGGGGCAGGTGGCAGGGGGCAGGTGCCTACTGCCCACTGCCCACTGCCCACTGCCCGCTAGAAGATCAGCCGCACCGCGATTTCCGCCTGCTGCCGGTTCTGGGCGGTCGGGAGCTGACCGAACGCGTCCGACAGCGCATTGGTCTGGAAGGTGCTACCGATCCCTCCCAGGTTGTCACGCCCGAACAGGTTGAAGATCTGGAAGATCCCCTCGAGCCGGCGCCTGCCGCCGAGCGTAAATGCCTTGCTCACGCGGGCGTCCACGCGGTTGTAGTCGTTCTTGCTGATCTGGGCCGGATTGATCGGGCCGAGCCCTCTCGTCGCGCGCCAGGCGTTCACCAGTCCCATGTCGAGATCCCTGTTGCCCTGGCCCTTGTGGGTTCCCGGCACGTAGTCAGTGTTGGCGCCGTCGGCGTTGAGGTCCACGCCGGCCTTCGCGCTGAAGGGCGCCGTGGTGCGCAGCGTCCAGACCATCCCGAGCGTCACGTCTCCGGGCAGCAGGTACGCGCCGCTGGCGACCGCCGAGTGACGGCGGTCTGCGTTGCCGTACCCGGCGTCGAATTCCGGATGGTAGAAGTCGGTGATCGTTCCGGTGGACGTCGCGCCGAACGAGTTGTCCTCCACCTTCTGCAGCGTGTACGACACCGTGTACTGGTAGCGGCTCGACAGCCGCTTCTCCAGGCGGACGAGCAGCGCGCGGTACTTCTGCCAGCCCATTGACTGCACCTGGTTGATACGGCCCCACTCGGGACGCGGACGCACGCCGTTGAGCGGCGTGTTGATCTGCACGCTCGCGTTGAACGCGTTCGACTTCGTGTTGACGACGTCGGCGTTGATCGCCATGTCGGCGCCGAGCTGGTGCGACACGCCGATGCTCACGGTGTCCGCCCACGGGTTCACCATGTTGTCGTCCACGATGGCGATGTTCGGCGGCGCCGTCGACGCAAACGATGCGGGAGACCGGCCGCCGTACGGATCGGGGTAGGCCGGGTTGCTGATGCTGATCGCGGTCTGCCGGAGCGTTGTCTCCTCGGCGCCCGGCGTGCCGTTCATGATCGTGTTGAACAGACGCCCGTAGCCGGCGCGCACCACGGTCCTGCCGTTGTTGCGCACGTCCCAGGCGAGGCCGAGCCGCGGCGACACGTTGTTGCCGTCTCCGCGGTCCTGGAAGTTGACGAGGGGCAGGATGCGCGGGTAGAACGACCCGTCGTTGTTCCGGTGTTCGTTCCAGATCAACGTGTCGAGCTCGTAGCGGAGTCCGAGATTCAGCGTGATCCCGCCGCCCGCCCTCCACTCGTCCTGCGCATAGAACTGGTAGTAATGGTGCGGCTGCCGCCTGATGAGGCCCGGGAAGGACGCCGTGAATACGCTGACCGGCCCGCGCAGCGAGGCCAGCGTCGCACTGCTCGTCGGATCGAAGAATTGATCGTTGACGAAGGTCCAGGTGCCCGAGGGATTGCCCTGCGCGTCCTCGTTGAGCACGGTGTTCTGGAGATCGGCGCCGAACTTGATGTTGTGCGACGAGGCCGCAATCGAGAAGTCGTCGCGCCACTCCCGGATTTTCTGGCCCGTGATGAACACGAGATCGTTGCCCCACGTGAAGCTCGGGAAGATGAACGTCGGGGTGCCGCCGGTGAAGCGCTCCGTCGCGAAGTCGAGCGTCTTGTAGAACGGGGCGCCGCTCGGCGCCTGATACATGATCTGCTTCGCCATGTTGAAGCGGGCCTCGTTCAGGAAACGCGGCCCGAGCACCCAGGTGTGCCCGACGACGAGCGCATCGCGCGGAATCAGCGTGTTGCCCTGGTTGGCCGCCCGGCCGCCGCACCCTTCGCAGGCAAATTCCGCCTTCTGCCATGCCCAGCGGATGAATCCGCTCTGCTTGGACGTCAGCTGCGCGTCGGTCCGGCCGAAGAACTCCTTGTTGGGGAGGCCGGCGTCGAACACCCCTTCGAACTGCCCGTAGAACTGCGGACGGCCGGTGTTGACCACGTAGCTGATGTCTTCCTGCGTGATTTCGGCAGCGACAAAGAAGTGGACGCGGTTCAGGAGGATGGGACCACCGAGCGCGCCGCCGAACTGGTTCCGGTTGTATCGATCGCTCCCGGTACCCGCCTTGACCGCCGCCGCCGTGAACTTGTCCACCTTGTTCATGTGCTTGTTGCGGAAGAACTCGTAGCCCTCGCCGCTGAACACGTTCGTGCCGCTCTTGGTGACGACGTTGACGACGCCGCCGGCGCGGCCGCCGTATTCGGCGGGCGGCTGGCTGGTGAACACCTTGAACTCCTGGATCGCGGCCTGCGGGAAGTCCTGCCGCGGCTCGCCGGCCTTGGTCGACATGTTCATCGTCCCGTCGGCGAGGCTGTTGCTCGTGAACTGCAGCGTGCCGGCGCCGATCTGCGCGTTGCTGCGGCGCGGCCGCGTCCCGTCCTGGCTCGTCCCCGGCAGCAGCAGGGCGAGGGTCACCGCCGCGCGGTTGGCGACCGGCAGCATCTCGATCTGCTCCTGCGTGATGACCGACGAGACTTCGCTCTTGGTCACCTCGACGACCGGCGCCTGGCCGGTGACCGTCACGGATTCCTGGAGCGTCGTCAGGCCCAGCGTGATGTCCTGTTTCAGCTCGCGGTTGATCGTGATCGCGAGGTTCGTCACGGTGGCCGTCGTGAAGCCGACGAGCTCCGCTTTCAATTCGTACCTGCCCAGCGGCAGCGCTCCGAAACGGTACTGACCCTCGTTGCCGGTCACGTCCGCCTGGGCGAAGCCGGTGTCGACGTTGCGAACCGTGATCGCGACGCCTGGCAGCAGGACGAGGCCGGCGCACCAGGCACGCTGACGCGCTGGACCGCCGACAGGATCTCGGACGTCGAGGTTCTGTCGACGCGGGACATCCGCGTGCTCTACCGAAACGGAGAGCGCTGGGACGACTACGAGCGAGCTTACGAAGACGCACTGAGTGCCTGCAGCACCGTGGACGCACCCTGGTACATCGTGCCGGCCGACCACAAGTGGTTCCGTGACCTGGCTGTCAGCGACGCTCTTGTGCAGGCGCTGCGCCCCTATCGCGACGGCTGGTGCGCGACCCTCGCCGAGATGAGCCGCCAGCGCCGCGCTGAAATC
>Ga0137418_10002960_pt1 | contig 15579 bp, 11 predicted proteins | sample CZODoug3_1_2_16f_FD_122242 | JGI IMG/M metagenome (GOLD analysis project Ga0137418, IMG submission 122242) | Vadose zone soil fungal communities from Angelo Coast Range Reserve, California, USA - CZODoug3_1_2_16fungal (Hybrid Assembly) | ecosystem: Environmental > Terrestrial > Soil > Vadose... | reverse complement strand
TGTCCTCGGCCGAGATCTGAACGAGCTCGCCGCTTGCCAGGTCGGCCTCGACCACATGCAGCGGCATGAAGCCGAACCCGAACCCTGCTCGCAGGAAGGCCAGCTTGGCCCCGAGATGAGCCAGGAGCCACGTTCTCGGGGACAGATGTGCGAATTCGCGCCCCGGCGGGAGATCCGAACGATCGGTGTGTACGAGCTGGAGGTACTCAGCGAGGACGGTGGTCGGAATCGGCGCGCCGTGGGTCGCCAGCGGGTGCTGTGGCGAAACGACCAGGCTCATCCTGACCGTCAGGAGCCGTTCGCAGGTGAGCAGCGGTGGCGCGAGCGCCAAGGACGCCACGATGCCGAGGGGGCTGTGCCGGTCGAGCACCTGCTGGACTACGGCGCGCCGCGCCTCGATATAGAGCTTCAACGCGGTCGCGGGGAATTTCTCCTGGAAGGCGGCCACGGCATGGGTGATCTGCGCGATCGGAAACATGACGTCGGCGACCACGCTCAGTTGCGGTTCAAGGCCCCGGGCCAGGCCCCTCGCCCGGGCCTTGAAGAGGTCGATGTCGCCCGCCACCGCGCGTGCATCGACCAGAAGTGCGCGGCCTTGATCTGTGAGCAACGGGAGGCGAGCGCTGCGATCGAAGAGTTTCACGCCGAGTTGCCCTTCCAGATTCGCGAGCGTATGGCTGACGACAGACTGGGCACGCCTCAGGCGGCGGCCGGCCGCCGAAAAGCTTCCTTCATCCGCCGCAGCAATAAAGGTGCGGAGTTGATCGAGTGAAACCGCATCGAGCATATATCTGTTCCAGCGATACATGGTATCGAAAGATATAGGCTACCAAGTGAGAAGCCTCCGCACTAGCCTGTCAACGTGGAGCACCTATGCGCGCCGCGGAAGTCCGTGTTCGGCTTCCCAGTCTCCGTCGTAAATCGGCCACGAGAAATCGAGCAAGCGTGCCTTCGAAACACGCGCGCTGGCATCGAGCGCGCCCAAAGCCGCAACGTCGAACAGCTTCTGATTCAACGACTCACGACGAGCTTCGTCGAGCGTGCATGCTCGTTGATGAGGACAACACGGGAGCCGCTCTCCCAGGTTGCAGTTGCCTGTGGGCTGCGCGACCAGGCGCATCTGTGCAAAATGTTCCCACCCTCCGTTCTCTGCTCGCGGCCAGTACGAAGGATTTGATGCAGATAATCAGCCGGTGAACTCAATCTATATTATGCGAACAAGTCTTTGTTTATTATACATTTTCACATTGCGCCACGAACCGGTCGCGGCTTTGGGCGCAATGGGGCAAATTGTTCTTGTTCACTCACGAGGGCGGGGGCAACATCCAGGAATGTTTGAAAAGTTATCTCACTCGGACCCCGGTGACTTGGCCAAGTTGGGTGAACTGATTCGAGACATTCGAATCGCACTTCTTACGACTGTTGATCACGACGGCCGCCTTCACACTCGGCCAGTTCAAACGCTGCAAGTTGATGACGCCGATCGATCTCTTTGGTTTTTTACCGATTGGAATAGTCCCAAGGTGGTCGAGCTGTATCACGACGTGAGGGTGAGTTTGGGATACTCGGATCCAGCGAAAAACGTGTTTGTCGCGGTGAGCGGTTCAGGCAGCTTGTTTCGGGATGTCCAAAAAGCAAAGCAACTATGGAGCGTTGAGCAGCGTGCCTACTACCCGGAGGGCCCAGAAGACGAGCGACTCGCCATTCTGCGCGTCCTCATCGAGCGGGCGGAATATTGGACCGCTCCGGGACGAACCTCCTATCTCGTCGCCGCAATGACAGCCGCCGTAACGGGAACACCGGCCAGCGTGATTGGTGAGAACCGCAAGATCAAGTAATAAGCTGCCTAAGCTTACTGAATAGGCGCTCAACGTTATTGAATTCGGTCAGCTTGTCATCCACTTCATCGGCCGCCTTCCCCTATTCCTCCCCTTTGGCGTGTCGGAGCACGCCGACGCTTTATTCAGCTCGTTTCGACTAGCCTACACGTTGAGCGAATGGCAGCGTACGGCACCGGGCTTCGGATCTCCTCAACAGGTGTGGCGTGAAACGGGCGAGAAATAGGACACAGAATCGAACGGTATCCCGACAACGCAACGTTCAAAAAGCAGTTGCGCGAGCGGACGCTCGATCAAGCTCCCAACGAAACTCATCGAGAGCTATGCAAGCCGGCGCGCGCTCGTACCCAGAGCCATTGTTCCCTAAACAGCAGCAAGCGAAGCCCGGCATCGAGTCGCGGTTGACGCCCGCGCCTATGTATGACGCTCCGTTTTATCGGGGATCCGACAAGCTCAAAGGTAAAGTCGCCATCGTCACCGGCGCCGATTCCGGGATTGGGCGTGCGGTGTGCGTTCTATTTGCTCGCGAGGGTGCTGATATCATCGCGCTCTATTTGAGCGAACAGCAAGACGCGGAGGAGACGCGGCGCGCCGTCGAACTCGAAGGTCAGCAATGCCTTCTCATAACCGGCGACGTTCGAAAGCGCGCATTTTGTCGTAAGGCGGTGGCGCGAGCCGTCCAACATTTTGGAAAGCTGGACGTTCTCGTGAACAATGCGGCATTTCAGGTCCACACGGCGAAGTTTGTGGATCTCACGGAGGAACATTTCGATCAGACTTTAAAGACTAACCTTTACGGATATTTTCATATGGCGCAGGCCGCGGTCGAACGCATGCCGCCAGGCAGTGCGATCGTCAATACTGGGTCTGTCACAGGAATCTTGGGAAACAAAGACTTGCTCGACTACTCGATGACAAAGGGTGGCATCCACGCGTTTACTCGCTCGCTCGCCAGCAACTTGGTGCCGCAGGGTATCCGAGTAAATGCGGTGGCGCCGGGGCCCGTCTGGACACCGCTGAACCCATCGGACAAGCAGGCCGCCAAAGTCGCCTCGTTTGGCGCCCACACGCCGATGAAGCGCCCCGCGCAACCAGAAGAAATCGCGCCGGCCTATGTTTTCCTTGCCTCTGCCCATTGTTCGAGTTACATCACGGGTGAGGTATTGCCCATTATCGGCGGTTATACGGGCGGATAAGGTCTCGGACAAATCGGCCGTTCCTACGTCGACGTGTCCTGCGCCGCGCTCTAGGGATGCTCATCCCGGAGTCGACCGCCGAGCGCGGCAGATACGCTCGCGATGAACGCGCCGACTAACAATGCCAGTGCGGTATAAATCGAGGCTTGTGACGCTGCTTTACGCGCCGAATCGGCCGCTTGCTTAGCTTTTGTCTCTGCCGACATGGTGGCAGAGATCCAATCGTCGAGCCGTTTTTGCGCGTCAGGGACGGAAATACCTGCCTTCGTCGCAATCAACTCGGCCAAGTACGAGCGATCAGCATCATCGGGGACACCGCCCGTAGCGAGAGCATTTGCCATGATATGGGCTGCCTCGGCGCGAAGGTCGCCGCCGGCTTCCCCCCCATCGGTAGAACGACCTGATCGAAACAGCTTGTCAGTCCCATAGGCTGTCATCGTTGAAGTGGCGGACTCCATCATGCCGTGCGCACTAGCTGATGCTGCACCGGAGGCAACGTGTGCGGTGCCGCCGATCAGTGAAACCAGCGAGGTGCCCACCAAACCGGCGACTGCGACTGTCGCAACTGCCCACGTTATCAACCCGTGAGCGGTATCGCGAAAAAACACTTCGTGGGTGTGCGTGCCGATCCAGCGCGTGCGCAGGCGGCCTGCAATGTATCCGCCCACTGCCGCAGCGACCCACTGCGTGACGATGAGCCAGATTGCGGTCGTCACTGTAAAGGTCGTTGCCGAGACACCCTGACCCGACCACGGCGAAACAGACGCAAACCCCAGACCCGACCCCAATGCCAGCAGAATGAGAGATGCGCCGGCGGCGACGAACGCGCCAGCAATGATCGCAGCCCAGGATGCCGCGGATTTCCCGGTTGTGGAAATCGGCGACAAAGGTCCTGTATCGGGGACGGGGGGCACTACGGCTTCCATTGTCGATCTCCTGAATATTAGCCATGCGAACACCGCGAGCAACCATGCGGTGCCAAGCCGTCGCTGCGCGGCGCGGCACCAAGCATTCCGATGCCACTCTGCGCGACCAGAGTGCCAGCGGGGGTATGGCCAGAACTAATCGAGGCCAACTCCCGCGGTGGTCGCTATTGATTTGATCTTCTTCAAATGCGCTCGAAGCGTGGGCAACGTCGCTACCGCAAATGCCTTTGCGTCTGGGTCTTGGCCGGATTCCGCTTCCTTCGTGAACATGGCGATGTCCTCCTCGTGATCTTTTATCATCCCTTTGATATATGATTTATCGAAAGTATCTCCCGATAGGACTTCCAGCTTCGCCTTGGTCGCCATCTGTCCCACGCTTGCGCTCGTCGGAAGCGGGATATTCTTTGGCGCGGCTACGGTCTTGAGCTTATCGTTGGCCGCGGTATGATCTTTCACCATCATCGCACCGAACTCCTTGACGCTGTCATTATTGGATTTTTTCTGCGCGAGGTTCCCCAGCTCCACCTCCGAAATTCCACCTTCCGCCGCGTTTTTAAAGAATGCGGAATCAGGGCCCGAATCCGCACCAAAGACGGTGAACGGAAATACCAGTAGCAAAGTTGGCAATAGACGCTTCATTGAAATCTCCCGTTAGGTCGGATACCACGCTAGTGAAATCATTCAGCGGCGCCAATCGCCGCCCATAGCGAAACTCTACGGCATGCATGTTTCTCTGGTAGAGGTCCAAGGCTCCGGACGCGGTCGGATTTCACCTACGGTTCATGCGCACGCGAGTAGGTGGCCTTTCGGTGGCTGCGTTTTGTCAGGGTTGGGGGCGAGGCTGCGCTCGATAAACGCTCGGCCTAAGTCGCCACGTCGCTTCGCCTAGGATTGTGATGCGGTCCCGGAGTAGGTCTCGACGACTTCATATATTCCGGGGTCGAATTTTGCAATTGTTAGCGCTTGCTGGAAATAGGGCAACGGCGCCGGATTCTCGCGCATCGCTTGATAGTCTTCGACACTGCGCCATTGCGCGTACATCGTGACCTTCGTTCCATCGAGACCCCGATGCAGGCTCGCTGAGATGAATCCTGGCGCAAAGCGTACGGAGGTTTCGGTAGCGCGGGCCAGCAGTTCGACGAGTCGCCTCTGATTGGCGGGTTCGACGGTGAAGACGTTGATGAGCGTGACAATTTTGGCGTTCGGAGAGATCGTTGTCATAGGCGGATTCCAACAGTGTGATAAAAACGATGATAGCGATTTTCCGACGTTGGCACTCTTTCGCGAAGCCAGCCCAACGACGCGTACCAATTGAACTAATTCGCGAATCTTGAGCTTGCGCATCGTCCGTGTTGCACAATGATGAGGCCCCTAGGTGCAGGTATCCAGATGCTGAAACCGGACCAAATGCAGGCAGCGAAATCGTTGCTTCGAATGATCGAATCGAATCCCTTGGACGTTTCGGCGTATTGCAAGCTCGCGCGCCTGTACGAATCGTCGGGCGAACATCAAAAGGCGAATCTGACTCTACGCAGAGCGTTGGAAATCGATCCATTCCATCAAGGGGCGTGGCTTCGGTTAGGGATTCACCACATGAATCGAGGTGAATGGCGCAGCGCCGCCGATGCCTTCGAGCGCTCCACCGCCATATCGCCGATGGACGCCTCGGGCTGGATTGGGAGTGGAATGGCTTCAATTGCGACTCAAGACCTTCGCGCAGCCTGCAGAATGCGCGATACGCTCGTGGCGAAGTTCGCGGATCGCCCCGAGACGCATGTGATCGCCGGGCATATCAGCAAGATTCAAGGACAATTCGCCGCCGCCGCGGGCTCTTATCGGCGCGCCCTCACGCTCGATCCCGCGCAAGCCGAAGCATTGTACAATCTGGTCGACTTGGATCCCCCGCCGCCGACGGATCCGCTCACCGAACGGCTCGAATCGCTGTTGCGCAAACCATCGCTTCCAGACCGGGAATCCGCCATGGGGCGCTTTGCGCTGGCGCGTATCTACGAGAAGGCCGGCCGTGTGGACCAGGCCTTTGCCCTGTACCGCGGCGCCAATGCGGCTGCGGCGGCGATGATGCAAGGCTCGGCGAATGCCTACGTTGCGCGGTATGCCGAGGACGAAGCCGAGAGGACTATCGGGATGTTCAGCCGAGCCGCGGTCACAGATCCGCTGGAGCCTCTCGATATCGGCGTCAAGCTGATATTCATCGTCGGCATGCCGCGGTCGGGAACGACCCTGACGGAACGCATATTGAGCAATCATTCCCAAGTGTCGGCAGGCGGAGAATTGCCGTTCATGCAGGAATGTCTGGCGAAACTGCGCAACGGGCCGGGACCATTGAAAGGCAGGGGGCCGGACCTGAGCCAGCGGGAGTTCCTGCATCGGCTGCGCAACGACTATCTGGACTCCCTGTTCGAGTCCGGCTTGGACGGCGACTTCGTAACCGACAAGCTTCCCGCCAATTTCTCGGCGTTGGGATTAATTCGAATCCTGTTTCCGGACGCCATCATCGTTCACTGTATCCGCGACCCCATGGCGACTTGCTGGTCTCTTTACACCTCTTTTCTCGACTCCCATCTGTGCTATCACACCGCCTTCGACGATCTCATTCATTACTACAACAAGGTTTATTCGCGGTACATGCGTCACTGGGCCGGCATCGAGGAAATGAACATCTTCGACGTCGAGTACGAAGGTTTGGTGGCTGATCCGGAATCCAGTATTCGGGCCCTGTTGGATCATTGCGGGTTACCGTGGGAGGCTGCCTGTTTAGACGCTCAGGGCAGCGATCAGCCGATCTTCACTGCAAGCATGGCGCAGGCGCGGCAGCCGATATACTCCACATCGCTTACCCGCTGGAGGAAGTTTGAACGGCATTTGCGCCCCTTGGTGGAAGGATTGGCCAACGCCAAGAGCCATCATATTTGACCTGGACAATTGCCTGGCATCCGCCGGCGAAATCGGCCAGGAAGTGTGCGCGCCGGCGTTCGCGGCAATCCGCAAGGCAAACTGCGGCACACTGTCCGAGGAACGGTTAAAGGCTGCCTTCGCTGATTGCTTCTGGCATTCGCTTGATTCCGTAGCCGCCAAGTATGGATTTTCCGATGAAATGCGTGCCGTTGGCTGGAAGTGTTTTTCGCAGATAGAGGTTAAAGGCGCACTGCACGGGTATGCCGATCTGGCGGCGCTCTTGGAACTGCCTGCCGATCTCTTTCTGGTGACATCCGGCTTTCGCCGCCTTCAAACCAGCAAGATTAAGGCGCTCGGCGTTGAAGCGTTGTTCAGAGCCATTTACGTCGATGCCATCGATGAATCGAACAGACAGGGAAAGCAGCGGCTGTTCGAACTCATTTCAAACATGTATCGGCTTCATCCGGCAGATGTTCTGGTGGTGGGAGACAGCTTCGAATCTGAGATTGATGCCGGAAATAGACTGGGCATGAGGACGGTGCAGCTCTTGAGAGCCGGGGTGCAGCGTACCGACCATGCGACTTATCACATCACGTCCTTGGCCGAGCTGAAACATTTTTTTGCAACTCCCGCCAATTAGTATCCCTGCCCTGGCGCGGCGCGCCTCGTTTTAGGCCAACCGACACATTTTGTAGGCCGCACCGGAAAATCGGCTTTTCGCCCTCCTGCGTCTCGTCATATTCGAGTACGGTAATGATGACCCGATACATTTGCCCAAATGTGTTGATGGTTTGCGGGCGATCCGGTGTCCGAATGTTTGGTGAATAAGGGGATGTCGCAGGGAAGCGAACTTAAAGTACGTGGATATCAATTGGGAATAGGGAGAAACGTTTGAACGTTCCGAACCTCGCGCTCCGTATGGCGATCAGGGCCGTCCTAATGACCGCCCCGGGCCTCGCTGCCACCACCGCTCACGCTCAGCAGTCTCAGGGCGGCAGCCAGCAGCCGGCCGACCAGCTTCAGGACATGGTGGTATATGGACAGGCGGTTCATTACCGGCCCGATGATCAGTCTGTAGCAACCGGCCTGCAAATGCAGATCATCGATGCACCGGTGTCGGTCTCGGTCATGACCGACCAGATGCTGAAGCAGGCAAACGCTCGAACGTTGTACGAGGTGGCGGATCTGGTGCCCGGATTGAACCAGGCCGGTGAGGGGTATGGCCAAGTAAGCCTGCGGCTGCGCGGGCAAGACGTGACTCAACCGCGGGTCGACGGTATCAATTACGGTACGACCCAGTTCGTGGATAGCTTCGCGCTCGACCGAGTCGAAATCGTGAGGGGGCCGGCGACCGTGCTGTATGGCGTTACGGGAGCCTTCGGCGGCGAACTCAACCAGGTTTTGAAGCAGCCAAAGTCGGAATTTAGCGCCGAGGTAGGATTTCGAGATGGTAATTTTACCGGTCGCCGCTGGGAAGCTGATGTGACCGGAGCCGTCCCCGGCACGGATGACCGCCTGAAGGTGCGCGTTCTCGGCGCGTATACGGACTACAGTATTTTCCAGGACATAGTCATTCCGCCGCACAACATCAACAAGATGATTGCCGGTGCCGTTTCTTTCGATTTCACACCCGCAACGGTGGTCAGTCTCAACGGTTATAAGGAGGATCGCCACTACGATGCAACGGACGGCTGCGCCGTGGCTGTCAATCCGACGACCGGACAACTATACCTTCCAACTTCAATACCGGTTGAGCAGTTTTACTGTGGCGATCCGAAACAGAATCACGCCGCGACCGCGGATGAGTTTTCAATGGCATCCGTGAAGCACAAATTTGACAATGGATGGTATACGACCGCCAACGTTGCCTACGGCCTGGCGAACAGGGACCTCCACTATGTGTTTGCCTTCGGACCCGCCGGGGCCAACGGACTGCCTCCGCAGGATGTGAGTCTGTATTCTTACCTTGAACATATAGACATCACTACACTCACCGCGAATGCGAGTTTGGGCGGCAAGTTTGATCTCTTTGAACGTACCCACGAATTTTTCTCCGCGGTCGAGTATCAAAAAGAAGACAACACCAAGGTGACGTATCAGAGTTTCGCTCTCGGACTCATGAATATGTTTAGAGACGGAGGCAAGGGAATACTTGCCGACGGTACTCCCATCCCTGTGATCCCGACGCCGACCTCGCACAATACGCAGGCCAGCGACACCAAGGAAGTCCGCGCCAGCGCACAAGTTTTGCTAAGTCCCGCTGACCGCTGGGACGTGCTCGTCGGCGCATTGGTGCAGCACACGGCGCAGGATGAGTCCGTCGTTTACACCAACGGCAAAGCGACGACGCACGCCTCGCTGACTGAGACGGATGTTGTGAAGCGCCTCGGCGTCACTTACGGACTTCTGGCGCAGAAAGGGACAATCCTGAGCGATGCCAAGACGTATGCCAGCTATGCCGAAGGCTTCCAACCTAATGTGGGCATTTACGACGCGAACGGAAATCCTTTGACGGCTCCGCAGAGAATGAAATCCTATGAAATCGGTCTCAAGACTCAATGGATTAATTCCCACGTCGATGCGGATATCGCCGTATATCGCGCAACGCGCACGAATATTCCAGCCTCGGTCATTACCTCGGTGGGAACCGCCGGCCAATTTCACAGCATCTTGGGCGGCAAGAATACGTACGAGGGCGTGGAGTTCGATCTACTCGGCGAGGTCCTGCCCGGCTGGAACGTGTCGCTCAATTATACGTTCACGCATAATCGCCAACAGAGCCTCTTGTTCCCCCAGCCTTTAGAAGTCGCGAACGTTCCGAAGCATGATGTGGGACTGCTGAACTCCTACGAGTTTCTGCGAGGCCCGCTCAAGGGGCTCGTCCTCGGTGCCACCGTCATCCGGAAAATCGACGTGCCGCTCGTTGATGCCGCGCAAACGCTATATAGTGGCGGCTACAATCCGAGGAATCAGCTGTTTGAAAGCGTAACGATCTGGAATTTTAGAGCACTGTATAAAGGCTTCGGCGGGCCCCTCCATGGCCTGGAGATCTATGCAAACGCCAACAACGCGTTTAACGCCCGGTTTATCTACTCGATCAATGGTGACCCTGGCTTTACAACCACGGTCATGGCGCCGCGGGCACTTAGTGCGGGCGTCAATTATCGCTTCTGATTCCACTATCGGTTTCAGATGAAGCCCGGCGTGGAGCTTGCCCTGTCGGCTGCAATGCATGCGCGCCTCCGCCAGATAAGCGAGCTTCTCCGACGTCGCGATGCGAGCGGCGCGATCACTCTCTGCCAAGTTGTTCTGAATCATTCCCCGGATGATCCCGATGCGCTGCGTTTCTTGGCTTTAGGGCATTTGCAAAAAAACAATCTAGTCGAGGCAGATCGGTCTCTCGTGCGAGCGATGCGTTTTGCACCGGCGGATCCTGAACTCCAGAATGCGCTCGGTATCTTAAGATTGAAACAGGAATCGTACGCCGAAGCGGTACAGTCATTCACGCACTGTCTAGACATCGCCCCAATTCACAGTGATGCGCTCAGCAACTTAGCTGCGGCGTACACCGTCATGCGCCAGCCACACCAGGCTACATCCTACCTGGAACGATTGACCCAAGTTTTGCCGTTTTCGGCTCCTGCATTCGTACGCGCGGCGGACAACCGACTGGCTGTCGGTGAGGTAGAGAAGGCCATTGAATATGGACGCAAGGCGGTAAGACTGGATCCTGACAATCCCTCCGGGCGTCTTTCGCTTGCGGAGGCGCTGGAGGTCTGGGGCCGGTTCAGGCAAGCCAAGTTTGAGTATCTTGCAGTGCTCACCGTTGATTCCGGCAATGCAAGGGCGTTGGCCGGGCTGCTTTCCCTGCAAGGTACCCAGGTCGACGAACAGCACGTGTGCAGCGCGCAACGGTTGCTCGAAGCTGCGGACTTGCTCGATCGCGATCGCGTTCAGCTGCACCTTGCGCTGGCCCGGAATTACGATCGGCGCCGGCAATATGCACGTGCCTTTGAGCACTTGCAGGTAGGGAATGCCACGCGATTCGAGAACCACCCGTTCGACAGCGTCGCCCACAGCCAGGCCGTTGATCGGCTGATCGCCGGTTGTGGTTCGGAGATTGTCGGATCTCGTCCCTCTCCGCCGGCGCGTGGCAAAAGACCGATTTTCATCGTCGGGATGCCACGCTCGGGTACTACGCTGGTCGAACAGATCCTTGCCGCTCACCCCGAAGTTGCCGCCGGTGGAGAGTTGCCCACCATCATCAATATCGCCGCCCAAATCGGCGGGGCCTCGAAGGCATATCCGGAAGCGATGCGAGAGCTCGATGGAGACTCCCTCTCACGCTTTGCCCGACTATATCTCGAGAAGCTCGAGACAGTTTCCACCGGCGGCACCCGAGTCACCGACAAAATGCCTTTCAATTTTATGCATCTGGGCTTGATTGCCGCACTATTTCCGGACGCTACGATCATTCACTGCCGTCGCAGCGCGGCTGACACCTGTCTATCGTGCTACTTCACGAGCTTCAATGAGGAATTGCAATTCGCCAGCGACTTGAACGCGCTGGGGCGGTACTGGCTCGATTATCATCGGCTGATGCACCATTGGCATAGGGTGTTGCCGGGAATGATCCTCGACGTCGACTATGAGCAGTTGGTGACCGATACCGAAGCGACCGTTAGACAGATGCTCAATTTCTGTGAACTAGCGTGGGAGCCCGCTTGCATGCATTTCTTCAACATCGATCGCGGCGTCCGCACGCCGAGCAGATGGCAGGTGCGACAGCCCATTTATCCGCAATCCGTTGGCCGGTGGCGACACTACGAGAGTCAACTGCGCCCGTTGCTCGACGTCCTGCCGCCGGCGATGTCGGAGAGGTCCGCTTGAGCCGAAATGCTTGCGTCGGTGACACAGCTGAGCTGCCGCAGTTTTCGCACCAAAGACTCGCCCATGGTCTCCGGGAAACGGCCGAACTGGACCGTAATGTCCATATGATCGTCCGCGTGAGTGGCGGCACGGCAACTCAAGGGCGATAAATTAGATAGCGCGAGAATATTGAGTATTCTGGCCAGGGTATCGGGTGCGGCGTCGGCGCGCACGTAGAACGCCAGTGGCACGTGAACGATGGCGCACTGGTCGACGCGCCGCTGGTCCTCATCGCCGGAATAGACGTCTTCAACCATGCCGCAGGTGAGTCACGATAGTTGCGCCCGAGCGAGTCCCCGCATAATAGCCACACAGACGAGGAATGTGCGCAAAACAGTTGGCTTAGCTCTGCGAATTGTTAGGAAATCTGGCAAAACTTTGCCTATTGTGAGTGATCATGAGGTTGACCAATCGCAAAGATGTACATCTCTCCGGTCCAGTGGACCACTCCAAAGGCCTGTTTCGCACTGCCATTGCCGGTGCCGGTCGTTCGATCTCCGAGGCCTTTGCCAATCTGGAACGAGCGTCGAATATCGAGCGTATTGCGCGCCATCCTCACCGCAAACTGGTCGGTGCCCGTGTCTTATTGTCGCCGCAGGAGGGCGAGGGCTATTGGGACTTGACCCAGATTGGGGACGATGTGTATGTCGTCATCGAGAATTTCGCCTACAAGGATCCGCGGGTAGAGGTGCTGCCCGGCGATGGTTTGATTCAACTGTATTTCAAGCTCACCGGCGATTTAACGATGGGCGTTAGCCGTACCGAGCTGCTGCGGCTCAACCGTCCCAGCCTGACTATCTATGGGCAGCCCAAGGGAATCGATATCAGCGAGTGGACGCCACCCAGTGCGCGGGAGCGCTGCGTGGCCATCGTGGTGAGGCCTGAATATTTGCTGAGCAATTTCATGGGGTCGTCGCTCGAGGGCTTTACTCGATTACAAGAATTCTTGACCGCGGCGGAGGGTAAATTTCAGTATTTGCAGTTCCCGCTCAGTGCTCAAATATTCGAGCTGGCGGACAAACTCGTCAAGAATCCCTACGTCGGCAATCTGGGTCTCATGTTCACGGAAGCGGTAACAATGGAGCTCTTATGCAGCGCCGTCGCCTGCTTCGATTCCCTATCGGGTTTGCCGGCAGAACATTACAGCCCGCGCGAGCTTAAATGCCTGGAACGAGCCCGGGATTTTCTGATGAAGCAGCTCTCGCCTGCGCCGACGATTCGCCAAGTCGCTCGCTCAGCGGGCATGAACGAGACGTCCCTCAAGCGCGGGTTCAAGGCGGTTTTCGGGGAGACGGTACTTGATTTCTCGATTCGCTGCCGGATGCAGCATGCGCTGACGCTTCTGCGGGGTCAGCGCACTCCGGTCGCGCGCGTGGCCGAAGCCTGCGGCTACCGGCACCAAACCTCATTTGCCACCGCTTTCGGCCGCCACTTCGGGATGCGGCCAAAGGACGTGCGCCGCAATCTGCGCCCGTAAGAGTCGGAATTCCTAACAAATATATCGTCTGGGCGAACGCCTGTGCGGGTTGGGGCAACATTCGCCGCTATGCTGCCGCGTCTAGGTACCCAGAGGGAATTCATGAAGTCACATGCCCGGGCGGTGGTGATCGGGGGAGGTATCGTTGGCTGCAGCGTCCTCTATCACCTCACCAAATTGGGTTGGAAGGACGTCGTTCTCTGCGAGCGCAAGGAGCTGACCGCGGGTTCAAGTTGGCACGCCGCGGGCGGCTTCCATGCTCTCAATAGCGATCCCAATGTGGCGCGGCTGCAGGCCTATACGGTGCAGCTGTACAAAGAGATTCAGGCTTTATCGGGCCAGAACGTGGGTCTGCATTTTACCGGTGGACTCAATGTGGCGGCGACCCGGCAACGTTGGGAACATCTGCGCAGCGAGTGGGCGCGGCACCGAGTCCTCGGCCTGGATACGACATTGGTAGGCCCGACGGAAATTCGCGAGTTGTGTCCCTTGATGGATGTCTCCGAGGTGATGGGCGCCATTTATGATCCTATGGAGGGTCATCTGGATCCCTATGGAGCGACACACGCCTTCGCCAGTGCAGCTCGGCTCAACGGTGCAGAGATTCATCGGCACACCAAAGTCGTCGAGCTGAACGCGAATGAAGACGGCTCGTGGCAGGTGGTGACCGATCGAGGAGCCATCATCGCCGACCATGTAGTCAACGCGGGCGGCCTGTGGGCTCGCGAGGTCGGGCATATGGCGGGTGTCGACCTACCGGTCGTCGCCATGGAACATCACTATTTATTGACCGACGATTTGCCCGAACTCAAGAATCGGGTACGCGAACTCCCCTTGGTGCTTGATCTCGACGGTGAAATCTATCTTCGTCAAGAACGCAACGGCGTATTACTCGGCGTCTACGAGAAGGAAGCAACCCCTTGGGCAGTGACTGGAACACCGTGGGATTACGGAGACTCGGAACTGCTGCCCCCCAACCTCGAGAGACTCACCGATTCGCTGGAAAAGGGGTTCCGCCGATTTCCCAGTTTATCGAACGCGGGCATCCGTAAGATCGTCAATGGCCCTTTCACGTTCAGCCCCGATGGCAACCCTCTGGTCGGTCCAGTGCCGGGACTCAAGAATTATTGGTCTGCGTGCGCCGTCATGGCGGGTTTTGCCCAGGGCGGAGGGGTCGGCCTGGCGCTCGCGCAGTGGATGATAGACGGCGAACCCGACAGCGACATCTTCGCCATGGACGTGGCGCGCTTCGGGGCTTATGCCACTCGGCCGTACGCGATCGTTCGGGCGAAAGAGTTCTACGCCAAGCGGTTTCAGATTGCCTATCCTAACGAAGTATGGCCGGCCGGCCGGCCGAATAAGACATCGGCCGTGCACCGAGAACTGGAGGCATCGAACGCGGTCTTCGGCGTGAGTTTTGGCGAGGAGGTACCGCTGTTTTTTGCGCCCGCAGGCACGCCAGCACGAGAAAATCCCGCGCTGCGCAGGTCCAACGCATTTTCCAGCGTTCGCGACGAGTGTATCTCCTCGCGTCAATCGCTCGGCATCCTGGATATTTCGTCCTTTGGGAAATATCGCGTCAGCGGACCGAACGCCGAGCAAGCCCTCGAGTACCTGCTTGCAGGGCGCATGCCGCGCGCGGGTAGAATACGGCTCACGCCAATGCTTTCGCCGAAAGGCAAGCTGATGGGCGACCTCACGAGCTGCCGATTGGCCGACAATGAGTTTTTTATCGGCGGATCGGGCTACCTGCAGAGTTGGCATATGCGGTGGTTTGACTCTAACCTCGCGGGTGCCGGGATAGAGATCGAAAATATGAGTGATCGGTACGGGGGATTTGCGCTATTTGGGCCGAACTCGAGAACGGTCTTGGAGAGCCTCACGGAAGGCGATGTCTCGAACGAGGGCTTTCCGTTCATGACGGTGCGGCGTATGCCGATCGCGCTGGCGCCTGCCATCGTTGCACGCCTGTCGGTAACCGGAGAGCTTGGCTACGAGATTTATGTGCCTGCACTGCATATGGAGTCGGTGCTTGCAACCCTGCAACGCGTGTGCGTCGAGTTCGACGGCCGCTGGGTTGGTATGTATGCCTTGAATTCCCTCCGGCTCGAGAAAAGTTACGGGATATGGTCACGCGAATTCTCTCGGGATTATTCGCCGCACATGGCGGGCCTAAGCCGGTTCATTGATTACCAGAAACCCGCATTTATCGGTCGCGACGAGGCGCTCAAAGATCGCGACACGCCTCCGGCGCGTCGCCTGGTGACCCTTGCCATCGCGGCAGATGATGCGGACGC